>JAEIGA010001542.1_pt1 | contig 35989 bp, 31 predicted proteins | sample 9270691 | NCBI WGS metagenome assembly JAEIGA01 (sample SAMN17057246, study PRJNA624740) | gut metagenome | biome: biome; isolation source: fecal sample | host: Bos grunniens | place: China: Xizang | collected 2019
CAGGAAAGTATTTTGGTGCATCACGCCGTAGCGGACAAACTCCGCATTGCGCAGGGCGGGGATCATGGAAAACACCCGTTTCTGCTCGCCGAATTTCAGATGGGTCTGGAAACCCACCAAATTGAATACGCTCTTGGCGGCATTGTCCTGCCGCAGCTGGACCACCGCATAAGGCTCTTTACCGGTTTTGGGATCCACCAAACCGACGGGCTTCAGAGGACCGTAGCGCAGAGTATCGATACCCCGGCGGGCCATAACCTCCACAGGCATACAGCCTTCAAAAACGCGCTTGTCCTCAAAGCCGTGGACCTCCGCCTCCTCGGCGGCGATCAGTTCCGCTACAAAGGCTTCGTACTCAGCCTTGTTCATAGCGCAGTTAATATAGTCCGGTGTACCCCGGTCATAGCGGCTCTGCCACCAGCCTTCGTTCATATCGATGGACTCAGCTGTGACCAGAGGCGCGGCCGCATCGAAAAAGTGCAGGTAGTCGCTGCCGAAATATTCGCCGATGGCCTTGGATAAAGCATCGCTGGTCAGCGGACCTGTGGCAACGATGACCGGACCTTCCGGCACCTGGGTCACTTCCCCGTCGATGACCTTGATATTGGAGTGGCTGCGGATCTTTTGGGTTACCAAATCGGAAAAACCCTGCCGATCCACCGCCAGGCAACCACCTGCTTCCACACGGGTGGCATCGGCGCAGGCAATGATAAGGCTGCCCATACGGCGCAGTTCCTCTTTCAGCAAGCCAACGGCATTTTCAATTTTATCGCCTCGCAGGGAGTTGGAGCAGACCAGCTCCGCAAAGGTATCAGTATGGTGGGCCGGGGATTTTTTGTGGGGCTTCATCTCGTAAAGCTCCACGGAAATACCCCGCTGGGCCAGCTGCCAGGCCGCTTCCGTGCCGGCAAGACCCGCGCCGATGACTTTCACTGTTGCCATCACTTGGTCTCCTTGGTTTTGGTGGTTTTCTTGGCTGTGGTTTTCTTAGTTGTGGTTTTCTTTGTGGTAGTTTTCTTGGCAGGTTTTTCCTCTGCGGTTTCCTCTGCGTCTTTCTTCTTGTAGTAGCCGCGCTTATCCTCCGGCAGGAAGTTTTCGCAGGCTTCGTTGATGCAGAAAGACTTCATTCTGCCACGGCCGGACTTTTTGAACAGGGTCTGACCGCACTTAGGACAATCGGTTGCGGTAGGCACATCCCAGGTCATAAACCCACATTCTGCGCCCCGTTCGCAGCCGTAGTAGGCATAGCCGCGCTTGGATTTGCGCTTCAAAATGGTACTGCCGCACTTGGGGCAGCGGCCGGGCATTTTTTCCACAATGGGCTTGGTATTCTTACACTCCGGGAAACCGGGGCAGGCCAGGAATTTGCCGAACCGGCCGGCCTTGACTACCATATTTCTGCCGCAGACCTCGCAGATCTCCTCGGTGACCTCATCGGGCACTCTCAGCCGGGTGCCGGCCAAGGCTTCCTCTGCATCTACCAGTTCCTGGTGGAAATCCTTATAGAACTCTGCAAGCAGTGCTTTCCAATTCTGTTTGCCGGCTTCCACTTCGTCCAGCCGGGTCTCCATATTGGCGGTAAATTCCACATCGATGATGTCGGTAAACCGCTCCATCATAAGGCCGGTAACCACCTCGCCCAAAGATGTGGGCTGCAGGCGCTTGTCAACCTTCGTCACATACTCACGGTCCTGAATGGTGGACACGATGGTGGCGTAAGTGGAGGGACGGCCAATACCCTTTTCTTCCATTGCCTTGACAAGGCTTGCCTCGTTATAGCGGACAGGGGGTTGCGTAAAGTGCTGCTCCGGTTTGATCTCGGAAGCGGTAGCCTGATCCCCTTCCTGCAGGTCGGGCAAGGGTGTGCCGGCTGCCTCGGTCTCATCGTCGCGGCCCTCTTCGTAAACGGCCAGGAAGCCGGGGAACTTCACGCTCTGATGGGTGGAGCGGAAGGTGTGACGGTTGCACTGGGTATCGATGGCCACGGTATCATAGACGGCATTGGCCATCTGGGACGCCAGGAAACGGCTCCAGATCAGCTTATACAGCCGGTACTGTTCCTTGGTCAAACTGCTTTGGATTTTTTCCGGGTCCAGCTCCACATGGGTAGGACGGATGGCTTCGTGGGCATCCTGGGCGCCGGACTTGGTCTTGAACACATGGAAAGAACCGTAGTGATAGTTCTTGCCGTAACGGGTGGTGATAAAGCTCTTGGCAGCTGCCATAGCCTCATCGGACAGGCGCAGAGAGTCGGTACGCATATAGGTGATCAGACCCAAAGTGCCTTCCCCTGCCACATCCACGCCTTCGTACAGCTGCTGGGCCACGGCCATGGTGCGCTTGGGGGTCATATTCAGCTTGCGGGCAGCTTCCTGCTGCAAGGTAGAGGTGGTAAAGGGAGGAGCGGCGGAACGCTTTTTGTCCGCCCGCTTGACGCTGGTAACGGTGAATATGCCGCCGGTAATATCCCGGATAATGGCCTGCACCTGCTCCTCGTTCTCCAGTTCCCGTTTCTTCTCGTCGCCAAAATAGTGGGCCACGAAAGAGCCGGGCTTTCCGGTCAGATTCAGCTTTACATCCAGCGACCAGTATTCCTGGGGAACAAAGGCCCGGATCTCATTTTCCCGGTCCACCACAAGGCGAGTGACCACAGACTGGACACGGCCGGCAGACAGACCTCTGCGGATCTTCTTCCACAGCAGGGGCGACAGCTCATAGCCCACAATGCGGTCCAGCACACGGCGGGCCTGCTGGGCATCCACCAGATTATCGTCGATGGCACGGGGATTGGCAATCGCCTCCTTGACCACCTTTTCGGTGATGGCGTTGAAAGGGGCGCGCAGCGTCTTCTTTGCCGGCAGCTCCAACAGCTCCTGCAGGTGCCAGGCAATGGCTTCGCCCTCGCGGTCAGGGTCCGTTGCCAGATAGACGGTATCTGCCTTCTTGGCGGCCTTTTTCAGTTCTTCGATCAGATCGGCCCGCTCCGGCAGGGGGATATATTCCGGCTCAAAGTTACCGGCGATATCCACGCCCATAGTGCTTTTGGGCAGGTCCCGTAAATGACCCATACTGGCCTTTACAACATAATCAGGACCTAAAAATTTACCGATGGTCTTCGCCTTATGAGGCGACTCCACGATCACAAGATTGGAGCTCATAGCATCCTCCATACATTATTATTTCAGACTCACTCTACCGCCGGGGTGCTTTTGCACAAGACCTTTGATGGACAGCATCGTCAGGATTGACAACACCTTGCCCGACGGCATCGCAAGCTTTGCCATCAGGTTTGCCGGCTCTTGGGGAACATTGGTCAGCAGGTCAAAAACCGCCTGCTCCTCCCCATTCAGGGCAATCTGCTTATTTTCCAACACACTATAAGGGGAAACCGGCCCGTTGTCAATGGGATTTTTTCGGGCGGTTGTCCCATTTTCCGATTTTTGGGTGGGCGCAGACACCGTTTCGGCCACCTTGGTTTCCGGTTTTTGGTTTACATAAAATGGTTCAACTTTATGCTTTTGCAGCTTACCGGGGTACAGAAATTCGTAATTTTCCAGCACATCCCAACCGGAGAATACCGGGGTCGCTCCCTCCTGCAAAAGCTGGTTACTACCGGCGCAGGAGGCATTATCGATATTGCCGGGGACAACGAACACATCCCTGCCCTGCTCCATGGCATACCGGGCAGTAATCAGCGCGCCGCTCTTTTGGGGCGCTTCCACCACCAGCACACCGCTGCTGATACCGCTGATAATACGATTACGGGCAGGAAAATTCCAGGATAGCGGTTCTGTGCCGGGTGGGTATTCCGATAGCAGACAGCCATTTTCCACCACGGCAACAAAGAGGTCTTTATTGCTGCGTGGATAGACCACATCCACACCGCAGCCCAGCACGCCCACAACCGGTCCGCCGGCTGTCAGGGCGCCCTGCATTGCAGCAGTATCCGCACCGGCTGCGCCGCCGGAGATAATGTAGCCACCGGAGTGGGTGATCTGCGCTGCCAAACGCTTTGCCACCTGTAAGCCATAAACAGATGCTTTCCGGGTGCCGACAATGCCAACAAAAGGAACACCCTCCCAATCCGGGAGAATTCCTTTGTAGTACAAAACCAGCGGCGCATCGTGGGTGTTGCGGAGCCGCGCCGGGTAGGCGGTATCTGCCAGCGGTAAAATACCGATTCCCGCTTTCTTGCAGGTAGAAAACACCTTCTCTGCTATCGCCAAAGACTTATCCAACAAAGCCTCTTTGGCTTTTTCGGGAATATCCCAGCGATCCGGCTGGGTATGGTACAAGGTCTCCGGGTCCCCCGCCTGCTCCAAAAGCCGATGCTTTTGCGCAAGGGATATGTTCTTCAGTTCCGCAAACCAAATCCAATACAAAAGCATCCTGTCACCTTTACTGTTTCATCTGCCACATTACAATGGCTGCCGCCACCGCTGCGTTCAGGGATTCGCAATTGGGATTCATAGGGATAATCAACTGATTTTGGGCATAGGACAAAATTTCGTCCCGCACGCCCTGTCCCTCGCTGCCGATGACCACTGCCATTGACTGCAGGGGGGCTTGCCGCAGGTCCCGGGCGGTATCCGACAGGGCGGTAACGCCAATGGGGATGCCGGCATCGGTGCAAGCGGTTTTTACTGTTTGCCAATGGGTCTGTACGATTTCCATACGGAACACCGCACCCATAGAGGAACGGACGACCTTATGGCTATATGGGTCGGCGCAGCCCTCCAAAAGGGCCACGGGGATCTGCAAAGCATCGGCGGTACGCAAGATGGTGCCTAAATTGCCCGGGTCCTGAATGCCATCCAGCAGGAGCATACCCGGCTTGGGGGTGAAGGGCTTTTCTTCCGGCAGGCGGCACAGGAACAGCGCACCCTGAGGGGTCTGCATAGGAGAGATGGATTCCATCACATCCTTGGGAACGGTCACTACCCGCACACCGTCTGGGAGGTCCATTTCCAAATCCTGGGACAAAATCACAGTATCAAGGCCCGGCCACCAGCGGATAGCTTCCTGCAGCAATTTCGTGCCGTCGGACACAAACAAGCCGGCTTCCTGCCTTGCTCTTTTTGAGGTCAGCAGCTTTTTCACCTGCTGCAACAGGGGATTTTTTCGGGAGGTTATCAGTTCATTCATAGCTTTTGCACCGCATTCAGGGCAGCGGTATCACCCAGAACAACCATCACATCACCGGGCAGAATTTCATAATCTGCGCCAGGGGAAACATTGATGCTGCGCCCATGCTTGATGGCAATGATATTGACACCCAGCTTTGCCCGGACATTCAAGTCCTTCAGGCTCTTACCGATCCAGGCGGTGGGCGCAGGCACTTCAATAATGCCGTGGGCATCGGACAGTTCGATATAATCCAGCACATTGGGGCTGGACAGATTCCGGGCCAGACGGCAGGCCTGTTCCTGTTCGGGAATGACCACCTTATCTGCGCCCAGCTTCATCAGCACCTGGCGGTGGGTCTCATCGTGGGCCTTGCAGACCACATAGGGAACACTCAGTTCCTTCAGATTCATTGTGGCCAGCACGGAGTCACCCAAACTGTCGCCGATGGCAACGATGGCGCAATCAAAATCCGCCACACCCAAGGCACGCAGGACCTCTTTATCCCGGGCATCGCCCACCACTGCCTGGGTCACATCGGCGCTGATTTGCTGCACCAGGTCACTGTTCTTATCAATGGCCAGCACCTCGCAGCCCAGTTCATAGAGCCGTCTGGCTACCTCTGTGCCGAATCGGCCCAAACCCACAACGATATAAGATCGCATAATTATCCTCCTATCCAATAAGCAAATTGGTATCTGCATAGCGGAAGCGGTCCTCCGCCCTATTCCCCATTAAGAAGCCCAGGCTGATGGTCAGCACACCCACCCGGCCAAAGTACATAAAGGCAATCAGCAGAATCTGCGCCGGCAAGCCCAGCGCGGTGGTCACACCGGCAGTAACGCCAACGGTTGCCAAGGCGGAAATTGCCTCATACAAACCGTCAGTGAAACTCACCGGAGCGGTGGCAGAAATGAAGAAGCCACCGAAGAACGCCAAAAGTGTCATAATAAAAAAGATGGTCATCGCATCGGTAGCTTTGGCATCGGGAATTGTTCTGCGGAACACATGGACCGTATTTTTACCCCGGGCCTTCGACCAGATAAACAACACCAGCACCACAAAGGTTACGGTTTTCAGACCGCCGGCGGTGGAGCCGGAGGAGCCGCCGATCAGCATAATCACCATACTCACGGCCTTGCCTGCTTCCGTAAGACCAGCCTGATCCACCGATGCAAAGCCGGCGGTACGCATGGTCACAGTTTGGAAAAAGGCATTGAGAATTTTCTGCCATACAGGCATATTTCCTATGGTTTGAGGATTATTCCATTCCAGCAGCAGGATAAATCCTGCGCCCAGGAGGGTGATGGTCAATGTGGCGATCAGCACCAATTTGGTGTAAACGCTGCACTTTTTAAAGGAGCGCACCCGGAGCAGTTCTTCCCAAACAAAGAAGCCAAGACCGCCAACAGTAATAATCAGCATCAAGGTAATCAGCACAACGGGATCATTGTTCAAGGGCATCACACTCTGACCGGGGGCTAAAACACCAAACAGATCAAAGCCTGCATTGCAGAAGGCTGATACGCCGTGGAAGATGCCCCACTTGGCTGCCTGGATCCAGCCGTAATCCGGCAGGAAGTGCAGAAACAGGATCAGTGCGCCGGTGAGCTGAATACCCAGCGAGCCGAAAATCACGATTCGCTGCAGCCGTACAACGCCTTGCATATCGTTCAGGCTCATTGCCTGCGCCATTACCATCCGCTGCTTCAGGCCCACCTTTTTCCGCAGCATAAAGATCACGATGGCAGCAATGGACATAAAGCCCAGGCCGCCCACCTCAATCAGCAGCAGGATCACTGTCTGTCCAAAGCCGCTCCACTGAGTCCAGGTGTCAAACAGGACAAGACCGGTGACGCAGGTGGCAGAAGTGGCCGTAAACAGAGCCGGGAAAAGACCGCAACTTTCGCCGCTGCGAGAGGCAATGGGCAGACTCAAAAGTCCGGCACCCAGCAATATAATACCGGCAAACATCAATGCGATGATTTGCGTCGCCCGCAGTTGCGACCGACGGGCCCGTTTCCATTGCCGCAGGATTCGTTTCTCACCAGACACCATTACCCCTCCTTTTCTTATATTAAATGTATTTTACCTTATTATAGCAAGTTTAGTCAACATTGCAAGGGGTTTTTCAAAGCAACACCCCCGGAGCGGTCGCTCCGGGGGAGAAGTTATATTTATGGGACATAGGCCAGAGAGGTATTGAGATACTGCTCCCAGACAAAGGTCTCCGTTCTCTTTTGCAGGTTATACGCCTCCCGGATGCCCTTGCAAATACGCAGAAGCTTTGCCTGCATCACGGTGGATTGGAACATATCCGCCCGCTGGGGCAGGCATGCATAGTAGAAGATCCGGCAGCGGTCCTCATGGGGATAGGTCATTGACTGCAGGTCCGCAAATGCCCGGTTGCCTTCAGTCAGATAGTTGGCATTGCCGGCAACATGGGTACTGTAAGTATAATTGAAGCCCTTGGGATTCATTTCCGCCCAGGTATCAAATTCACGGCTATTGCCCAGCACATGGGAATCCACGCCGTAGGCAATACCCTGCAGCAGAGTGGATGCCACATCCGCCTCCGCAGACAGAATCACCCAGCAATCCTTACCTTCCCAGAACTGCACCCAATCAGCGCCGCCGGCAATTTCCCGGACCAGCGCAATACGGATCCAGCCGGCTTCCACGGTCTTGAGCAGGAATTTTTCCGGAAATTGCTCCAGAACAGGCTTCATTTTTTCCAGCATACCGTTGATAATCTGGGGGTGATATTCCGGCGTCAGGGTATGCCCTCCGGTGACCTGCACCGCATCCTGCCAAAGCAGCAGCTTTACGCCATACTGGGTCTGATAGGTATCCGCCAGCTCACGGCTTGCGGCAAGACCTTCGGTATCGGGATTTTCCGCAGTAAACAAAGGACCTGTGTGGACGGTTTCATCACCGACGGCGGACTTGGCCACATTCCAGCGGTACAGGACATGGCAAGTCTTTTCCGTGTCTGTTGCCAGCATACAAATATCACCATTATCGCCACTGAAGGCAATGGGCGCCCGGACGCCGGGCAGCACCGTCCGGCCAATGGCTTTGCCGGAATTCAGGTCGTAGCAGGTCAGTTCCAGGCCGTTTTCCTGCATCCTGTAATCTACCACCCGGTTGACCTCAGGAAGCACGGCACGGCCGCCCTTTTCCTCTGCCGCAGGGGGCAATGTATGCAAACTCTGCGCGGTTTCACCACGGACACCGAAAGCGGTTTGCTGCATAACGCCCTCCTGCCACTGGGCAATATAATGGTTGCCCACGGTCAGCAACGCGGTATCCTCCCGACCGGGAGCCACGGTCTGCCCGGTCTCAGCGGAAATATACTCGGTGGACACATCGCCGTCAGCATCTGTGATATGACCCAGAAGGAGCGTGCCGTCAAAGTAGGCGCCCAAAAGGGTCTGGGTAGATGCGGTTTGCTGCCGCAACAGGCGGGAGATACCGGTGGTCATATTCAGCGCCCGCAGCTCACTGCCGGTGGAGTAAAAGACCTCATTTTTCGCGATGCTGATGCAGGGATCTCCTGTTATTTCCTTGGGCAGCTCCATTTTTCCCGCCACCTGCAGCTGGGGATTCAGCACCGTTACCTGCCGGGAATTGGGATTGTAATATGCAAAGCCGGTGGGGGCAACATCCATCACCGTGTCGGCACGGATCACATCGGTGGGAAGGGTTGCCCACAGTTCGCCATCGACACCGGTAAGAACGGTCAGACCCTTGGTACCCATCACCAGCTGGTGGCTACCCATGGAGAAAACGCCAAAATAAGTGTCATCCTCCAAACCGTAGACGCGCACTGCGCCATCGGTCTGCTTTTCCACATTGCTGCCCGGGACATACAATGTCACAGACGTAGGGATATTGGGATTGGACTCTGTGGGCTGTGGTTCATTCTTTTTCTTTCCGCAGCCTGCCAGCAGCAGCACTGCCAGCAAAATAAGCAATAACCGTTTCATTTACTGTCTCCTTGCCAGGGCATAATCGTCACCCCGCCGATAATAGGGGCAATGAGCCTTGGGGTTGGCGTAGAGGCGGTACACCTCGTCCTCGTCCAGGTCCATTTTGCAGTAATATTCGTCGTATTCTTCGTCGTAATCGTAATGCCAGCAGGATTCACATTCGTTTTCCATAAAAACCTCACAAACTTTGCAGGTAGGTATCTACATCAAAGGGCTTGATCTTTTCGTCTTTGCGCAAGTACAACGGGTGATGGGGATGGCCTTTTTTGCTCACTGCGCCGGCGCAGTACCAGGCAGCGCCGTATTCCTGACCGATGGCCACCATATCCCGCACGCAATTGGGTAAGTAATCCCGTTTTTCGATAATGGTACCCCAGGCCGCCCACACCGCAGGCTTCTCCGAAATGGAAAGCACATAGCGGAAGGCTTCCAGGTTTTCCCTGTGCAGCTGCAGGTTGCAGGTCTGCTCCATGGCGTCCGGGTCGGTGGCCCGCTGGGCATAGACATTGAACATAATGAAGCTGTCAAAGCCGTTGCCCAAGGCGATCCGCTCCACAGATTTGAGGGTATTGTCCAAATCGTCCGGCTTGGCGGTGGAGGGGTTGATACCTATACAGATCAATGGATTTTTGCCCCGGGTACCCAGTATGTACCGATATTCCGAATAAAAATTGGGCGCATAGAGCCACTTTTCCACATCGTACTCCCGGCTTGGTGTGTTGGCCGCTTTCAAGGCCTGCGCAAAGGTCACAAGTTCCAATTTGTCGGTAGTGACAGAGGGTATATGCATAATTCTCTCTCCATTTATGCCCACAGGACCAGGTCCACAGGAATATCAAATTCCTCGGTGGGCAGGGTTTCCAGGATTTGGAATTCATAGCAAAGGGCCACGGTGGGGTGGTTTGGCTCATTGGCCAAAAAGCGGTCATAATAGCCGCCGCCGTATCCCATACGGTCGCCCTTTTCGGTAAAGGCCACGCCGGGCATCAGCACCAGGGCGGTTTCGTCATCGGCTACCGGTTCGTCGGCGATAGGTTCGGGAATGCCCATTTCGCTTTTCTCCACTTTGGTCAGATCATCCAGCCAAATAAAGCGCATAGTATCCACGTAGACCTTGGGCACTGCTACGCGCTTGCCGTCAGCGATGGCTTTTTGCAGCATAGGGACGGTGCGGACCTCCTGGTTATAGGGCAGGTAGCCGTAGATGGATTTGGCATTCCGGTAGGCTTCGGTGGCAGCAAACAGTTCTCCCAGTTTTTCGCTGCGGCTGGCAATTTCCGCCTCGGTCATAGTCTTTTTCTGCTCCCGGATCTGACGGCGTAAGACTTTTTTATCCATTTTGCTCCTCCTTACGGGGTTTGCGGAACATACGGAACCACAGGAAGATGGCCAGCTGACCGGGGACACCCAGCAGGAACAGTTTCCAGATATTGGGGTTGCCGAACAGGTACAGGGAGATATACAGGCCCAGAAGGCACCCCCACATAATCACGGAGATCAGCGTCTTATTCCAGCGGAAGTCCCGCCACGCAGAAAGCAAGCTCAACAGGACGATGGCATTGGCAGGGATGGCATACACAAACGCCAGCCAGCTTTTTTCGATCCCCAATGAGGAGATAATCACAAAAAGCAGCAGTGCCACAAACCACACCAAAATGGAGCTTAGGCCCAGGATGCTCAGTTTGTCCGCTTTGCGTTTGAGGTGTTTTTCCACCGCCTTTTCCATACGGCCCACCACGGCGCCGGTATCCTCCGGCAAACGGTTGGGATCGCGGAGCAGATCGTCAACGGTAACGCCGAACAGTTCGGCCAGCTGCATCAGGGTCAGCACATCGGGAATGGACTCGCCCCGCTCCCATTTGGATATAGCTTTATCGGAATAATTTAATTTTTCAGCAAGCGCAGCCTGGGTCAACCCCTGCCGCTTGCGGTAGGTGCCGATGTTCTTGCCAAGCATCGTCTTGAGCATTTCGTCGTTCATAGTTTCCTCCGAGGGTATATTTTTTATAGTTTAACATAAAACGGACGCATTTTCAATAGAAAACGCGTCCGTTTTTATGTATCATTCGTCGGGAAATAGCTGTTTGGAGCAATATTTAATGATGGCGCTTCGGGTGACGATGCCGATAAAGGTATCCTTATCGTCCACCACCGGGACGAAATTCTGGGCGCTGGCCCGCTTCACAAGGTCCTGCATATCGGTGGTGACACGGACCGGAACATAGTCTCTGCGGTGGGTGATCTCCATGATCTTCCGGGCCTCCGCCTGTCGCATATCCATATAGCACATATTCTTCAGCGCCCACAGCAGGTCGCCCTCGGTCAGTGTGCCACGGTATTCTCCCCTTTTATTCAAAATGGGCAAGGCTGCATAACCGGCAGATTCCATTTTCTCCAGGGCCTGGCGTACAGTATAATCATCACTCAAGAAGACACACATTGCCTTCGGTGTCAAGAAAAACAGTATGTTATCCATAACGGCTCCTTCATTGCAAAGGTTTGGCGACTTATCTGTCGCTATTAACATTATAGCACAGATTTCCTAAATAAGCATAGAATTTTATTGTAAATTTCCTGTTAAGCCGCCGAAAAACAGGCTCCTATTTTGTGCAAGTTGCACATATTCTACAGACAGTAGAGTGCCTGTTCTACCCTGGTGGGTATGGAATTTGATATCTGTAGGGTGACTTTTTCCCATTCTACCGATATGCTGAAAGCAGAAAGGCGGTGTCTTTATGGCAAAACGAATCAAGCTGCGTGACCGGCATTTGCCGGACTACTCCCGTGGGGAGGAAATTATGAATATGGTGACGCACATTGTAGGCGGCGGTCTGGGAATCCTGGCGCTGGTATTCTGTATATTAAAGGCGCAGACTGCGTTGGGCATTGTCGGTTCTGCCATCTACGGTGGCACAATGATTATCCTGTACGCCGTGTCCAGTGTGTACCACGGTCTGCGTCCCAGCACCGGCAAAAAAGTGATGCAGATCATTGACCACTGCACCATTTATTTTCTGATCTGCGGCACTTACACCCCTGTTTTATTGGCAAAATTTGTGCCGGCATATCCGGTCGTTGGCTGGGGACTGCTGGCAGCAGAATGGATAATGGCCGTCACTGCCGGAGCGCTGACAGCCATTGATCTGAAAAAGTACAATATTTTCTCTATGATCTGCTATATTGCCATGGGCTGGGGAATTATTTTCTTCCTGCCGCTGGCTCTGGAGCTTTTGACAAAGCCGGGATTTTTACTGCTGCTGAGCGGCGGCATTGCCTACACATTGGGCGCAGTGCTTTACGGCATCGGTTCCAAAAAGCCATGGTTTCATTCGGTATTTCACATTTTTGTGGTACTGGGCAGCTTACTGCAGGCCCTGGCAATCTTCTTTTATGTGCTTTGATGGCTGATGTCATTGCAAAGGCAATATAGAGCGGGTCGACCGGGACGCCGATCCTTGTAAAATGAAGCGGTACGCAGGCCGTTCCCAACAAAAATGCGTATAAATCCCCCTGCCGTTTGGCAGGGGGATGTTTATTATGCCGGTTGGTTATAGCGATTTGTATGGAAGATGTATGCCACGGCGCCCTCAGGGGGCAGTTCGATAGGATCCTGCGGCATATTGGACAGCAGCCGATAAGTACCGTCCTCCTGCAGCTGCATGGTCAGCACCATAATCACAAAGTCATCCGGGTAATTGCTAAACCAGTGTTTTTCGACTTTCTGATAGACTTTGACGATGCCGTCTTCCTCTTTCTCCACCTTGGTCACAGACCATTTTCCAAAGTCATAAGCATCGGTTCTCGAGAAATAATAGGCATCTTCTTTATCAAAGTATTTCCAGTAGCTGGGAATTTTAACATCCGCTGCGGTCACACCCAAAATTGACAAGGCTTCATTCATTTTTTCCACTGGTACTTTTACATTGGGGACGCGGCTATTATAGGTTTCCTGGAAGTATATCCGTTCTTCTTCTGTTTCCGGTTCATAGAAATTCACACCGCCGTAGAGGAAGTACTCTATAGGAATCTCCTCCGGGGTTGCAAAGATACAACCAAGCGCATTTCTGTACCAACGCTGGCTCAGGTAGGATGCATAGTCCGCTTCTGTGAACAAACCGACCGGGTCTGTGGTAGCATATTGTACACGGAAATAATAGTTATAGAAATTGCCGCCTTTATCTTCAACACAGACGCCGTAGGACCAATCCGTATGGGTTTTGGTCCAGTGATCGGTTTCGTGCCACCAGCCGAAATCCACCGTCACCTTACGGCCGTCAAATTTTGCTTTGGCCTTACCACCGGCATAATCGCGCTCAACCTCCGGGTCACTGTCGTCCACCCGGGCCACTTTGGTAACCTTGCAATTTACAATCGCATATTTACAATCCGGCTCGAAGGACATCTCTGTAACACCTTCTGTCAGCACGCCGTTATCCATTTTGGAAACGAAGGGCGTATAGGTTTTCGCATACTCGGCAACGGCCTTTTCCGTATATCTCTCAGACCAGTATTCATCACTGGAGTTACCGGAGATCACGCCCCGCATGGACATGATATTTTTGCTGTCCTGCACCTTTACAACCGGCTCTGCTTCTATGGTGTCATCCGTTTGCTTGGACTGGGTATTACCGGTGATTTCGGTGGGATCCGCAAGGTTGGTGGCTTTGGTGGGGTCAGCCGGTTTTTCTTTACAACCGGATACCAATGTAAAAAGCAAAATAATTGCCATGAAAACACATAGTTTTTTCATTACAAACCTCCTTTCATCGGTCTGTGATTTTTATGCATTTGGGACGCTGTTTCACAGGCCATCGGTACCACCTCCTTAACCTTATTTACATTGTAATATTAGCACAAATATTTCCATTCTGTCAACGGTTTTTTGTGTGTTTTGCCATATATATCAACAAACCCCCGAGCCTGCAGGCTCGGGGGTCGTTTATTTATTCTTCAGTTTTAACGGAATCGAACAGGGTGGTTTTTTCTGCCTGGCTGATTTGGTTGCCTGCCATACAGTCGGCAAACTGCTGGCCGGTCATAGTCTCATTTTCCAGCAGGAAGGAAACGATCTGTTTCATTTTCTCCGCATCACGGGTGAGGATCTGCTTACAATGCTCATAGGCCTTGTCCATCAGCGCTTTGACCTCATCGTCGATGGTGCCGGCTACCTTTTCGGAATAGCCCTTTACCTTCTCATAATCACGGCCGATGAACAGTTCGTCGCCGCCGGTATAAGAAATGGTACCCAGCTTCTCGCACATGCCGTAGCGAGCCACCATATCACGGGCCAGCTTGGATGCGCGGTCAATATCATTGGATGCGCCGGTGGAAATATCCTTCAGGAACAATTCCTCCGCGGCTCTGCCGCCCAGCAGGCTCACAATGCGTTCGTACATTTCGTTACGGGTCAGGTGGTCGCTGTCCTCATTGGGCATATACCAGGTCATACCCAGAGCATGGCCTCTGGGGATAATGGAGATCTGATGGACCGGCTCATGGGTGGGCAGGCTATATGCCGCCACAGCATGACCGGCTTCGTGGACGGCAGTAATTTTCAAGTCCTTCTGCAAGCGGACACGGCTGCGCTTTTCCGGGCCGGCAATAATCTTCATCATTGCTTCATTCAGATCGTCCATGGTCAACACAGGGCGGTCCGCACGGGCTGCCGAAATGGCGGCTTCATTCAAAAGGTTACTCAGGTCTGCGCCGGTAAAGCCGGCAGTTGCCAATGCGATGGTTTTCAACGATACAGATTCATCCAACCGTTTATCCTTGGCGTGGACCTTCAATATCTCCTCACGGCCCTTGGCATCGGGGGAATTCACATAGATCTTCCGGTCAAACCGGCCGGGCCGGAGCAGCGCCGGGTCCAGAATATCCGGACGGTTGGTGGCTGCCAGGACGATGATGCCTTCGTTTTTGGAAAAACCGTCCATTTCCACCAGCAGCTGATTCAGGGTCTGCTCACGCTCATCGTGGCCGCCGCCCAAACCGGAGCCGCGCTTACGGCCCACTGCGTCGATCTCGTCGATGAACACCACCGCAGGCGCAATCTTCTTGGCCTGGTCAAACAGGTCACGGACACGGCTGGCGCCCACGCCCACATACATTTCCACGAAGTCAGAGCCGGAGATGGACAGAAAATGCACATCTGCCTCGCCGGCTACCGCCTTGGCCAAAAGGGTCTTACCGGTACCGGGTGCGCCGGCAAGCAGGATGCCGTGAGGAATCTTGGCGCCCATATCGGTGAATTTCTTGGGATTGCGCAGGAAGTCCACAACCTCCTGCAGCTCAGCCTTTTCCTCATCTACGCCGGCCACATCAGCAAAGGTGATCTTTTTGCCCTTGGTCTGTCCCACAGTGGTACGGGCGCGGCCGAAATTGGCCATGGGATTATTCTGATTCGCTCTGCCCATCACCAACATCCACACCAGCAAAATCGCAAGGCCTGCCAAAATGATGGGTACAACAAAGTCGTAGGGAGACAGCTTCTTGCCGGCGACAAAGTCATAGCTTTCCAACACACCGGTCTTGGACTGCTCCTCAAAGGTCGGCTGCATATCCTGCCGGAAACCATCAGGGTCGGCAAGGACGGCGCTGACCTGATTCTTTCCCTCGTAGGGGGTGTGCAGTTCCAGGACGATCACATCCCCCTGGACTACAAAGCTTTTGACCTGATTCTGCCGAAACAGGGTCATCACCTGGGAAAGGCCAATCTCGTTGACCTTGCCGCCAAACAGACCCAGTATCCAGGAAAAGGCCAATGCCAAAATCGCCACATACAGGACGATGGTAAATACTTTACGATTCTTCAAAATGAACAGTTCTCCTTATTTCTTGTATACTTCAGGCTTCAGAATACCGATGTAGGGCAGGTTGCGGTACTGCTCGTTAAAGTCCAGGCCGTAGCCAACCACGAATTCATTGGGAACAGTGAATCCCACATATTCCGGCTTCAGGGTAATACCGGGCTTGCGCCGCTCCGGCTTATCCAGCAGGGTGCAGATTTTCAAAGATGCAGGCTCCTTGCTCAGCAGGTAATCCCGAACGAAAGTCAGAGAATTGCCGGTATCGTAAATATCCTCCAGGATCACCACATGGCGACCCTTGATATCGGCAGAAATATCCTTTTTCACCATAATATTGCCGGTGGTGGTGGCGCCTGCGCCATAGGAGGAAATGCACATAAAATCCATCTCACAGGGAAAGTCCATTTTCCGCACCATATCTGCAAAGAAAATCACCACGCCCTTGAGAACGCCCACAAAAATCGGGTTCTTATCGGCATATTCTGCCCGCAGGCAACCTGCCAGCTCCTCTACTTTCGCTTCGATCTGCTCCTGGCTCAGCAGGACCTTTTTGATATCTCTCTCCACTGTGGAATCCTCCCATTTTATGTTTTTACAGGTATTGAATTTCAATTCGGATCGCGTCCTTTTCTAAGGACAATCTGTCTAAATTGCCGCCGATTCCCACCGCCAGCAGCACACCTGCATCGTCGGCAATGATGGGAACACTGTCTCGCCGGGCAGCCGGAATTTTCCGGTCGATCAGCAATTTTTTTATACTTTTTGTGCCGCCGGACAGGCGGAGAGAATCACCGGTTTTTCTTGCCCGGACAATGGGATTTGCACCCAGCGCCACAGGAAAAGAATCGGTGTTATAGGTTTCGTTTTCATTGGGGCTGCAGACGATTCGCAGGCCGGGAAGTTCGGTAACACCCGGGCAGTTCAGAGGTATTTCTGCGGTCTCTTCCCTGTCAGCTGCCACTTGCAGCAAATCATAGCATCGGGCGAAGGTTACACCGCCGGGGAATGCTGCTTTCGCAGATGGGTTTTCGGAGAATACCAGCTTTTCCAGCAATTGGATGTGGGCTGCTTCCGGCTCTTTTACACCGGCATCAAGCAGGTGTTGGCACAAGACTCTGCTGCGAATGGCCGGGGACAATTTTTGCAGCTGGGATACTCGGTCGGTCATATTTTCCCGGGCAACCTGCTCCAAAGCCTCTGCATCCTGCCGCAGACGGCCTGCCATCGCCGAAAGATTCTCCGCCAGGCAGGGGTTTTCCTGCTTCAAAAGGGGCATTATATGATGCCGTAGGCGGTTACGGAGAAAATCGTCACCGGCATTGGAGCTATCCTCCACAAAGGGAATACTGTACTCCGCCAAAAAAGCCAGCACCTCGGAGCGGGTGATATCCAGCATGGGGCGGATCAGTTGGCCGTTCACAGGGGTAATACCCCCAAGGCCTTTCAGACCGGTCCCCCGGACCAGGTGCATCAAAACGGTTTCTGCGTTATCGTCAGCGGTGTGGGCCGTGGCGATATAGCCGGGCAGCGTCTTGAGAAAGGCGTATCTTGCCTCCCGGGCCGCTGCCTCCAGGCCTTTCTTACCGGGAATCACCTCGCCGCTGCCTGCGGTAAAGGGAATCCCATAGCCGGCGCAGAAATCCCGGACAAAGGCTTCATCCCGGTCGGATTCTGCACCCCGGAGGCGGTGGTTAAAGTGCGCAGCAGACAACCGGATTTTCAGTTTGTCCTTCAGCAGGTACATACCCCACAAAAGCGCCATGGAATCCGCGCCGCCGGACACCGCGCAGGTCACCGGTTGTCCCCGGTAAGCTGCCATAAAGGCACCCAGCTTATTCAGCATGCTTCCACTCCCGGTCGGTAAAGGTCTGATACTGAGGAATCCATTGCAGTTCCACCTTACCTACCTCGCCGTGACGGTTTTTCGCCACGATACATTCGGCAATGCCCTTACTCTCGGAATTTTCGTTATAGTACTCATCCCGGTACAGAAACAGAACTTCGTCAGCGTCCTGCTCGATAGCGCCGGATTCACGCAGGTCCGACAGCATAGGCCGCTTGTCCGGACGGCTTTCCGGTCCTCGGGACAACTGGCTCAGACAGATGACAGGCACATTCAGTTCCTTTGCCATAATCTTCAAACTACGGGAGATGTCACTGACCACATTCACACGGCTGTCACCGCCCTTGCCGTAGCCGGAGCCCTGCATCAGCTGCAGGTAGTCCACCACCACCATGCCCAGGTTTTCTACCCGGCGGCACTTGGCGTTCATATCCGCCACGGTGATGGAAGGGGTGTCGTCAATACGGATATCGGTCTGGCTCAAGGATTCCGCCGCCATACTCAGCTTGCCCCACTCCTCTTCGTTGAGCTTGCCGGTCTGCATTTTCTGACCGTCCACAAAACTTTCGATGGCAAGAAGACGCATAGCCAGCTGCTCCCGGGACATTTCCAGGTTGAAGATCGCCACGGCCTTTTGGTACTTTTTGGCAACATTCAGCGCCAGATTCAAAGCAAAGGCAGACTTACCCATAGCAGGACGGGCAGCCACCAGCACCAAGTCGGACTTGTTCAGACCGTTGATCTTCTTGTCCAGGTCACGCATACCGGTGGACAGACCGGGAATGGCGGAATCCGATTGGTATAGCTCCGTCAGGTGGTCAAATACCTTGTGCAGGGTGATGCCGATAGGCTCCAAAGAATCGCCACGCTCGTCCTTGCGAATGGCGTAGATCTTCTTCTCCGCCAGCTCCAGAATCTCTGCGGTGGTACCCACCTGCTCCTGCACCATATTGCCGATATCCGCAGAAGCATCAGACAGCGCCCGGAGCATTGCCTTATCCTTGACGATACGGGCATACTGGGCCGCATTGGCTGCGGTGGGTGTGATCTGCAGCAGCTGAGTGATATACTCACGGGAATTATCGTGGTGTACGCCCATCTCCTGCATCTTTGCCAACACCGTCACCGGGTCGATATTCTGGGCAAAGCTGAACATACGGTAGATGGTCTCGTAGATCTCACGGTTTTGTTGTAAATAGAAGTCTTCCGGGCGGACAATGCCAATCACATCGTTCAGACACCGGCTGTCAAGGAGGATCGACCCCAACACGGCCTGCTCCGCCTCCACGGAATGGGGAAGTTGTCTGGTGACCAGTTCATCAACCATTTCCCATTCTCCTTTCTGCTCTTTAGATTTCTTCGATCTTTACGGTCAACGGTGCGGTGATCTCATAGCCCAGCTTGCACTGGACGGTGTAGGTACCCACATTCTTTATAGGGTCGGACAGGACGATCTTCCGCTTGTCCAGGACGATGCCGGACTTAGCCTTCAGGGCATCGGCGATTTCCTGGCTGGTGATAGCGCCGAACAGCTTACCTGCGCCGCCGCCCTTGGCGGTAACGGTCACGGTCATCTCACGGAGCTTTCTGGATACCTCCAGCGCCTCGGCACGCTCCTTGGCAGCCTTTTCAGCGGCAGCCTTATCGTTCATACGCATAGTATTGATGGCATCGGGGGTAGCTTCGATAGCCAGCTTCTTGGGCAGCAGGAAATTTCTTGCGTAACCGTCGGAAATCTCCAGCATCTGGCCCTTCTTGCCCTTGCCCTTTACATCCTGCAACAAAATTACTTTCATATTTACATCCTCACTCTTCGTAGAATTTATTGATAGATTCAGTCAGTCGTTCCAGTACCTCTTTGACAGTGCTTCCGGTGATCTGCGCGCCGGCGGTTGCGGTATTGCCGCCGCCGCCCAACGGTTCCAGGATCACCTGCACATTGGCCTTGCCAATACTCCGGGCGGAGATGATTACCTGCTCCCCGTCGGGGTACAGGACAAAGGACGCGGTAATGCCGCAGATATCCAGCAGTTCGTCCGCCGCCTGGGAGGCCAGCACCCGGGTCGTACCCTCGGTCAGAGCCGCAATGGCGATCTCATCCCGGTAAAGTCTGGCATTTTTGATAATATCATATTTCTGCATTGTGGCTTCAAAATCATTTTGCAGAAGTTTTTTGACCTCCACGGTATCCGCGCCCAGCTGCCGCAGGAATGCAGCGGCTTCAAAGGTACGCTCGCCGGTACGGACATTGAAGCTCTTGGTATCCAGGAAGATACCTGCCATCAGGGCCTTTGCCTCGATGGGCAGCACATCGTCCAGCTCCACGGCGTATTGCAACAGCTCCGTTACCAGCTCCGATGCGCTGGACGCGTAAGGCTCGTGGAGATTGACCACCACGGGCTGGATATAATCCGCGGCGCGTCGGTGATGGTCCACAATGCAGATCTGAGGAACTGTCTCCAGCAGATTGCGACATTCCACCTGATCCGGACGGTTGGTATCCACCACCACAAGGGTGGAACGGTTATCGCACAGCAGCATCGCATCCTGTGCAGAGGTAAAGGCGTTGGCATAATTGGGATCCCGCTGGATCTCCGCCACAAACTCGGGAGCCATATTGTTTTTGACATCCATCACGATATGGGCAGGTCTGCCCTTCTTGCGGCACATACAGAAGATGCCCAGCGCTGCGCCGATGGCGTCCAGGTCCGCATTTCTGTGGCCCATGATCAGCACATGGCTGCTCTGGTCGATCAGCTCCATCATGGAGTTGGCTGTGACACGGGAGCGGACCTTGCTGCGCTGCTCGGCTTCCTTATTACGACCGCCGTAGAAATGGAAGTTCACCCGGTCTTTGAGAACGGCCTGGTCGCCGCCACGGGAAAGCGCCATTTCGATGGCCAGAGATGCAAACTGATAGCTCTCTTCAAAGGTCTCGCCATCCACGCCCAAGCCGAAGGAAATGGATGCGGCAAGACCGGAGGGACTGGTGATATTGTGGACATCCTCCAAAATGGAGAATTTATCATCCATTGCGCCCTTTAAGTCCCGCTTTTCAAAAACGAACAGGTAACGGTTGCGCTCCAGGCGGCGGAGCAGACCGTGATACCCTTCGGTCCACTGGGTAATGGCATCGTTGATCTTTGCATTCAGCTTGGACACGGCGCCCTCGGACAGGTTCTTGGTGATCTCCTCATAGTTATCCACCAAAATGATGGACACCACCGGACGGGAACGGACATATTCATCCCGGACCTGGTACAGCTCTGTCAGATCGGTCAGGTACAACACACCCAGCCGGGTATCCATAGGATCGTCAGTGGGGATCATCATACCATACACCCGGTAACGGCGGTCAGCCAGCTTGATATCATAGGGGTACTCAGTTTTTCCCTCCTGCAGCCATTGCAGGTCAAAGCCGGGCAGCGCATCGGCAACACGGCGCTCCGACATCATATCGTGAAAACCGGTCAGGTTCACAAAGCGGTCATTGGCAAAGAGGATGCCGCCATCGGACAGGCGCACCAGCAGCATAGGAAAAGGCGGCCGCTGACCCTGGATACCGCTCTGCTCGTCAACAGTCTTTTCCAAAAAGGCTTTCAGCTGCTTTTTGCGATTTGCCCGCAGAACCAGATACAATGCAATGCCGATGGCCAGCACGGCCAGTTCAATGGATGCCAGCAAATATTGCTGTAACAACACCGCTGCCAGCGCAAAGCAAAAAAGCAGTATGAAATACATACCCATATTGGGTCTTAGCAACCGTCCAAGCTTTTTGTTCAATGCTGTCTCCTCCTTGAAATGGGTATACTTTCCACAATAGTCATTATATTATAGCAAACCAGAAGAAAAGGTGCAACTATCATTTTGCTTTTCTGCCGTATATTTTTTCCGTTTTGAAAATAAATGTATACAAAAGATAGGTTTCGTGTTATAATACTTTTATCGGCACCGGGCGAACAGACCCGTGCATTTTAAAAAATACATATTTTATGCGGGCGTTGTGGTATCTTTTCAGGCGTTACAGGGCTAAAGAAAGATATCTGCGGCTGCAAATTTTGCTATGTCTTTTTATCGAAAGGAGTTTATAAATTGGCTGAAAAACTGAAGATTATCCCCTTGGGCGGTTTGGATGAAATCGGCAAGAATATGACCGTACTGGAGTACGGTAAGGACATGATCGTGGTGGACTGCGGCGTAGGCTTTCCCGATGAGGAAATGTACGGCGTTGACCTGGTGATTCCCGACTTTACCTACCTGGTGCAGAACGCCAAAAAGCTGCGGGGTATGTTCATCACCCACGGACACGAGGATCACATCGGCTCTATCCCCTACTGTATGCAGCAGGTAAACTGCCCCATTCACGGCACCGCTATGACCAACGGTCTGATTCGGCTGAAATTGGAGGAGCATCGGCTCCAGGATGCGGTAAAGCTCGTTACCCACAAGCCCGGCGATGTGGTCAAGGCCGGCTGCTTTAGTGTGGAATTTATCCATGTGAATCACTCCATAGCTGACGCGGTGGCCTTTGCCATCAAGACGCCGGTGGGTACGGTGGTGATGACCGGTGACTTTAAGATCGACCCCACCGCCAAGGACGGCATGACCGACCTGACCCGGCTGGGCCAGCTGGGTAACGATGGCGTTCTGGCGCTGCTGGCAGATTCCACCAATGTGGAGCGTCCCGGCTACACCCCCAGTGAAAGTGTGGTGGCAGAGGGTCTTGACCGGCAGTTTAAAAACTGCGACAGCCGCATTATCGTAACCACCTTTGCTTCCAATATGCACCGGCTGCAGGCGGTTCTGACCACTGCCCAACGGTATGGCAGAAAGGTTGCCGTATCCGGCCGGAGTATGGAAAATATGCTGAAAGTGGCCCAGGAACTGGGTTATTTGAAAGTACCTGCCGGTATGCTGGTGGACTTGGGTTCTATCAAGAGTCTGCCGAAAAACAAGATCGTCATTGTATCCACCGGTTCCCAAGGTGAGAACATGTCCGCATTGTACCGTATGGCTTTTTCCACCCACAAGCAGGTGGATATTATGGCCGGCGACCGGATCATCATCTCCGCTTCCGCCATTCCCGGCAACGAAAAAGCGGTGTCCCGGATCATCAACGAGCTGTACCGCAAGGGTGCGGAAGTGGTTTACGAAAAGAGCGAGGGTCTGCATGTATCCGGTCACGCCTGCCAGGAAGAGCTGAAGATCATTCACGCGTTATGTAAGCCTAAATTCTTTATTCCCGTTCACGGTGAGCAGCGGCATCTGCAGATCCACGGCAAGCTGGCAACCACCATGGGTTTAGCCCCCAAGAATGTGCGGATCGGTGAAATCGGCTCTGTCTTTGAGTTCACCGGCAAGACCTGTAAGGAAAACGGCACTGTCACCGCCGGCAAGGTCTTTGTGGACGGCACCGGCGTGGGCGATGTGGGCAGCGTGGTTCTGCGGGACAGAAAACACCTGGCCCAGGACGGTATGATCGTGGTGTGCATCAACATCAGCGCCCAGGACGGCGAACTGATCTCCGGTCCGGACATCATCACCAGAGGCTTTATCTATGTCAAAGAATCCGAAGAACTGATGGAAGAGCTGCGGTGCGTGGTGCTGGAGACCATTGAGCGGTGCAGCCGCAGACGGATCCGGGATTGGGCTATGCTCAAGACCTCGATCAAAAACGATCTGAGCGGTTATCTGTTCAAGACCACAAAGCGTAATCCTATGATCCTGCCGGTCATTATGGAAGTATAAAAAATCGTGCTTGTTGCCTATGTGGCAACAAGCACGATTTATTTTAACCTGTTGTAGTGGTGGATTCGAACTGACACAGAACGATCTTTTTGTATGCGATGTCCATAGGCCACTTTGCCTCTGCGTCTTCCAGCATCTTTCCGGTCTTTTCGGACAGAACGCCGGACTCGGCTTCATACTCCCAAATGGGGTAAGAATCGCAGAAATACATAATATGGTAGCCCTGAGTGGAGCTTTCGGTATTCTTTACAATACCGGTGTCGCCGGGCTTTCTGCCCTCTTCCACATACCAGTTTTCAAAATCCTTGATGAAACCGTAATTCTTGGTCAGCCGGCTATACAGACCGCCATTATCAGCAGAGCCGGGATCGGCGGAAACTTCCTTTGCACGCTGGGCGAAGAGTTCCTCCGTACCACCGTCTTCCAGGAAGTCATTCAGCACATTCTGCGCCTTGAGCAGGCACTCTTCCCACTGCTTGTCGGTGTAGGTGGGAACACCGTCTACATCGCCGGGCTCGCCGTCGATGGGAATGAGAATATGGCGGACATCGTAGTACAGGCCGTCATCCTTGGACAGCTTATTTTCAACAAATTCCGCTTCGTGAGCAGTATAATAGGCTGCTATCTCTTCGCTGGTAGGTGCCATGGTTTCATACAGCACATCGTAGTAGCACATCGCCTTCCAGGTGATGGCATTATAGCTCAGATAGCCGGCCAGGGAGCTGCCGGGATAGAACTTCTCGTCAATGAACTTTTCCACATCGGTGTAGTCGTTTTCCTCTGCCATCTTCTTGACAGACTCCGGCAGCTTATCCAGCTGCTCCTGCTGCTCAGGGGTAAAGGTGAAGCCGGCTTCGTCAGCCATTTGCGCCAAAGTCGCATACCGGCGCCAGCTCTCCAGCGCATTTTCCAAGAACCACTGCTGGTAGGTCTTGCCGGTTTCCTTATCATATATCTGCTCATCCAGGGGCTTGGAGGGATCCAGGCCTATATAGCTGATATAGGTGCCGTAGTAATCCAGGAAATCATAGACGCTCATCCAGTAGTGGGCTTGCAGCTCTGCGTTGGTAAGCTTCTGGTTGCCCAGGGTGGCAACAACAGTCTCGCCCTTTCTTTCTGCCTTTGCAGACTTCACAGTGTAGGAAAGTTTGTTGAAGATATCATTCTTCACGCCGATACCCAGCATCCGCTTGGCATCGATCACATTCATAAAGTGCAGCACCGCACCGGTGAGGATACCGGCCAGCAGCACCAGACTGATCACTGCGCAGGCAATCTTCAGGCCCTTGCCCTTTTTCTTGGGCAGGACAAGGATTTCTTCCGTTTCCTCTGCGGTTTCTTCTGCAGTTTCCTCGACGGTTTCTTCTGCAGTTTCCTCGACGGTTTCTTCTGCGGTTTCTTCTGCGGTTTCTTCTGCAGTTTCCTCGACAGTTTCTTCCGCAGTTTCCTCGACAGTTTCTTCTGTAGTTTCCTCTGCGGTTTCTTCTGCAGTTTCCTCAACAGTTTCTTCCGCAGTTACTTCCTCTGTTTCTGTCAGTTCCTTGCCGCATTCAGGGCAGACAGTTACGCCCTCTTCGATCTCGGCGGAGCAATATTTACATTTCATATGCGTTCCTCTTTCTCCTGCATTCAGGTAGATTCTTATGTATCTTACCATATCTTTCCCACAATTACAAGAGATTTACCAAAAGTTAACATTTCCGTATTTTTTAATCTGTATGCCTTGCAAAATGGTAAAAAAAATGGTATGATTCTATATTGAGAATTTATAGCTTCAAGGAGCTTGCAAATGGATACAAAAACCACAGTGATTACCCGGGAGCAGCTGGATATTCAGCTTGCCTTCTGCAACGAAATAAAAGCCTTTTGGCAAGGACAGGGCATTACCCCCAAGGCCTATGTGGAAACCTACGGCTGCCAGCAAAACGAGGCAGATTCCGAACAGATTCGGGGTATGCTGGTGGAGTGCGGCTATGGGATTTGCGATAGCGCTGAGGGTGCCGATGTGGTGGTGATGAACACCTGCGCCATCCGGGAACACGCCCAGCAGCGGGTCTTTGGCAATTTAGGCGCATTGACCCATGTGAAGCGCCGCCATCCCCGGCAGAAGATTTTCCTGTGCGGCTGCATGGCCGGTCAGGAGCAGGTGGTTAGCCGCATTAAAAACAGCTATCCCCATGTGGACGGTGTGTTTTCCACCCATCATCTGTGGCAGTTCCCGGAGGTATTGCGCCGGGTACTGTTCACCGGCAAGCGGACTTATTTTACCGCTGATGAGGCCGGGTCTATTGCCGAGGGTATTCCCCATGTGCGAGACAGCAAATTAAAAGCCTGGGTGTCCATTATGTACGGCTGCAACAATTTCTGCACCTACTGCATCGTCCCCTATGTGCGTGGTCGTGAGCGGAGCCGTCAGCCGGAGGATATTTTAGCTGAGTGCCAAGGGCTGATTGAAAGCGGCGTGAAGGACATCACTCTGCTGGGTCAGAATGTAAACTCCTACGGCAAGGATTTGGAAAAGGGTATTGATTTTGCCGATCTTTTGGCACAGATTGCCCAGATTCCCGGTGATTTCCTCCTTCGGTTTATGACCAGCCACCCCCGGGACGCTTCCAAAAAACTGTTTGACACCATGGCGGCCTACCCTAAGATTGCAAAGCAGTTGCATCTGCCCTTCCAGTCCGGTTCGTCCCGGGTGCTGAAGGCTATGAATCGCCATTACGATCGGGAAACTTATTTAGAAAAAGTGCGTTATGCCAAGTCGGTTATGCCGGATTTGGTGCTGACCTCCGATGTGATCGTAGGCTTCCCCGGGGAGACCGAGGAAGAATTTGAGGAGACCGTTTCCCTTATTGAACAGGTGCATTACGATTCCCTGTTTACCTTTATCTTCTCCCCCCGTCCCGGCACCCCCGCTACCAAGATGGATGACCCCACCTCCAAGGAAGAGAAGAACCGTCGGTTTGACCGGCTTTGCGCGGTGCAGAACGCCATCTCCGAGGAACTGCACAACGCTTATATTGGAAAATCCCTCCGTTGTTTCATCGACGGCACAGACAAAGAATACCTCACCGCCCGGACAGAGGGTGGTCGGTTGGTAAGACTTATGGGTGAAACTTCCCTCATTGGTACATTTGCCGATATCACCATCACCGGTGCTACCACCTGGAGTTTGACAGGTGAACTTACAGAAAAGGATTGATTGCTATGGCTAAAGAAATGACCCCTATGCGGCGTCAATATTATGAAATCAAAGAGAATAACCAGGATTGCATCCTTTTCTTCCGGTTGGGCGATTTCTACGAAATGTTTGACGACGATGCAAGACTTGCTTCCAAAGAATTGGATCTGACCCTGACCACCCGTGACCGGAACAAGCCGGAGGAGGAGCAGTCCCCCATGTGCGGTGTTCCCTATCACAGTGTGGATTCCTATATTGCCCGGCTGGTGCAAAAGGGTTATAAAGTTGCCATCTGTGAGCAGACCGAAGACCCTGCCCAGGCCAAAGGCATTGTGCAACGGGAGGTCACCCGGGTGGTTACTCCCGGTTCTGTTACCGAGAGCTGTATGCTGGAAGAAAGCCGCAACAACTATATGGGTTGCGTCTATGGCGAGGGCGAGCGGCTGGGTCTGGCCTTTTGCGATGTATCCACCGGCGCATTCTATGTAACGGTGTGCAATGATGCGCCCTCTGCCGCTTCTGAGCTGGGCCGTTTTGCCCCCTCTGAGGTGATTCGCTATGGCAAGGGCGCTTACTGCGATTTGCTGAATGAGGCACTGTCTTTGCGACTGCGCTGCTGCGTGGATGAGGGCAAGGCGGAGCAGTTCCGGTTGGATGCTGCAGAGGCGGTTTTGGAGCAGCATTTCGGTGTCTCCATTGCTGATTTAGGCATTGGCGGACTGACCGAGGGCATTATGGCTGCAGGCAGCCTGCTAAACCTGTTGAAGCAGCTGCAAAAGAACGACCTTTCCCACATCCGGGAACTGCAACATTATACCTCCGGCAAGTTTATGGAGCTGGATTTGGATGCCAGACGGAATCTGGAACTGGCCGAAACACTTCGGGCAAAGGATAAAAAGGGTACCCTTCTGTGGGTGCTGGACAAGACCCGTACCCCTATGGGCGGTCGGCTTCTGCGCAGCTGGCTGGAAAAGCCGCTATTGGATATTTCCGAGATTATCAGCCGGCAGAATGCTGTGGAGGAACTGGTAAATGACACCCTGCTCCGGGGCGAACTGGACAATGCTCTGCGGGATATTACCGATTTGGAGCGTGTCATGACCCGGATCGTCACCGGCACTGTCAACTGCCGTGATTTGCTGGCCTTGGCAAACGGTCTGCGGGCGTTGCCTGCTATCAAAGCCTGTTTGCAGTCGGTGCGCTCTCCCCTGCTCTGTCGGTTGGAAGAAGCCATTGATTCTTTGGCAGATTGCGCTGATTTGATTGAAAATACCATTGCTGAAAAGCCTCCGCTGACAGTACGGGAAGGTGGTATCATCCGCAAGGGTGCCAACGAAGAGGTGGACCGCCTGCGGGATATTATGGACGGCGGCGCCGGTATTATGGCCGCCATCGAAACAAGAGAACGGGAGGCCACCGGTATCCGCACTTTGCGGGTCAATTACAACCGGGTATTCGGTTACTATATTGAGGTTTCAAAGTCCTTTATCGATCAGGTGCCTGACCACTATATCCGTCGTCAGACTCTGACCAACAACGAGCGTTACATTACCCCGGAGCTGAAGGAACTGGAGGATCAGGTACTCACCGCCAAGGATCGCTGCACCGCATTGGAATATCAGCTATTCAATCAGCTTCGTGAGCATTTGGCTGCCCAGTCTGTAAGAGTGCAGACCGCCGCCGCCGCCGTAGGTGTGGTGGATACCCTGTGCGCATTGGCTACTGTGGCTGTGAAGAACAACTACTGCCGCCCGGAGGTCACTGACGGCAGCACCATCTCCATCACCGACGGCCGCCACCCTGTGGTGGAAAAGGTACTTTCCGACAGTCTGTTTGTGCCCAACGACACGGTTTTGGACAACCGGGAGAATATGGTTTCCATTATCACAGGCCCCAATATGGCCGGTAAGTCCACCTATATGCGGCAGGTTGCCCTGATCGTACTGATGGCCCAGATGGGTTCCTTTGTACCTGCCAAATCTGCCCGCATCGGCATTGTGGACAGAATTTTCACAAGAATCGGCGCATCCGATGATCTGGCCTCCGGTCAATCCACCTTTATGGTGGAAATGGCAGAAATGGCCAACATTTTGAAATACGCTACCTCTAAAAGCTTGCTCATTTTGGACGAAATTGGCCGGGGTACCTCTACATACGACGGCATGGCCATCGCCCGGGCGGTTTTGGAGTACGCCGCCAATCCCAAGCAGCTGGGCGCCAAGACCTTGTTTGCCACCCACTATCACGAACTCAGCGTCATTGAAGATCAGCTGCCCGGTATCAAAAATTACAACATTGCCGTGAAAAAACGCGGAGACAAGATGATTTTCCTGCGGAAGATCATTGCCGGCGCTACCGATGACTCTTTCGGTGTGGAAGTTGCCAAGCTGGCAGGTCTGCCGAATGCAGTTATCACACGAGCAAGAGAGATCTTGCAGGAACTGGAGACCGAGGGCAAGCCTACGCCCAAGGTGGTAAAGGTGGAGGAAGAGGACGATCAGATCAGTATGCTGGATATGACCAGCCAGCAGGTCTGCGCTGCCCTTTCTGCAATCAGCGTAGAGACCCTCACACCCATTGAAGCCATGAACGAACTGTACAAGCTAAAGAAAATGCTGGAATAATATGAAACTTTCTATTTCTATGACAAAACAGGAGACCCGGCTGGGCTGGTGCTTTTTCCTGATCTATATGTTCATAATGCCCATTGCCGTAGACTTTGTGGGTACTGCGTTGCGGCTATCCCTGACAGGACTGAACATTCTCTTTTTTTCCATAAACTTTGCCTGTACCGCCGCGATCTTTCATCGGTTTCTCTGGAAATCCATGAAAGCCGCCTGGGCAACGTGGAAAAAATGTCTGCGGTCTACCCTGCAGGGTTTTGGCATTTATTTTGCTTGCACACTACTGGTGGAAGTGATCATTGCCCCCTGGATCGGTCCTTGGTTCTCCAATGTCAACGACACGGCCATTATTGAATTATCCAAGACCCACACGTTTTTGTTCAATTTCTGTTCCATTTTACTGGTGCCTGTTGCGGAAGAAATCCTGTTTCGGGGTCTGCTTTTCGGAACAACCTGCCAAAAGCGCCCCAAGCTTGCCCTTTGCATATCTGTTTTTATTTTTGCGGGAATTCACATATTGGATTACATTGGCACTGCTGATTGGAAAACCCTGCTGGTCTGCTTCCTGCAGTATCTGCCTGCCGGTTTTGCCCTGGTATGGGCCTATGTGGAATCTGAAAACATTATGACCCCTATTTTGATGCACATTACCATCAACACCATTGCAACGGTGTCTTTGAGGTGAAACTATGCCAAAAATCATTCAACTTGATGCCCATGTGGCCAACTTAATTGCCGCCGGTGAGGTGGTGGAACGGCCTGCTTCTGTAGTCAAGGAGCTGTTGGAAAATGCCGTGGATGCCGGTGCTACCCAGGTTACTGTGGAGATCCGGGACGGCGGTATGACCTTCCTCCGGGTCACAGACAACGGCTGCGGTATGGCAGCCGAGGATGCACGCACGGCCTTTTTGCGTCACGCCACTTCCAAGCTGCGTACCGCTGAGGATTTGGCGGCCATCGGCACCATGGGTTTCCGCGGTGAAGCTTTGGCGGCCATTGCCTCCGTCAGCCGCATCGATCTGCTGACCAAGACTCCCGGTTCCATTTCCGGTACAAGCCTTGCTTTGGAAGCCGGCAACATTACCGAGGAAACCGAGGCCGGTTGCCCCGACGGCACCACCATTATTGTTAGAGATCTGTTCTTTAACACCCCGGCCCGTATGAAATTTATGAAATCCGACACCGTAGAGGGCAGCCGTGTCACTGCCGCCGTACAGCTGCAGGCATTGGCCCACCCGGAGGTGGCATTCCGCTTTATCCGGGACGGCAAGGAGGTTTTGTCCACCCCCGGTACCGGCAAGCTGGAAGCAGCGGTTTACTGCGTATATGGCAGAGATTCCGGCAAAATGGTGGAGGTCAACAGCAAGTGGGAGAATTTCTCTGTCACAGGCTATGTATCCAAGCCCACCGATGCCCGGCCCAGCCGGAATTTACAGACCTTCTTTGTGAACGATCGGCCGGTCAAGTCCCGGCTGCTGATGGCCGCCTTGGAGGAAGCTTACCGCAATCAGATTATGGCCGGCAAGTTTCCGGCTTGTGTGCTGCATTTGCGCGTACCGGCAAGTGCGGTGGATGTGAATGTCCACCCGGCAAAAACCGAGGTTAAATTTCTAAACGAGAAAGCAGTCTTTGACTGTATTCATTATTGTGTACTGGGTGCGCTGAACAAGACCCCGGACAGACCCCAGGTGCAGTTCAAGCCTGCGCCCCCTGCCCCGGTGCAGAAGCCGGTCATACCTCCTGCGCAGAGGCCGGCAGCTGCGCCCCAAAAACAGGCGGATTTCTTCCGCACCATGAACACAGAGGAATTTAAGAATTTCTCCGCTGCGGTAAAGGATGCACCCAAGCCCTCTCCGTTGGCTGCCGCTGCCGTGGCTGCTGCGGTTGAACGGACGGTTCTACCCCCCATTCGGGAGCAGGTGATTCTGCCTGTTGCGACACCTAAGCCGATACCCACCCCTGCGCCTGCCCCCATTCCGGAAGAACCGGAGCAGGTAACCATTCACGAAATGCCCAAGGAAACTCCCTGGCGATTTGTAGGTGAACTGTATAACAGTTACATCATCGTGGAACAGGGTGAGGAAGCCTATCTCATTGACAAGCACGCCGCCCACGAGCGGATTCTCTTTGAAAAGCTGAAGGCCAACCAGGAGGTCATTTCCTCCCAGGTATTGTTGACCCCGGTGACGCTGCGGTTAAGCGCTGAAGCGGTAGCCATTCTGCTGGAAAACAGCTCCCTTTTGGAGGAACTGGGCTTTGAAATTCAGGAGTTTGGCGAGAACACCGTTGCTATCCGGCAGATTCCCATGGATTTGGACAGCAACCAGGCCGCTGACGCTTTGGAGACCCTTTCTGCAGATCTCTTAAACGGCAGAAAAGAGCGCCGGGACAATGTCCGGGACGAACTGCTCCACACCGTTGCCTGCAAGGCCGCCATCAAGGCCGGCTGGGTCAGCAGCGAAAAAGAGCTGATGAAGCTGGCTGAACAGGTCCTTGCCCGGGACGATTTGAAGCACTGCCCCCACGGCAGACCCATCTGCATCACTTTAAGCAAAAAGCAGCTGGAAAAGCAGTTTAAGCGGAGCTAAAGGAAGGTGCGTATGAAGAACAATTTATATGTTCGGTATTTTATTGCCTTTGGTCTTTCTGTTATCGGTATTATCCTTACTTGGTTCGGCGCCCTTACTTCCCGGACTATTATGTGGATAGGCATCGGCATTGTCGCTGTTGGTGTAATTGTGTCCTGGACTATCCGTTGTCCCAACTGTGGACATAGTCTTATGGGAAAAAAGCAACTATTACTCCCGAATTTCTGCCCCAACTGCGGTCAGAAGATCGCCAACGGAGAGTTTGAGGACTGAAATTTATGGATAATATCATTTGCATTGCCGGACCTACTGCCTCCGGCAAGACCGCCCTGTCCATCGCTTTGGCAAAAGAATTGGATGGCGAGGTGGTTTCCTGCGACTCCATGCAGGTCTATAAGCGTATGGACATTGGCACCGCCAAGCCTACCCTTGCGGAAATGGACGGAATCCCACACCACATGTTATCTGTGGCAGAGCCTTGGGAGAATTTCTCCGTGGGCAAGTATTGCGATATGGCAACACCCATTGTGGACGATATTTTGGCCCGGGGCAAAACCGCCATCATCGCAGGCGGCACAGGCCTTTATATGGACGCATTGATCCGGGGCAACGACTTTGCCCCTGTCCCCTCCACCGGCCGTCGGGAAGAGCTGGAAAAGATTGCCGCAGAGCAAGGCATTGATGCCGTGATCGATATGCTCCGCAGGGTGGATCCGGATTCGGCTGACCGCTTGCATCCGTCCGACCAAAAGCGAATTATCCGGGCGATGGAAGTCTATTTGGAGACCGGCAAGACCATCACCCAACACAATCTGGAGACCCAGCAAATCCCCGATCGGTATCACCCGGTTTGGTTTGCCCTGGAGGATGCCCAAAGAGCCACTTTGTACGCAAGAATCGACCGACGGGTAGAAATTATGCTGGAACAGGGTTTGATTGCCGAAATCGAAGGGTTGCTCAAAGAGGGTGTGCCGGAAAGCGCCACTGCCATGCAGGCCATCGGCTACAAAGAATTTGTAGATGCCCTCCAGGGACGCAGTTCCATAGAAACTGCCACCGCTCTGGTGCAGCAGTCTTCCCGAAAATATGCCAAACGGCAACTGACCTGGTTTCGACGCAATTCCAATATGCACTGGCTCCGTCGGGAAGAAAACGAGGGAACAGAACAAATTCTTCAAAAGGCTCGCCAGGTTTTGGCAGATTCCGACAAATGAAATATGTTACGATGTGTGTATCCCAAAGAAAGAAGGAATACATATGTCGGAAATCAATAATTTACAGGAAGCAATTCTCAGTGAGGTAAAGCGGGATAAAGTACCCGTGACACTGTTTCTGATGAATGGCTTTCAGCTCCGGGGCACCGTCACAGGCTATGACAGTTTTGTGGTGGTACTGGTCAGCGACGGCAAGCAGCAGATGATCTACAAGCATGCCATCTCTACCTTAGCCCCCATGAAGCCGGTCAAAGCAGCAGACTGACAAAAAGACGGCGGAGCTACCGCCGTCTTTTTGTTTCATAGAGAGGTAAAAATATGTCTATCGCCGAAAATGTAGCGAAAATCAAGACCCAAATGGCAGAAGCGGCTATCAAAGCCGGTAGAGATCCCAAAGAAATTCTCCTGTGCGCCGCCACAAAAATGAACGATGCCGATGCGGTCCGGGAGGCAATCCGGGCTGGGGTGGATTGCTGCGGTGAAAACCGGGTCCAGGAACTCACTGCCAAACAGGCGCAAAACGCATACGAAGGTGTCCCCGTTCACTTTATCGGTCACCTGCAGACCAACAAGGTCAAGCAGGTGGTGGGCAAGGTGGATTTAATTCAAAGTGTAGATTCCCTTCGTCTGCTGGAGGCTATCCACAAGGAAGCTGCCAAGCAAGGGATCGTGCAGAATATTTTATTGGAAATCAATATCGGAAACGAGGAAAGCAAGTCCGGTTTTGACCTGGATGCGGTGGAACCCCTTCTAACCAAAATGGGTGATTTTCCGTCAATTCGGGTGTGCGGATTTATGGCAATTCCCCCAATTTGCCAAAATTCGACAGATAATCATAAATTTTTTCAAAAAATGTACAACCTTTCTGTTGACATAATGCAAAAAAAATACGATAATGTATGTGTCGATATTTTGTCTATGGGTATGTCCGACGATTTTGCAGATGCCATCGCCTGCGGCAGCACGATGATCCGTGTGGGCACTGCCATCTTCGGCGCCCGAAATTATCAATAAATGTTTTGTGCCGCAAACCGGCCTGCAAACATATTAGGAGGATAAAGAGATATGAGTTTTTGGGATAATGTGAAGAAATTTGCCCAGCCCTACGGTGAAGAAGATTACGACGATTACGACGAGGCTATGGACGAGTACGAAGAAGAGGCACAGGAAGCTGCTCCTCGCAGCAGCCGCCGGTCCTCTCCCTTTGCTTCTGTCGACACCAACGAAACCGAGCCTAAGGCGAAACCCACCCCCGCAGTTTCTACCGGTTTCGGTAGCCAGACCGTGAACCTGGGCTCCGGCAAGCAGGAGGTCGTCCTGTTCCACGCCAAGACCCTGGGCGACGGTGCCAAGGCTGCCAATGAGCTGCGCAACAAAAAGGCCGTTATCCTGAATATGGAAAATGTGGACAAGGCTCTCATCCGTCGAGTGGTGGACTTCCTGTCCGGCAGTGTCTATGCTCTGGACGGCAGCGTCAGAAAGATCGCCCAGGCTACTTATCTGTTCTGCCCCCACAATATGGATGTGGTCGGCGACCTGGAAACCATTCCTACCGAAACCGAGAATTTCTTCTGATAATCTTATAGGGAGGAAACACTATGTTTACACCGCAACAGATCGAACAGATTTCCTTCAGCCGCGCTACCTTTGGTGGCTACGATATGCAGTCCGTGGACGAGCTGCTGTATCCTCTGACCGAGGACTACAAGACACTGTACAAAGAGAATGATCTGCTTAAGAGCAAGATGAAGGTCCTGGTCAGCAAGCTGGAAGAGTACCGTGCCAATGAGGCCAGTATGAAAGACGCCATCGTCAACGCCCAGAAGACCTGCGATCTGATGATTAAAGAGGCGGAAGCCAAGTGTACCCAGATGCTCACCGACGCCAACGCCACCGCTATAGAGAATGCCAAGAATGCCGATGCGCTGATCGCAGCGGAGCAGGCCCGGGTGGAAGAAGCACGGAGGGTTGCAAACGAAAAGATCGATGCTCTGAAGGCTGAGATCGCCGCTTGCCTGAACGCGCTGGATCGGATCAAAGCCGCAAATCCTGTGGCTGCTTCCGTTGCCGCCACACCTGCCGAAGCACCTGCTGCACCCAGCGAGACCGATGCCGTCGCCGACGAGATCTCCGCTACACTGCAGGCTTTGGTCGGCTCCGCTGACGCCCCCATCCCCACGGCTGAGCCCAAGCACCCCACCACCGATTCCACCACCGGCAAGTTTGCAAATCTGCAGTTCGGCCGGAATTACGACCCCACCAAGCGCTAAATAAATATGCGAAGATAAGGACACGCAAATATACCGCTTCCACCCAGAGAGCTGCCGGTTGGTGCAAGGCAGTTGGAATGTGTGTTTGTATCCCCTTTGAGCAGCGCACCGAACGGTTTATCCCATTAGGCTGCGCCGGGTTTGCCCGATACAGCAAGTTCGAGTGCCGGAAACAGTCCGGAACAAGCGTGGTACCGCAGAGGTTACAACGCCTTTGTCTCTTGAAGAAAGGGACAAAGGCGTTTTTCTTTGTTATACATTGGACCGTCGGGGACGCCGGTCCCTACAAATAATTTTCAATTAAAATACTATATGGAGGTTATCCAATGGAATACAAAAATACCATTATCACCCCGAAGACCGACTTCCCCATGAAGGCCGGTCTGCCTGCCCGGGAACCGGGTATGCTGGAACGCTGGAACGAGCAGGGTCTTTACGATCTGCTGCTGGAAAAGAACAAGGATCTGCCCCCCTTCGTTCTCCACGACGGCCCTCCCTTCTCTAACGGCTACATTCACATGGGTCACGCCCTGAACAAGGCACTGAAGGACTTTATTATCCGCAGCCATGCTATGATGGGCTTCTACACCCCCTAC
>JAEIGA010001543.1_pt1 | contig 35980 bp, 22 predicted proteins | sample 9270691 | NCBI WGS metagenome assembly JAEIGA01 (sample SAMN17057246, study PRJNA624740) | gut metagenome | biome: biome; isolation source: fecal sample | host: Bos grunniens | place: China: Xizang | collected 2019
GCAACATAGCATTCGTTCCATGGTTTCCATGAGGCGTTGATTGATGTCGGTAGGTTGGTCATATGAATGATGCAAACGTCCTTCGGTTCGGTTGAACGTACCTATATATGCATGCGACTGTTCTCTGAAGCGTTCAAACGGCTCCATATCACGAATCATCACGCTAACCACGGACGCTAGTACTCCGTGAGTGACATCAGTTAGATAACAGGATAAGCGATTCTCATAGACCGATCCGATTGATAGCGTATACTCACAACCCGGTTCTTTACGAGCCGATCCCCATGTTAATGGCGTTATTTCTACGCGTTCGCCTTTAGTATACGTTAAGGCATGATCAATGAAGATCTTTTTAGCGATTGACCACAATCGGAACTTTACAATGTTCGTTGAAGGATCCGCTATATCTAAGCTCAGGATGGGATAGTCTATCGGTTCCGATGAAAGCTTACAGTCGAACGGGAAGTCGCTAGTGATGTGGCGGGTAAGGGAGTACCAGTGGAACATCGAATGTTAGATCCTTCGATAAAAATAACCTGGAGGTTTTAAAAAGGATCTACTGATGATCGACCTATCGGATACTCCAACGTATGACGGTAGACGATACAACAGCATATCGCCACGATCAACGCGATTCCGATTAAGATGATGTAATGTCTGAATGACAGATTGGTCCTCCCGCCGAACGTCCTCAACGGTATAGCCTGTTTAGCGTCCACTCTATACGTTTGTATATAGTACCTGTTCCATTTATCGATCCTCGCTCTAAGATCATCCGTTAGTTCCCAGTCGGATGATTCGAGTGCATATTGTAGACCAGGCGCGATACGTTCCATCTCGGTGGATATACGTCTTTCATTGATTCTACCGGTTAATGAAGTGACATCTCTCGGCAGAACCCTCACCACCTCCGTTGAAACTGACTTCCCATTTTGAAACGCGATTCCCCAACCATTATTAGGTCGTTCGGTGTTCTCTACTGATGTATATATAGCATATGCTACTACATATAGATCACCATTAAGGTTCTCGTTCAACGTCCTATCATCTAGGAATGCATTAGCCGATTTCCTTTTATTGCCAGGGATCTTAAAGATATCGTCTTTAGTTTTTGAATCATCGCGAATACCCATAGCATAATGAGTTGAACGCATTGGTCCTTTGGCCGTCTTTACCGTATTCGCTTCTCCGTATTCGTGATAATGGTATCGTCTATCGGCGTTCATAAAATAACGCTTTGACATAACCAGTGGTTGGCTACTAGAAGACGGAGCAATCATACGATCTTCATTATCGGCGTCGATCGATTCGATAGAGTTATGAACGTTCATATAATCGACTGCATCTCCAGTTTCAAATAGATCTGCGTTCTTCGGTCTATCATGGTTCGGGGCATAATAAGCATATACAGGTGGGTTGAAACGCAGGATATCACCGACGTTCGTAAAATTAGTGATATACTGTCTGAGGCGATTAAAGAAGTCCAGATCCTCTTTCTCCATCGGCGAACATCTATAGGAGAGTCCATTGTAGTACTCAGGTGAGAACGCATACGTCCACGGAGCATATCTAGTGTATGATCGTTCTGGATCTCTGATATCGAAATCGATGAACTGCTCGTCGAACATTAAGATACGATTGAGCTTTATATGCCTGTTGCATATATAATCGCGCAGCTTATCGACACCTCTTGTATTTATCCGATCATCGTCGTCCGATCCGAACCAATGATACTTGGTTTCCGCTAAACGCGTCCGTATAAATGAAAACATAATGTTTCGTCCAACAGGGGCGTTTACATGTTCATCCGGGACGATTATATATGTTTTTGGTCTGGGTATGGTCGATCGCTCAATTGATAGCAGTGCTTGACTAAACGCAGTAATCGCCTCTGAAGAGGAGTCGAGTTTCAACGGATCGATGCATATGACTATACAGTTCACGGTTGATCTAAGGAGAGGCATGTAGATGTCTCGAATGAACTTATCATTGAACGGTTCGGTTATAGTTTGTCGTTCGGACGATTCATCAGACGGGTCTCTTTTAACGGTATATGTTATTGGATTGTTTAGGCGTTTCTCGCATAGTTGGACATAGCATCCGAGACCCCTAGATGTAGATCCATCTGATAGATACTCTGGGCGATGTGCAGGATAGTCGACTAAGCGCGGCTGTCTCCTTCGCATAGTTATGAACGTACGATCTACGTACTTTCGATAGAGATAATAGCCGTTATGTGAGGAATCTAGATAGATACTCGCTAGATCATGGATAGTTATACGCATCATCCAATAGCCGACGTATAGACGATCGATTAAGGACAGTCGATCGAACTCCAGTATGTGTCTTATCATAGAATAGCACCATGCTTTAGGGTTCGTTGAACGTAGCATACGTAGATCATAATGTGCGCCGCTTCTGACGTCTAAAGCGAGCATTCCGGGGTTAATGATGTAGCGATAATGAATGCGTTCTAAGAGATTACGATCGATTGTCCGTCGGTAGAGACACTTTAGATGATATATATTGCTGTACTCCTGCATTAAGATGTCTGCTGTTAGCACATTCATTGGATCGTCGAATATACGGCACAGATGTTCGACGTAACCGCATGAGAAACGTATAAACGGATGCTCTGATGCTCGTCCTCCATTGGATATCCATTGGATATAGCGAAATGGTATTTTCATTGTTGCTGTTGATATAAAAATAACCTGAAGGTCGTTAGTTATATGTCCTTCCGTAGAGGAGGATCGCGTTCAATGTTAGCGATTAACGGACAAGCTATTAAGATAATCGCTACTATCGAAATAAGTAATAGAATTATCCATAGCCAGCAGCTAACTGAATTGCCGCCGAAGGTACGAAGCGGGATCATCGCGTCTACTGATCGCGGGTTCAACAATCTACTATTATTGATCTTACGTATATCGGAATCCTTTATGAACGTACGTCTATTGTATACATTAAAGTCGATGTGTTTACCTATCGTCATAGATATATCATCAGCTACGGTTCGATAGTTGGTATATACTTTGCTATCCGGCGACGCGGCATCCAGTGATATATCATAAGGCGATTTCCCGTTTTGTAAGCTTACGCCATACATCGGATTATATAGCTTTGTGTGTAATGTATATCGGATCAATTTAAGATCGCCGTTGAAGTTCTCATTGATATACTCCGTCGGGTTCCGTCCAACGACCTCGCTTAAGGATGGGGTTTCCGGGTTATCGTTTCTAGTATCCGCGTCGTTATGGATCGATAGTCCGTATAGCGTCCTATCGTCCGCGTTATCTTGTTCCGTATACTCGTAATATGACGGGGCGCTATTGACGTAGAACTTCTTATTGCGTCGTTCTATGTCCTTTGATGTCGATGGTGCTATGTCGATGGCATCAACGGATTCCGCGTTGTTGTGTGCGTTCATGTATCGTATAACGTCTTTTGTGTTATATAACTCCAGATGCGGAGTCCGTCCGGGGTTAGTTCCTGTGTACTCGTATGGATACAGCTGTTCATTGTTCGCGATTACGAAATTCGTTTTATATTGCGCCAGGCGGTTAAATACGTCCAGGTCTTCCTTCTCCAACGGACAACACGGATACGATATAAAATAGTAGTAGACCGGCGAAAAAAGATAGCACCACTGCGCGTAATGCTGCAGGAACGCCCTATCCATATGGTTTCTCCAATTGGTTGTTATGCCTTTGTTTACGGTGACTATTTTTGATACCGGAATGTTGAATGCTCTGATATAACTACGAACGTTACACAGTTTCTCTGAATCCACTATATCATCGTCGTCCATACCATACCATAATAGATTCTTATCGGCAAACACCCTCCGTATCACATTAAATGTGATGTTCCTACCTACCCCAGCATTCACATGCGTTTCCGGAACGATTATATGTATCCTTGCGCTGGAATCCGTTAATATTGTTGGCTGTGTTTTTAGCTTCTGCTTATGGTCGTATGTGAGCAATCGCTTAACGATACGGTTGATTGTCGTATCTTTAGATCCTTTCGCTAGACGATCTATGTTAACTATAATCACGTCTGCAGTCGATCTTACGACCGGTTCGAACATATTGGCGATGAACTGGGCAAACTGTTTCGAATCCTTTAAACGCGCTTCGCATGTTTGGAAATAACAGCCCAAACCGGTACACGGTCCATCATATAAAGGAGTAACGGTTATGGCGTGTCGATCTTCTGGTGATCGTTCTCGCGGTAGATCTGTGATGCTCATTTTTACATTCGTAAGAGATAATACGCCGAAGTTACGATCTAGGCTATCAGTAAAGCGTTCGATGAAGCGTTTTACCGATTCCTGATACGGGTTATCTCGGATATGGCGAACGATGTTGAAGAAGCTCAAGCGATTGAGCCATTTGATTATATAGCGTTTATCGGCATCGTTTAATATGTTCCAGTTAATGATATGATGGATAAGCGCATACGTCCATAGCGGATAGTTGATGTTCCGAATAGAGCGGAGTGTGTAAGGGGTTTCCGGGTAATCGTCTTCGTATATATCGAAGTACATTGGTTCCAATATGATATTGTAGTCGATGGTATCCTTGATCGTTTCGAATAGAGGATTGGCAGTTAGTATCTGGTCCGGTGATAGTATCGTTAATAGTACACCTGTAAATGGAAACATAGACGGATCGCATAGGGTATCGATTAATGGTTCGACATAACCGCAATAGTAACGTAATATGTGGTGCGTGCGTAAAGGATGCCCGGTTAGTCGCATCCATTCTAGCGGTTCGTTGGAGTAGTCCATCGGTTCGCTTTAGTGTCCCAAAAATAACCTTGAGGTTTTTTATGTATGGCGTTCTCGCTGAGCGGCATCTCTATCGAGTAACCATTGCGGGGATGTGTCTCGTATTCTGTCTGCTTCACGCGGATAAATGTTTCTATTATTCCACGCGGGCAAATCGATGATCGGGGAATTCTCACCGCGTCGATAAAACGATAACTCGTTCGAACGGAAACCGGATAGAACACACTCTTCATGGACGTTCCAGTTTGATAATGGCCGTAAATCGTCATCGTGGTTAAAGGCACAATTATAGAACATCCAGCACATATCGATTACGTTAGATACATCCCACGATGATAACACACTGTAATCACGTAGTTTATAGCATCCGTGGAACATACCAGCCATAGTGGCTACGTTAGATACATCCCACGACGATAACGCGTTATAGTCCCTCAGTTTTCGACATCCACGGAACATCTCGCCCATATTGGTTACATGACTTGTGTCAAGCGATCTTAGTGCAGATATGTCATCTAAATGGCGATGATTGAGGAAACATCGATATAAGTTTATGCAGTAGTCTATTGTATCCGGAACGGTTATTTCTATAGGTTTCGCTTTACGGATCCTAGAGTTGTTTGAACGGATATCGATCATCAACTTCCCGTCTCGATTGTATAGTTCGTATACGTAATTACCATCATCGAAGCTGGTACGCTTGCGTGATGACAGATCGAAGCATGCCTGGGACATGGTGCTTTAGATAACCTTAATATAAAAATAACTTACGATAGTAAGCTAGTTCGGGCAACACCAAAAATAACCTGGAGGTTTTTAATAGAATCCCTTACCCGATTCGTTAAACGAACCATCGAACGAACAGTTAAGCGATTGTACCTACATCGCAGTTGATTTGACCGATATCCTTATGCTCGGGTTGAGGATATGTGTCGTAAAGATCTCCGCTATTACCGTTCTCGTAATATTCGAGGTTCAGGTGCATTGCATTGAAGATATGGGAGATCATCGATGAAGCTACCGGAAGTTCTTTCACGAGCATATCTTCGTGTGCTCCGCATTGCGGGCATATCCAGCACTTGCGTTGGTCGTGGTAATAACCTTGAACGCTGTGGCAACGGTTGCAGATACCTATTTTTGTAGAAGAACCACGTGCGAGATGTGCATCTCTATTGACCAGGTTGATACCGGCAGCAAAGAGGTCATCGTTACCCATACGGTCGATAGACTGACCTCCCGCGCGCTTACGTCCCTTGGATGGTTGTTGTGTATCGATTGAACGTGGACCGCCGTTACGCACGTTCATCTTACGTTCGACGATGTGTGGTTGACGACCCATGTAAGCGTTACCAATGAAGATCTTCGCTTTATATGGTCTGCGTGTTTCTGGATCGTACATGATCTCCTCTCCTGATTCATGCATACCGAGCTGGTTCATGATGGCGCATAGCTCTTCCGAAGAACGCTGTGTATGGAAAGGAGTACAGTCTAATGGGCAACCCATCATGGTTGCGATTTTGGTAACCATAGGCATGTACTCTTGCGCACAAGTAACTCTCTTGAAGATGGAGATCGGATTGAAGATCACATCTGGTCGGATACCCGAAGCTGTATATGGCATTTCTCCTGGCGAGACGATACGACCGATTGTGTTCTTCTGGGCCGTTTCGAAGTTGGTCTTATCGCCGACGATCAGAGGTTGGTATTGACCAAATACGGACATTTTAACGATCTTGTTTTCGTCCTGCTGTTTCATCTTAAGGACCGAACGGAGTAGCCTACCGTCAGGAGTTTTCATGTAACGTGCATCGGGTTGTTCGTTAATTGTAGTCGCATCGCTGGTACCGTAAGGAGTTTTGACGACCTTAGTGATAAGCGCATCCTTCTGATGGAAACGCTCGCTGACACGCTTAGGAAGACACGTTGATGGATCGATTTTGTGATATGAATCTGGATTGCCATGAAGAGTCGTGTTCTCGGGCATCTTAAACTCTTCATCTCTGTTGATTTCGGAGGTGAAGGTCATGGTTGTATCGATCTCTAGCATACCCGATTCAACGGACGCTTTGTTGACGACGATACAATCTTCCTGGTTGTACTTATAGTACATAAACGCCACGATAAGGGTCTGTCCGTATGGCTTTTCACCTTGATGACGATAATCGTAGATGCAGGGACGTGTAACTGGTACCTGTGGAGCGATTGTGAAGTGCTGTTCATCCTTGAACTTGATTTGTGGTACACGTGTTGTCGGACCGATCATCTGCTTAACGTGGTTCGTGATAAGGGAACCTCTAAGGGACTTGTTGAGGTTGATTCCCGGAACGACTGCACAAACGGTACTATAAACGGACAAAGGTAGAGCGATGTGCGTGTACATCAGTGGTTTCTTATAGAAATCGCGGATAGATCCGGCGATAACCATATTGTTGATCACCATCTCTGGATCTGCGAGCTCCATGAATCCATCATCGAGACCTCTATTGTACTGATTGATTGTAGTGGAGCACTGAGACAACCAGCGCTTGAACTCCGGTTTGACGATGATGTGTGTTTTGACCTTGCCTCCTTCGATTGTCGATTTGAGGTCGAAGCAGGAAGATACTTTAACGAACGGAGACATTAAACGACCAGTATCGGTCCAGATAGATAAGAGGGTCGCGTTATGGTTAAGGATAACGGAACAATCGCGTTGAATCTCTCCTGTTCGACGAGCTTCCATCAATTTGTGGTACATATCATCGACATCGTTATAACGACGAACATAACCGATAATGGATCCGTTAAGTTTGATATTGTAAAGTTCGGCTGGATTGATCAGAACGTTACCATCTTTGTTGTAGATGTTCTTGATGAATGTCTTGAAGGAACCGATATAAGCGGCTTCCTGCTTACCGTTAGTTGAGAGGGTGATACCAGTGAAGAGGGTAGGTGATTTGAACCTACCGACCTGCTTACCAGCTTCTGGTGTCATGACTGGGTCGATGAAGAACAGCTCCGAAAGATGTGCTTGTCTGTGCTCCCATGAGACGTCAGAACCTTTAGCTTGGGTGGAGGGAGTCTTGACGATCTCACGCAAAACGTTGTCCATGAAGAGCTCGTTCTTATGGGCGAGCAGTTCTGTACGTAGCTTGGATTGTTCACGCGAAGTTTGTTTGAAGGAGTTCAGAAGGGACGAAGACATTGCTTTACCCGCATTGATGACGATATTGCGCATCTTGTTTTGCAGAACCGATTTGGCTACGGAGAGGTTGGTCGAGGAGACGAATACCTTACGTACCTCCTCCATGATCTCCTGTAGGCGTTTGCCGTGGAAGGATGAGAACTCGCGTTCGATTTGCTGACCAGCACGGATACGCTTGTTGACCATTGAGGTTTTGTCTTGCGATCCTTCGAATCGGTTACCGATCATGTAAAGCTCACGAACGATATAGCCGAGTTCGGTACAGACAGCGTGATCGCGATTGAACGCGTTAGAGGAGATGGATGTAGGGTCATCGGAGGACTTTTCATCGTACATTCCAATACCTGGCATGAAACGCTCGTTAAGGATCTCGAGTGTTTTAAGTGCGATTCTACGACGATACTCAGCGGTGATATCCTTGTCTGCCTTGGAGTTATCGGTCGATTTACGGCACTTATCGAGAACGGTTTGTTTGAAGGTCGGGTTAAGGATAAGTGAACCGATGATATATAAAGCGAGATATTTGGTTAGTGGTTCATCGATCAGCGTTTGATCCTTAAATGTTGTGGTTCGGATCGATGCATTCTCTAGCGCTTCCTTGTGAACGAAACCGTTAAGGCATGCGTTACGGATAGTCTGGATGAGCGAAAAGTTATCCATAGCCGGACAAACGTAGCGAAGGATGTCCTCGTCATTGCGGCAACCGAAAGCCATGAACATAAAACGCATCGGTACAGCGTTGATCAGTGCATGGGATCGTTTGCTGTAGTTAGTGTCAATGTTCATCGCTTTGTCGTTAAGTTGAAGGGAGAACACGAAGTCGGATGGTGAATAAACACGACCGGACCTACCGATGTGAGCTTGCTTTGGCTGAACCATTGAAGCGACGACATAGTAGGACTTTTCGTAGTCGAATCCCTTTGTGTATATCGCTTCACATCTGGATAATTGGTTATCGTAGAGGTTACGTTGAATGAGCTCGTGGTTGAGCGGTTTTCGATCGATGTTAATGATGTAACGGATAAATCCTTCGATTACGAAGAAACCGGCAAGTGCACGCTCTTCTCCTGACTGGAGCAGTGTTTGTTCGTCGTAACGGCGCAATGAACAATACTTAGACATCACCGGGATTGGGAAGTTGAAGTAATAGGAATCGGGGATCCTCTCTTCGAACACCAGTTGCTCGGTTGAAAGTTCGGTCTGTCCATTGATCACGTTATATGAATAACATTTGTAGACCGTATCAGCGACACAACAAACGGAGTACGTTCCTTTGGTTGCGAGTGCACGGCACGGATATGGGTTGAATCCTTGAACGGAGAAGTTTTTTGATTCGATTGAATCTGGCGTGTAGATACGCATCCGATCGAAGTGCAGCACGAACTTTACCGTGACGGTGTTGTTGAGCTGGATATATTCGGTTACTATGTTATCTTCACGAATGATCGGATCCGTATCCTCGAGTGCTCTATCGTACGTGCGTATAATATCGTCGAACGGTTTGTGTTCTTCGAAGTACGCTTTAGCGATAGGATAGAGGAGTGTATTGTTAATGATCCGTTTGTTGGACTCCGTTGGGATCTTAGAGGTTGTCGCGTCGAGGCCGTTATAGGATGTAGAGGCGTTTGAGCGGGACATTTGTAGGGTTGTTATAGCGGTAATAAAAATCAGCTCGAGTAGTGGGCGGCAGTGAAGGATGGCGGTAAAAATAATGGCGAGGAAAGGAATTTATATGTGAGTATGTGCTTTCAGAGATGTGAGTTGTTGTATAGATCATATCTGTTCAAGTTAATCACTACTGACTTCCTTCGGTCTGGCTTCTATAACGCACGTGAGCATATTATCGATTAATGATAGCACGTTGTCATCGGAAAGTTCCTTGAACTCACCAGCGTTCGCCGTATGTTGTATTTCCATCGTAGTTAACACGCCACCGTCGGCTACGATCTTAAACACCGGATAACCGACTACGCTGATCGTTGACACCGAACCCAGAATGAATGCTAGCTTAATCTTATTATTGTCAGTGATATAGTTCTCGACGGGATAACCTTGGATGTGCGTTTTGCCATTATAGATACGGAGTAGGTGTACGTCATAATTGGTAGCGATTTCTTGTATTGTCGTGTATTCGAGGCTAGTATCGGCCGCGGCATTCCCATCCGTATCTGTTGTAAACGCCGAGGCTATCCACCGCGGTTGAATGACAGTGCATCTAGAATCGATGATCCGGTTGTCCAAAAACTCGTTCACATTGTTCTTCTTGCGATATGTGAATGTATTAACATACCATGGGTTATTCCATGTTTCGTCGGGTCCTGGATAAACGGGATTGGTTGGATCCAAGGTAAACGTAACCGTGAACTCGAACCTCCTGATACTCGTGGCGTTTTTGAGTGCTATATGATTGGCCAGCAACAAGTCGTAATTATCCTGTAACGTTTCTATCGCTCTTTGAAGTGCAGTGATGCTAGCAGCAGTGATCACGGTACCTTCTCCATCACTCGGTACGTCATGTTCACCGTTTCTGGCAGCCGGTAGACCATCCTTGATTCGATTGCAAGCAAACTGATCCGGATTGTCGGTAGCGACAGGGTCATCATTATCATCGTATTGTTCTGGCCGCGTTTGATGTTTTTCGATTGCTTTAAGGAACGAGCAATTGGATCCCATGAACGCAGTACGTCTGTTGAGCTCCATGATCGCTTCGATAACGGAGCGCATATCGTATTCCTGGTATGCCGTTTCTTTAGTTGTATCGAATTTATTGGGAAGCGTTATAGTCATCTGTGACCCCCCTCGTTATCGCTGATGGTAATGTTACATTTACCTGGATCGCCGAATATGATCGACCGTGATTTAAGCGTTCCATCTACTTCAGTGACGTAGGATACTGGATCGGATGGTGTTTCCCTTGTTGTCATTTATATAAAAACATAATGGCGAATCGTTAGACAGTTACCCGTCTGTGATGCGTTTGGCGACAGCGAGTAGTTATGGCAATATCTAGACATCGGTGGACGGTTGCGCGTATACTGATACGGTGAGCTCAATCGATCCAGTTGCGTCTGTGCATACTTTACCAATGGAATCGTGTACATCGCATATAATCCATAACTGCTTTAATTCGCTGTCATATACATAATATATCCTTAGATAACAATCCTGCACTGATATGCTTCTACCGGTTAACGCGGAACGAGTCATGTAACCTGCATCGGCTGATGCTGACGAATAACGCCCTTCAACTCCGGTATACACGGCATGAATACCAAATTCAACATGGGATGGTACGGGATCATCAATACTATCTTCATTATACGACATGATGTCCATTGATGCCCTACTCGTTCCATTATTCACATCCAACACAAACGTAATGGGAGTGTATATCAGTTCAAGTTGGGGGGGGGTCTCCCCAACGATCTCAGCTAATGCTTCATATAGCTCCTGTATCTGAGTATCATCCAAGCTAATGGTTATGCTTCTAGCCGCAGTCGCTTCACTGATCGTATAAATCGATTCACCGTCGCTATTGGTCAACGTCACGTTATATGGCCCGTTAGCAACTTCTATATCGAATTCGCCGGGATGAGCGGCCGGTAGTCCGTCCTTATCCTGATCACAAGCGAAACATGTTAGTGCTTCATCGTCTTTTACGGTATCGAATGCTTCTAACGCGGAATTGAACGTAACATTGCAGTTGAACGTAGCCGTTCGGCGGTTCAGCTCTTGAATAGCTTCGATGATCGATCGCATATCATATGTAACGGGTTTGTGATCCTCTGATGCACCATTTAACTTTCCATCGGACGGGAGCGTTATGAGTAATCGTTCACCGTATGTATTATCAGATGTAAGTGCGATATTACACTTCGTATCTCCAATCAGCATAGTCGGCGCGGTTACTTTAGCAGTGACGTCTAGGTTGGAGTCGATTTGCGTAACTGCTGGACCAGGTTGAATTTGTGTGCCAGTTGTACGTTCCATTGATTTATAAGGAGATAGAGTTGGTAGTCGGTGTGAGTAACTGAGGAAAAATAGACGGAGACGTTTATGGACTCACTCCACCAGAACTACAGGAACGAGCCGCTCATCAGCGACTAGAAGCATAGCTATCGAACTGGACAATGATGCAATACAAGCGTCATACACGGCGCATGTCGTGAGTATAATTTTAACGTCGTGGTGCATATGTTTATGAGTTCATGTTCAATGCATCCGACAAGTCGTTAAGTGGACTACGATCAATGTTAAGGAAACCGTACACCGATGATCGTAACCCCGATTTACATATGGCGCGGTGATTAGTGAGTATGAACATGCTGTTTGACGAAAACGCGTATATATGGTACAAATATTCTTGTAACGAAAGTTCGGATAGCGATACGTTAATCGCTCCGTCCAACCGGTAACAAGCGATCTAAAAATACATACCGTTCGCAATAAAGTTACTTGTACTAACGAGAGTATAGACGTCGTTCACGAGTAAGTGAGTTGCGTCTATTTTTGGGCATAGTAGTGATCTGACGCGGCTTTACGGTAATAATTATCGTTTACAAATGTCAGTTGATGTCACGCAGATCGATGCCAATGTATGCGTAAAAGGACACGTTACGGCTCCCCGTTGTAAACTAGGAAGCAAGACATGTAACATTGAAATCGCGCATATAAACGACGATGAAGACGAACCACTGGAGATGTACGTGACGTTGCCGATTAAATATAATACGTCGACCAATATATCCGGTTATCAACGGTATGCAATGCGATCCATTATCGAAGCCATTCAAGAACTTAACCGCCGAACGGCTACGTTTGGGTGTAACCTAACTATGGAAGTCGCGACTGATGATCTGGATACGGCGGAGAATGATATTAAAATGTTCTACTGTGATCAGGAAGAGGATGGTTTGCCGGCTGCCAGTAAAGCGGATGTAAATAAGCTCCGTCTCAGGCTGATAGTTATAAACGACGATAATGGCGAAACGAAAACAATTTCTGACAATGCTGGGATATATGCCGTGGAGGATCTTCTTCTGGGTTGGGATCATCTATATACTGCCTCGCCCGTATTCTTTGCATGCGTTAAAGAAGCGGCATTGGAAGTGGAGTGGTTTGAATCCTTCAATTACGATGCAATCAATTTCGATGCGTTAACATACACCGCGACACATAAGATACCCCCCCCCATTGACGTAACAGCCCAATATCGATTATGCATCGTGTATGGACCCGATAACGAACTTAGCTCGACTAGTGAACGTACATGGAGCGGCGAAGATATATGGTACAACTGGGATTCCAAAGTCACGACCAGCGACGCATTCAAGAAATGGATTACGGGTAAACCGTGTGGATGTTCCGGGATCAAGTATTTGCGACCACAAGGCGACGATATCGATCGGGAAAACAACATAGTGAATGTCCCGTATGTTCATCCAGTACCAGAGATACCTGATGATACAAATTTGATGGATAGTTTATTGTTCGCGGTTGCGATATGCAACGGTGAGGGCGAAGTTCAGTTACCGATGAAATTATTGCATCAAATGAACGGCGCTAACGTTAACGCTTCCACGTATGCATTTCAACTTCGAATGAATTTGACGCCCGGTGCGGAAACGGACGGTGTTGCAGTAACGAAGATGTTTAATGATTTCGAGGCTACCGATGGACCGTTTCAGATATATTATGACACCAGCGACATCGGCGACGCTTACTTTTTCGATAACTATGAGGGTGTGGCTATTCCAACTGAAAATGTTGTTATATATGTACAAATCAAATTCCAGGCACAAGGCGGAGAGTGTAGTGATCCGGACAGTATGCAAACATTTAATCATGTCACGTATACCGATAAAACGGTACCGAGTTATCTAAACTATTGTGTGTCCACCGACACGTTAACGATACGATTTAGTACTTTAGCGGTGCTGCCGAAGAATAGATTTAATCAGGATAATACATCGCCGACTCTTGGCGAAATACAAAAAGCGATTACGGACAACGGCATCGATAGTAGTTATAACGCTATATTATATTGTGGGCTGTGGACGTACCCGTGATGACTGCGAAATATTCGAGGCGTTCATTGCGTAATTATGGCAGATAAACATGGACCGCACAGAGTTAATCGTTTGGATAGCATACGGAGCGTTCGTCGCTATCGGTTTACTGATCTTCATAAGTATATCGTGTTATGTCCGTTCAAAGATACGCAAATGCGAGGTCGAACAAGCGATCGTCCAACAGTACAATAAACGGTTAGAGATGGCACGCGGTCATAAACCGGCATCGACGAACCCGTACGCCAAGAAGGAAACGTTTAGCTTATTCAATCTACTGAGCTAGAAGGACAAGTCATCGTATTTCCCAATAAACCGAATACAAAAATAGCCCCCTTATTTTTCACACCAACTGCAGCTTCTCCATAAATGATCTACGTCTAACATCCTCCTGCTGATTGAGATACGTTTCGACGAGCTCGTATGTAAATGGATCGACATGTAGCTCGCTAAACGTGACCTTCTCTGTTCCTCTATCAAGGATAGCGTTGAAACGACCATTACGTAATAACTTATACGCTAGATCACACGGTTCGACTATATTCTTAATCTCAATGCCATCAATGTACTTCTCGATCGATGGGAGGTTGTACAAGTGATTCGCTAGATCGGTTATGATCCTAACGAACTCAAACACGGAGCAGATATCACGTGTCAGTCTAGGTTTGAACTTCTCGATAGTCACATCGCTATCATAGAACTGGATCTTAGATAGTTGTGCGTTGGTGGAGTCCATGTGTTGTTAAGTCCATAATAAAAATAAGCTGGAACCATAAGCAATTACGCGTCTACCCTAGGTGTATGGTGTATTAGCCAAACGACTACATTTATGATCATAAACGGTCCGTTTGATCTATCCACAATGATGGTCTATAGGTATAAAAATAACACCATCTACTTACTCAGTTGCTTCGTCACAGTTAGCGACTTCCTCCCACTGATAACCATAGCACTTTCTGTTCTCTGGGGTGTTTGAAATGATCGCCAGGTACTGGATCGGTTCGTTTTCCTCGTCGGACTTAACTGTACCACACTTCGCACAAACCTTATTGACGTAAAGAGCGATATGCTTGTCCTTAGAGAAGTTTCTTGCAAAGATGTCGGTATCCATATAATCATAAGCGATAGCGTCGAACATAACCACGTTGAAGACGCAACCCTTGTGTGGAACGTTGGACGGGTCAAATTCCTCTTCGAGAACAACACGCTTGTTAGAGCAATGCTGGAGCCATTCAATGGTAGCCATTACGCGATAATCTTAATGGGTAGATAAAAATATGCGTTGTTTTTGAGATCGATTGATGTTTGAGGTGAACAGATACGTTAGGCGCTGATATAGAACGGGTATGTTGAACGCTATAGCCGAACGACACATATATCGAGTACAGAAGGAGAATCGTAGGGATATCACCTCGCTACGCTCGGCTCGACGTCGATAGTTGGGTTGGTGGTCATTTCACTGTCTATCCTTATCGTTTTCATAAGGGTTGGGGTATTTTTGACGGTTCGTTAAACGACCCAACTATCGACGTCAGCGCAGCGTCCACAAACGGATATCTCCTTCTGTAACGTCGATGGTACTTTCATGGGTCATTTCACGGCCCATCCTTACTGTTTTTACAACGATGGATCAATCAACGAATCACGCAGGATCGATCAGCATCTCTCCGGGAGAAATCGCCTGCGCCAGTTCGTTTGTCATTGGAACTCCCATCTCCTTGAATGCGCTTACCATCGTCTCTACCATGGTACTTTCAACGTCTCCTTCATCGATACCTTCATTGATGATATCATCGATCATCTCGGACTTGGTCTCACTTATCTGGTTCTGCTGCATGAATTGTTGCATGATAGCATTCAGCTGTACCAAGTTCACCGAGTTGTTGAACGCGCGCATCATGAAGCCCGCTTGTTTGAGCGCATTAGTGACGCCCATCTCTGCTTTCATGTGCATGACCTTGATGAGGATAGAGTCCATCTGTACCTGTAGATTGCGAAACTTAGAGATCGCTTGACGATTCCTAAGCATGTCCTTCACGATGGTAACCGCGGCACGGTTTTCATCCTGTTTTATAAAGGATTTGACCTTATTTTTGATCTCAGTTTCCTTCGACTGTAACGTTCGTATTTCACGATCGATTAGGCGGTTCGTTTTACGAATGTTCTTACGGAACTCAGTAAATTGTTCGTCTGGCGTTTGCTTCTTACCGAACAACCCCATAGTGGATCGTGGATGGTATTTAAGCATAAAAATAACCGCAACGGGGAGCATAAAGCGATATCGACCTCCCCGCGTCAGTGGATATTGAATATGCTATACAAAACGCTTCTCGATACCGGTTTATGGTACTTATTAAGAAACTCACTTTCTATATACTCGAACGTCGATGCTTGTCTAACGTAGTCGCCTTTCTGACCATAAACTTGCATCTTGAAGCCGGATATAAACGCTTCCTGTTGGGGAGTCAGTTCATCTATCGATTGCACAGGTTCCGGTGATGTTTGTTTGCTTATCGGTACCGATTTATGTTTACAATCCGATTCAAACGATGAACGCCCACGCATGACGGTTGGCTCGGATAATGCGCGTACAAACTCCACTAACGATCGTTGACGTTCTGCGATTGACACAGGAGTTTCTTCTGGCTGTTCCAACGTAAGATCTTCACTGATACATGCTCCCATTTCGACCAAAGAGGAAAGCGGATTCATCTATCATGTATGTGGGTTATCGCTGTTCGTTTTATCGGTCCGATCGACTGAATCGCTTTTCACTGCCATCACGATGATCAATGTGAGGACCAGCGCTAGCACTAATATCAACGGAATGGTATGTGTATTGAACAGATACCAACCCCAGTTATAGCTGTCATATACTTCGCCGTCTCTATTGCCTTCAACGACCTTTATCGAATGTATCCTCGGTTTGTATGTAAAGAAGGTGAATGTATGTGTCTGATCGCTTCCATTGTGTACTTTAAAGGTCTTGCCGAACATACGCCAGTCACCGAGTAGTAAGTCAGTTCCAGGTGCTAGTTTTATACTACGCACCGATAGTCTGTGATGCGTTTTCCAAAACATAGATGAATCCAGTTCATTGCCTACAGATAGACCGATAGCGCGAGTAGTTCGCCTACGATATGTATCACTAAAACGAGTTATTAGTTCGATATCTATGATAGCCGCACTACTATCGCTCGGGGTGTACTTATCAGCTAAGGTGTCCAGTCCCATTCCAATCGCGCTATGGACCAATGATTGTGTTAGATATGTCTTGCTCATTTATGTACCGATAAGCATACAAAAATAGCGGCGTTGTTTTTTAATCAACCGAGTCATTTGACTAACCCTTATAGTCCACATGCGCCTGTCTTGCAGTGAACATCCTCCGATGAAACGGACTTGAGTACCTGGGAATCCCTGCAACGATCACGATAGATGGTTGTACCTTTGATGCCAAGGTGATATGCTTCACGGAAAACGCGATCAATATCATCTGTACCCGCTTCATTGGCGAAATTGATGGTCTTGCTGATCGAGTTGTCAATGTGACGCTGGAACGAAGCTTGCATAAGGAGATGCTCCATTGGTGTTATTTCGTTGGCCGATTTGAATACCTCGATATCGAAGTCGTTAAGTGTGATTATGGATGGATCTTCAGTTGTTTCGGTACCTGTCTCAGACGAGGGTTGTCCTCGACCGAGTCCGGTCTCCGTGATGATCGCGTTACTGATACCGTTTTCACTGATATCGACTATATTGTCTATGTTGAACGCGTTGTGCTCTTGGAGGAACCGTTTAAAGTACCGGTTGATGACTATATCGTCATCTTTGTTACCGGCTGAGTATGCTTTCTTATAGCACATCCTGAACTCCGGTTCAATTGAGTATGATGTACCGAGCATCAGTGCAATCGATCCGGTCGGAGCACAGCAAAGTGTGGCGATATTGGCCTGCGATAGAAGGATCTGGTCAGAGACGGACATCTCTGGTGTAATCTCTATGTTCAGTCGATCGGCCAGTGAACCGAACCGTTTAGCGAGCATAATCGACTCCATTAAGGAAGCACCTGACATGGTCTGCATGATGTGGCTAGCGATGCGACGACCAGCTTCGCTTGTATAAGGGATATGCAGTTTCATGAGTAGATTAGCGAATCCCATTAGACCAAGCCCTAAACGTCTCATCTTACGGACCTGTGTAATGACTTGTTGATCTGGGACGTTAATGCGATCGATAATCTCGTTCAGGAAACGAGTAACATGACGAACTGTCTTTCTAAACTCCTCTGCGCGGAAATGTCTAACGAACCTATCAAATAGCTCGTTGTTTAAGGCATCGATGTATTGTCTGTCGTTCTTGGTCTTCGCTCGAAGATAGTCGTTGATGTCGACCGAGGTGATGGTGAAGTTAGGGGGTTCGTCAACAAACTCCTCTATATTGATTGCACCGAGATTGCATACCTCATTGGGATACATCATGATCTCACCGCAGGGATTGCAAGCGACTATGCGACCCATGTGTGGTTCTAGAATCGAGTAGCGCGAGTTGACGTTACCTTCGAAGATACAACCCGGTTCACCCGAAGCGTGTGATGAAGCGATAAACGCCTTCCAGATAGTATCTGTCGACTTACTGGTTACCGTTTGATGCTTGATGATGAAGCGATCGTCGTAGGTAGATTCGTGAACTGTTTGACAGAGATCTGGGTTCGTTTCAAGGGTATCCATAAATTCATTCGTGAAGCAGACCGATATGTTGAAGTTGTTGATTACTCCCATGTCACGCTTAACGTTAATGAAGTCTAGGATATCGGGGCAGTTAACATGGAGAAGTCCTATGTTAGCTCCATTACGGTTCGTTTGTGTGATGATGTTAGAGCAGGCGCTAAAGACATATAGCCAGGAAATGGCGTTTGTACGGTTGATGTTATTGATTGCATTGACTACTGTATCGTAGATGAATGCAAAGGAGACTGGGCCGCCTGATTTGACATCGTGATCACAGATCGAACCTGCTTTGCGTAGACGGGATAGATCGATCGCATAGTCCTCACCGTCTTGCGTACGTTTAGCGATTTGACGGAGAACACCAACGATACTATCGAGGGTATCGTGTACGCGATAGTAGTGAGATGATTCGTAGATCGACGATTCTGAACGAATCACGCAGTTGGATTTCCTAATGAGGTTCAGTAGTTCGATGGCGCTGATCATACTTTCGCTAAGGATCTCCGGGTATTGCATTGAGAACTTATGGTCGTAGTTAACACGACGGACCTTGAATAATCCGGTTGGGTTCTCTAGTAGAGAATCCGGTACGATGATGACCTTCTTAAACGAACGATAATCGGCATCGATGAATGAGGCGATATCTGGGTGGTTAATGTGCAACATTAAGAGTCGCTTGAAGGATTTGTTGTTTGACTGTAAGCGATTATCGTAGATGCAGTGTTGAGGTATCTTACTGAAGGAGAAACCGATACCCATACCATGCTTCTGGAGGATCAGTGCACGACATAGTGTGTCGATGATCGGCGTAGAGTCGATGGTGATGGCGTTGTTGGTTTCGTTTATAGAACCCGTTAATGGTAGTACTAAACAGTTTGCAGATACTGGTTGCGATGTACCGACATAGGCAAGTGTACGTCCACCCGGGCACCATTTACGATCCTTCATCTGTTGCAAGAGAAAGGTATCGTTTGGCGCGATAGTAGAACAAACACGTTCACATACCTGGTTGTAGGAGGTCTCGTTGTCGTTCAGATAACGGGAACGGAGAATGTAGTCGTTGATTGGGACAGCGTTGATAGAAGCCATTAGCGAGGGTGTTAAGGGTAGGATAAAAATAACCTGCGTGTGAGGGGTTAATGACTATGTAGGTGTGAGTGGATTGCAGTCGAAGGTAGTCGTTTGATGGTATAGGTTGGGGGTGATAGAGGTAGTGGATTACGGTCAACGATAGTCATTTAAATGACTACAATTATGATTATAAACGCGATTGTTTAATCGATTCGTTTGACGACCCATCATAGCTTATAGTATCTCATATGTAAGCCTATGCGGCGCTTTATATATTGGATATGTGTGTAGGTTTCCGGTAACGTATATCGTTCGTGATTCCCCTGCTGGAACATCGATGATGGTGTTCAGTGACTGGGTTATCGTTTGAACGTCGGTATTGCCGGTTAGCGTCGAGGAGCCGGAGATGGTAGTCGGCACGACGGTCTGCGTAACGACACCAGCACTATCGGTATAGTTATTGTTAGTTACGTCGTATGTATCGAGGACACGGACATATGTGTTAGAAAGCGGTATGATACTGAGCGTCTTTCCGCGCACCGTTTCGTGATTGCTATTGGTCTCGATAAAGTAATCGATATCGGATATCCCTGAGAGCTTCACATATAGTTTGTCCGAATAAGGGAAGAACGGTAGAGACACTAACGGGTTCAGCATGCCGATGTTTGTGTCGTTTATGCTTTGCGCGTAGTTGATACCGCCGACTGTATCGCTTTGAGCGGTAGTGGGAGTCGTGGTCGTTGAATCGCGTTGTGTTATGGCCCGGGGAGTGATGATGCGTCGGTTATTGGGGCGCTGGAGATAGCGGTAATAGTACCACGAAACGAGACTGTGTTGGAACGTGAATGTTGGGGAGTTGTTCAGGTATGAGAGATATGGGTATGCATCGAATGCTGACTGCGAAAGCGTAAACGATATTGTATTGGCGTCCGTAGTTGTCGCACTGATGTATGCCGTTAAATCTCGCTGCAGGATGTTGGTATATGTGATCTCGCTGTCGTTGAATTCGAATTTGGCCGCAATCGAATCTATTATATTGGATATGAATGCATCGTCTATCGACGTGTTGTCCTCCAGTATGATTCCTTTGAGACATGACAACATAGATATCAATTCATTTGTAAATCGTTGTCGTGTCCATTGCGTTATGTATTTATCGACGGCATCTAGTACATAACTTTGGTTCTCGGTCGCATATGTTATCCGTATTGGAATGCGCAATAACATAGTTCTGACTTGCAGGTGGGTATTCGGTGCTCTGAATGTTGACGGCTGTCTAAGCATTACTGAGTCAAACTCGACAACCTCACATGAAGCCGTCGCTGGGCCTTCATGCTTTCTAGCAACAACGGTGCCGTCGCTGGCATTGATCAGTACCGAGCCGGTTGAAACATGTATGTTTATAGTTACATGATCATATGTAAAATTGGCGTCCTCGCTACTATCTGAATCCGATGTTAATGGTGCCAATAGATTATACATATCACCGAATGATTCGAATGGTATCTCGTTAAGATCCGAATCGCTTAGAGCACACGTAGCTTCTGGAATCGATGACTCAACTGAACCCTTCCATACTACTCCGATGGGGACCAAAGTTTCCGCGTCCAGCCATGTTGTATCGTCCGAAGTAGTAGTCATTGCTACTATAGTTAAATTACATGTATGATATATGTTATCATCATCTATAGTGAATGATCTTTCCCGAGTTGGGTCCAGTATACATTGTATGCTCCATTGTTTTCTATATTCCGATCGTAACCTATATGTAAATTCGCATCTACCAACAGAGAAAGATGATATATTATCGCCGGCTACATCCGTTACGGCATACGTTGTTTGCTTAGGAGTCATGTTTATGGTTCGTGATTCCGATGTCTGGATAACGTGACAATCACTGACCAATAGAGAAGTCCCATATACTGTTTTACTCCCACCCGCGATATTGATTTCCTGTATATTGTCCTCTGAGATGTCTAACATGAACGTCGACGAACAGACATCACTTAAGATGTCTCGAATACCCGATGTCTCCAATAGATAATCACCTGGGATTCCAGCGATATTGTTAATCGTTAACGTATTGTCTGCAATGCCATCACCCATCGTCCCGGTCAAAAGATACGCATACGAACTCACATATCCTTCATCGATATCCGACTTAACTTCCAGGTAATTGATCACCCCATTGTTTAGTACTTCCGGAAATGCCGACAGTACTCTATTCGTATCATCATAAATCGAATTCGCTGGATTGTAGCTCACGAGGCGATTAGTGGCATAAATGCCCAGTATAGTTGCATAAGATATGTGCCCGGTTACATCCGTCAATTCACGGCCGTCATTAAACGATACCGTGTATGTTATATCGTTTCCTTTATGACTATGCAGTGAATTGCCTTCACAGTCATCGCAATTGGGCAGTGTGAACGTAAACTCAAATCGCTCCTTAGAACGCAATACATATGTGCCGTTATATGTATTCGAGGTCGGTTCCCCTACTTGATTCGCCATAAGTGTGAAGTGAGGGAGCATAAGCAGGACCTGATTAACGCGGTCCTCCTTTTCCTTGTTCTCTTCATTGTACTCTCCCGTGTCTTCTCCATTGGCCTCGATTGACGGAACCAGTTGTATGTTGCTCATCTTAATCGCTGTCGGACGTATCAGGTGTAGTTCCAGTAGGTCGGTTACAGCTGGCGAATTACTATGGCGTGGAGTTAACACGCATGAGTTATTTCCGGCATCACCTCCAGCTCCATCTCTCAGACTGCTGCTATTAACGTTCAACGACCACAGCGTACCCTCTTTATCGATACCAGTAGTAACGTCAGCGATTTCTGTATTGTCATCGAATCCTTTGAACACCTTCGTGTTAACGAGGTATGATCGCAGCGTTAACATGTCCAGCATGGAGTTATTCAACAGAAACTCCGTGTAATCGTCACCGTTCTCGTACAACCGAACCGCATCCTCCGTTGTATAGAAAAGCGCGCTATTGTCGATTGTCATCACGTTTAACCCTAGCTTTTTAGTGATTCCCTTATCGCAGTTTATAGCGTGGCGAGTTAACGAATGTACAGACTTCCGCATTGCTGTAGACGCGGTGATATAAGCATCAACCTCCTCCTCGTTCAACGATATATCACTTCCATCTATCGTAACGCAGATAGGCATATTCGCATTAATGTTAACCGGTAACGGAACATCTTGTGGTGGCACGATCATGTTCAGTTGATCTTTCAAAACAGCAGGCGCTATGCGAACCGTTGGAGTCGCCTCACTACCATTTACCGAGTACACGCCGTCATACGGGTATAGCATAAACCGTATATGCTTATACTCTCCTATCCCTTGTTCTCTCATCAACTGGATCGCGTATAAGCCGCACGGTAATCTTCTAAACGTGTTTTCGCCGACGGATACAGTCGACATCAGCTTCTCGTTTATAGCATCAACGACCGCTTGTATGGTTGCATAGTTGTTTGGTTCCAGTCGAAGACAGCAGAGAACATATACATGCTCAAGATCACTCGCGCCCATACCTGCGATATCCGCGTACCATGATCTCGCATCTCTTTCCTCGATCCATGTAAACGCGTTTGTAATATAATCGATGTTATTTTTAAAGCCGTACGCCGTTAGATCCTGGAGATACACGCGTTGATCTTGATCGGTTGAATTGTTGATCGTAAACGCCACATGATCGGTTAATTGGTCCGTATATTGAGTATAAACGGAGTCCATTTTAAGATCTAAAATAAACCGCGCGGTTATCGATCCGTGTGCATTATACATGTATATCACAGTCAATGGTTCAGTTTAACGACCACGATTATGATCATAAACGACTATCGTTGATCATAATCCATCACCATACCGTATATGGGGTAAAAATAACAGACACACAATACTCATGACAGTTCCACCTGGATGTTGAACACGTCTGTCATATCGGCGTTGACTCGAAGATGCTCAGTATAATCGAATATCTTCATCGAGAGAGTAGGGAGTAACACCAACGATCTCCAATTAGACACGACAGAAGACGCCACTATCTCATTGTTGCTGTTTAGTATGAAGACCTGTTGGTTACCGGTTATGGTTTTATCGGTCGTGAAGATGCTCGGTACATTTAACGAAGCGCCGAAGGTATTTAACGCAGGAAGGTACTGGGTTATCGTATAAAGCGATCTGAAGTTGCGTGTATCGATCGTTAACTCGAGGTTAGTCCATGATTCCGTTAGCCTGAACAATCGATTGAGTTCGCTTACTGGAGGCAGGAAGCATAGCCCATATCTCCATGTCGTAATATATGTAGTCGTCGTGTCATCAAGGGAATCACCGGATGGTGTGAATGAAGCCTCGAAATAGCGGGGTTCGTTGACGCTCTGCATATAGAACAGTCGAATGATGCTATCAGCCGGTATTCTATCGAAGATCCTTATCGTGTAGTTGTTTTGGTTGTCAGTCAACGCGAAACTCACATAGATATCCACTAAACCGGACACGACTGAAGTACTGGCCGTTAAGTCGAATGCGGCTGAAGGATTCACATTCGAAGGTAAGTTGGATTGGTTTATAGTGTATGTTCTAGCTACACCATCAATATTCACCATGAACAAATAATTAACTGTAGTCGTAACGGTAATCAAGGAAGAACCGACATCACCGAAATTGTATTTTCCAGCCGTATCGATAGCGAAGATGGACCATACAAAGTCATTCATACCCCATATGCCATGATCGGTCGTGTAACCGTATGTATTGTTGGCGTTGCATGGGATAAAGACGGAGGTGTTTATAGGGTTGGTTGACAGCTGCTGTGCACTCAGTATCGTATTTAAACTATCGCTAGTTCCGTCCCATGTACTTAGATCAAATGTAAGGTTGGTGTTTCCTCGTGTATACCCAACAAATGGAGTCGATTCGAACAACAACGCGCTACCTGATTTAAACGCAGACACATTACGGTTGCCATTCGAACTGATATACGCTAACGCGTTGTTCAGTTTGAGTATACCGGTATCGTCAGTTGTAATCGTATCGGACAACCCATAGCGATATGTCTTGATGAAACCCGCATCGAGGGTACTAGTTGAACTGTTCTGGTTGTTGGTGATTTCAACGTTATATAGATTCGTCATATCGATATCGAAGCCGATGAACATTGATGGTATAACGGAGCCGTTCATGGTTAGATAGATACGCGCGTCAGTTACTCGTACCTTCTCTGGCGCATAAGTTATAACATCAATCGACGGGACAAATGAATAGTCGCGTGTCTGGATATCCCTAACGAATCGTCCAGGGACATTCAAGTAGCTGACGTTACCTGTTGATGACATAAAATCGCGATTACCAGCGACGGTAACAGAACGCGATAGTACATCTATGCCATGGAACACGACGTCGATAGAACGGATCGCATCTAGCGGTATATCATATAGCTCGCGGTTAACGTGCATAGATGTGATTCTGAATCGGCTGTACTTAGTAAACAACTCCTGTAGCTTATGGATAGATAGACGCGAGCTCAGATCAATGGACGTTGTTACTATTGTATTCAGGTTGGCGGTGCGATTAAGCGCTTCGTTTGTTTCACCGAAATCACAGTTACGAAGATCGATGACGAAGGTATTGTTGAGCGTAGGATCGTTATACGATTTGACGTTATGCGATTGGATGATCAGGTTATAGGTTCGCGCTTCATCCTTAAGCTTATCGTATGCGTTTGTCATTCGCGTGAGATAAGTGAACAGCTGCGTCAAACGAGTATCTAAGTTCTGAAGTGAAGCGAGCTGCAGAACAGGAGTCATATCGCCTTCGATATTGGACGGGTTCATGATAGTCGCATAATGCTTCTTGAAATCGATCTTGATCGAAGAGGATTTGCTTAACGGGCCCTTAATAATGTACGATATATGTTCGCTGTATTTAGGGAGAGCCCAATCGTAGTACAGTTGGTAGTTATCGATCAACTTGAAGTCAGCGCTGTCGTAGTGCTTCATGATATATTCGATCATACAGAGGGTATAGATATAGACGCTATATTGCTTGTGTCGTTGATCGGTTATCCCTTCACGGGAGAATAGATGATCGAAGTATAGTGGCGCGTTCTGGTACATGCGCAATATATTCTTATAGAAACGCGGTGAGAAGTACTCATCCATGCGGTTCTTCATTACCAGGTTGTCAGGGATAACGCGCGCATCATCGATTACCTTCTTATAGATGAACTTGTTGGACAGGAAAGGGAATTTGGTGATGATGCTATCGAATTCCGTGGTATCGGTATACGATTGCTTTCTCGGTTCGTTCTTAATGATCTCGAGAAACGTCACATTATCACGGTTGATGTTGGCGTATTGTTTTGCCTGCATTTGTGTAAGCGATCCCTGGAAATAGACGCTCTCCTTATCCGGATGAACAGCTGTCGTTACAGAGGACATCTTTAATCACAAAAACAATCCTGGCGGGCGTTGATGGTATATTTTTATGGCGTCAGATTACGGTCATCGTTGACTATATGATCATAATGGTAGTCGTTTATGGATCCCGTTTAACGACACGACCGGTAGTATTTTTATGGCGTTGGTTAGGGTGATAGCGAAACATATTACACCAAACGCTCACGAATCAACGGGAATGCGTTATAGTCTGTCGAATATAGGAGTTTCGTTATGAGATTACGCGCTGTGACGATTCCTTCAACGGCCCTCGCTTTCGGTATCTTTGAGAAGTCGAGTATAAGGGGAGGCGCGGAATAGACTATAGAAAGTTCGTCCGGGAGATCATATATCATGATCTTGGTAAAGCAAATGGATTCGAATAGCGAATGCCCTTTGATGTAATAGTAGTACTCGATATAGGCGGTCGATTTGTCGATGTTGTTGTTTAATAGCTCACCATGAACGGAGTATAAGCCAAAACGAATCATATCATGTATAGATCGTAACATGATATCATAGGAGATATCGTAGAGGAAATCATTGATGTTCATCGCATCGAAGACAGCATGTTTAGCGAACTGCGCGTTGATTACCTTCATGAGTACCTCTGTCATGACATAGTTGTTGATGGTCGCAGGGAACTCATTTTCTGGGAGGGCGTTATAGGTATCTTCGGTGTAGAAGTAAATGAACTCACCAGGACGCTCACGACCAACTCTACCGCGACGTTGAATGACTTGACGTTTGTTTGCTGGGATCTGTTTAATGCAATCTAACTTAGATCCTTTAAACAGCAGTGGGTTGTAGATCGCTGTTGTCTGGAGTCCATAATCGACACATAAAGCGAGGTTGCTAAATGTCTTACCAGTTTCGAGTACAGGAGTTGATATAACTATCTTCAGTTCGTATTCACGTGCTTCTGGATCGGGTTCAGTGGCATATTCAAGTAACTTGTCTGCAGTTACTGAGTAATCTCTAGCGTATGGTATGATGAGGAACCGTTTGCGCTTGCGGTTAAGATCACGCCATTTAGCAACATCTTGCATGGTAGTTTCATCGGACACAAGGAAGGATATATGTTTGTCCTTCGTTCCTTCATAGAGATACTTACCGAGCGTTAAGAGAGTACGCTTAAGTGGCGCGAAGACGAGACAATCACCCTGGGGTTTCGGTATGTAGTTCGTTAAGAGATACTTAGACAGAGCCGCTTCTGCGAGCACATTAGGCGGCTTCATCGGACGCTTCTTCTTGAAATGTTTGCCGTTAGGTTTACCCTTGAATGGTGGACGTTTATTGTCGCGTTGATCGTCTCTGTTAGGTGGTTGATTGAACCGATCTAGAGTTAAGGAGTACTGATAGACGCGCTTGTATATTGGATCGTTTAGCATTGATCGTTCGAGCGAATCAATCATCTGGGTGTAGTAAGCGAAACCGCCAGATTGCTTATCGTTTCTGGTACTATCGTTGTTGTTCTTCTGATCGAGCCACTTAAACGGATCAACGTATTTGGCCACAACTTCATGGTTCGGTGAGCCCTTAACATAAGCGATCATCGTTGGATCCTTATAGATTGATTCTACTTCCTGGGAGAAGAAGAACTTGACCATCATATCGACATCGATAGTAGCTGACGTGAACAGGAACAGCGGACAACGAGGATCAGTCGAAAACCGTGCAAGGAATCGTTTGACGATCGATACAAGGGATAACAGTGAAGAATCCAGTACGTGACACTCATCAACGACGACGATCTTATAACCCTTAGAGATACGGCCGTTGAACATCATCTTGTAGAGCTGATCGCTAAGAATCTGCGTCGTACAATAGGTACAAGTTGTGCGTTCTTTAGCGTATATCTTTTCAACGCCGGTGAGGATGGAGACGTTCTTACCGAACTCCATATCGTCATTATAACGAATCACATCTAAAGCGTTTGTTTTGGTAAGAACGATGCGAGGCTGCGAGCAGATGATCTTACCGAACTTGTGGAACAGATAACTGATCATGAGAGTCGACTTACCTGAACCAGTACGGGAGTTTACGAAGTATAGTCTTGAACGGAGCGAGGAAGGTGATTCCAGTTTCGCTTTGATGATCGTCTCGATGATTTCGATTGCACGAAGCTGTTTCAGCGCCGATTGTAGATTCGATGGTACATCCGCTTTAGGGTCAAACGAGAACACATTGAGTTCGCTTAGAGTAGGCATATATCGTTTATGTTACGATTAAAGCGTGATTAGTAAGATGGTGCGCATAGCTATTGATTATCGTTAAATGGGCCCGTTTATTGACATAAACGCAATCATTTAACGGATCTGTTTGAGTATGGGTAGGTTGATGTGCCGCTGTTTATTACGGTCAAACTGAGTCGTTTATTGACATAAACGCAATCGTTTGACGATAGACTATAGTCATAGATAGTGCGGCAAAAATAGTTCAACGAACGACTCAATCATCATCGCTCCAACCGATCGAGCTATGGTTCGCGTTAACGGCGGACAACGGCGGTAACTTCTCCTGCTTCGGCTTAGATGAATCGTCTTTCTTGCTTACCTTCATCTTCTTCGCTTTCGACTTCGATTTGGCTGTATCTTCTTCATCGGAATCGCTAAACGTGAGGACAGTAGGGGATATATCCAACTGCTCCGGTTCCTCGGCCTTCACAGTAGGTTCTTGTTTGATCTTCTTTGGACGACCTACTTTCTTCGGTTTCGTGTTGAACTGGTATATTTTATCGAGCTGTTCAATGATCTCGCTTAACGGCTTGACCTTAGCTGCCATTGAATGTAGATCCTTGAGCATATCGTTTACACGATTGACATTGACGGCAATCATGGACTGAATCGCTTCGGCGTCCTTCATCGCTTGATAAGCGCTTAACAGTACACGCATATGTTCATCGTTGTCGCTTACCTGTTGTCCGATCAAGCGATTGGATCGTTTAAGCCTGGCGAAGTACATGATCATCGCACGCCACATGTCCGGCGTGTTATATTCACCGGCAAGATAGACGTTACCTTCGTCATCGATATCCATCATACCGTGCTCGACTATACGGGTCTGTTTAGAGAGGAACAGACCAATAACCGTTTTACGAGTAAAGCGTGAACGCAGCTCTTCTAGATCGCGTTTGAATTTGGTCAGTTGATCGCGACCGACTGTACTGGTATAATTCTTACACTCAACCGCATAGAGGATATCGTTCATGGTATCAATTACATGGATATCACATACATGATGCTCAGTAGAAACGCGCTCGATACTGAGGGTATCGATCTTCAGTGCTTCAAACTGTTGTACAACCTCTTGTTCATAGGCTGCACCCTTGATCGATGCGTTGATCGAATCCTTAGGTTTAAGCGTATCGTTAATCGAATCGATCAGCCGATCGGTTTGATTGTTAAACTTATCCTGCAGAGTTAAAGGAAGAGCCGTTAGCGCATCGTTTAGACGACCGGCTAGTAGATCGATCGTTGTCTTGATAGAACCGACATCGTTCTGTGGTTGATTAGCGATATCATTAAGCGATCTCTTTAGATCGCTTACCTGATTATTGAATGCGTTAACGGTGGCGTTGATCGCTTCAGTTATCTGGTTTCGTTGAAGATTGATCGCGTTTTCGAGACGTCTAACTGAATCGTCGACGATGGCTGAGTTATCGTCGAGTTGAACGTCCCGTTCTTTGATATCAGGTCGACGCATAACAACTAACGTGTTATGATCTTTCATGACGCATTGAAGCGATTCGATTACGGATCGCGGTAGATCAGTAACCGTTTCGCCATCCAACATAACATCGTACATAGAGACGGAGTTTCCCATATTAAAGTCCCGTAAAAAATAGAGGATGTTATTTTAATCGACTATTACATCAAACTGCGTAAGATCGATACCTGTAGTATCGAATTTCCATGACAGTTTATTCACGCCATTTACGCTAGCGATGTCGATACACATGCATAATAATTGGCCGCATTTATCGGGTCCGGCTAACGTCACATTCTTTCCATGCTTCAGTGTACTCAGAATTACTTCCGTATCTGTTGAACGAACTAAAATATTTTTATACGGTTCCCATTTCGAACCGTCAATAAGCATGCATCGAACCACCGTCAGATCTATGTTTTCGCTATTTGAATCCGCATTCCTGAATCGTATCCAGCAGTGCCTATGCATATTGTCAACGTTACTAACTTGTCGGTGACCGCTCATGTTTCTTTTTACGAACTCCTCTAGCGATTTAGTGATATAGTGCTTGAGAATCGCATAATCATAGTTAATAGTGATACCAGTACTCACTGGCGTTGCGTTATTAGTATATAAGCTATACGGCGACGATAAACGTATGACGTGAGGATCTGGTATCATTAATTGCGCCACAGCGCTGTCGACTTTTTTAACGATACACTTTGTATGATAGTTCTTGCTCGGTTTACGAAAACAAGGCACTGATGGATATTGGAAACGTTTTGTTACCGGACGCGGATCATAATTGCGCAGACCATTAGTGCCGTAGTTCAACCAGTGTATTAGTATGCTGCCTGCATCGTCTGGAAACATCGAAAGGTACGAATGAATATCGTCGTGTTGTGGTAGTTCTAAAAACTCATCTACGTCGAAGAAAGCACACCACTTAAACTCTTCGTGTTCGTATGTGCTTTTATATGCTCTCAGTTGAAAATCGACTTCGCCATTCCATGGATCAATTTTAACCTTCTCTCTATATGCCTTATCGCTTAAAAACTCTTTTAATTGACGCGGGTCATCATTGTTGTCGTTTATGATAATACGATCGAAGCCTAACGCCAAGTAATGCGAGATCCACTCATCTAGGTACAACTCCTCGTTTCTGGCGATACAACACACACACACACACTCTTCGGACATTTAAGTACAAACATAAAAAAATAAGTCTCACTGATCTATCATGTATGTACTTTTATCGGTATATTAGTCCACTTACCCGTTCCTGCATCCCATAAATTGATATGTCGAATTTGTGGAGCGTATATTAGTATCCGATGAATGATATCGCTTATAGTAATAGATCGATCTAACGTTAGATGTATATTGTTTATTCGTTTATCATTGATGATGACTGACAACGAGTGATCGACAATGCCACAAACGATGTATGTAGCTATGTCAGAATACGATACTTGTTTACCCGTTATATGCTGTATTATCTCTTTCGCATTATCACCATGAAGTTCATCGGTAATCAGGATAAACGAATCCCATAGGTGATTTATATCAGACATCATTGAATTATCTTGTATGCAGTCGTTTGTACTAAATACCACCGTTTCTGTATCAGTCGGTCCCCACGCATCTAGTACACCAGTCATCAGCCACTTATGATAAAAACGTTCTATTACGGAGGGTACGGCAACGCGTCTGTATAATAGAAAATGAGTGCGCCATGTATTTTGCTTAGGAGGTTTATGCAACATGCTGTTACCGACGTCAGACATTACGTCGGTAATAACGAACACATCGAAACCATTAAGTTCCGTTATTGACCGATTGATAGCGGCGTTTATACGGCCGATATCGTTGAACAGGCAATCGTCTTCCAATATCAATATATACTCGCTAGTTTCCCTATGGTACGCTTCAAATGCACAACGCACATGCGATAAGAAACAACCGGCGCGTCCGTCTCGACATTCGATACCTTCGAACCGTTTAAAGTTCGTGAAGTTGTGTTTAGTCAGTTCATCGATCATATGCTTGTTTTTAGTGGATGATGGTAGGCAATTGATATAAAATACGGGTATACTTCGAATATCGACAGTCATTTATATCGAATATAAATGTCGTTCGATAAAAGCCGTGTAGTATATAGTACCGATACCCCGCATGGGAATCTACTAGGGCTTGGTAACCATATCATGATATTCAACGCAGCGTACAGCTGGTGTCTAGATAACTCACTCCCGTTCGCGGTGGATAAGAATGCGCATCCTGTGTTTCAAAACATGGCGCTCCCTAAAGCAGAGGCACCGCAGGGGAAGTGCTATGCTATAACCCATCTGACCGATATACGTCCAAACGGTTTGCCGTTTCAGTTACATCAATGGGAAGGTTCTGAGGATACTAACGGAGCGAGTATCATGGCATATGCCCACAATCTACGACAGATCAAAGACGCGCTGAACGTACCCGATATTTCGGTAGATGGATGTATTATGCATTATCGAATGTTTAACGAATGTCCTCAACATAACATCGGGTTACCATATTATATGAACGCGCTTAAGCAAATAGAATCGTCCACCGTATACGTCATGTATGGTTTCGATAACTATGACATCAAAGCCGAACAAACAAGGCAGAACGTTCGATACCTGATCAATCATCTATCAAAGATATATCCAGATAAGCGGTTCATCGATATGCAGGCCGTACCTGAATACAAACGGGATGATCCGAAGGATGAATGCGCGTTGCATTGGTATCTATGCGTGAATGCGCCTGAGCTGATAACAGCCAATAGCACGTTCTCATTTAGCGCCGCGATGTTTCGAGGCGATAAGCGGACCGTCATGCCGAAGTACGCTGCATGCTATAAGAACTTCGATGTTAGCGACTATAAGAAGATCCTAAAGGATATTCGTCTTATCAATCGCAACGTTATAGTATCGGCATGGTATGACGTAGGTAAAGGTCGTCGTGACAATGACAAACGGATAGATGCTATACGAACCTTATTTGAGCGAGTAAATAACGCCGATATAGTCATGTTCACAGACGATGTTGACTATTTCAGAAATCTACACATCGATACCATTGCCGTAAGTGAGTTATCGCATGTACATATATTAAAAGTTCCGTTTTCGCAACTACCGACGCATAAATACCGTGATCATTTCGATAAGTGTGGTTATGTGATATCGAACCATAATAGCCGTGGCTCATCAACTGATGTGCGCGTAGTTCAGTTCTCCAAGCCATGGTTCGTATTATTGGCTTCCGAATACAACAAGCGGCGGTATGATCGCATTGCATGGATAGACGCTGGGTTATTTAAAAATGAGTTCATAACGACCAGCGATATATTTCCAATCCTAGAACGGCATTCTATCAACAAAATACTATTAACGAGTCATAGCGTTGATACCGCGTCGTTACAGGGTCATATATACTATCCGATCATAGAAGGAGGGTTCTTCATATATCCATCGGCCGATTTCGTAGGCGTATTATCTAGTTTATACGCATCGGTTTTAGATGAAACCATCAAGCTACATATGCTAATACACGACGGTGATGAAGAAGTGATGCGTCTATGCGTGAACTTCACATCGGAATTATTTGTATGCATACACAACAAAGGTACGCGTGTCCAAGATTGGTATCGTTCTATAAGCGAGTTCAGTGAAACATCCGTCGTATTTCGCGACACGGACTATGGAAATATTAATATCCATCCTCCTACCATAAACATCGAACCGTTAAAACAATGGTTCGCCGAATATAAAAGCGGAAGGAGAATATTGTCGGATCCATTAAGGTTTGTATAACAAATCGACGCACGTTCGTGTTCTCCATCTCTGAACGAAAACCGATAGAGTTTAATCGACACGGTAAAAATAACGCCCAATAACTCACTTCCTGTGGTACCATACGCCGCCTTCGCTATTTTTGACGGTATGATAACCGTTTGAGCTGCTCTTGGCGAATCCCTCCTTCTTAAGCTTGGACTTGAAGGTCTCAACTGCGGCATTCTTTGGTTCCTTTTCGTTTTCGACGACCTTTAAGCCGCCAGTAGAGGTACCGGCATTGGTGATCCTTCTGTGACCATTATTGTTAGCTAAGTACTTAGAGAAGTGAGTATCGCTCAACGCTCTACCAACATTATTGGTATCGATATCGTAGCCCTGGCAATGAACAATCGTGTTGGTCTTAAAGATGTCGCGGTTCTTGGATCTCTCGTCCATGTACTTCTCATCGATAACACAAACGAGTTTGTTTGGCAGGATAGTCATTTTACCGCAGTTCTGGTTACCGCGGTTGAACATAGATGTGTCGCTCTGTGGGGCAGTTGAGCTGTTGATCTCCTGGGACAGAGCATTGAACTCCTCATTAGTCATGAAACCATTACGGACATTCTCCCAAGCTTCAGCGAGCTTGCACTGAGCCTTAAACGCGTTATCATAACCATTGCCCTTGCCAGCGCCGATAGCATCCGGACCATCAGACGCTATATACTCCTTCTGTGCGGTATCAACGACATCACCCCATGACTTACCGTTCTGGATCATCTGATTGGCGTACAGATGAGGACCCTCGATAGCATTGGAACGTGGATTGAAAACAGCACCGCTTGTACCTGAAGCGATGAAACCTTCCTTAGTCGGTTGCTCGTCCATCACAACGACCTCCTCATCGGCTCGTACAATCGAATCGTTGGACATATTCATATACGGTGGCGCCATATGATTGTTCTTGCATTTAACATAAGCGCATATACCAGCAACCGCGGCGATCGCTGCGATAACTATAACGAGTAGAATCGTGCAGGCGTCCATTTTACTGTTTCGATTATGAAAAAACGCGAATTCATAAGTCGGGTATGCTGAAACCTAAACCAAACCCCCGTATGTACTTACGTTTAACGCGTTCGATCGACGATCGGGCTTCAAGCGGATCACTTATAGTAGTAGATGGTCAACTATAGCCATTAAACGATTCGTATGGTGTTAAGCATAATCGTTTAATGTACTCGGTTGACCACGGATCGTCGAACGTAATCCCAACAAAAGACCCCCAATATCGTCGATCGGCGCGTCTTCTTTAGACGAGTATTATATCAACTAAACCATGTCGAGCGATATTCCGCTGATCCGTTTAAGCTTAAACATACCGATGCACGAAACGCAAACCCCTTACGCTCTCGAGTTCATGCATCAGCTTAACATCATATTAGCTGGACAAACAACGCTCAATTATCATCTGATCCCGATAACGAACAGACCATTCATATATATCCCCGTGTTCCCATACAATCGAAAGGAATTCACTGGAGATATCAACGGACTGATCAAAGAGAGGATTAAGACGTTAAAGACCTTCATATCTACTTACGATTTCAACACCGAACGCAAGCTCATTAAGTGGGGTCTACGTAATATACTCATCATGCGAGAACGCTTAGGCGACACCACGCGTCCGCTGTTCAAGATCGAGAATCGTGAACTCGATATCAAAGAAACGATCGATATCAGCAAAAACGTCAACTTAGAATACCCAACGATGCGTCGATATAAGCTCACCGATAATTCATACATATCGGTTCTACATGATCCGTATGCGATAGACGATCATCTTGTACTATGCAACCTATCGAAACCCTTTAGTGAGATGCGTTATCAGTACAACGCTTTACATCTATACGAACATCTCATGACTTATGCGTGGAAGGACGGCGATCACGACGACGAAGCTTACATGAACGGATTGACCGTCGTTAACGGTATATCGAACATCTTTGCCGTGCTCAATACACCGGAAGCGTTAATGGACTACCTTAATCGATATATATCGTTTGTACTCAAGGCGCGTGATAGGCAGTTCTGGATAACACACAAAGATATCCTTCGAACGGAAACGTTAAGAACTATCAGTGAAACGCGAGCCGCTAGGAGTTTCAGCTCACCGTCCCGTTCAGATCCAGCCGC
>JAEIGA010001544.1_pt1 | contig 35974 bp, 66 predicted proteins | sample 9270691 | NCBI WGS metagenome assembly JAEIGA01 (sample SAMN17057246, study PRJNA624740) | gut metagenome | biome: biome; isolation source: fecal sample | host: Bos grunniens | place: China: Xizang | collected 2019
GTTACATTATTAAAAGTCACCTTCTTGGCACATTCATAGGCTTTATCGTATTGCTCTGCAGAAATTAAATTAGCGCTTTCATGGCAGCAGCTAGACCAGTACCAATAGCATTTAGCTTTATCGGCACGACGCTTACACTCTGCGATAGTCTTATCCCAAAGCTTTTTCATCTCTGCTGCACTTTGCTTCTCTGCATCATCCGCTCCTTCGAGTAGATCAAATAGTCCATAGCAGCCATCTTCGATTTCCCAGACATTCTTAACAATGAGTTCATATCTAGGACTCCAGCTATCACCACGATCATAAATAAAGCATGCACCTTCATCGATATCTTCTTTTAACATCTTATAAAGAGCGCCAAGCATTTCATTATTATTCAAAGCAATAATTTCTGCTTCAAGCTTCTTCTGCTTATTATGCTTCTCAAAGTAAGCTTTAGCCTTGGCTCTACTAACATATTCTCTATTAAAATCAGTATAATGCATTTCTCTATAGAAAGCTAGGTAAGGTTCATCGTGGATAAACTTAATATCACTCGCAAACTGCCAAGCTAAGTTAGTTGAAGGGGTATCCAGATTAACAGTAAACTCTTCACAGACCATAGAAGCAGAAGGCTTGAACTTATCAATCTCTTCTTCATACTGTGTGAAGATAGTGCAGCGCAGTCTATCTGTATAGTAATCATTGGTATCTGCTTTCTTTTCTATAGGCGACCACCAAATGCCATACTTCCAACCAGGAGTCTCCTTAATATGAAAATGCACAACTGAATTGGTTCCAGTACCAAAGATGAAATAGCCATCTAGATACTCTACATCTGTTACAGTTATACCAAAGCGACATTCTTTCTTCAGTGAATTGAATACTAGATCCGTCGCATGCTTATAGACTTCAGCCATACCAATGCTGTCAGACTCTTTTACAGATTCTGTATACAGATCAACTATCCCTTTAAAAGGATTATTACTCATATTATAGCTCCTCCAGTTCTTTAAGCAGTTTATCAAGCTTTGGCTGAACAACAGCAATTAAGGCTTCTTCAAGGTTTTCTCCATAAGCTGTAGCAATCTCAACTAATGTTTGAAGTCCAGTGATCTCGTCTATTAAAGCTTCATATGTTTCTATCTTACAAAGTAGGTGTTCTGCTTGTAGTGCTTTCTCACGTGTCATGCATAAACTCCTTGGTATATTTCTATAGTATATAATACAGCACTACTGTGTAAAATAGGTTTACATAAAAAGAAAAAGACTGCTAATATAGAATTAACAGTCTTTTTCTTTATTTAATATTTACTTGCCTCAGCTTTAATAATAGGAATAATGTTAGAGTATCTATCAGTAACAGCCCTATTAAGTGTAATATTCTTGACAGGCACCCAGCGCATGTGAGCTCTATAGCTATATGTCTCTATTCCGGTTTTTTGTTTAATATCATCCGCTAGAGCCGAATTATTAAACGTATACCCTAAGTCTGTCAAGTGTTCAGCCGACAAAGGTTCTTTTAATTTTGCAGTATAAAGACGATAATACGACCAGGGCCATGTAACATTATCGGTCTTTGCTACGCCAACCTCGTGTAAGAGTAATGCTTTACCGGTATCTTCCGGGGGTGTTATGTCTGTGGTACATAGATTACACTTAAACGCTAGCTTATCCATAAGCAACTTTTTAAAGTCTTCTGAGCTACCAGGCTTATGTCCACCAAAGCCTCCTCCTGGAAGTTCCATAAACATAGGTGATTTAGACTTATACACAAACAGTACATATTTATTATGTGCTTCGTCTTCTGCTATGATTATGGCCTCAGAACCGATTCTGGCTTCAGACATACCAAGGTTATCTGGCAGTTGAATTTTTGCCACAATGGTATCCTCATTGTGCTCACCAGGTCTAACCTGTAAACTATCTGGACTAAGATCCGGCCAGCCAGTAGTTAGCTTTCGCATATGATCTTTTTCTGGAATCTTACCATCTTTATTTAATGGAATACCGACATCAGCTTCGCCAGTCATTTGGAAAGTACCTATGGTTGCTAAAGCACTAACAGCATTACTACCACTTGTATTTGGGATAAACTCAACACCAACATTGGAATATTTTGTATGTAGTAATTCAATAAGTGATGTCACCAGATCCGTAAGATAAGGAGACATTGGAGCTTTCTTAGTCTGTGTCTTAATGACCCCCATACCCTTTAATTTGTCTAAGTCTGTAATACCAGCTTCAATAGCTTTTACCAGTTGTACTATATTAATTTCCTCTTTAGTCTTAGCGATCCAAAAAGCTTCTGGCAGTACTAAAGTCTCAATCTCTTCTGGCTTAAACCTAAAGTCACGGCTATTCGGTAAATAAATTCTATACTCATGTTCATCATAGATCGCACTAAGTTCTTTAAACAGTGTTTCATCTGCCATAAGATGTTGTTGCTTACTATAGGCAGAACCACCGTCAGCCATTTTACTGGTTTTGCCTTGGCCAAATCTAATTTCAGATTTATCAGAATAGAATGCGTTAGTATTTATATTCTTGCCAAAGACATGTGGACCCTTGTAAGCGCCGCTTGCATTTGCATTTACAGGTGCTAGCACTAATAGCTTCTTACCTTCTTCTTTTACTTGAAAAGGTCCATAACCTATAACCTCTATAAAGTTGCTCTTATAGTCTCCAGAGAATTCAAAGGCAATACTAGAGGTATATGAAATCGTGCCCTCTTCAGTCTTAAAGGCAAAAGGTTTATAGTTAGTATTTAGATTACCATCTACATCAATTAATTTTCCATTATATACCGCGTTAGGATTACTTTGTTTCGGGCTACCAACCTCACCATTTTTAAAATGATAAAACATACGTCGCTGATATGCCTCACCAGTCTCATAGCTAGTCTTAAACCAATCACGCAGCTTTTCATAAACATCTACATTATAAAAGATTTTTGCTGACCATTGACCTTGATTAGCATGACCACCACTTATAAAGAAACGTCTACGTAGTCCATCTTTTGTTGCTATGCCTGGAAGTTCTCCAACAGCCTGAATGCTAAATGGGTTAAAACCAAGCTCGTCCGTTTGTGCCAATAAGTAAGGGTTACCTCTTGATGATATATCATAGTTACCTTTAGCTCCCCAAGCGTCGAAAGCTTTTATGGTATGTCCCAGCTTCTTGCTGTCTTTTGAAGGTCTTCCAGCAGGTCTATCAGGCTTACCTCTTGCTACTAGATCTTTAGCTTTAAAAGATATTCCAAATGGTCTACCGAGATCTTTGACAGCAGCATTCTTACCGGCTAGAGTATGCGTCATACAAACATAAGCAGTACCATCTCCAGCCACGTCAGAATAATCAAACTGTGCTTTGTTTTCCTTTTGGTCATTCTTAGTACTATAAATTACGCCATTCTCTAAGCTATTCAAAAGGTCGGAGAAGTCGGCGTAAAAGTGATATAATAAGCCAGTAGATAAACCTTTCTTTTGGGCTACAACTTCTTTAGTTCCTGTTTTATTATAATCAGTAGCGTAGAGCTCTTCCAGCTCCTGCCATGTATCTAAAAAATTCATATGTATATCTCCATTGTCATACAGCTACTGCTTCTAAGTCATCTAGGTACTCAAGGCGACCATTATCGGTAAGGTAGTATCCGGCATGAGGAGCACCATACTCTAGTACCTTAATACCTTTAGACTTAAGAACATTAAGCAAGTCTGTAAAATCCTTAAGCATTAGATCATAGGATTCGTTCTCATTACCGCGTTCATCATATACCGCATCGCAGATTCTAGGTCCCTGTGAACTTCTTGCTATAGCAATTTCAGCGTCATCTCTAGAACCCTGCCAATAGATATGTACCGCAGTAACATACTTAGAAAGCTGTTCTATGTTCTTATATATTCTTTCTTCTGATTCGCCTGCTGCCTCGGGATCTTCTGCAAACTCATCGAATGGTATGATCTCGTAGCCGTCGTCCAAAAGCTTCTTTCTACTGAATTGAATACCGCAGGGATAACCATAGATCCGGTAGTTTCTATCTGTAGTTAAACATACTGCTTTAAGATTAACATCGGCACGGAGAGTATCATTAGAAAAGATCTTAAGAAAGGGAGTAGGATTTGTAAAGTGATATAGCACATCTACATCATGCATTACTCTCTTAGCTTCATACAACTGATCTAGCGCAGCAATAGCATCATTAAAATTCATATTAGTTACCTCGCTATTTTTATCTTATGTATAATTTAGCAAAAAAGAAAAGACTAACAACCGGTTAAGGTAGTTAGTCTTTTTATTACTAGAATTCTTCAGGAAGATTGAAAGTATATCCGCACTTCTCTTTTCTTTTACACATTAGTACATACTCATGATAAGATCTATCGAATTCTTTTAATTCTTTATAGGAAGAAACAAAGCTAATGGCAAACAACTCCATCTTCTTCTTATGCTTTTTTACCTGCCGCTTGTTCATAAGCCCTCCTGCGTAGTTCATTGCAGATAAGATATTTTCTTCTGTAGAGCTCTTGCGATCTGGCGCCAGAAACCGGATACATACTATTACTAAGTTCCTCATCAATAGTAGATAGTTCTTTGGTAAGATCTTCGTATGTTGCATTACTGAATCCTGCTTTAATAATACAATCTGCTACATAGAGTCCCATAGCGCCAGACTGACTAAGACCTCTGCAGATACCGCTTCCGTCTCCGATAAGATAAAGTCCAGGAACAAGCTCGAAATTTTTATTATGCTTCGGCTTAAGAGAGTAGTACTTACTTTCTACACCATATAGAAGTGTATCCGGATTCGCGGTACCAGGAGCTACCTTATCTAGTGCGTCCAAAGTTTCTATAATATTAACAAGTACTCTATGTGGCAGCACAAGAGAAAGATCTCCAGGAGTTGCTTTCAATGTAGGAAGGGTGGTACCCTGGTCTAATCTATGCTGTGTAGTACGTCTACCTTGTTTTAGATCTCCGAGTCTCTGTACTATAACATTACCGGCACCGATCATATTAGCCATGCGAGCAATACTTTCTGCGTACTCAGTAGGCTGATTAAAAGGTTCAGTAAAGCGCGTACTTGATAGTACCGCGAAGTTACAGTTCTGAGTCTTCTTAGCTTTATCTGCGTAACTATGTCCATTAGCAGTAATAACTCCATGGTTATTTTCTGCTGATACAAGACCACCCTGATTAAAGCAGAACATTCTGCAGCTATCTCCGAAGGTCTTAGTTCGATAGTGGATCTTAGGTTCGTAGATCTTACTAGAGAACTTTTTCCAGATGAGATCCGGCATCTCTACTCTAACACCGATATCAACTGCTCTGGCTTCTACTTCTACATTGAATTCCTTACATACCTGCTTAACAAAGTCGGCACCTGATCTACCAGTAGCAACTACTACTCTGAGAGCCTCAAGATTATACTCAGTGTTATTACCAAGTACTCTAAGCTTAAACGTAGCTGTAGGCGAATGATATAAGTCCTTGCAAACCGTGTTAGTAAGAAACTCTACTCCGTAGTTATCCTTAAGATCATTATAAAGAGCAAGCATGGTATCATAGTTCTTATCGGTTCCGAGGTGTCTCACATTCATGTCCAGAAGAGTTAGGTTATTCTGCAAGCACTCAAGCTTAAGTTCATCGTCTGATTCATACATCTCCGGATAGTCAGTAGCGTACTTACTAAGTACATTATCTAGCTGGTTAATGTAGTGCATCGTAAGGTCTTCTCCAAGCTCTTCACCTAGAGTACCTCCATAGGCAGTACCCATATTAAACTTACCATCTGAGAAAGCGCCTGCTCCGGCAATACCATGAGTGATAGCACAAGTAGAGCAATGTCTACACGCACTATGATCCAAGGTCATAGGACAAGCTCTCTTAGTAAGTTCCTTGCCCTGTTCAATAATAGCTATCTTAAGATCCTTATTAGTAGTAGCAAGTCTATAAGCAGTCATTAGGCCACCGATGCCACCACCAATAATTACAACATCATACATAAGTTTATACTCCAAGTTACTTTGATTTATACATTTTATTATACAGTGTCAACCAATAAAAAAGGCTAACTACCTTTTCGATAGTTAGCCTCATTAACCTATATGATATTATTTAATAGAAAACAGCTGTATCTGCAAGGAAGCAGTTTACTTTATAAGTCTTCATATTCAGCGCGCAGAAGATAGTCTGTTCTGGTTTGCTGCTGCCTACGAAACAAGTAGAGGGATTAAGATCCACCATGATATACTCAGTATCTTCATAAGTAAATATATTACCAGGCTTTAGATCTTTTATTTTGCAGACTATCATCTTAACCCTCCATGATAAAGTCTAGATGCTTACACTCATCAAGCCAGGTGAACATAGCTACGAAGGTATCTCCCTCAAAGTATCCAAGAGAATAGTAAGCCTCGAAGTCGTCGTCATTGCACTCCTCATAAAGAACATTGCATTTCTCTGCGATAATATAATCACCATAAGCATTGAGGTCGAGCTCGTAGTAGTTATGGTTATAGCTAGACTTCTCCTTAAGGTGAGTCATAGCTCTCTTGTCAAGCTCAAAGCTAAAGGTCGCTTTTCTTCCGTACATGTACATATATTAATTCTTCCTCTCGTTAAGATACTTATTATAAAAAGTCTTAGCTTCTTGCCAAGCTCTTTCAGGAGTCACAGCCCAGCCATGACCACAGTTACACCACACGCCATCAGTGTTAGCTAGGATACACCAGAAGTATGGTAGCACAGGACTGTCATGTACATGTGGTGTCATAGTAACTTCTATCTTATATTCCATATTAATCCACTCCATATTTCCTTTTAAGTTCAGCAACATAACCATCAAGTACGCTGCAATAGAAGGACTGACCGATAAGAGTAGTCTTGCTGCGGCGCAGGATAGCGTCTAGATCCGCAAAGAGCTGCTCTACTACATCTGCAGTAGGTACTTCATCGAGAGCGGATTCTGCCATGTATAACCCAGATCTCCAGTCTTCATCTTCATGCTGATAGTCAGGTTCCTCTGCTAGAACCATAAATTTCTGTGCAGCAAGATCTGCATCTATAAATCTACCCATAGTTACTTTACTCCGTATTTCTTTTTAAGTTCTTCGTAAGCTCTGGCTTCATACTCATTAGAGACATGAAGATGTAGTCTATCTATATCTCTAAAGATCTGTTCCGCAGCAGCTGCGTATCCTTTAGCGTATCCCTTGTCTTCTGCATCGAGTTTCGCAATAGCATCTTGCATCCAGTTATTACTCATAGTCTTCCTCCCAATATTTAGGATCCTTAAGTGACTGCCCGAAAAGATTATACCATCTTCCACATTCACATCTGACTGCACCCATATAATCAGCCTCAAGAGTTACAAGCTCTCCGCAGGAACATCTGCCAACAGCCGGATTTATATAGGTGCGAGTGTTAGTGATAAATTCAGGACCATCCAATGCTTTATCAACCAAGCATCTGTTATAGTTATCATGGGCTTCGCTACACATCTGAAAGAAGTTAGGCTGACCTTCTTTAGTAGCAGGAAAGCAAAAACCTGCATCAGGATCATCATCATACTTAAACTCAATATAGTATTCGGTAATAGTTTCAGGCATTCTTTCTTTAATAATCTTAAGCATCTTGGACCCTCCTTATTTATACCCTATAAGGTATAATACAATTTTTTCATATTAAATACATACCCTATAGGGTATAATTCCTTTATATAATATTATATCATAAAAGCTTCATTTTGTAAACCCCTTTTTACTGTTGTTAACAAAATATTTACAAATAGAAAAAGCCTAATCGTTGTGATTAGGCTTTAAGGATTAATACCACTGTGTCCACATGGCATACTTAATATCTTTATCTTCCAAAGGCTTTCCTGTATACTCGAAGTAGAGTTGCTTAATCCTATCAAGTAGTTCAGGATCATACTGGCTATGCAATGGCAGCTCAATGAATTCATTAGAGTCTCCTAGCGAACCGCCATCTACAAACTTATCTACTTTAACAAGTCTAAGGAACTGACCGTTCATTCCATCACAGACGAGAAGAAGCTTTCCTTCGAAATCACGATTGTGATTATACTCATCTAACTCTGGATACTGTTCAGTAAAAGCTTCAGCTCTTCTAAAGTCTGCGTACTTAAGGTCATGATCAAACTCTACTGTAAGACCTACAAACATCCGGCATTCAACACTCATTATCGAGGACCTCGTTAGAAAGCTTCTACGTTAAGATCAGCATCAAGGATCTCTACGATATTGCCGGAGTAACTAGGATTATCGGATACAGCAATAACCTTAAATCTAGTAGGGTACTGGCGGAAGCCGTCATGCGAAGTGATTCTAAAACACTGACCTTCCTTCATTTCGATCTTAGACTTGAACTCAAGGTTCATCGGCCAATGGCTAGATTCTACTGTGTAATAAAACATACTGTTATTCCTCCTTAATCTTCATCTGGCTCGAAAGAATCTCTATCAAGCCCGTCTGCCCATTCCCAGAAAAGGCTATAAGCCTCATCAATGTCTACGTTGATTCCAAGATCTGCAATAGCACCTACAACAATCTCTTCCTTATCGCTTGCTCCGGCACCCTGCCAAGATTCCCAGTCCCAGCTATTAAGCTCATCCCAGAAATAGTCAATAAGCTGGTCTCTGATTGCCTCGTTCATTTTAATAATCTCCTTTAATTTTTACTTTAATTATCTATACTGAAGTCTGACTCTACGAGCTCTACGACGAAGGAACTGCGCGCGTTCAGAAAAGTCTGTTACGATGGCTTCTCTAATGTAGTAGGAAAGATAAGAGATTCCAATCAGCATGAAAGCGTGGAGCTCATACATAAAAAACTGGAGCATAGTAACATTGTCATGCTCAAGTCCGCCGACAAAACCGATAACGCCGAGCGCACCGAGAATACCACAAGCATAGCCAAAGACTTTGAGAACATAATAAGCAACTACTTCAAACTTCATAAACGTGGTCATAATGAATACCATCCTTTTTATTAATTGGTGTATGGGTGTTTTTATCTTACGTATATATTATAACACGTTTCCATTGGTTTGTAAACCCCTTTTTGAGGTTGTTTACAATTTGTTTACAATTAGACTTTACACCATACTTACCAGCTCAAGCTGAATAGTATCCTTACCAGGTGAGTACATAGACGACCACTCTCTAGTAATCTTAGCAAGAGCAAGCCCCTCTGCGATCTTATCAGAATCAGCGTGTACTACAACAGTCTTATGCAGAGGCTCGCTACCGTTTACTCGGACTCTGTACGTATACATCTTTTTAGACATAGCTACTCTTCCTTTCCTTTATATTTTTTACTGGCTTTCTCGAGTTTGGTTTTCTTAGTAGGCGTCATGCGCGAGTACAAACCAACCCAAGTCTTTCGGTTCTTACGTTCAAGCTTTTCCTTCGTTTTCTGCAACATACCTAAAACCTCCAACTTCCTTTTACAATATTATACAACAAGGATTACCGAATTTAAACACTTTTATTTAAATATTTTAAAGCCTCCTGTGGGGCTTCTAAATCAGCCTGTATCACAAGATAAGATTAATCCTATAAAGTAGTAGTCTTATTAGATAATGAGCTCCAGAGGACGCGTGAGGCTAGCCAGAATTAGTTATAAAAGAAAAGCACCAGTATGGTTAACTGATGCTCAGGATGTTGATTAACCCAATCGTCTGATACGGCCGCCGGATATATTTATCACTACGTCACCGAACTCTGATAAGTGCTCATGATCTAGGTTCCAGACATATGAGTTTACAAAGAAAGTATCCGGATGCAGAGTATCCATGATGCACTCATCTACACTCTCAGTGTTCTTAGTTACGCATAGCATCGACCAGCACTCACCGAACTCTAACCACTCATGAGTGAGCGCATAAACTAAGACATCATTCTTTTCCTGTACCTTCTTTACTTTCTCTCTTAGTACCGGATCGTTGAATAAATAGTATCCGGCAAATCTTTCGAAGAACGTGGGCATGTCATCATTCTCAAACTTTCTTATGTACGGACCATAAACCCTTAACTTCTTTAAACACTGTACCGCAATTTCTTTCTGGTTCATTTAACTTTCCTCCTTGGGATCTTATTTATAAAACCATTTATTTGCTAAGTCAGTCACGTAGCATCTAGTATTACGTGCGATGACATAGTAGCCTCCACTTTCATTACGATACAATCTTAGCTTTCGATGAAATACTATTCTGCCAGAAAGCTCCGAGTAGACATACTGAAGTACTATCTTATCTGAACTAATACTGGTAAGCTTAGTCTGATATAGCCTGCAGCTATTAGCACATGAGATTAAATTACTCTCACTTAAGCTTTTCATTGATGCCTCCTTTCGTATAAGAAAAGAGCCGGCCTAAATAGAACCGGCTCTTTATTTTAAAACTTCAATTCAATACACTCTCTTACGACAGTACTGCAGCCGTAATCCTGCTGGAACTTATAGATAGCATCCTGTCTATTAATAGCTTCTACGAAAGTAGATCTGCGGGTATCGCCAGACTTTACAGTGTTGTCGTAATATACTACCTTAAAAGTTTTAGTGGGTCCCATAAACAAATCCTCCAATTGGTTTTATTTTATAATACAGTTTACTTTAAAGAATTCTCTGCTTCTTCCTGAGAAAGGAACACAGTCTTTCCAATGCTGCGACAGGAAGTTTCATACATAGCGTTACAAGAAAGCAGCATAAAGGTTTTTCCACACTTAAAGATAAGCTTATCAACAGTAGCTTCTTCGATCTTGTTGTTACGAACTAGCCAAGCTTTCTGACCAAGCTCAACCGGGAATTCGATAGTACACTTCATTCCTTATCCTCCACTACCTCAGTGATGGTTATCGGCACGACCACTGCACGCTCATCAGGACGCTTACGCTGATTAATCTCCTTACAAGAAAACTCAGCGGTACCTTTTACTCGATAGATAGAGGCCTGATTGAAATACTTGCCCCAGCGATTTACTCCCTTACCTCTGAAGTAGAGACCAGTGTCAGGGTTCTTGATTACATAGTAAGTCATTCCTTAACCTCCACTAATTCAAAGGTAACCAGCTCGATGAGTCCATGCTCACCTTTGTTAGCGCTAGCACTCAGCTTCTTATTAGCATAAGCACGGTTGTAGTAGTCGATAGCTTTAACTGCATTACCTTTCTTATCCCAATACTTTCTTCTGGGATTAGTGATATCGGATACAAGCTTTCCTGTAGTAGTATCTCTGGCGCCATAAAGAAGCTCAGCCATAATCAAGCCTCCTGATGTTCCTTCATGATGCGCTCCCACTCACCGTAGATAAACACAGCAAGAGCTTCGGGTTCCATATCCCACTCAAGAATGAAAAGCATGTCGTCTACATCACCGAACTTATCGATCGGCATGTCCATAGTATCAAAGTCGCAGTAAGCGTAAGGACCATTATTGATGGCCACCTTAATAGCCATAGCGTACTTAGGCTGAGACTTGCTAATGCAAAAGAGGTCACGTGCTGTAGGATCAAAGCTGCTCTCGTGCCAGCCACCAATGATAGAGAACTTCTCATTCTCAGTCTCTCTGAACCAGGCAATGTCGAAGCAGGTATCCTCTTCAGCGGCGTCAATCAAGGACTGAATCCATTCAGCCAGCTTCTTAATAGTAGTATTATTAGTCATTGTATTATGTAACTCCTTTTAGCTTTTGTAAAACTTACAGTATTCTTTATACTTCTTTCCAGCTTCAGATTTACTGCTGGTGGTGATTAGAATGTTAACTTCCTCACAGTCAGACCAACCGCTTACTTTGTAGAAACGGATAACCGCGTAGATACCGAACTGCTCGACCAAAGAAACGGATTCATTGATATAGCAGTCATTCCCAGGTCTTGAGATAACAGTAGTAGAGATAACATGCATAGTTATTTCCTCCAGCCATACTTCTCATTGAGCTCAGAGTAGTTGGCCATCCAATTACAAAGGATTTCTCTAGATTCATCTTTTGAAAGCTCAGGACAGAATTCTTCAAGGTAAGGAGCCGCACCGTACATATTAGTGATACCGCTCTTTCGAATGGCTTCAAGCGTGTTATAATACACTTCCCATTCTTCTTTAATTGGATACTTTGCATTATCAAACATTTGTTAGGTCCTCCTAAAATGTATCGGTTAACTTACATTTATATTATAACATAAAAATGTTATTTTGTAAACTGACAAACTGCACAGAGTTTTAAAATGTTTGCTGGTCAATCCAGCTGAAGATACATAGGTTCAGTTTCAACGATGGTATTCCAAGTAGCAGTATCCTGGATCTTAACGACGAATTCAATTATGCTAGGGAAATCAGAGAAGTCTTCGTACTCATATTCATAGATAGTAAGAGACTCATAAGCTTTTTTACCAGCGCCAAGCTCGTCACAGTACATACCAACAAACTCAGCCTTAAAGCCATCAAGATAAACATCGGTCAGGTAGATGTCTAAGGTCTTATTGGTATTATTCTCTACATAGAACTTAAGCGACGGACCCATCATACCAATCTCCTGAGCTACAAAAGAAATCTTAACACCATTTGCATTGTAAATGATCATGTCTTTAGTAGGCTCTTTAATCTGTACATCAGGAACTGCGGTACCAGTGTTTGAAGAATCCTGCTGATTGTTGTTATTAGGTCTATCTATAATGGTAGCAGACTGGTTGAGAGAATCAAGAAGTTCTCGACATAACAGAGCATGCTTAAAGGATTCGGCATCCTTGATTTCAAACATTGAGAAGATAAATATATTCATCGCCACGGACATGATGAGTAATATGGATAATGTGATAATGGCAATTGTTTTAGCAAGCTTCATATTTAAAACCCCTTAAGTAGTTTCATTTGTTTTTTACATATATATTATAACATATTTTTGGAGATTTGTAAACTGACAAATTAGACGAAGTTTTAATTTCTTTTATTGCCTGTCCTGTGTGTATTGTATGAAGCTTTGTAATTTCGGTGTAACCATCAGCCCAAACAGTTTTGAAATAGTTTCTGGTGGTATCAATAAACTCTTCTACATCACACCCTGCAATAGACCCAGAGTTAACCCGGATCCACCGCAAGGTATGAAATCTCTCTACGCCACTCATTAGCTTTCCAGCAGCACAAGCGTCCAGCCTGTTTCTAAAAGGGATCTGTAAGTTCTTACTTCCTCGTAGTATCCTCCACTAAGATAAGAAGCGATAGTTCTGAGGTTAGCTATATTGCTGCTTCCTGTAGATAAGGTCGCTAGCATTGCACCGCCCTCAAAGTAGAGAATTAGCCACTCCTCGTATCTCATCTTACCACTGAGCTCTTTCTGATAAACTTCATAATCAATCTTATCGATCGTAGAACCGGCTGGCTTCCTCTGGAAGACCTCGTTGAGTGCTTCGATAAATCTTTTCTTTTCTGACCACATAGCCACTTTTTCTTCGAATGTCATTGTGTATCCTCCTCATTTACTTTTATAACTATATTATAACATATTTCACCACGGATAGATACAGGAAAAGCGTACAGACTTTAATTAATTTTCTGTACGCTTTAAATATATTATTAGTACTCCTTAAACTTAACTGCTGCGATCTCAGATACAGCGACAGTAAGCTTACCAAAGGTGATATTTGAAACTGCCGGTTTCTCATAACCGAGACTGTTCTCAATACCTTTTCGCATTTCGTTAATAACCCGGAATGCTTGGGCATCTTTCTTATCTATCTTAATAGTATCTTCTATGGTCGCCCCGGACTTGAGGATACAGGTCATCTTTACTTTCTTCTTCATCAGTCGTCTTCCCACTTAATCAGAATGTAGTTGTCATACCCATTAGGTCCATCGTTGTAGACATGCTCTGCTTCGAATCCCCGCGCCACAAGTTGTCTCACCACCTCAGGACCGACCTTCTCGGGATTCGTGACTCCCTCGAAACTTACTGTAGCATGAAAGTGTCCATTGTTGATTGCATACTGAATCGGAATGCCTGTGTTGTTGATAATAAACTCTTTTGCCATTACCACGAGTCTGTCATTAGTTGCGGCTCTCGCTTCTTTTGCTGTCATCATTTGTTAAGCCTCCGATATAAATTTAATTAACTTTCTAAATGCTGAAAGATCTCGAGAGCTCGCTCTACATCCTTAAGTTGATACTTAAGGATCTCTTCTTTATTACTTGCCCTCTCAACATTGCGCAGCTGGTTCTGCAACATATGCTTACTTGCGCGCAGAGAATTGCACACAGTATCGATTACCTCTTGACTAACTTGGATTTCCATCTTAGACTCCTCCTTAGCTATTTCAATTGTAGATCAGATCCGGGATACTCTTATCCTCGGGACTAAGGTCACCAAGCAAGATATCTACTACCTGACCGCAGCGAGGGTTCTTGCCCTTAACTTCCATCTGATCACTTAGCACAGCGCACTGCTTTGCAAACAGGCACTCAGGACAGGATACGCACTTCTCCCACATCTCGCCGAGAGAATTATCCTTACTTGCCAGCAGCAAACCCTGAATGAACATATTCTGATCACAGCTTCCCACCAGTTCATTAATAGTAACCTTAGACATGTTATTCCTCCTTAAGTGATTTCTCTAAACTCGATGAGCTTGCCTTCGAACTTACGAATCCAGAACTTTCTTTTACCCAGCTCATAGACCCATACTTCGTGGTTCTCGGTCGCGTTAAACATATAGTCTTTAGTAGTAAAGCTTCCGAGCACGTAACCAAATTCCTCAACCTCTTTTAGGAACTTCTCATCAAACTGAATGTAAATACTCTTACCCACAGTATGTACCTCACTTACTTAATAACTTCAAAGCAGCCATCCTGCCACAGGCCATCAAGCTCCTCTAACTCGTAAGCCCAAGTAAATTTACAGAGGCTCTTGATAGTTACTACTTCACCCGCATGTTCTTTGCAGCCAACAGAAGAGGTTCTTCCACCACGAATTCTAACCTTCTGTCCTACCTTAAATCTGTACTTATTCATATCAGCGTTCCTCCTTAAGAATTCAAAGCGTTGTACAGCCAATGAGGCATGGCTTCTACAAAGTTATAGAAGTACTCTGCATCAAAATCATTCTCATCAAAAAGATGGAAGAGCTCTTCTAAAGAACTTACTTCGCCTGCAATATACCAACCATCAAAGCCATCAAGAGAGTCTGCTTCCTGCTTATGAGCAGTAATCATGGCTTCCCAATCCATATCATGATTAAACAGAACATAGGCGGTGGTCATAACATATACCTCCAAACAATATGTATTATTCATACATATATTATATCACACTTTGTCAAATTTGTAAACTGACGTTTTACACAAAAATAAAGAAAATAACCGTGCGCTTTTTATGCACACGGTTATTTGATATTATCCGACTCGTCGAATGCCTCCGCCGAAAGACTGTACTACCACATCACCAAACTCAGACAGATGATCGTTAGTCTTATTCCAGCCGTAAGCATAAGCATAGTGTACATTATAAGTGTGCTCAGTTAAGTGATCTTCAACTTCATCACAGCCCTTGCTCACGCACAGCATAGACCAGCATTCTCCGAAGTCGAAGTATTCGTGAGTGACCGCATATACTAAGCAGCCGTATTCATTTTCAACCTCTTTGATCTTGTTCCAGAGTTCAGGCTCCTGATCCGCATAGAAACCACCGAAGTTTTCAAAGAAACAAGGGATGCCTGCTTTAGACTTAAACTTACGGATATAGGGACTGTAGATTCTAAGCTGTTCCAAACAGGCAACAGCAACTTCCTTCTGTGTCATATATTCTCCTCCTCAACCTTTCATAACTTAGGTCGCTTCATGTAATCCACACATCTTGGCCAAGTCCAGCTTTCTGAAGCCTCTGCCAAGAAGGTCGTTATAGTAGGCAGTCTCGGCATAGTGGCCACCCTCTACCATGTCAGCAACGCATCTGAAATTAGCAGAGTTACTGTTACCTGAGGTGCAGCAGTGTGACTGTGCACCACCACGATACTGAACGATCAGCCACTCAGAGAAGCTGGCGCCGTTGGCATCGTCTTTAAATAGAACTTCGTAGGAGATATCCTCAACGGTGTGACCTTTCGGATTCTTGACAAATGCCATAGCCACATCGTAAATGAAGTGCTTTTTCTCCCGATACATTTTCAGTCTTTCTTCAATAGTCATCATACGTAATAACCTCCGAGAAGTATTTGTTTAACTTACATTAATATTATAACACATATTACGTTATTTGTAAACTGACAAACTACACAGAGTTTTAAACATTTTTATGTTAAAATATATAAATAAAAAGAGCTCGCGACGCCTATTGGCCCCGAAAGCTCTTAATATGCATTAATTAAACTTCTTCTTCGCTGTCTACAGGTTCAGCATTATTAGCTTCAACGTAGATAGAGAAGTATATTGAACATGCCTGAGTGATAGTACCTTCTACTTCACAGTAAGGATGTGAGTCATATCCGACATGTCCCCAGTACTCGTAGTGTCCGATACCGGAATCTTCATGACTAACACTCTCAGCATCAACCTCTACGGTTTCTTCTGAGTCTGCATCTGAGATATCAAGCTCAATAGAATATCCTTCAAGATCGGCAGTTAATGTTTTAAACGCCTGCTTCGCATCTTCCCAGATATAGTTTTCAAACTCAGCATCATCTGGAGTATCTTCAGCCTCTTCCGCATCACCGCACTGCCATGTAGCATTACGAGTGATGTCGATAAGATCTTCATGAGATAGCTCAATAGTTAAGCCGCCGGTCATATCATCCGCTTCTACAGAGTCAACCTTGAAGTCAAAGTCAGCAAAAGTCTTTTCAGTATTGAGTGTCTTCACAAGTGCTTCTGCGAATTCTCTCTGTTCTTGTTCAGATAACAACGCAAAATTTTCTATTACAGACATAAGAGTAGCCTCCTTAAATTTTTAAAATAAAGTCTGGTAAATTTAACCTATAGATAATTTAGCATTAAATTTACCAGACAAATATATTTAAGCCTTCAAGCCTTCGTTAAAGACCGGCACATACTCAATAGGCACACAGCGCATGATCTCCAGAGTATCCTGCTTCTTACCAAACTTGAAACCGTAGTCATCAACCAGAGACCAGATAAAAGAAGTCTTAGACAGCTTCTTGCCGGCGGGATTGAGGTAAGCAGACAGCGTTGCAGGAATCTCTTTAGCTTTTACCAAAGAAGCTTCCATAGAAAGGCGCCACTGAGAGGTGAAGCCCGAAGGTCCTACCTTCGTAGAGTCAACAGTAGTATGCTCAACGTCGCCAAAGTGCTTAACGAAAGAGGTCTCGAGGAAGTCAGGCATCTTAGCAGTGATAGTGCCTACATGGGCTGCGAGCCAGCCAAGAGTCCAGTAGAAGTCCTCAGCCTCAGTAGTCTTCTTGCCGGTGTTTTCGAGCAAGCTATTGAATTCTTTTTCAGCAGAAGCCTTCATAGCTGCCATTTTCTTTTCATTGGCTTGACGCTGCTTCTCGAGCTTCTGTTCTTCTTTCTGGATGCGCTGGAGTTCCTGTGCGGCCAGATACTCAGTATGATTAATATCATAGAAGGCTTCTCTGCACTCATCATACAGAGCCTTCAGGGACTCGTCAACGAACTTCAGGCCGCCGCAGCTGACAGCCGCACTGATACCATATTTTTTAATTTCGTCTGTATCAGTAAACTGTACAGAGAGAATAAGAGCCTCGAAGTGATTGCTGGGAGAGTAGCACTCTACAATGCGGGCAGGTCTGGGATTAAAGCGGTCAGCAATAACCTCAGCTCCGGTAACCTGCTGACGGAATTCGTCGATCAGTTGCTTGCGTGCATTGAAGAAGTCTTCGCCGGTAGATGTAATGGTGAGTTCGTAAGTAGTCATAATAAAGCCTCCAAAATCTGTTTATCTTTAGTGTTTTGTGTTTCTCATTTACATTTATATTATAACACAAAAACATGAATTTGTAAACTGACATTTTAGACAAAGTTTATAAAAATAACCGTGCATCTTTTATAAGATATGCACGGTTATCTATTAATTTATTAAAAATCAGGGGTGAGCTTATCAGGTCGAAAATCCTTAAAGACTGGGAAGCGAAGAGAGATTCCACCATCTGCATTAGAGGTTTCCTCAAAATACTGAATCTCAACGATCTTTCCTACGAAGTCAGAAGGTTCAAGCCAGATGAGTGCCCTCAGTTCATCCGAGAATCCGGAACCTACTTTGACGATGTTACCATCTTTGTATCTTACATGAATAGCACCGAGAGTACCTGCAAGTCGGCCACTACCTTCTTCATAGCCAACAATCTCAAGGTCGAGGGTGGACATCTTCTTTACCTTGAGAAGATTATTAGTTCTCTTGAATTCATAAGGAGCGTCCCAGATATTGATCATGACTCCCTCTTCCTGATTGGCGATAGCTTCATCAAGGAGTTCAAGAATCTTAGAGGTGTCAGTACCGTGGTACAAAAAAGGAAGAAGCTCAAAGTAGGTAGTAGAAGGGATATTGGCGAACAGGTCCTCAGATTCTGCACATCTCTTTCCATAAGGAATATCACACTTCTGGCGCTTAAAGTCTGTTGCCGGCATCCAGTCAAAGACAAGCATCTTGAGTCCGTGTTTCTCACCATCAGATCGTGTAAGTTTCATAGCGCGCTTATACGCTTCCTTAGAAGGAATTCCAGCGTTATCAAGAATAGTAATCTCACCATCGAGACAGACATTATCCGGGAACTTTTCAAGCATCTCCTGCTCAAGGTCAACCAAGCCTTCGTACTTCTGGCCGGCTCTTGTATAGAAGGATACTTGGCCATTCTCCTTAAGTGCAATAATACGGCCACCATCAATCTTAGTGGTTACTACAAACTCCTTGCCATCTACAAGCTCAGGCTTATCGAAATACTTGTTAGCTAGCTGAACCGAAAAGGTGGGAATCAGTCCGGGCATTTCTTTATTGATGGTTTTGGCATCGCAGCCAATGCTCAGGTCTTTACAAATAAGCTTTTCAAGTAAGGCGCTAGCTTCCGTATCATACTTAGAAATGTTATGCAGGACCTCCTGACAAGTACTAATTGCATGGTCAGTGCCAGTGTTATTCTCTTCGAGAAATTCAAACAAGTCAAAAACCGAGTTTACCCAGTCTTCGTACTTTCCGGTAACTTCTTTATAAAGCTTCTTAGTACTGATGCCGTAGACGATATAAGGATTAAAGGCAATCTGAAGATATCTCTGAACTACAGAGTCATCTTTATACTTCTGCAGAACCGCCTGCTTATGAAGTCTGCCATTAGAAGACATAATTTCTTTTACGAAAGTATTGAAGTGTTGCAAAGTTCTCATTTGTGGTTTCTCCTGTTAACAGCTGTAGTAGTCAGAAATAATTTCACTCAAAGACGCGCCGGGACAATCTTCGGCAAAAGCCTTAATCTCTTCCGCTTCCTGATTGCTCACCTTCTTGCCGGTGTAATATAGAACTTCTTTCTTAATCATCTCAATAGACATACTTAGTTCTCCTTAATCAAATACAGAATAGTCTTCAGCTTCTTGTCCGTTAATATAAACGTGCCAAGCTCCGTCTTCAAAGACATAAGAGTTGTAGCAATGCACTGCCTCTTCTTTGTTAAAAATTGCAGGAGCATTATCTTTCCAAGACTCGCCTCTATCTCGATGATAGAAAACACAAACATCATCCTCAGGATGGTCAAAGCTATGCTCAGAATTCTGAGAGGGTACCAAGCGCTTATCGATAGAAGAAGCATCACCGAAAGCAATCAGAGCTTTTACTCTTTCTTCAGTGCCGTACCAGTCTCGGAGCATAGGATACATATAGCTTGGGTAACCGTTGTGGTGGCAGTAAATTGTTTCGTAGCCCTTCTCGGTTTTGATAGAAATATTAGAATGAGTAGACATAGCTTAATCCTCCTTAAACTTCCATCTATTAGCAATAACATCCTTGCTGGAAAGGAAACTGAAATAAGTATTATTCAGAATGGCAGCGCCGCACCACTTAGCAACCCGCTTGCTCGGAGCATCAACCAGATACCACAGTTCAGGCTTGTCTTTGGGATAAACACGATAAACCTTTACCTTAAACATGCTTTACCTCCTTAATTACCTTCAGCCATGATATAGCCAAAGCGAGAAGCAACAACCATCGGCTGGCCTTCAACAGAAATAGCATGTAGCTCATAAGACCAGTTAGCATCCTTAGGTGTATAGAAGCCGAGGAATACGCTGTTCATTGCTCTGATATTAGTTTTATCCAGGGAAGCAGGTGTGCGTGCAATTGTATCAGTAATATCCTTCTTTGCGATTTTCATAATGTAACCTCCAAAGGTTTGTTTGTTCATCGAACAAATATATTATAACACATTTTTCCTTATTTGTAAACTGACAAACTGCACAAACTTTCAGACAATTTCATATGCTGTTTTAGTAAAGTCACCCTGAACAAAGCTTTTCGTTTCCAATCAGTATTTAAAGAATTCCAAGCTTAATGGCTTTATCTTCAATCGCAAGTTTCTGACCAGGTGTCAGTTCAAGCGCCTGCGAATATTCTTTCCAGCTCTTTGCTACAGAACCGAGGAAGTCTGCATCAAACTCCGCTAAGGGCAAGTCTCCATAGCAAATGCCAATCAGATACTCAAGTCGACCAGCATCGGTACAGATATAGTCGTCCCAGCAATCCTCGCAAAGCAAGTCACCATAAGCAGTTCTCAAAAGCTCTCCGCGAGTGTTATCACATTTAGTACAGTATCCCATAAGAATTCTCCTTAAAGTATTTACTCAGACAGCGCAGCAAGCATGTCTGCAAACTCATCATGCTCTTTAGCGTTCTCTTTATGCATCTGAGCAGTCTCGAAGCCAGGCGAACCTTTGGCCCAAAGTCTTTCATTGCTTGCGGCAATACGATGTTCCTCAATAAGTTCTTCCAACCAAAGTTTCTGAGTTTCTGTCATGACACTTCTCCTAAAATTTAATTATCATTTACAAGATAAACGTTAGCAGAATGCTTACCAGCCTCAAGAGCTGCTTCGTGGTCCGCCATATAAACGTCTATTCTATTTTCTCGAATAGCTCCACCACAGTCTTGAGCAACTCGATAACCAACACCTTCTATATAAAGCTTCGTGCCATAAGGAATTTTGGAAGGATCAACTGCTACAGTGATTCCTACCTCAGCAATGGCGCCAGAAGCGGTATAAACGATTTCCTTACCATTAACTACAGGACGCTTAGTAGCCCAAACACCACAGCACTTCTGGCAGCTGCAGTAATAGGTAATGGTAAACTCACCAATAAATTCTTTCTCAGGTTCCTCCTGCTTTTCAACTGCAGGAATATCCAGCGTTTGGGTAGGCTCGACAGGATCAAGAACCAGATTAACATCTACAGTTACCGTTTCAGTAACGGTTGCTTCGGGAATTACAGGAGTGACCACAACTTCTTTTGTGTCATGGTCGTGCTGAGCAACGCAGATAATGCCTTTTACAAAGATAAAAGAGAACAGGAAAAGAATAAGAACAATTGAACACATAACGGTCACGAAGGTTAACTGATTAAAGAAGCGGTTCCGTCTGCATCTTTTACGGTAGGCTGCATAATTCGGTTTATTATAAGGTCTATTATAAGGTCTATTGTATGTATTCATGTCTGTAACCTCTCAAACAATATATAGGCAAGTCTTTAATTAACTTACATATATATTATAACGCATTTTATCACATTTGTAAACTGACCTTTTGCACAGAGTTTTAGCAATCCATTCTGCGTTTATTGTAATAACTAACAAATCGATTATACATGTCGTTATTACCAGCCTTAAATGTACCAACTGCCTCAGTGTCGCTAACAGAACTCCATAGAATACCGAGACATTCTTTCATAGAAGTAATGTTACTCTTAAGTCTGTCACGCAAGACGTTGGCTTTTGCGATAGTCTGTGCTACTGCTGCGAACTGATCAAGACGTGTAATGTCCACTCGAATAGTTCGACCTTCCAAAGTAAATGGCAGATCAGCCTCACCTTTAAGGATATCACATGAAGTGCTTGTCTCGTCTACAACGGTGCCATCACCGTGAGTAAGAGTGAAGCCACCAAGTCCCTGCAACTTATATTGGGTCTTAACCGGAATCTTAGGCAAACACATAATGCTGTCAAGGGATTTTACTAGCGCCTTGATAGTGGGTCGGTATTCCAGGTATTCCTTAACACTATAAGTAAACTTCATCATCTGTGGAGGAGTCAGATCACCCATGCCGATTACATGATACAAGTCCACCATGACAATATTAGTCATAGCATTTTCTTCCTGGATACAAAAGTTCTTAAGCTCAGCAGCCTTTGCTAAAGTAAGTCTACTAATATCATCAGTAGTATTGATACCATCAAGGTAGTTCTTACACGCTGCCTTACGAGCCTCCAAAGAAGCCATCATATTATTAAATTGCTGTTTATCCATAGTACAACCTCACATTAATATACCTGCTTTGCAAAATCTGGGAGCTGTGCAACATATGCTTCAGTTTCCGCAAACTCTTCCTCGTCATCCCGAGCATCCAGGTCATGAATCACAACGTCAATATCCAAGCCATTCTCGGCATAGACGGACTGAACCAGACCACCTTCAACGACAATGTGCACCTTCTTTTTCATATACGTAATCCTCCTAATTACCGGCGAGCGGTTCAATTATCTTACATATATATTATAACATATTTACCTTGATTTGTAAACTGACAAACCACACGAAATTAAAAAAAATTTCTATGTAAAAAGAAGCATCCTGCATAGAATGCTTCTTTATATTTTTAATCGCAAAAACAGTAATTTGTTCTGTCAACATATCGTTCGACGCCACGAGTCTTCTTCTTGTCTGCAAGTGCTTCAGCGCTCATTCGACCTCGCTTAATCTGCAAAGCTTCATAGGCAGTTGCACGAATCTGCTTAAGCGCAATACCGTCCGAAGTAGGTCTCTCAAAGATGTAGTAGTACTGCTGGTGTCCAGCGCTAATGCTGCGAACTCGCTTTCCGTTAGTATCACGCTTCTTGCGGTAAGCCGGCTGCAGATAGTCGATACCATAAAATACACAAGTCCAGTCGCCACTCGTAAGTCCCACGTAGTTAGATTTTGCCATTGTTCATTCCTCCAAAAATATATCTTTGTAATTTAAAAACTTACATCACTCGTGCCAGTACAAAGCTTCTGTTCAGGGAGCTTCGTAGCAACATTCATCGGACGTGTACTAGAAAGTCGATTGATTGCCCAAGTAGCATCCTTATAGCTGTTAACTGTCGCAATCTCAATGATCTTAAGTCTCTTCAACTTATCCGGTGTATAGTTAGTTACTGTCTGCTCAAATAGCTGAACCACTGCTTTAGTAAATCGACAGTTCTGAGCATCGAGCATACCATCAACCCAACGTTCGTAGGCGGCTCGAAGTTCCGCATCGGTCTCTAACAAAGCCTTCTTCATAGTGAGTTTCATGCCTTCAAGCTTCGCGGCTTTCTCATCTTTCTTGACAGCAGATGTTTTCTTAAGTTTCTTGGTATCTTCATCAGAAATGATCTCAATCATGTTCTGTACACTAATAGTAAGTCGGTTAGGGTTATTAGGGTCTTTCATGATGACTCCCATAGCCACCAGCTGCTCTTCACACTTAAACTGTTTAGTAAGAGTTAAGGTAGTTTCACGCTCAACATACTCACGATCCAAAGTGAAAAACCCCTGTTCATCCGCAGTTCGCTTCTTAACTACCTGCTTCAGAATACTTTGTAGCTCCGCCCAGTAGGCTGCTACTTCAAAGCCTACTAGCTTAACAAGCCTCTTATTTAGTCTTAGCTCGTCGTACAAGTCAAGGTACATATATAAATTGCCTCCTAGGGATAAACTATATAATATTATACAGTAATGAAGCCTTAGTTTGAGTGCCAAGGCCTCATTTAAAGTAAATTAAATTACACTGCATAAGAAACGCGCAACTCATCCAGCGTAGCACGCAAGTACTTGTACAGCTTCTGATTAGTAGCCTGATCGACTGCGCCAAGCACAGCATCAAGCTTCTCTTCAGTAATACGGTACTTGGACATGAACTCCTGCTTGTAGCTAGCCGGAAGCTTGCTAACGATCTGAACGAGACGGTACGGCCAGAACTCGCTGCTGTACTCAGTGTACTTAGCAGTATCAGTCTTAACAGTACGCTTGAAGTGTCTCTGTACATCGTTAAAAGCGATGTTGTCGATCAGAATCGCCTCAATGACCTTGTTACGGTTAACGTAGCTCTGAACCAGCGAGATGATAGCGTCAGTGCTATGATCATCAAAGGTCTCTTCTGCTTCCAGAGTGTCCCCGATAGTCATCGCTGCGTCGTCAGTGTCGCCACCAATAGGTGCATCCATGCTAACAGTATGGTTAACAGTCTTGTTCTTATCAAGACGCAGATTATAGTACTTCTGCAACTTGATAGTCTCGATGCACTTATTAATACACTGCTGAGCATTCAGATGCTTAGTAGTGTCACGCCAGCCACGGTACTTACAAGCATACTCTATAGCTTCGTACAGCCAGCCGAAGAAATCTTCATATTCCAAAGTGGGAGCTACAGTGTTAGACTTATACATCTTATCGATCGTGTACCAGAATCGAAGCAGAAGCGCGGAGATGTAGAGATTCTTCTGAGTCTCATCACCGGCATCAGAAGCGTCGCAGTAAGCATCTGCGAGTTCGTCAATAGAATACTGCTCATAAGGCTTGCTAAGCTTTCGAGCACAGGCAGTCAGGTCTCTTTTAGTATCATGTAACATAAGCAAGTATCTCCTGTAAAATATCAAGTTATATGTAAGTCAAATTCTTTCGAGCCAAACTTTCGTACCGCAATTGTATGCAAGACGATAGCCGACATCTTTTCTATTAGCAAGTCGCTGGAAAGCTTCAGCCAAGCACAACAGAGTATAAATTTCCGCAATGTCTACTTCACCTGCGTCATTTACTCTGAGGTAATCAAAGCCAAGCAGCTCAAGATCACTTGCATAAGTATCATTGAACTGATCTACGATCTTATGCATTTCCTCGACTTCATATTTCAATTTAGAAAGCTCGTTAACGAAATCTCTGATCTCATCACAGAGCCTGTCAAAGTCCTGAACGATTCTTACGAATTCTACAAGCTCGCTACGATTAGCCTTTACGGAACCATACCAGTCACGCATGTCCGTCTTGTAATCTTCATAAGAGTCATAGTCAAACTCGGTGGGGATGGCAGAGCGTGCGCTATTAGTACGGCCAAGGACCAAATAGCCGTTGCTTCTACCATTAAAGTAGACCTGATAACTAGGATGCTTGCGCTCCCAATCATTGATCATATAACTGATAGTGTCATACTCACCGGATTCGAGATGGGAGAGGACAGTAGTCCAGTCACCCTCAAGACCCAGATTATAAAGTTTTACGTTATGTGCAATAGAACGAACACCGTTCCAGGAGTTCATTACATAATATGTAGGATGATTAGCAATGAAAGTAAACATGCTCTTATCCTTAGTAATATCAACGCCAGTCTTATAAAACATCTTTTGTAACCTCCAGATCAGTGCTCTGTAATAGTAATGTAGATCTCGCAAGGACCTGCTCCGAAATCATAGTCAATTTCAAAGTAGCCTTCATTTACAGAACCGTAAACATGAGTATTCTGCTCAGCATACTCCAATGTTTCAGGCTCTTCGTTTTGAACGACCTCGTCATATGTTACGTCCTTACACTCAACCAAACCTTTTTGTGCTTCGGCCAGGGTCTTGTAAATTCCATGAACACCGGAGTAAGCTTTTGCATTTCCGTCGTCGTCAGAGAATGCAGAACCCCAATGTACAATATAAACCTTTTCCATATTCATTCCTCCAAAATATGTACCGTGTTTCTTACATATATATATTATAACACAAAAAGGGGTATTTGTAAACTGACAAAACAACCAAAGTTTAAAAAATTATTTGGCGTCTTTTTATGTACTACACACAGAAGGATGCCTTATTTATTTTTGGGGATAATGAGAAGTACTTGTAGAGGCTTATTGTTGGCATCCTTCTGTACGGTGTTAGGATGTGTTTTAAACACTTCTTTATATTATAATGAAGGAAGTGCTGTGTAAACAGGTAATTTTTAGCTCTGTACAGCAGGATCAGTCTTCTGAATATCTTTATCGATAACTTCGTACCAATCTTTAAAACCAGATTCTACGCAAGGGAACACAAGGTTCTTAGGTTGATATTGAGGTAGAAGCTGAAGAAGAACTCTAGGACCTCGGTCTTCGATGACTACATAAGGTTTAGGTTCTTCGCCGGGGTTGAGCCACTCAGGTTTCGGTCTTACAAGCCAACCGCTCCAGTCTTCATTTTCATTAATAAGCGCATCAGTCATGTTTTCCATATTAACAGCCTCCAGACATTAATACATAAATTCACAGATGTAGTACTCGCCGGTAGTTTTAGAAACGATCTTATAGGTCATCGGATAAGATTCATTATCATCTTGAAAGATTACAGTAAAGCAATCATTTTTATTATAGTTACTGAGGACGCCGCAGGGAACTCTGATATCGCCATTTTCCAAGAGTTCATATTCCTCGGTAGACAGCGGAACAAACTCAGGCAACTCCTCATAAATTTCAAGGGTCTTCTTATAGACAGTGCCAATACTCATCGCGCAGCCATCTTCGTCATTCACAACGGTGTCAATTTCAACAGAGATGACATGTGCGTTGGCAGTTACTTCGCAGTCACAGTCATCGTCAGCAGCGAGATTGATGACATCCGCAAGAGTAATATTTCTTGCATAGTGCACAGCCTGATCAGGATCTTCAAATGCTGCGAGCACCATCTCAGCTCCAGTAGCGTTACCTTCTTCATCGTAGCCAACTGCCAAGACGACATAAATGCCGTGGACATCCTCATGGATTTCATCGATACCGGCAACCAGCATATCACCAAAATTATTAATATCTTTCATAACTAAAATCTCCTTTATATTATATATGTGTACTCACGCGATAACCGCGTCGCCAGTGCCCGACATAATTTATGTGGTTAGTTTGTTCACTGAACTTACAAATATATTATAGCACAAGTATCTTAATTTGTAAACTGACAAAGCGCACAAAATTTTATAAATTTTTCCGTGCGGTTTTATATAAAATAAAATAACGTCAATAAATATAAACGAAACCTCGCGATTTGTCTATAATTATTGACGTTATGATTTTTATAACATTTGTTATATTGTTTTATACATGTAATGTTATATTATTATTTTTAATAGAAGCCTGAACATCTATGACTCGCTGATTAGAAGAACCACGCCAAGCCAGCGTAATATCTCTCAGATCCTCAATGTAAGGACCGTCAACTAATACATCTATGTAGTTCATAATCTCTAGATGCTTAACATCTTCCCAAAGCCAACCGGTATAGCACCAGATCTTAGTATCCGGGAACTCACCCCTCACTCGCTGACAAAGATTAGTACAGGTGTCGATGTTATAAGACTCGAGAGGATGACCTCCGGAAAGAGTGAGCCGCTTAATCTGAGGTTTCTTTAGTTCCTCGATGATTAGTGCTTCTTCGCGCTCAGTAAACTCCTTACCACTTTCGCGAGTCTGCGTACACTGGTTATGGCAACCGGGACAGTTTAAGGAACAACCCTGACACCATAGAACCACACCAAGGTGTTTTCCATTAGCGATATCACAAGTAGTTATATTGGCATATCTCATACGATAGCTACCCCCGTATGTTTAACTCTGTCTTCAGCTTCAGCAATCTTACCTGCATTAAAAGCGGTTCTGTAGTCTCCAGTAAGGTAACCAGTAACTCGTCTAAGCTGCTGGATACTAGTGCTGTTACACTCTGGACAGCTGACATTAAACTCGCCGGTAAAGCCACAATCTAGACAAGTGTCGTTAGGAACATTAATAGCGAAGTAAGGAATGTCCTTAGCCATTGCATAGTTTACGATTTCTTCGATTGCGTCGATATTATGTAGGCAGTCTCCATCTAGCTCAACATAAGTAATGCAGCCGGCAGAAGAGTATCCGGTAAGCTCACTCTCAATATCAATCTTCTCGAATACAGTAGTGTTTTCCCAAACCGGTACATGCATCGAGTTAGTGAAATACTCACGATCCGAAACTTTCTCAATTACGCCGTACTTTTCCTTAAACTTAATCATAGCGGTCTTGCAAAGGTTTTCTGCAGGAGTATAGTAAACACCAAAGTTTAACTTATACTTTTCCTTAAACTCAGCGATTCTCTTCTTGAAGAGCGCTTCGATTCGATGAGCAAGTGCCATACCTTCAGGATGCGTATGATTGCAGCCGGCTAGAAGCTCAAGAGTTTCTGCTAGACCAAGCTGGCCGATAGCGAGTGTACCGTGCTTGAGGGCTGAGCGAATACCTTCTTCAGGTTTATAACCCAAGATTACGTTATTCTCATACATAAACTTTGCGGCACTAGCATCTTGAGTGCAAATGTAGTTGTAGCGCTCAATCAGCATATCTTTCGCTTCGCTAAGTTTAGCATCGAGAAGCGCCATAAAGCACTCTACATCACAATCTACTTCCATAGCGAGTGTAGGTAAGATAATAGTTACCGGCGCGAGATTACCACGACCATCTTTAGTCTGGGGATTAACATCTTCATCATGATTAATGTCAAAGCCGTTAGCAGTACGACAACCCATCGTACTAAAGTAAGTCTTAGGATCATTGCAATCATAGCCGGCGTTACCGGACCAGTCTACGTTAGCGTAGTTAGGATAAAGACGCTTACTAGTGGACTCAAGAGCTAGACGATACATATCGTAGTTTGGTGTACCAGGTCTATCATTTACACCTTTCATATACTGAAAGATTCCACAGGGGAAGATAGATGTCTTGTGATGTTTACCAACACCCTTAATACAACCTTCAAGTAGTGCCTTAATAATCATTCTACCCTCGGGACTTGTGCAAGTACCGTAGTTAATAGAACTGAAAGGTAACTGGTTACCAGATCGGCTCTGAAGTGTATTTAGATTATGGTACATACCTTCAACTGCTTGAACAGTTTCACGACGAGTTTCGAATAAAGCTTTCTTGTAGAGTCGAGTATCTAGCTTAGTAGATCCCATATAGAAGTCCTCAGCGGTAAGACCTAACATCTTGAGGTACTTCGTTTTATTTTCCTGGATCCAGTCATCTAAGTCAGCATCGCTAAGGCAGTCTAGATCTAAGTCATAGAACTCCTCGGTATCCTTGAGATACTCAAAGATATAATGCTTCATAAGAGACTTACGTACATAAGGTACCATAGTCCAGTCTAAGTGGGTTGCAGCAACACCGCCGAACTGCTGTAGAGACTGTAACTGGAAGATTACCGCTACTAGCTGAAAAGCGGTATTGATAGATGATGCAGGTCTAATATCAGTCTGTCTAGTATTAAAGCCGTGCGCTAGAAGATGATCAAATGGAATACTTAAACAGTTATGGTTTCCAAGAGCGTAAGAGTCTAGATCATGGATATAGATCTCATTGTTAAGATGATTCTCTCTGCTTCGCTTGCAAACACAGTTGTTGAGTGCAAACCACTTCATTAACTCATTGGCAGCTTCGCCTTTGCGGCCACCGAAAGAAGCTTCGTCTACGTTAGCGTTCTGGTTAACGATATTAGTACCGTTTAGTTTCTTAGCAATTTCCTTAAGAAGCTTGGATCTGTTGTCACGATTTCTAGATCGCATATCGCGGTAGAGCACATAAGACTTTGCAGTCTTATTAAACTTGCTCTTTAATAGAGTATCCTCTACTAGATCCTGAATGTCTTCAACTGAAATTTCTCCAGTAAATCGCTGAATCTTACGTTCAACAATCCCGACAATTCTATCTAAGTCTTCAGCCTCCATCTCATGGGTCTGTTCGTTAGTTTTAGAAATTGCTACACGGATTTTATTAATGTCAAATTCAACGATCGTTCCGTCACGTTTACTTACTTGCATAATAAATTCTCCTTACTAAATTGAAATTTTCCGAGTTACCTCGGTATTTAATTTAGCCAATTGCATGGTAAATCCTAGGGCTATAAAAGGAGCTGGACGGTGAGTTTTTTATCCCCACCGTCCCTTAGGTAATGAATACTTTCCCTCGTTTTCGCCCTATTATATTATACAATACTAGACACTGATTTTTTGATAAAAGGAGAAATAAATGCCTAGTCCGTCTACATATAAATAGTACTTTTCAGAGTTGTTAGTTTCAGATACTATAAAGTTTTTATATTTAAATTTATCAAAGTAAATAGCACCAACAGGCTTACGATTAATATCTAGTAACTCGATAATAGGTGGCTTCTCTTGATCGGCATAGGCATGAAATAAAGTGGTTAATGTTGATTCCATGTATTTCGAGCCTCTCCAAAGATAAATGCTTTTATAAAGTTACCTTCGCTTAAGTAGTTCTCATAGTCTGTCAGTATGTCTTTAACGATACGTGTCTCTTCTCTATAGAAAGAGATTGCTAACTCGAATTGTTTATACGCTAATAGTAAATTAACATCGGCTTGCTGCTGTTTTACTGCTTTGCAGTAGTTCTTAAACAGCCTATCTGCAGAATGTTCTAGAGTAGCTACGACTTTCTTAGTGGCGCTATAAACAACGCGTGCACCGGCATAATCATCAAAAAAGCGTAATTGCTCGAATTTCGTGTGCTCGCCAGACTTAGCTCGGTTTATTAATGCTATAATAAGTTCTCTTGAGTCGTCCATAGTTATGATCCTTGTAATTAAAGTAAAAGAGCCCTGGTGGAGGTTACCCAGGGCCCGCAAGAAAGGAGGGGGAGGAATGTTCGTATAAGACTTAGCATCTTATATTATATAATACAATATTTTCGGTAAAATTTTTCAAATGGCCTGAAAATTTATTTTACCGATTAAATAGTACCAAAGAGCATGTCAAACAGACTCATAATCCCATCATCGACCTTCTTATCTGAGGTGTTGCTACTAATTGTAGTTTCAAAGTCACCGTCGCGAAGAACGAGTCGATAACCTTCGGGATGCTTATCTGCGTATTCCTTAAGAGCGGCCTGATAGGTATCCTCGGCAGTGGCTAGCTTACCCTGGATGTCCTTCTTACCAATCTCAAAAGCCTTCTTAAGATTCTCGAGCGCTTCGGCATATTCCTTAGTGAGCTGAGTAATATCTTCCTTATAAGACTTACGTGCGGTGTTAAGTGCCTTAAATGCTGCATCAACCTTCTGAGCGTCAGCACTCTTTGCTGCAGCCGCTTCTTCCTTAAGACGAAGTTCCCTGTAGTAAGCTTCCTCAGCAGTGTAGAGTTCCTCTACGGTATCAAAGGGCTTATTAAGAACACGGGAGTAGTAACCGTAGGACTGAGCACATTCGGCCTTCTTGTCGCAGGAAGACTTTGCAGCAGTGTTCTTAAACGCGGTCTTAGCGGTAGACTTATGACAGGCATCTGCTCCACCGCAAGTATTACAATTATGATTGTTCATAAGTATATCTCTCCTATACGTATAAAATAATGTCGTACATTAACGTTTACATATTAATATACGACATTTTTTATTAAATTTTAAGTATTACAGGCTAAATCCGCAACCAATACAGATTCCAGTCTCGTGATCGAAAGACTTAGTCGCACCGCACTCAGGACAGTCTGCTAAACGCTCACCATAAGTATCCGGCTCTTCAAGAGTCTCTAGATTACCATTTGCAGGGTAGCCACCGTCATAGGTATTACCAAGGTCATGAAGCTCTTCAGGATCGAGTGCTTCCCTCTTAGAAGCAGTTCCATTTAAAGTTTCTTCAACTGCCTGATCGTATCTAGCATCATCGAAAATGATCTCACAGTTGCCTAGGCTATTCAGTAACTCTGGATCCCAACGACCTAACTTAGGTAGTCCATCTTTACCAAAATGGAAAACGAAAAGTCCACCAAGATCAAACATCTCAGATTCAACCTTTTCGATTTCATCACGTCCGCCACGGAAAGGAACATTTTCAAAGCGCTTTAGAAGAACTGCCTTATAAGTAGCCTCTCCAACAGACTCTACACCCCAGATTTCCATGTCACTAGAATCTATAATCTGAGAAAAGTCAATATCAAGCTTCTCATCAAGAAGATCCCAGTAGCTTCCCTCTCGGAAAGTAAGAGTTTCGCCTCTAGACTTGATAGCCATCTCGCATCTACTACAGAGCCAACCTAGATTAACTTCCTTACGAAGCTCGCTTGGATCATAGCGGAAGCCACACCACTCGCACTTCACAGTGTCTTCTTTACACTGAGTACAGATGTATCCTTCGTCCTCATCATAGTGGCAATCAGCTTTAGGGAATAAATCGTTGCAGAGAGCACACTCTACCTCATCTTCGTTCTCTTCCATAGCTTCTACTAGATCCTCGATAGACATGTCATCCGGAACCGGCTTTCTAGTCTCTTCAGGCTCTAGGGAATTATCTAGGCTATCAAACTCAGGATCTGCATCGTCAGTCATCAACTCGAGATCTCCCTTAGTAAATACAGACTTAGCGGGTTCATCTTCGGTGTATCCGGCTTCTGTATCCTTCATAGCTTCTTCCCAAGACCAGACGGTTCCGAGGTCATGAGAATCAGTACACTCACCGAAATCGTTTCTCTCAACTTCAACTTGAGTGATAATTGGTTTCTTACTCATAAGTAGATCGCACTGCATGCGTGCATCTGTAAAGAAGTTAAACATCTCATCTTCGCGACCTGGACATTTAACAATATAGATATATTCAATCATTGGTTATATCTCCTTATAAAATTTCAATCGTATAATTTAGCAAATCGAAATTACTTAAGTTTCGTCGAGTAATCCAGATCTTCTTAGTAACTTCTCAGATTCTGAAATTAGAAAAGTTTCATTAACCTCACCTGCAACTAGGAAGACTTTAAGTATCCGACCTTTGAAACAGAGTCTAATATCTCTAAAGTTTCCATTATGAAAATACTCCAATTTCGCACCAGCGAAATCCGGACAATTACGGAAGTCAGTAATCAAGTCAAGTGCTCGATCCACAAACTTACACATGTCTTCTTTATAATAGATATTATTAAGTCCAAGATCAACAAGCTTCCCTCTCCACTGCGCGAAGCATTGAACTCCGTCAACAGAAGAGAGGAAATCTATATGATTATCTCGATACTCTATAGTATCATAGCGAACGACTAACCCAAGTTGCTTTGCTTCTTTACAGATCTCGAAGGATTGCTCGCAGCTCATCGTCGAGTCTGCTGTTATTGGTATTACTGAATTCAACTCCATCTACGAGATACTCTCCTAGTTCCTTCTTAGTCTCGATAATCTGCTGGACACGCTCGTCTATTGTATCACCGCACATAAGCACAGTGATGAATGCAGGTCTTTCATTGTTTACTCGCCAGATTCTATCTGTGCCCTGATCGAACATAGCAGCAGTATACGGAGTATCTAGACAGATCAAGTATGATGCGGCGTTTAGCGTCCAGCCAGTACCGACTTTTCCCCAAGTTCCTACAAACACCTGTTCACTAGGATCCTCCTGGAATCTAGAGACGTTACTAGCAACCACAGCATCTGATACATCGCCAGTATTTATGCTATAACGAAATTCACCAAGTTTCGTTGCTAGTTCATTTAGCGTCTCTTTAAAGACTGATAACACAACTACTTTCTCGCCTTGTGATGTAAGCTCTTGGATTAACTCCACACATCTATCGATTTTACAGTTACTAACGCTTTGAGTGGTGAGTAAGCTTGGACACGCAGTAGCTTGGCGCAGTCTAGTAGTTAAAGCAAGAAGACTAGAGGTCTTAAGCTCAATCTTATCTGCTTCTTCTTTGACGCCTTCCTTAATTGCTTCATAGAACTTACGTTGATCATCATCCGGCTCTAATATTTCTAGTGTAACTGTTTTAGGTGGCATGTCAGATCTGACCTGGTCGAGGGTTCTTCTAAGCGAGCATGCTTTAATCTCCTCTTGTAATACATCTAGGTTCTTAAACCCAATTACTTGAGCATCCTTGAAACCTCCAAAATTACAGTACTGAGATTTATAGTTAGTAAGGGTTGATTCATCGTTACCAGTCCAAGAGAGTGGGACGTAAGCAGAAAGCGGGTTATTAGTAATAAGAGTACCTGTAGCAGCGATCTTAAAAGGTGCATCCAGTTTAAGCAGGTTAGTTCCCTGCTGTGAAGACTTAGTAGCGGCCTTATGTGCTTCATCAAAAGCAATCATACCAAATTTGTTACTAGACTTCTTAAAAGCTTCAATGATTCTATCATCACGTAAGCTCTCTAGATTCGTAATAACAAAGAACTCCTCAATTGGATCCTTAAGCTGCTGTGCTCTCTTATCCATAGATCTATATCTAATAGATCCTGTTCTAGTGGTATACTCGCCTAGAACAACAGCCGACTCGGTCGAAAACTTCTGAATCTCTTTCTTCCAGTTCTGCTTAAGGGAATTAACACCGCAGATAATGAAACAGTGATCAATTATCCCTCTCCGCTTAAGAGTCTCAGCTAGCCAGATAATAGAATTAGTTTTTCCTAGACCCATAGAATCGAGTAGTAACCATTTCTCCTTATCTAGTCCAAAGTTAATTGCTTCGAGCTGATGTTCGAATGGTTTCATCTTGAACGAAACTTTCTCAATTTCGGAAAGTGGCTCAAGATTATAATTTTTATGAATATGGAACTCTCCGTTTTCCGGAGTATCCAATAACTTAAGTTGTATATCATCCAGGAAAGTAAGGCTATCTAAAACTCGACCTAAATAGCAGATAGGCACTTCCCAGCATTTCTCACGCTTATGGTAGTAAGCAGTAGGAATGGCTTTTAAGGCGTCAACTATAAATTGATTAAAGTCAAAATCAATGATTAGTGTCGATAGTCCTGAAATCTTTTTTCCCGGAGATATCTCAAAGATTCTAATCATTAATGAAATCTCCAAAGTTAAGTTTTGTAATAAAACGAGATTGTTGAAATTTCGGTAATTTCGGAAGTCTCGGCTACGCGTATACGCGCGCGTAAGGAAAAAGGCTAAAAAACAGAAAAAGGTGTAAATTTACTGTAATTTTAGCCGGAAAAAGGTGCAAATAATTAAATTAGCGGAACGTACTCAGTAGAAAAGTCTTCTTCCTGAGGTGCTTCCTTAGTTTTATATGTAATATGGCAGGCTTCTACAACAAAAGGCTTATCACAGTACTCACAGGTAAAATTTTCTGTTCTATCTGGCATCTTATTTTCAGATAGATAGTCAACATAAACAATCTTACCAAAAGAATCCTTAACAACTTCAGTAGGCTGCCCAATAAGAGCCCCTGGCATATAAATCTCTCCAGGAAGATACTGAGCTCTACAGTGTGGACAATCTATATGAAGCGGCTTGCCGGCTGCTTTTGCATTTTCAATGTCTTTAAGTGAAATTACGGTTTCTAACATAGGCGCTCCTTTTTATTAAATTTACCAGTATAGAAATAAATTTAATAATTTTAAAAAATATTTTTGAAAATCAGCTAAACTTATTGATAAGTTTATAAGGTATATAGAAAAAATGATACGTTGAGAAAACCAAAGGTTTTCGAAACGTAAACAATCAGCTTGCTGATTGTAAAGATAAATAAATATTTAAGTATAAATATATTTTTCTATAAGTTATTAATTAGCCATAGTTATACCTATAGAAAAATATGAAAAATTTCGTGGCCAGAATTACTATATAGATATATTAAGTTATATTTATATAGTAATTTTTATTTATATATTATTAGATATATTATATCTAATATATCTAAAATATTATACAGTATATATTATAGTAATTTAATAAATTAATAATTTATTAAATTAATAGGCCACCAATAAAATTTATATAAAAAATTTCTAAAAATTTTTATTAAATTATTAAATTACTATAATATGTACTGTATAATATTTTA
>JAEIGA010001545.1_pt1 | contig 35967 bp, 59 predicted proteins | sample 9270691 | NCBI WGS metagenome assembly JAEIGA01 (sample SAMN17057246, study PRJNA624740) | gut metagenome | biome: biome; isolation source: fecal sample | host: Bos grunniens | place: China: Xizang | collected 2019
ATATTTATTCACTACCTATGCGTTACGGTGAGCCACAGCCTTTCGTAATCTGTGCTTTACCTCGGTATTGTCATATTTATATATAAACTTAGCGTTTACCGATTTTCCATTCTTTTTACCCGCATATTTCTATGCGGCGGAGCCAAGTAAATGTTTTACTTTTTCGTATTTTCTTTTCAAACAAAATAAACCATCTTCATAATAAAGACGGTTTACTAATATGTATAAGCTATTTTTATTTGTACAAGTTAATCTGTGCTTTTTTGGATTTTCTTCATAAATACTTGTCACTATACCATATTCTTTTAACTTAGATTGAATATATTTCAAAGGACTTTGTGTAGAACATGTAATGTGCATAGATGTTGTTTTCTGATTATTATAGAAACAACCATCTCCGTCTATATATCCTCTCAACCAATCGAAAAACAAATCGTCAGGTACGACAGTATATATATCTTTTTGAGTTTTATTTCTCTCTACACCGTTTCTGATTAAGTCCAAAACTAATGGCTTGGAATATACACGCAACACATCTGAATGTCCGCAATTGGCTTTAACTCCTTTAATATACCTAATTTTAGGATCATAATGGCAGATTTTATTTAATCCGCCCAGTTCGTCGTTTAGCCTCTCTAAGATATATTTATCTTCTGATTGCAGTTCGATGCCTAACTCATAATTTCTTGCTTGTTCGTTGGTACAGACCCAACCATCTGCGTAAATAAAACCCAAAAAGTAAGCTTTAAGAGGTGTATCAATAGAAGAAAAATAATTGTCATTTATTTTGCGTAATTTTGTATAACCATTATTATTCAACCAGCCTCTAATTTGCCTCTCTGAAAATCCAATATTGTCACCAATCTCTTTGTACGACATTGTTAGATAATTGTCAGCCATATATTTCTTGTGTGATTCATTAAATATTGACTTCATAAACACTCCTCCTTATTAGTTAAAATAAAGAGGGTAAAAGTACAGTTTACACTCAAAGGACATATCGAAATACAGTCGAAAGTCCTGTTTTTTTTATAAAATACGCTCAATAAAACATATAAATTTTATTAACCCCTTGCGGCGAGGTACATAGCAAAATTGAAATGCATCATCGCCCAAATTAATATCTTTTGAAATAATTTGAGATGTATTCCTAAAACTTCAGAAACAAATCGCTGCGGATTAGCTCTATAATATCCAGCTCTCCACGCTACCGTTTCCATAATCTTTTGCTCTTTATCTTTTTCGATTTCACGCTGAGTTCTTACATTAGCCACAATGCATTAGTCCTCGTCAATACTCTTTCCAAAAATCTTGTCAAATAAAACTTCCGAATCTACATCTTCGTCATATTCGGGTTTCTTGACAGTATATTTTGCAATAAATCTTTCATAAAGAGCGGAGAAGGCGTTTTTAAGCCCCATCATCTTGCTAAGATGACCTTTAAAGAATACATCTATGTATAAGCCAATTTTATCAACATCTTTAAATTCTTCTTCGGGCTCAGGTATTGGCTTTTCCTGCTCCCATTTATCTATTAACTGCCCAAAAGTCATGCTTTCGGTTAGCGAATTTGAATTTTTCTGAGATGGCTTAACACTCAGACTGCTCATAAGTTCTTGGAGAGTTTTATCCATATCTTTTGTTTCTCTGCCGGCCTTTTGAGCTTTATCTATCTCTAATTGTTTAAAACAAATTCGTTTAAACAACAATTCTTGTGCCTTACTCTCACAAGCATATCGCGTAGTCCAATCCTGATATTCATTTTCCAAAAACATCAAATCTTCATTTGGATAATTCCCAAATCTTTTCTTGCCTGCCTTGATAGTCTTTTTAACTTCTTTCTGTTCATATTCTGGATTTGTATCGTCATCCATCGCGAAAACACTATCTTTCCATGTAAGACCCATATATTGGGGTAGCGATTTGATAGGAACTAAATAAGCGGCAAAAGCAGAGTGTCTGTTCTTTTCGGCGGAAGCATCAGCCACAATTTTACATTGCGCTTTATATAAATCATCTATGTACGGCAAGTCCATCTTTTGGAGCATTTTCTGTACGGATTCCACCGTTTCATTTGGCTCTTGTTTCGAATTTGTTCTTTGTTCGACTTGTGCTCTAACGCACTTTTTACACTCTGGAAAGTATCCCGTCGCATATCTTTTGTCGGTGTAAAACCCTTCGTAGGTGGATATAAATTCATCACATACAGGACATTTTAACACCTTATTATCAATTACTTTATTGTAGGCTTCTGCCAACTTTAAGTATTCTTTACGAACATTGCTGACACTTAAAGCCTTGATTTCTTGTTCGTCTTTCGCTTGTGGCATATAAGCCATTCACTCACATCCTTTTAATCGCACACAATAAAACTGGCATTTTAACCAGTTTATTCTTCTATCTCGTCATATATTGTACTAATCAACATCGGCTGAACAATCTGTTCTTCGCCAGATATAATATTCTCAACTTTGGCGACCACCTCACCTAACTGAATAGAGGTTGCATCAAGTTTAAATGTTAGACTTTCTAACACAGAACGCTCCTGTTCGGTTATCTCGCCCTCAAGTTCTTCGTCGGGGTGTTTGTGTATATGTTTTATAACATAATTCGTCTTGTCAACCATTTCCGTTTGACTATCCAATAATTTCATCCATATCTTAACCTCGCCGGTAACATAGGTGAAAATATTGTCCATTGGAAACTCAATATAGTAGTGAGAAGAGGAGTAGTCGGTTAAAAATTCCGATACATCAATTGCTTTACCAAGTTTTTCTTCATTAATAAAACACAGCCACACTGAATACCGCTTCGAATCCTTGTTGTCAATTTGTTTTGGCATAATAATTTTAATTGTTTCAGCATTATGCTCGTCTTTATATGTAGTGCTTGATATTGTCATTATCAAGGTTTTACCCTCTGACATTTTAAGAACCATCTCACTCACCCCTTTACGTAAACATCTTTATATATCCAAATCCCGCGCAGATACTGTCAGCTTCATCATCTGCAACATCTATGCCGAGAGTATTTTTTACATATTCAATAGCCAGTTGTTTATACTCGTCTCGTTTTCTATTTTTTCCCTGTATTCCAATCTGACTTCGCCATTGAGAAGCTTGTATCTCGTGGTAATAACATTTATTTAAAATAGAATAGCAATATACGACTCCAATTACCTTAGTTAAGTGTCTTACCGCAACCATGTTTCTGCCTACGTTAAGCTTTTCGATAACTATAATGTCCGGCTTGTACTCCTTTAATAAGTTAAAAACAGCCAAACACATATCTTCAATTCTCTTGTCGGAATTGCCTTTATACTTCTTTTTACATTCCTTAGTATCAAAATCTATAACACCAGACTTTTTATACTTAGCATCTTCAAAATATGTCCACCCAGTCTTACTTGATGAACTATCAATGCTAATCATTCTGCATTTTTGTGCTATAATAAACACCCACCTAAATAATAGAGAGTGGTCTCAAAATTTCAATGAGACCACTCTTTTTTATATATTTATTTTTTTGTTTCCTCTTTATTTATTTCGTAAACCGCACTTTCGATAAGGTTTCCTAAATCCTCCGTTGATATTTTGAACTTCTCAGTGATAAATGATACAACATAATCAAACTTCGCCGCATTATCACCATGTTCGAATATCTGCTCAGCAGCACTCACTGCAATCTTAACCCACTTCATAACCTCATCATTACGATGCGTCTTAATGAAATAACCCGCTAAAACAAGCAATACGAAAGGAACAATTACGCCAAGTATAGTATCAATAATCATAGTTACCCTCCTTTTTCTCTTTTGCCTTTTTTATTCCTGCCAGACTCCAAAGCTCAACCGTCGTAAATGAGAACCAAGCCACAATTAAACTCGACGGCTCCATTGAGGTTTTTAAAAAAATGCCCAATACCGCCACCGTAAAGAGCACGTTTAACAATATCACCGATATAACTATCACCTTGCTAAACAAGTTTTTTCTCTTCTTCTTATTCATTTCCGTTCACCAGTTTATATAGGATCCAATAGAGCGACATATATTCTTGACTATTTTTAGCCTTGTCTAAGGCGGTCACAGCCCTTTTGACATCTCCTATTTTTATCTTGTGTTTGCCATTCATAAGCTCCCACACAATATCATTGCCAGTCTCAAGTTTCTTTGTATTTGCCGAAATCATATTCTTAAATTCACTCCATAAATTAGCATTTTTAACCATCGGTGCAGGACAAATCTTTCCCGTTACGTCATAGTGCCTTATAACATTTTCTTTTGGAATGTTATACTTTTTCATAAGTTCTTTGGTAAGATTTGCAGCATTCTTTATGGTAGCATCTTTGAAATAATAATTTCCGTTAGCGTCTTTTCTCGAACACATTTCTATACCAATGCTATTAGCATTGCGACATTTCGGATGCTTATATGTTCCGGTTGTGCCACAATGATAAGCTGTGTCAGAATCTCTTACAGACTGCCACACTCCGTTTTCGTCAACAAAATAATGTGCCGATGCCTGAACAACAGTTGTATTGAAGTAATCAGCATTGTTTTTTGCGGTATCACCATTGTTGGCAGTGTAGTGCTCGACAATATACAGTATGGGCTGCGTTCTACCTACTTTGAAATTTGAACCATGTGCCTGTTTAAAATTCATAGAAACACCTCCAATCTACTTAATCCAACTCGCCAACCTTTAGTAATTCACGATATGTTTCGTTTATAATATCTATACTAATTGCGACTTCGCCGTTTTTAATGCCGTGCTTTTCAATTATCTCTTCATATTTTGTATAGGTAGAAAGAGCGTGCTTAAGGCATTCTTTGCTGACGTGCTCACCGTTGGATATCTTATCTGCAACATTTATAATTTCCCAACGATAGTCAGAAATCTGCTTGTCTAACAACATATCGGCCAAATTTTTTATTTTTTCATCTCTGTCGTTTTGCTTCCGAGCAATACTCTCAATGGACTTCTTTAACTCCTCTTGAATTTTTAAGGACTGCTTTCTATCATCCACCCTATTTTGTGAATATTTCTTCATTTCGTCATGCAATGCCTTCCTGTCGGCACGGCTCTCACTTATATAATTATTAAGGCTTTCCCTAAATTCTTTTTCATCCTGCGTGTGGCGACATTGCAACGAAGCCAAGTTTTTTGCCGTAGTTTTTATAAGTTCTTGGCTTTCTCTCTTTTCTCTCATCGACTTTGTTTCAAGCCCGAATTTTTCTACGAACCAACCAAACAAATCAGACAAAAATTTAAAAGCAATCATCGCTGCAATTAATGCTAACACCACACCAAACCAATTATACTGTGTTAAATTTTCTAATGCGTTCATCCATAAACAACCGCCTCTCTGTGTTTTGTTCCGGAGAGAGGTGATTTAAATTCTCTCGTCCTGTATTTTGATCTAACAGCAAAGGCAGGGATGTGTTGGTCAAACACTCCCCGCTTCAACCTGAGGTATAACCCATAAAATAGAACGAAGCTCTTGTGACCAAACATTCGCCCCATCCCGCAAACCAAAGGATTTTATGGTTTTCCTATTAAAAGCACTTAAAAAATCGGATTCAGAAGAAGCCCCCTAAACCTTACAAAGCTCGTGCTTAATATATAGCTTTCAATTTTTGACGTTTTCGCTTTCGGCACACGTGCCTATTCGAGATTGGCAAAACGATAACCAACAAAGAGCCTCAACAAAACACTACTCGATAAAGCGTTTTGCATCACAGGCCAATAATAAATTTAGGTCTTCCTGCACGACCAATCGAATGGGTTTTGAGTCTCCATTCCGACATAATGATTAAAATGCATATTTTTGTTCGGTTTTCACCTATTCGAGTCAGGGCTGATATGCAACCCCCATTTAGGCTCCGGTATATATCCACTCGAATAAACATACCCTTCTTCACCCGGCAAGACACTCCAGCAAGTGCATCGTTGTCCGCCCGACAGCTATCGCCGTCTATAAAATTGAAGTTCAATGGTGATTTTTAGAACGTAAACTTGTCCTTATTATCCTTTACCTTCTTTTTGTTAACCGTTAAGTAATGTTTAACAGTAGTTTCGGTGCTCTCGTGATGTAACAGTTCTGCAATATCTTGTATTTCCATACCCAACTCCTTCAAAATATTCGAACCTGAATGTCTTAGGTCATGATTATGGAGTGATGGTACGCCAATCATCGCACCAGCTTTTTTACACCAATCATTGAGTGTACTATTATTTATACAAGTGTTCTCATCGACATAAGGGGAGTAGAACACCCAACCATAGTCGTTAATATTCTTTTCTTCACGCTCCGTTTTAACCTTACGCAAGAGTTCTTCAACTTCTGGTGAGAAATACAAATCAACAATCTTACCCTCTTTTTCAAGAACATCAGTACAAGTTCTTTCGTCTAAATCTACCTGTTCCCATTTTAAATGAGCCATAGCATTAACTCGTGCCATAGTAGATAAACCAAAGAATATGTATGCCTGTAATTGTACATCGCCGTGCGCTGTTAGTTTTTCTCTTAACATATCAACTTGCTCAACGGTTAAGAATGTTTGTTTTACTACCGGTTGACCCTGTTTTGGTCTTTCCAAAAACTCAGTAGGAGACTCTTTGATAAGTTTCTTTTTACGTAAAAATTTATAAAAAGCCGAAATAGAAGACATAACACGTCTTTGCCTTGCTACATTATTACCTTCCTGTTTACGAAAATAGAAATATTCGTTTAGATCATCATCTGTGCATTCTAAAACAGACAGATTGAACTGATTATCGTGTAGGTATATAAACCACTGGTGAAGATCGCTTAAATAACCTTTTACAGAATTCTCGGACAAGCCACGAATAGACATATCTACTTGATATTTTTGAAGCAATTTCAAATTTTCAGGATTAACACTTTTGAGTTTGTTTTCGTCATACATCATAATTCTTTTACTGCGTTCTGCCATCTATCTCACCTCACTTTCCAAAAATAAAAGAAGCAGTGGTAGTAATACCTAAACTGCTTCCTTGTAATCTATAACATTTCTTCCCCATTTAATATTACTGCTATATTTTAACTCGCCATTATCTCTAACTTTAACCCAGTCAATGTTATTTTTTATAAACGACTCTATTTTCTTTCTTAGAGATATTGAACCATCTGTCAAAATAGATTTACAATTATCGTGAGTTAAATCACAAGGGAATAATATAAAATATATTAAATTATTATCTCGCAACATTTTTTGTTTTTCTAATAATTTAAGTCTATATTTTTCTCTTGACTTTCTATTAGTTATTGGTCTGTAGTTAAAGAACCACTCTTTGTATGCCTCAATTATTCCTGCAATCTCTATGTAGATTGTTTTGCCATTAATATGTATAACATAATCGCAATTCATATTGTTTTTACAATCTGGTATAAAGGTAGAGTATTTTACATCTCTAAAATAATCTACATTATATTTCAAACCATAATCTTTAAGGTATTTTGAAAACATATACTCGAATTGGCTTGTAATATGCTCACCGTCTTTAAAATCGAAATTTATACCACGACCTTGCTTGCCAAGAAACACTCCGTAATCCGCTAAAATGTCTGAAAGCGATTTGTTATAATATTCATTGGCATATTTCCTAAGAGTATTAGAACCTATCCATTTATCGTTTGTGTCAATTTCCTTGGTAGTTATAAAATCCCTGCCGTCAGAAAAAACATAATGTTGGATATCTAACAACATATTTTCAAATTGTTCCCTAGACAAATGTTTGTCTATCATAGATTCTTGGATTATATCCAATCCAAGTTCTTCTTTCATTTTGTTAATAGTTCCCCAATATTCACGAATTATCCCTATTGGCACATGGTAACAACCAGTGCCCCTAAAATCGTCATACATTAAAGGTCTTCCTAAATCTTCTTGAAGTTTATATATAAGATTTATTACCTTTTCTTTCGATGGTGTTTTGCCCTTTGCTATAAAACCACACCAGTCTACAAATTCTGCCCATCTTGTGACAGAATCATCGGGACAATATTTTACATACCATCTGGCATCAGGTAAACAAAATGGCTCTTTTCTTAAATTAGAATGAGTTATTGGTTTACCCAACTTTTCACTTTTCTCGATAAACTCTTCAACATATTCGTTATATTTTTCAATATCAAATTTTCTTGTCATCATTTCCTCCAATCATAAAAATTGGAGGTGGGGATAGGAAGTACCTATAATTCCCCTTACCAGTCTAACTGACTGACCTCTATAATATTATTCTCCAAATAAATAGAAAAGAGAGCCGATATTTCACGGCTCTCACAATATTCAGACCGCAAGCCCGAAGGTCATTGCAGTACAATTCTATAATGATTTTCACACCCCAAGCTCATCACACTTTGCATTCCGTCTTACTTCCTCGCTTCGCCGGTTTTGTTTCTAAGCGACTTTAGTTGTCTTCGTTATTGTTTACAGTCGTATGACCTCACGACACGCCAGTTCGGGCAATTGCGGATGTTTCCCTACTATGCAACGTACAGTTTTTTATGCTACTCTGTTTCGCAACTACATCGGGGAGCCACCGCAGTAACTCCCCGCGCTACAGGCCACGCAAGCTTCTGTAACTAATCTTTTTACTTTTTTTTATTAAGATGCGCAATTACCACAGAGGGTCAAACCAATTGCCAAAAGTGCCCATGAGCTCTTTGTACTTCTTATCAAACTCGGTCTTTGTTACCGGTTTGCCGTTAATGGTATAAGGCGACTTACCTACATTAGCAATCTTTCTATCGTCACAACAAGGACAATACTCGCCACACTCTTCGTAGCAATCACATTCTTCGCCAAAGTTTACAAAATACAAATCAGAATCTTCACATAAAGGTATAACTTTAGAGGAACAGTCCTCCATAAGATAAGTTTCATCTCCGCAGGGCAATATGTAATTATCATCCCTCTTCAATTTTTCGCATCCAACGTTAAGAACGTCGTCGTCCATCCAAAGAGATAAAACAAATTCATCTGTGTAACCATCTACGGCTTCACTTTCAATTCCTATATTTTCAAAATCTACAAAGTCATAAGTCATAACTTCTTTAAGTAGCGGCTTAACAGAATCAAACTTGCCAACTGCGGCTATAAAAAGGTCTTCGTCGTCTTCAACCCTACCTATAATATAATCAGCAAATTCTTCAACGTATTCAAAATACAGCTCTTTATTCAAGTTAAATCCTTCTTTCAGTTTAGTCTATCACAATAATCTTTGTTTTGTCTTTTATGAGACTACCATTAAGGTCTTGGCACACAATTGCAAACCCCATTTTTTGCGGCTTGGTTAATCTACCATCCATATAACTCATTTTCTTGACGTTAGCAAAAGCGCCCTGTTCAAGAAGTCTTATATATCCCTTCGATGAGTCGCCAACAGCATGAGTGTGTGCCATGCAAACGCAATCGAAAGAATCCTTGTCAACATCTTGCAAATAATCCTTCGCCTTGTCAGCCGTAGCCAAAAGGCCGGAACGATATGCCAACGGATGAACAAACCAAGTTTTACCAATCTTAGTCTTCCAGTCATCTACATACTCAATTTCTATATCGGTAAAAACATTGCACAAAGGTTCATACCACACCTTAGATTTACTCTTTTTGTCGTAGTGCTTAAATCCCTCTACAAAAATCAACTCTAAGGATGTGTCGGGCAATAATTCTAACAAATCTGTATCTATATTCTTTGCGATATAATTCGCAAAACGTTTGTCGTGGTTCCCGTAATTACAAACAACCTTTTTGGGGTTTACGTACTCAATTAAATCAATGAGATATTGTCTCCCTAAAATCATTTCTTCAATAGGGGAGATACGATATTGTTTTGGGAATTTGGACAACGCCTGACAATCCACTACGTCACCATTTATCTGCAATATATCAACGCCCCTGTAATCTTTCAATAAGCTATAATCCAACTGAAACGGGACATGCAGATCCGATATAGACAATATAGTAGTTGCCACTCCGCCGAATCCATGTATGTATTCATCGTATTCCACCAAACCGTATGCGGTCTTACGCAGGTGGTCTGGATGAATGTCTAAACCAAGCAAGTCAACAATCTCCTGCCAGTCTAAATCAATCTCTTTATTAATTTTAGCTTTGCACAAACGAAGTTTCCATTCAAAATTACTTTCGTTTGGCATTTTTTCTAAACAGTGTATAAGAGACACCTCTTTCAGTCTAATTTATTTGCCATATCCGAGTACCAGTCCTCGATATAACGATGGCCACCACAAGTTTTATAGTAGCCCACACGATAATTCTTCTTGGGATTGACATAGCCTTTCCCGGTGTTTTTAAGGAAGCCATTTTTAATAAGCTTCTGGATACCCTCTTTTGAAATTTCTTTCAAGTAAAAATTCACTTTCTTTCTTTATGTATTCACCCGATGGGTGTTGGCTTTCTTTTGTGAGTGAAAACCCGGCAAATATCTCAACATGCGGAAAGAGAGCAACCATAAGCCGCTCTCTTCCATTATACGGACGAATTTTATCGCCTTAAAACCGCTATTTCATGCGGTTTTCACGGATTTTACTCGGCAAAATTTGTGCAACTTGCACAAATGAAGTTGTTTAAAAACTTGTTTTTATTCATTTTGTACAGCATGTTCAACATTTTTCGCGTGTACTTTTGACTATCTTTATAAAATAAACTTCTGTTATTATTAACTTCTAAACCAAGTGATGTCTCGATGAGTCTGTTTATTGTGACCGCATTTCCAATTTTTATTTTTGACAATTTATCAAGAATTTCGTTTGATATATCCATGGTGGCAGAAAACATGTCATCATCTTTGCCCGGGGAAACGGCGTATTGTTTTACGTAACTATCGTATGTCTCTATAAGCTGTCGTATTTTTGACATTTGTTTGTGATCTCCATATCCGCTCATCTTAATAAAGAAGTTTCGAGTGGGCAGAGAATTTACACTAGAAATATTCTGTATTTTATCAAGCCATTCCTCAAGCCAGTTCATAGGGCATTGCAAATCGTAATTTATGCGACTACGAAGTTTCTTCTTATTTTTGCTAACTGTTTCATACGGGAGATCTTTGCCATCTTTGGTGTACGGAATTTCTCTCGTATATTTCATGAATTCGGGGAAGTCGCATTTGACAGTTTTAATCTTGCCATCCTCGTCTTCAATTTGTTTAGTTAAAGACATGCATGAAAGTTGGCTAATGCGTTTTATTTCGTCCTCACCGTCAATTTCGTAAACTCTCTTGCAGCCGTCAATTATAACCTGCGCTAACACACTCAGGATAACAAAGTTATCATACAATTCTTTAAGTCTATTCTCATCCGGTTTTTCTTTAGCTAACTCAGTCCAATAATACGTCATCGCAAGCTGAGCAAGATTGCTCGACCAACCAATGCCCATCTGTGAACCGGAAAACTTGTTGTCCATATTAGAATAATCCGTCTTGCTGTTGCCGTATGTCATACCGCTTTCTCGAAGGCTGTTCACAATAGTAGGATATTCTTCGTAGCAGCGCTTTGCACAGTTAACTATGGTTGGATGGTTTGTCACCAGATTAAAATCAGAATCAAAATCTTCGCCGTTGCATCTATCTTGGACGTCAGTGCCTATGCAGTTGACCGCCATAATGTTGTTGCTTAAATCAAAGTACATCTCAAAATACTTACTATACATATTGTGCATATAACAAACGTTGTTTGGTGAATTATGGGGGTTGCGGAACGCCGCCAAATACTCATTGCTACTAAACCTTGGCGTATAACACTGAATACACCCATCTTCCTGTTGGAAAGTAGGATCGTCAGTCCAATCCTCGCCAACAGAGTAAAGAAGCAAAGCATAAGGGTTACCAAACACCGTTAAATTGTCTCCCTCGACAAATATCTTGCCCTTACGTAACTTGTGTACATAATTAGAAATAATCTTTCGTTTTTCTTCTCTAAACCACTTACTCTCGGCAAACTCGTTGTTGTGCTGGTACAAATCGGCGAGCATTTCATAATGATTAATCTCGTTTGCGTTTTTACGCAAGAACTTCTCAAACTCGTCATTGTTTGACTTAATCAGCTCAACATAATCAATACTATCTTTAGCAATAGCCTTAACATCTTCTTTAGAGCAGGGAAGAGTGTTTACCATCTGATAACTTAACTGCTGGTAGTTGCCCAGCTTGCTCTCGTGGTCAGTTTTAACTATGCCCCATACACAACCATCAGCACGAATTCTATCACACCAATAGTCGTACGCTTTCTCGATGGTTCCACCCATAAGATCTACAAACTTCTTCCACTTTATAGCGTTGTCCGTCGTGATTATCTTAATGTCTTTTAAGTAATGCCAGTTGCCGAACATATCTTGCACTTGGTGTGTTTCATAATCGTAACCATTCTCGGCGCACCAGTCTTGAAAAAACTTCTGTATTTTTGTCTTAACGCAGCATACTTTAAATAGGTGGTTTCTCATAAGAGCCATTCCATTTATATAGTCCGGCAACTCAAGGTATCTCTCGTCGCACTCAATAAGACCCATACCATCCCAAATAGTGTTTTTAACCTGCGTTTTCTCTCTCGACACTATGCATTTCTTTTTTATATTACCATGGCTGTCCGTATACTCTTCGGCTCTTACGACATCAGCTATAGTTTCGAAGAACGAGTCTTGGTCTTTCAAAATCAATATATCTTCGACGGGGACGTGTATCGTTCCGACGATAGTGCTTGTAGTAAGCGGGGCGTAAGCCGACATCTCAACTATTTTAGCGTTGTCTTTTTGCATCTTGTTGCCTAGGCCAATAGTCAGCCAGTCATATGCTTTTTTATAAAGTTTGCTATTAATGAATATGACCTGCCCAAGCTTTGCCTTAGCTGAAGTTCTAAACAACATCTCGTAGTGAATAGTTTGTTGTTTTTTCAACGAGCCATCTTTGTTTTTCGTTTTATATGTAATATCGACGCCCTCATTGTAGAACAAATCCCTTATTTCGCCACGCTTCTTTTCTGAGTAGAGTTCTTTGCGAGACTCTACTTTTTTTATGGCATTTCCTATCCTCTCGCGGGAATCTTCGCTTAAATCACCATCAAGCAACTTGTTCAGTCTTTTTGATTCTTCGTCATAAGAGCGGCTACCAAAGTCGAAATCCAAACAAACTATATCTCTTGTGCTTTCATCTTTAGAAAACTCCTGATCTTGCTTCTTGCGGTAGACATTAAGCCCGTTTCTCTTTAAAAACTCGCTAAACAAACTATTGTTAAGCATAGCATCCGTATAAGTAAAATAGTCTCTTGTGCCAAGATTAACGTCGTAAAGCATACCCGCACTAATATTCTTTATTTTAATTCCGTATTTGCTTATACTACCTCACTCCTTCATCTTATCTCTTAACTACTATTCATCAATTCGCGACACCCGGTTAAACCACTTTAGTCGCGCTTTTATTTTTACATCTCAAATATTCGTTTATTTCACCCGCAATTCTACTAACACGATTTGTGTTTGGGTAATTCGTATTAAAATCATCTAAACAAATCGTATGTGGAATTCGAGGATATTCTTCTTGACTAATTACGCCACGTAATTTTTCTTGTGCATTCTCCATTGCCTAACTAAAATCCCTCCTTCGTTTTTATATATAGAGTTGGTGGCTCTACTTTAGTATTCTCTATTATTTTGTAACTTTTGGTGAGTTTTCCTCAATCCATCGTTTCAAAAGGCTCCTCATTCTTACACTGGGAATATACACCCATATCTCCTCGCCATTACGAATAGCTGAACGCCATATAAACTGAAGCATTTCAGAAAGAGCATAGCCGTCTTCGTCAGTAGAAACCCCGTGTTTCAAAAAAAAGTTTTTAATACCCGGATCTATATATCTATTGACAGGATAGACAACCGAGTTCTTATTTGCGTACTTGTTGCTCGCCCTCATATTTAAAGGGACGTACCCCCGGCCATAACCATTGCCATTAAGGAGCGGTTTGTGATCCTTAAACGTCGTCCAAAGATTGTTGACCGTCTTGCTCCGCCTCTTATGAATAAAGAAGTTAGTTATATTGTTTTTTAACTGGGTAATAGAGGCGTTGTTTTTGTTTCTGTCATACCAAGACTTAGACAAATCAAATTCTCGGTCTCCTATAAGATTCAACTTATCATCCTCTAGCACGTGTATTAAACTTCTAAAATCATAGTTTTCAGGACTGCGCTTGCTGCGATCCATCGTAAAGTTATAAGTTTTAAGACTATCTCCCGTAACATACATATATTTATACGGGAGTTTGTAGTAATCGTAATAATATCTTTGTATTTGTGCGTCGAACATATAGGTCATAATAATGATTTTTCTAAAAGCATTAAATACTTCAATAGGAAACAACCACATCATTATTGACCCGCCATATACAGCAAGACTGTTCAACTCACAAAGTCTTTTTTCCTCAGAGAATTTTCCCCAGTAATTTTCATCAGGGTAAGTCCACGATAACAAACCTGTATTTTCATCAACAGATACAAACTTCTCCTTCACCATCATTTCAAAATCCGTTTTTGACATTTCATATTTTTCAACTACATCCGTAACCTCGTCCATTATTAAGGTATAGTTTTTAGCTCTACATAAATCTATTACCTCTAAATCAAATTTCTGAAATAAAGCATGAGTAGAAACTATATTTTCCCCTCGGTTAATTAACTCTTTAATGCCTTCTAACTTTCTACCCTTAATAAAACAAGGCTCTTTGAATCTTTTTAAAGGACAACTGACTTTAATCCTCTCAACTTCCTTTAAGTAAGGGGTGATAAATAAAAACTTATCATCCTCCCCGGATCTATTAATGTAGTTTATGGCACTCGAAGTTTTACCCCTACCCATAAGCTCATCTACAATTCTTACATCACAATCAAATTTAAAAATAAACATCGCCCTCTCTTTCATCTCTAATTTAATATTCTCCACGTCTAAATCCGTTTTGGTTCTTTGCAGGCACCACTGGCGTTAGCCGTCGCCCATATAATAAATGAGGTCAAAAATATTCTGTAAGGTTTTTTAGAGTGGAAAATTACAAAAATTCTAAAGAAATGGCTTAAATACAGGGTTTTTATTTTTTGACCGCCCGTTTAAGACAGGGGTGACTAACTACTCAAACCTTACAAAATCAAAAAAAAATGGCTCAACCATGCGGTTTATAGCCCCTAACCCTTAAAGGACGAAAATTCTAATTGTATTTATAAGGGTATATAGGGTGGGGCATTTTAAAATCAAGATACACTTCTACACGTACATTCTCTATAAAGATAAAAAAAATAACTCAAAACATGTCTACCTGTATAAGATAGGTGTTTTGAGTTTAAAAGACTATTTTACGGTTTGATTTACCTGTAACGAAAAACATCAGTATTTATCAGTATTTTTAAAGCTTTGAATCGAATCATTAAACTTATTTCCATTTATAAATATAATGAAGTAGTTTTTAGGAAACCTACTGTTTTGAAGGGCTTATTCGATATGGGAGTCGATTTGAAGAAGCGAGCAAAAATTAAGAGGGTATCGTGGAAATTTTTGATGCTGCGTGGAAATGCCAGCATATGTATATTATTAAAAAATGGCTTAATTATGCGGTTTTTGCCACCCCCACTGCATCCAAAATCCACCTCAGATAAACAAACCAAAAATTCGTATTTTCGGCATTTGCAATCACTTTTCCTTTGTGGTCTAATGGTGTCAGTTCCCAGGGCGATGTCATAACTCTCTGTGGAATATATTTAATATTTTTTTATAATGGAGGTATTTTATTATGACAAATGAAAGAATGATGGAAATGATGGAAATGATGGAGTTCTTTGAAATGTATGAGGCTTTCAAAACTATGAAAGCAACAAAGAACGTATCGGCACGGACAGCAACGATTGCAACAACCAATAATAATAATAATAATAATAATGTTGCAAACTATTTCGACAATGCCAATCTTGTTCAACGTGGTAATGACGTTGTTGAAACATCCATAAATAAAAATTATGGTGATGTTGCAACGAAGTTTAAATTACACGAACAAACTGATATTAACGGAATTAAATATTATTGCATTAAATCGGGAATGTGTACCAAAAAGAAAAAGCTTGACGTCAACGGCAATCAGGTATTCAATCAGTGGGGAAACCCCGTCTATACACGTTTCAACAAGACCGCTTACGAATTGGCTAAAAATATGATTAAATCCGTTGACGGAATAACGACGATTGACGTTCCTTTTAAGGATAAGGACGGCAAAATTATGCAGTACAAAAAGCCGTGGAATGCGTGGGGATTCAAAACAAAAAAAGCTGCACAGGAGGCTTTGGATACGTTGCCAAAAGTTGTAAATGCTAAAGACATCAAAGAGGCTGAAAATAAATAAAGGGATGGGTGAATAATTATGAAAAAGTCAGCAGTTGAAAATTTTATTGAGCTAGTCGGTATAAGCAAGGAACTTTTCGGAGAAATTTGGCATAAGTGCCATAAATTGAGTTACGCAACGAAACACTTTTATAGTGCCTACTCAATATACCTTGAGAATCTGGAACGGGATGGAATACTCCGGTCTTGGCAAGCTAAGAAAATATATGACTTTACTTGTGACCTAGTTTTAAGTTTCCACTGAACCGAAAATCCCCACTCCTTCGGGAGTGGGGTTATTCTTCACCCTTTTTTAAGGGTGCTTTTTTTTATGCGTATATTTCCCCGTTGCAACAAGTCGTTTGAGCGACTATAAACAGACCTTAAGCTCAAAGCGTTAAGCCAACAAACAGGTTAGCTTAGGTGGTTTGACAGTTATCCAGTCCCTCAAAACTGTTCAGGGGTTCGCAATAAACCATAAATTGCATTGAGTTCACGATAAACTTTAAATCGCAGGTATGGCTCTGAAGTCCGAGCTTAATTAAATAAAACCGTGATAAGCCAATAGGGTAGTCAGACACTCCCAAACGGCGAGCAGTACGAACTCTTTGTGAGGTGATGAATGTTATGGGTTCGACTGGGCGATTGCTTTGTAGTACGGTTAGACAGTCCTGCTCTGTGGTAGGGTGGGTTTATTAAGCCTACCTAACTCCAAACAGGTTAGACGATGATACACCAACATCGTTGAGTGACTTGCTAATTCGAGTTCGCATTGAACAAGCCCTTTGAATCTACTGTTAGCTTTAGGTGTTTCGGACAAGTTGTGACTTAATAACAGTCTACGACAAGGATGAATGTGATGTGTTGGAAGAAGGCTATATGAGGTTGAACAGGATGTTACGGAGCATCCGTTAGGTGTGCAGGTCAATGAGTGTTATTAGCTCAGTAAAGCCGAGGATAGGAAGAAGTAAAGTGGCTGTCCGAAAGTAGGCATATCCCTTTCGAGGGTTGCAATCCTAACCCACAAATACTCAAAGTGATTGACACAACGGCGAGTCATAAAAACTACTTGTCCATTGCGTGGTGTAAACTATGCTCTCGGATAGCAAGTAGTCGGTAGCACATAAATACTACGGCGACGTAGAGTTAAGATATGCTGACAATATCTATGTGCGAGGCACGTTGGTACAACCCCCGACTATAAGTCCTGTTGAGGTCAGTACAGTACACAGTGTAAGTGTGTACAGTGTTCTGCAATGGTGAGTATGTGAGTGATATATAACCAACACTCAGTGACAACATATGAGCCGTATAACCGTATGTCTTGCAATCGGTTAGCACTAAGCAGGGGTGAAACTCCCGAAGATACTCGTAAGAGTTGGAGCGAGTATAAACAACACACTCTTGACTGTATAAGGGTTAGTCGCCGATATCTTTGATTAGGAGCAATGATGTATGACAATTGAGGTGTATAAGTATTCAAACGGTCAGGTAGTAAGAATTTAAGGAGGATAAAATATGACAAAGTTTGAACAGGTTGGAGTAAATATGCAGTATGAAGCTCCAACAAAAGAAGTAGCACAACGGAAGTTTTCACGGAGTTGTGAGTGCTGTTGCAACAAAGGCTTGAATATCAAGTGCGACAGATGTGCAATAGCAACAGTCCATCAGTTAGTAGTAGCAAGTTTTGAAACCATAAACGTAGAAAATTAACGGAGAAAGGAATTGATATTATGGCAGAGTGGAAGAAAGAAATAAGAGAACTCGGAAGAGGGTTTTGTATTCCGAGAGAAATTGTGGCTCGCATTATAAAGAAGATAGAGGCTGACAACTCTAAAAGAGATATGCCTGAGTTCTACAATGGCAATCGTAATGACTTCTTGTATGACAATGCTCAGAGAGAAATTAGAAGTATAATATTTGCCTAATACCGGAAAGGGAAAGGGAAACGAAGTCTTAAGGGAAACGAAAATAACAAGAAAGGGAAATAAGGGAAATGAAAAATAAAGGGAAACGGAAATTTAACAAAGGCAAAATCGCAGTTGTAGTAACAACAATATGTTTGTGCTTGTTTATTATAACCTGCACAATAAGCTTCTTTAAATACCCCGAACAGTATATGACAACGTGGAAATATCAGCTCGAAAAAGATTTGAGAAACGGAGATGAAAAGGCTATTGAGTATTATAACAGCAGGTATGTAGCTAACGGAAAGTATCTATTCGGTGACAGATACATACTTGAAAAGCCAAACGATGAATACTTAAATCTTGCAACGGTTGTAGATGTTGAAATAAGCGAAAACGGAGTGATCTTAATTACTAACGACGGAAACGGATATTGTTTGGAAGGAAATTACTTAAACGGCTAATTGCTTTACAGCGAGGCGAAATGCTTTACAAAAGCAGAGAATAATATCACAGGAGGAAACGGAAATGAAGTATATAGAATTGCGAAACTACGATAGTTACTCGGTAATCGTAAGGCTTGACAAAAAGGGAAATATCTTGCCCGATGAACCGTTTGTTGTTGCCTATAAGCCAAACATAAAAGACGGCGAGGTAATTGATTGGGCACACGGACATTACTTTAACGACTTGTTCGATGCAATAAATTACGCAAGGACAAAGTTGGAATTGTATCACCCAAATTATTATAGGCTCTGTGAGATTGCATCCAAAGCAATAGACGGGCTTATTGAGGATGACGAGGAAACGGCTTATGAATATTTCGCAAGAGAAATCGAAATAGATAGCCACGAGGCAGAATATTTCGGTCTTAATACCGAACTCCTCGAAAGCTATAAATAAAAAAATACCCTCAATAAATGAGAGTATTTGTACGGAAAGGAGTGATGACCTATGGATTATTCGGCTCTTAATAACGGTGAAATCATAGATACCAGCTACGGATTCACCAGTAACAAGGGAATTGAAGTCTGCTCTGATAGTGAGTTAGACGATTAATTCCAAAGGCATAAGGGAAACGGTCGGAGGGTTTCCCTTTGTAAGTCCTTTCGCAATTATTATACGGCAAAAGAAACGAAAAGTCAATAACGACGATAAAACGAAGATTTTAAGGAGGATAGATATTATGAGAGATTGCGAATTTGGAAGAAGAATTGCTGACAAGGTAAAAGCCGAAAGGGTTAAGAGAGAAATTGTAAAAGAGATTTACGAGCATTGTGATGAGTATCTTAGATTTGTAACAGAAATCGGCAATGAATGTGCTTATACAGATAGTGTAATTGAGTGCATTATTAACAAGGCAAACGAATTGAAAACTAAATACGACGAGGAGGTTTAGTTATGAAAGAATTTAAAACACTTGAAGAAATGAGAGATGATGAAGATTTACAAAATATGGGCAGATACCAATGGCAAAAGGTAAAGGTAAACGGCGAAGAGGTATTTGCTTGTAGCACAAACCAACAGTATGAAGACATCCTTTGGGGTGGTGCATACGAAATGTTAGACAAATTGTTTGAACACTTTGAACTTAAAGGCAAATTTGATGCGTCAGATTATGCGTCAACTATAAGGGATAACATCCTTGAAATGCTTGAGGATGAGGGAATTAAGTTTGTAGATATTTGCGAAGAATACTAAACGGAGGTTTGATTATGAAAAAAGAATGGTTCATAAGAGATATTGAGAGTATCGCGGAAGAACAAGCACGGAAGATAGCAAATGACACAAGGGAAATTAAAGGATACAACATCTACTTTATCGACTTTGAAGGATATTTCGGATTTAGCTATGTGGTATTCAAGAACGGACATCACATCCATTACGCAAACGACTACGAATTGCACCACAAAGGCAAATCAAGAACGGAATTGGAAATGCTCTATATCAACAAAATCAATAACATTCTATTCACAGAAGAAGAAATTGCAGAGCCAATAAAAGACTACAACGAATATAACAACAAGAAACATTTTCTGCACAACTACTATGGAATGCAGGTTGATTATGTTTCAATCTTCTGTTGCAATCCTACCGAACAACAGCAAAGGGAATTTGAACTTAAAACTAAAGATATGACATACAATCCTGTCGCCTTTGCATATATGGCTGATGTGGAGTTTATAAAACATCACATCGAACTGTTAAGCACATTGGAAAAGGCAAAAGATAAAATGTCAGACGATTATGACTATCTAAAGAAAGCATATCTGTATGAAATGTACAACCACGAATACGGTATAAATTGGCAAGCAGACTATGATACACTGTCAGCCTTTGGAAACATTAGTTATCACGGCGACAACTTAAACGCATATTTTGAGGAGTTAAAGTTTACGGACTTGCAGAAACAAGCATATCTCGACGCAAGAAAACAGTATTTAAGGGAATGCGAATTTTAAAAAAGGTAAATAAAAACAATATTTTATGGAGGTACTAATAATGAGAACATTTAAAATCACTATCGAAGAAACGGTATCAGAAACATTTGAAATCGAGGCAGATACAATAGAAGAGGCAATGGAAACTGCCGAGGAACAATACGATGAAGGCTCTTTGGTTCTTGAACCCGGAAATTTAGTTGCAAAGCAGATGATGGCAGAAGACGAGGAGAGTGGAGAGGCTACCGAATGGACAGAATTTTAAGGAGGAATAGAAATGGCAAAGGTAAATTTTAATTGCGAAATCGAAACAACGGAAAGCAACGCAACTTATGTTGCAGACCAAATTAAAAACTTGGTAAATCAACACAACGGAAATGTTGATGTCCAAACCACAACGGAAGATGATATTTCACGGTTGAAAGAACGCATAAAAGAAATCGTTGAAGATAACTTCAGACCAAACGATGACGGCGGCATAGAAATTTATTGTAGCTATGACGATGAATTATCCGACATAACGATAAAGGAAATTATGAGGTCTGATAATCCAAGGCAAGCCTTTAGCGAAACATTATGGAGCTTTGATGACTACTACGAATGGAGCAACCTGTTTGACACAATAAAGAGAAATCTTAAAGATGACGACGAGGAAATATATCTCAACAACCAAACAGAAATGAGCGATTTTATATACGAAACATACTCATTCTATTATCCGGAAGAACACTTTAATAAGTCCGTCAAGGTAAATATAATGCTTGACACAGGTAATATGAACTACGACTTTACCTGTGACAATGTATTAAATTGGGATGGTCAATATAGCGGTGGAGAGTTCGATAAAAACTCCTCGATGATATGGTTAGCAAAACAGCAAGGCAAAGCAACACTCCTTAAAAAGTGTGTTAAAGAGAGTTGGAAAAGATGGATGAATGACAAGCAGCAGTACAAAGAAACGACGGATTGCACTGACAAGTTTGTTATATCAGCTATGCACGAACTTGCAAATTTGCCATCGCATATGGGAACTATGACCTTCCTTGTGGAAATGAGTTTGTTTGATTTGTTTGAAATCACAGAAGCAATTCAAAAAGAAAAAGAGTTAAATGAGTCGTACTATCTTGATGAACGCAAGGGAAATGGTTATATAGTGCTTGACAAATCAACTATGTGTGGGTTGTTTAATTGTTGGTCTGGTGGTGGCTCAATCTTAGAAGTTGAGTGCGAAAAGGATATTAAAATTCCACTCCGTTGCATATTCGATGCAGTTGTTGATGGAACTAAAATCTACGGCTACGATGTTGACGAAGTTTACGGTCTTGTTGGTAGTTGTTGGAGTAATACGCTAAAAGAAATTCACTCAATGAAAATTTAAGGAGAAAACAGAATGAAATTAAAAGAAATTATCACAGACGAATACGTTAAGATTTACGAACTTAACAGATCAATTCAGTCGCCCACTATGTATGGTGCAATTCTCTATAAAGGAAATGCAAAACTGTTGAGGTCAACACTTCTCGAAAGGGAAGTGTTTAGGCTGTTCGGTGGTTTTGAAACACACATTATCGTATGTTGAGGAGGAAATGAAATGGTGCTGTTTATGAATAAAGAAAACGGAAATGTGCTTACTTACAAGAAGATGCTCGAAGAGTGGAATGAACTTTATGATGGCGGTGATGATACAAATCCTGTTGGTTGGGATGAGTATTACACACCGCTCCATCAATGCAAATACTGTGGCGAGTTTACAAAGGGAACGGACGAAGATGTGTTATGTAAAGATTGCAGAATGACATTCGGACACACGTTTTATTCGGAACTGTAAAAAGGGGGTTAAAAATGAGAGCTAAATATCAACACGAGGGAAATGACTGCTTAATCTGCGACCATATAATCTGTGTAGACAATATTTTTGTATCCGTAAAAACATATAGCGGTTGGTTTGATGCGGAACCCGAAGTCACAACAAAGGTGTGTCTTACAAACGCAGAGGCAAGACGAATGTTTTATAACACTTGTGTTAAGTTAGAAAAAGAAGATTGTGATTGTATATACAAGGAGGTATAAAAATGGACATCTTATTAAAAAAGTTCTTTGAAAAAGAAAGGTGGGAAGCCGCTCTTGAAGTAGGTGTTGGCAAGGGAATTGACAAGGGAGAGCTTAAGAAATTAACATCACCACAAGTTAGAGTTGCAATGTATAACGCAATCATAACTGATAACTATGAGATTGCTCCACCACATCAAGCGGAAATCCCAAAAGATAACGGAGATATGAGAATCGTATATGTAAACGAAAATGTTGACCGAATATTCTTGTCTATCGCAAACAAACTGTTCTTTGAGTTGTTTCCTGAGTTTGTACATAAATCCTGCAAGTCATACCAAAGCGGTATTGGTTGTGGCAAGATTGTGCAAGAGGTTTCAAGGCAAGTGGTTAATACAACAAGTAATGTCGTTGGTTTCAAGGCAGATTTGACAAAGTATTTCGATACTGTGCCACTTAAATACATCGACGAAATATTCGACAAAATGGAAATGAAAATCGGCAAGTCAAAAATCATCGACATTGTAAGAAAATATTATCACACAGACTTATGCTTTGATGTCAACGGAAATCTGATTGAGCATTATCAATCACTCAAACAGGGATGTGCCGTTGCAAGTTTCCTTGCAGATGCAGTTCTTTATCGCATTGATGAACTGGTAAGTAAATTGCCGGGATATTATGTTAGATACTCGGATGACTTAATGTACATCGGAAACGAATATGGAACAGCATTTCAGTTGGTTAAAGCTATGTTGGAAAATATGGAAATGACACTCAATCCCAAAAAGGTTGAACAGATTTACAAAGATAAATGGGCTAAGTTTCTCGGATTCAACATCAAAGGAAATCAAATCACACTTTCAAAATCTCGTGTAAAGACTTTCCAAAAGGAAATTGAAGCACGAACTATTAAGCAAAGAGAAATCTCTATGAGGAGAGCAATCAATCAAGTCAATAATTATCTCTACAAGGGAGATGGAAAGTATTCTTGGGCAACATTGGTATTGCCGATAGTCAATGTCGAAAAAGATATTGAAACATTGAACGCATTTGTAATGGATGCAATAAGGTCTTGTGCCACAAACAAGAAAAAGATTGGAGGTCTTGGTAGTGTAAATGATAAGCCCGACTACACAATCCTACGAGGAGTAGGCAAGAATGTGTCGGCAAATCGTGACAAAACTGAAAAGGAAATTGATGGATTCTTCACTTTAGGTTGTATGCAAAATGCTTTGCAGACGAGTCGAGCATTGTACGAAACTTTGGTGAGAACAATGTAAGAGAAGTTGGAACACACCAAGAGATTACAAGGCAACTGCATTCAATAAGAAGGCGATTAACTCTGAACTAATAGATCTTAATTAGCAGGACTATCCTCCTGAATTAAGATCTATTATTCAGACTACCGCCTTCACATATCAAGCGAATAAAGAAATGTGTCGTAGTTGTGAGTAATTCAAGACATAGCACAATGATAAATTGCAAGGCAACCACATTCAATCTAATCGCTTATTACCCGAACTTTATACGGGTATTCGGCGTAATAACGCCGCAAACCCGTATCCAGTTCGGAAATTTGCGATTCAATATCAAGCCGATAGAGAAATGTGTCGAGGTTGTGAGCAACTTAAAACCGTAGCATAACGGCAGATTGCAAGGTAATTCACTTCATATTACAGGTTTGTCTAACCAGATGCCGCCAGCATTTCAAGCGTCTTATCTGACGCTTTCCTGCTGGTTTCTTCTGGCGAAACCTGTATTAATCAAACAGCTAAAGCGATATGCCAAATTATTGAGCAATCTTTTTGGAGCATACCAACAAGGCAAACAAGATGGTTAAATTCAATACACCTCCAATAATAAGCTCATACGACGGTATATCCGGGATAACTCCCGATTCTACCGTCGTAACAGCTTCCATAGGAGGTGTTATATCAAACGAATAAAGAGATATGCCGTAGCCATTGAGTGCCTAAAAATAAGAGAGGAGGCTTACTAATGAGCATATTTTTAAAAGGCTTAGAACGAATTGAGAAAGGAGAGAGATTTCACGTTGACTTCGAGCAACGGACAATGAAAATCGGACAAGCCAAAGTAATTGACAACGGCGAATATGACACAACACAAGTCTTGTACGATGAAAAATTTGACAATCCACGGGAATTGTTGGACAAGGTAAGAGAGTTGTATATAACATACAAATTCTCTCTGCCAAGTGAAAGGAGTGACAAAAAGCGAAAGAAGTATTTTAAGGCGTTGCCGATTGAAGAATTAACTGACGAGCAGTTGATTTACGGAGAAAGAAGAGAAATCGCACAGTATATGTTAGAGGCTTTTATCCTTTGTGCAATCCTCAATGGCGACTTTATATGGGATGATGAAATTCACGGCAAATGGTTTTATCAAGACAAAACCGAAAAAGATTTAGTAATTTTAAAAAATTGGATAACAAAATAAATTTAAAAGGAGATATTAATTATGATGAACAAGAATGAAAGAATGGAAAAGTTAAACGAGATGGGCATCAACACAGGAAAGTATTTCACAGTAGCTCTTGATAACGGAACGCAGGTTCACCTTATCATCGACGAAAATGGAAATCCAAAGAAAGTGGATGATGCTATTGCAAATCAGATTATTGAAGATGGCTATGTGAGAAATACAAAGCTCCACAGAAGATTCGTTATGGCTCAGATGTTTCAGGCTCTTAACTATGTATCATGGGACAGAAAGAGAGAGGGTTACAACGAATGGTTGAAAAACTTCGGTATCAAATATCAGTTCGATATGATGCTCGAAGAAATCAGAGTGCTTGGTAAACTTGAGAAAAGAGATACCGAAACATTCCTTGAGAGAAGTAATTTCTTCACAAGGAAAGTAATCGTTAGAACAATGGCTGACTACATTGAGAAACTCAAGGCAAGCATTGAAATCAAGAAAACATATAAGTGCAAAGGAATCCCTTATAAGAAAGTTGCAGGAAGAGATATATTCATGGATGATTTGGATAAGAAAATCTATGCTCCTATGAGAATGGATATTAACAGAGTTAAGATTGCTCGCAACTATAACGAAATTTATAAACTCGTCAAAGATTTTATGAACAAAATGATTGCAGTTCCTTACTATACTACCAAGAGCAAAGATTGGGTTGATGCCTACAAGGGAGAAGGTGCTTTTTACACTCTTAAGAACTTGGTAATGTTCCATAGTTGCGGAATTATGGTCGGCTACAATATGGTATACGGAACTGAAGCGGTAAAAGTGTTGAACGAAAGACTTTATGAGTATAAGGGAGAGGGTTGGAGAATGTTTGCTTTGATGAAAAAGGTAATTGCAGACAACAACTTCGACTTTAGAAAGAGAATGAGCGAAATCTACGGCAAGTAATTAGTTAAAGGCAGATAGATACTGCATAACACACAAGGTGTTGATATTCAATATTGATCCTTCATAATGACGCATTTCAGCAGTCTGTGCTGTACTATCTTATAGCCCATACTGCTCCATGCGTCCAGAAGGATCATAATATCAGGCGGTTAAAGAAATATCTACAACAACGCAGAGTGTGTTGGGTATAAGCACCGATATTCACAAGGGAACACAATTCAATACTACGGCATTAAGCAGGGTTTCAGAACCTATCAACCTCGCTTAACAGCGGGTAAATCGGTTCTTCACCCTGCAAGTGCCTGCAGTTATATCAAAACTTTAAAGCGAGCTTACAAGTTTATGAGTGAATATAAAAATAAATCTTAGGAGGAGTTAAATTATGTATGCAATCGTAGTTGATTATTATTGTTGGAGCGAAGAAAAGGGAGAACACGCAGAGCCAATGTATTTGGGAATTGCCTATCCACCAAAAAATATCTATGTGTTTGACGAAGAACATAATAGCCGTTCTTTTAGATGGGACGACAAGGAAGATGCGAAAGAGTATCTAAACAAGTTCAAAAAGAACGTCGATGGTTGTTGTAGTTTTGAAAACCCAAGAGTTGAGGAGGTAGAAATATGTACACAATAGAAAAGGATTTTTCGGACAGACGATATTTTTCGGAACTAATTGAAGCAGAGGGAAGGAATTTCGATATTAATTACTCTTTCATCCTGACAAAGTTAATCCAAGAATGTGGACGGTTATGCGAAAGTTATGCAAGTGACTTATTCGTAACTTGGAATATCATAGAGCAAAAACTCAAAGAGAAAACTATGGAAACATCAGTTTACCTCTTTGGTATAAGAGAAATGGGCGTTGACCACAACGAGTTTATCATAAGTCGCTACAACAACAACGGTTGCCATGCGAAATATGAATACCGCAAGATGTACCGGCTTAATATCGTTGTGGAGGACGAAATAATTACAATGGAGTTATACGAAATAGAAAGACCATATAAAGAGAGGAGTTAATAAAAAGAGTGAGAGCAAAAGCGTACTCAAAAAGAGAGTTTGAACAGTTGCTTAGTGACAACGGATATGAGTTTGCACGATGTAAAGGAAGTCATTTTGTTTACAAAAAAGAAAATGTAACCATTGTAGTGCCAAAAAATTTAAACAGTATGATAGGCAGACGACTGATTAAGGAACATAACTTAATCACAATGTGAAAGGAGTTGACAAGCAATGAAAGATTATATAGAAGCTTTAAAAAATGGTAACGGTTATCAATATATATGCGACAAAGGTTTTAATATGAGCAAAGCAGACTTGTGTAACATCATAAGGGAATTTGATTATGTAATTGGTCGTTTATCCGAGCAGAATATCGGGAACAAGGATTATTTATTGTATGTAGCCGAAAGCATTGAAGAAAATTGTTTAGATGGAACGGAGGACAAATAATATGACAAGAGGACAGCGGATAATAGAAAAGATTAAAACTGTGTTTGCGGATATTCGTAAGAAATATCCACTTATCACAGACGAAGATTTACACAGTAACAGTGCAATCTTCTATATGAACGGCAATGACGGAACAGACTTTGACTGGAACGCAAACGAACATACAAGCGAGTTTTATATGTACCACTCAAACGAAATCGGTTTTATCAAACTGTATGTAAACAAAGGCGATACTTACACTGCTTATGTTTATCCAAACGGCGAAATGAGTGCAACTGAAACGGTAAGAGGAGATTTAGACGAGGGCGATAGCTTATATCTCGCAGCTCTTCTTTATCGCAAGGCAGACAGAGAGTACATTTACGATGCAAACATAAATGAGATTGATTTTTTGTATGAGCCTCAAAAATGGGAGATGTGCGAAATGAACGGAGAATATGAAACAAACGATGATTATTGGCATGAGGAGGATGAAGAATAATGACATATGCAGAAAGCAAAAAGAAGATAGATAAACTCAGAATACAGAATGAAATGATGTTTCGAATGGCGATTTCACACCTTGTGGATGTCGGCATAAGGCATCTCGACGAGGAAAGCGTTGAAAGAATCTGCGAGGAAATTCAAAGGGAAGACGACAGTAGGTCATTTATGACAAACAGTTTTAAATGCGACCTTGTAAGAATAGCAGGAGAACTTGCAAAGATAGACCATATACACTTACTTGTGTATATCCAAAGAGAAGTCTTTTATGATGTATCTGATAATGGCATTTCGTATGAGCGAGCCATACAAATAATACAAAAGTGTATAGATTGGATTGCCTGCGATGTTGAATTTGCAGATGCAATAGCCGATTTAAATGCTATTGGGTTTGACGAAGAAGAAATTAAGGAGTTCGGATTTAATTACCTGTTTGACGCAGAGGAGGAAAACGAAGATGACATTGTATGAGTATCTGGAACAAACAACAGATTGGGAAGTGACGGTCTGGGATAAGGATTATGACCTTGAAACTTATTTCTATAAGACAGACGGAAAAGACAGATGGGACAAGGCAATGAATGACTTGGCAAAGCTACTCACTATCTCACGATTCAGTAAAGATGGATTAGTGGTGAACTTGGCTGAGGTAATAGAAAAGAAAATTCCTCAATTAAAAGAGGCTGATCTGTTTATTGTATGTAAAATTGATTGGATTATGAATGATATTGACAATATTCTTGCAGGGAACGTAAGCGAAAGTTGGCTTGAAAAATTTGCAGCGACATTAAGTAAAAATAATTAAGGAGTGTGTTATTTATGAAAATTCAATTTAGTACAGAAAATGCGGCATTTAGAGATGTTGATGGAAATGAAAACTTTTGGGACAGGGCTGAAGAGTCAAGACGCATTTTACAAGAGATAGTTGAAAAGTTATTTTACGGACATGACCACGGTTCAATTATGGACATCAACGGAAACAAAATTGGCTCTTGGGAAATATAAATGAAAGGATAATTTTAAGTGGAGGAATTTTAAGATGTACACAATAGATACCTGCCCTCACATCGGTTGTAAAGACTGTCTTTACGATGGAGAAAATTGCAAGAGAATCGGGAAAACCAAAATAGAGTTTGTCAGACCGTGGTTTGTATCTCAGCCCTCTGGTTCCCATGTGCCTTGCAACTCGTTTGAACCAAAACACCCAGAATATGCGGACTTTAAGGAGTGGACTAATTTTAATGACTTCTTCCCTGTATATATGGAAGCATGGTGGAGCGGAAGAAAGAGATGCGGATTTACAATCAACGGAGATAGATCTGTTTGGTATTTTGTACCTCTAGAAAGGTTTGTTGATGGAACTATGATTCAAAATGGAAAGCTGATGGCTACTCACAAAGAATATTACAAGAGAACTAGAGAAGGATTTGGCTATAAGTTGATTAGCGAAAAAATTGATGGAGTAAAACTTTAAAATGACGATTCTGTTGGGAGGTCTTAAAAATGAAATTTACACAAGAAGAATGTGGCGAAATGTTCAGGATGGGAGAGTTGCACGGTAAAAAGATAGAACGCTCGAAATTTGAAACTCTGTATTTGCCCGGAAATCAATTAAAAAGATGCTTCGTGAATGTAAATGGGTTAAAATATCGAATCTGCCAGTATTACAACTACGAAGAAAACAAAAGAGAAGTAGAAACCGCAGTTGGATTGCCACGAATAATTGTTAATTATGTTGCAACAGAAATATTTGAATAAGGTTATAAAAGAACAGTTTTAAGGAGGATTTTATTATGACACATACTGAAATTGAGCAGATGATTTTAAACGACGGGTATAGTATCGCTGTTGTGAGCCAGATGACCAACAAAGAACTTGAACAAGCTGAGAAGTATACGGACTATGAAGAATATAGTAGATATATGCAGTTTATTTGCTACAAATATGACAGATAAGGGAGGATTTCATATGAGATTATATTTAGAAGCAGAAAGCAAAAATAAGGTAGGATATACTCCAGATTGGATGAAAGTAACTTTTTACGAAAATGGAAAGCAAATGGAGATAACACTTGATATTCAAGGTGATATTGGTTATGACGACAAATGCTTATCTTGTCGTTGTAAAGGAGATTTGATTCCGTGGGTTTTGTATGATTGCGAAAACGGTGACGAAGTTGATTTGTATTCTATGGCGGAAGAAGAGGTTGAGAAGATATTTCCCGACGAGAGAGTTGCAAAGATAATCTGTGAGGGCAACGATCATAGAATAGGCATATATCCTGTCACTAACGAAGATTGTGAAGACGAAGAAATTTTTGAGACGGCAGAAGATGATGATGTAAGCGACGGTAAAGGTTCTTTTGAAATGCTTGTGGACGGTGAATATTACCACAAAGAATTTGAATTTGAAACAGAACTCAATATATAAACAAGGAGGATTTATTATGGCTCTTAAATTTAAAAATGGAAAGGAAATGTATGACTACATTTGTGAAGGGAATGACATTTACAGCAAAAGTGAGCGGACATATGCTTTTGTATACAACGATGCCGGTGCAATCTGCATCTACACTTTAGACGAAGAAGATGTTGCAAGGTTGGTAGTAGAAAGCAAGGAACACAACGAATATTGGGGAGCTTTTCTTGGTTGGAAAGGGAGCAATATTCTTGACGAAGGAAGATACAACGATGACGAATATCGCTACTCTGAAGATTGGGAAAAGAACAAGCTGTACTTAAGACCGTCATTAGAGTTTTGCGAAGAAACATACAAGGTAACTGATTGGGTTGATTGTAAAGATGTGGAGGTAAGAATATGAACAAAGTAAGAGAAAGAATTTTAGCAAGCATAGAACCATATATGGATTTTGCAAAACATAAAGATCTAATTGCCTTTTGTGTTTGCGATGGATACTTTGCTTATGATGTTGAAACTGATAGCGAAATTAAAACCGATTTCAACGAACTTGTTGTGGTGGTAGAAAAGGATTGGTTGTTTAACCTTATGAGAGAGTATGAAATAGAAAATCCTTTGGATTATCTGCAAAACGAATATACAAGCGATGACAGTCTTGTTTGGTTTGATAATGCGGTTGAGCAGAGGAAGGTTGTTATGGTCGATTTTAATTAAGCAAATTGCTTTACAAAATAAGAGAATAACAAAATAGAAGCAAGATTTTAAGAAGAGAAACGGAGGAATTTTTATGTTGACAACACAAGAATGTGTAATGACAAAAATTTTAGATTGTGGAACGGCTGATTTGTCATTATTGGATGATATAAATTATGACTTGGATGATATTCTTGACAGTTTAATGGAAAATAATTGTTTGAGTTTAAACAACATTTTTCAAGAGGTTTTTGTTAAAGGTGCAGAAGAACTACAAGAAGAATTTGAAAATCAAAAAGAGGATATAAAAGCGGAAATTCTTTATAAAATTGAAGAAAACGAAGCGGAAAACTTAACGGAAACAGAAGAACACAAAGAACTTATTTCAGATTTAGCACTTTTGGAAAGCGGAGACTTGCAGCCGGAAAACGATTTAGAGTTTTATCTTAATTATCAAGATACACATGTGTTTATGAAACACATTGATTTTTACAGGCGATATATGGAAAATACGGTTGATGATATTGAATATAAAATGGGATGGGATTTTAAAGATATTGATTGATGTTGAATTTATAAAGGAGTGTAAACGATTATGAAAATACCTACAATGGAAAAATATTTAGATAAAGTATCAGAGGGAACGGATTTTTCTTTCAAAATTGATATAGAGCGAAACGGAGAAATCACACTATATATGCAGGGTGATAATCCTTGCGGTGAGGATTGGTGCGAAACTTTGGATATTGGAAATCCAAAAACTAAAAAGGATCTTTTGGAAAAATTATATGATGAAGTTACACATGTTTATGATTGTTTTAACATTGAGGAAAATGTTTTGTTGATGTTAGAGGCAAAAAGAAACGGTTTTAGTGGTGTGCCGGGTGTTGTTGACTTGGTGCATAATGAAGAATACAAGGAAAATGCTTTATACGAATTTTCAGAGAAATTAAGGGTGTTGTTTTAAAAATTGCTATAAAAGTAAAATTCAAAGGAGAGGTTTAGATGGAAAATAACGAGACATTAAAAGTGTGTGAGCATTGCTTATGGGCAATAGAAAGCAGAGAAGGAAATCAGCCCACATTGAAATTCTATCCAGACGAAGAGAACGAAGAAGAGTCAAAATGTATGTGGTGTGAAGAAACGGGTTTTGATGTTTTATATGAAATCATAGGATAAGGAGAGAAATAAAATGGAAAATATGAAAACAAAATTATACAACGCAATCGTAACACTTTTTGACCAAACTTTTACAGAGTACAACGGACTTGACGACGAAGAATTTATAGAAATGGTTTGTGAGTCGGTAGGGATGACAGAAACAGAATATAAAGAATTGATGAATGTTGTGTAAAGGAGGACTAACAGATGAAAGAATATGCGGTTAAGATAACAGAACTGTCAGAAAAGATTGTTTATGTTGAGGCAGAAAGCAGAATGGAAGCCGAAGTGATCGCTGAAGAAAATTGGAATAAGAACGAATATATTCTTGATGCAGATGATTTTGTTGTTGCAAGATTTACAACGATAGATGAAACGGAGGTATGAATATGTTTTATATATCGGAACTTAAAAAGTTGTACGAGTCCGTCAAGGCAGACAACTCTATTGAAGAATGTGATAAGCAAAAGATTGTGGAGCTTGTGAATCAGTTGATTAACATTTTAGTTCAGTATTAATACGATAAAACAAGGATTTAAAGGAGATTTGAGTATGAAATATTCGGTAGATATTGATAGAAGCATAGACTCATTAACATACTGTTTGCAGAAGGTAAACGACAGTATTGATGTATGGGATTGGAGAGTGAGTATAAACGCAGGAGGAATTGATTATGGAATTTATTTCAACTTTGACATTGATAGAAAAGAATTGGAGATCTGCAACCAGCCTAATGAAATAGCGGATGATTCTCTTAGCTTAGATGAAATTATTGAAATAATCAACGAAGATGAGGAAGAGTGCAACTAAGATTAATTAAGTCAATAGAATTAGGGTTTGATCGGAGGTTTATAATGGAAAGATTTATAATTAAAGATGCAAAATATGATTACAGACCGATTAAATTGTATTATTCGGATATTAAAGAGGCAAGACAGAAATATCCAAATGCAGAAATTACACTTGATACTGATACAGAATATCTTAATTCGGTGGAAAAAATTAAGTCTATTGCAACTGAAAAACTTTACGATTATAAGGGGAGAATGGTATGGAAAATTCCTCACAACAATGCTTATATACTTTACAGGCAGTTTGTTGACGAGAACGGAAATTACATCGACGGTTGCGAGTATCAGAGATGGGATAATATAGCATCTCTGATGCCATTTGGATGGAATATCAGCACTCCAAAAGAATTTGAAAAAATGTTTATAAAAGAGAAACCGTACTATGACAGACAGAATCCCTGTATATCACCAAAGGAATTAAAAAAGAAAAAGGCTAAAAGGTTTTATAACAAAAACAACAAAGCTTACTGGCGTGATAATGACGGATTATTTTATAAGGCTGATAAATGTGATTTACCGGATACCGCTGATAAAGAAGAATACAAGAAGTTCAATGGCAATACGGAGGCGGTGTATGTAAGGTATGGAACGGAAATTGCTTTTAGCAAAAGAGAATGGTTTGACAATATGGATGAGTTTATCAAATTCTTCAATAACAAAAAGAAAACCCACCCATCGTATTTAGGTGATTTAGAATATGAAGTTTTGAAAAGAGGTTATAAATACGCTGCTCCAAATGATAGAAAAGTAATCATTGCCTTACCATACATTGATATTGATAAGGAAATAAAACTTGCAAGAAAAGATACTGCAAACGAAAATGGTATAGTCAGAACGGTTGCGACCATATGGTGTAATCAAATGGACGGAATAAGATTTTTTGGTAACAGCCATGAAAATATTGAATGGGTTGAAGATGTTATTAAAAAATATATGGAATTAGCACAATGAAATCAGAGTTCAAAGGAGAGTTTGGAATATGGAAAAATTAAAAAAGAAATTAGAAATTGACATTGTTCTAACATCAGATAATACATTTGATTTAGAATTTTACGAGCCGGAAAGCGGAGATTTCAGAAGAATTGAGTGCCACTATTACGGAGAACGGGTTGAGGCAGAAAACAAGAAAATAACAGACGAGATCCGTTCGTGGGCAGAAATGATGTTGGAAGAAAATAATTGATTGAATCAGGATTTTAAGGGAGGAGAACAATATGAGTAGCACGTTTCCAAGAGACTGTTGGAAAAAGAAGTGTCCGCATTTTAAAACCTTTGATTTAAGTGTTGATGATTTAGTCTGTTGTTGTGATTTACTCAAGGTAAAATGCGATGCTTGCGACGAAAATTTTTGTTATTATCTTTGTCCAATAGATGATAACAAGCAGATGAAAGAGTGATTTTAAGGAGGTTGTATGAGACTTTTTGAAAAGAAAATTGATGATAATGTTATTGGATGTTGGTATCATTATTATCTCTTTGGAAAGAAAATTTATACGAAACTTATACATTTGTACAGATACAAATAAAATCGGAATTCAAAGGGAGGTAGGCAGTTATGGGAAATTGGTGGAAAGCACCCGTATTACAGGGAAATGAAAATGACTATGGCGATTATGATTATCTTATAGAAGAAGTTCCAGAAAGTTATTGTCGTTGGGAGTTTTCTAAAATAGCTTGGGAGGATGATAAGGGACATCCTTCTCATTTGCGTAAAGTATGGTGTAATTATTTCAGGACTATGGATGGTTATGATTCTGTAGACGGAAGTGACTGTTGGAGGTGTGTATTAAAAGATACAATTAAACTCATACCGCGCAAGCTTAAACGAAAGATTAATAGAAAGATTGATACGAAGAAAAGAGAAATGGAAACTTTTATTAAAACTTTTCAGGTGTGTCATAAACGCCTTGGCTTAAAAGAAAGTTTTAAGGTAGCAAGAAGGTCGTTAAGATCAATAAGAGAATTTCATAATTTTTAGGAGGGTTAAAATGGACAAGGTAATATATGAATTTTATTACAATGTCGGTCATCGTGCGTTTGATAACTGTTACAAGTGCGTTGTAGATAAAGAAACGGAAAAGATGTTTTATGGTGAAGTATTATACGAAAGCGGAATTCCTTACAACAGTAGATTTGCAATCAATAAAGACAAACTAAACCAAATTCATCGAAAAATAGATGAGCGTAACGGTCTTTTTTACAGGGTGCAAGTAGAGGGCGACAATATAAAAGATGCCAAACGGAAAGCAGGTAAGATAATTTATGATTATGTAACTGAGTTTATCAACGAATTCAGAGACAATATTGAAAGCTAATTAAAAGAAATTAAATTTGAACTTTGACAAATGAATAAATTTTAGGAGGTATAAGTGATGAAACAGTATGCAAAGGTATCAAACACTAATTCTAAACTTGGAGGGCAGATATACAGTATCAATCTTCCGCCGGTAGTAACATGTAGATCGGACGCACCTTGTTTTAAAGGTTGTTATGCTTGTAAAGGGAATTGGTTGTTCCCCAATGTGAAAAATTCTTTACAACAGAATCTTGAGGCTTATAAAAACAACCACACATTATTTTTTGAGAGTATAGCCGCACAAACGGCTCTGGTGAGATTTTGCAGGTGGCACTCAAGCGGAGACATTGTGGACATGCAGTATTTCGAAGGGATGTGCAAGGTAGCCCGTAAAAACAAAGATACACATTACTTATGCTTCACTAAAAAATATGAAATTA
>JAEIGA010001546.1_pt1 | contig 35962 bp, 60 predicted proteins | sample 9270691 | NCBI WGS metagenome assembly JAEIGA01 (sample SAMN17057246, study PRJNA624740) | gut metagenome | biome: biome; isolation source: fecal sample | host: Bos grunniens | place: China: Xizang | collected 2019
ATATAAAAATGAATATTATCTATCAAATCTCCAATACTATGTATAGACTTTTCATTATCTATATATCCCAATAAAAGGTGGATAGCAAAAGATATTAAATAAATTAGTATAAAAATTATATTCATAACTCCATTCTTTATAAGGTCATATTACTCTAAATTATCTTCATTTGCTACTTGCAGTAAATCATTTACTGCTTTTGGTAAACTATCCAAATACTCTTGTGCTAACTCTGGATATTGCAATGTCAATCTAACTGTTCTACCTATCAAAGCTCTTATAAATACATTTTTAGAATTACTATATGTACGTGTTGCTGAAACACTCGCATGTGGAGAATTTTGATAATTAGCAGGAGCTAATAAAATCTCTTTAAACTTATGTATATTCATTTATTCCCAAGTCTTAAAATATTTATCACAATCATCTGTCTTACCACGGAGGTGTTCATTTCCTTCGTAGGGGATACAATAACGAGCTATACATCCAATGAGTTTATATGGATAATCAGAGTTGACATCATAAAAACCCCAAAATGCAGGAATCCATTTTTCTCTTTCATTATCTCTTGCTAGTACTCTACTCTCATATGGAACTAAAGTGTTAATATCAAACTTGTCCTGAACTAATTCATATTTGTCTTGGTCAGCCCACGAAATCATTATATCTGAACCAAGATATTTTGCTATATAATAATTTGGAACAATTTTAATAATTTCGTAAATATTACCGGTTTTAATACTTTTAATTTTATGCCAAACCTTAAACTCAGGTTCAACTAGTTTCCAATTACCTTGTTCATTAAATGGGATACTACCAATTCCTTTAGCAATTATTGATTCGTAACCATAACATTCATCACCTATATTGATTTCAGTTATTTTTACTTTGTATGCATCTATATCTTGAATTATATCCCCAATCTTAAACTCAGGCTTAACCAACTTCTCTAATTCGTTGGGGACTAATTCATAGTCATCTTGTCTGCTAATAAACATATAGCTACCATCAGTAAAAATATACTTATCATCAGTAATTTCTGAAATTACACCTTGAAAAGTTCCCAATGCTCCCATACTTTTTCTGAGGACATCAAAAATTTTATCTCCCACCTTAAACTTTGGTTCTTTTGTTTCAACTGGGATTAATAAACATTCTGGATAATGAACAACTACTCCAGATTTTTCTTCTTTAACTTCATACTCGAGATTACCAAAAGAATTGCGAGATATACCTACTATAGTATGAATATATTTACGCTCTTTATCGGATTTTACCCATACTTTTTTTCCTATATTGTAAGAAAATAAGTTTTCCAAAGTCTTGGTTTTTGGATTCCACTTGTAACCACTATCATTGATTGCTTTGAATAATAGATATTTCTCTCTTTTTGTTGCAAAACGCGCCTCATTAAAATATGATATAGAATCTCTTATTTTAAACTCACTATCATCTAATATGAACACACAATGTCCTTTAAAGCTATTTCTTTTGGGTGTATTCTCTTTAAATATTGATATAAATGTACAACACTCATTTTCGCAGGTAATTACATCCCCATTCTTAAACTTTGGCAACTTTTCCAATGTTTTGGTTTCTTCGTTCCACTTATAACCTTTGTATTTAATTGCTTTAAAGAGTTTTGCTTTTTCTTCTTCGGTTGCAAAACGAAGTTTGTCATCTGTTAAAGCAATTTCTCCATTTACCAAAACACCCAAACATCCTTTATAAAGGGCAATATGATGATTAAAAAAAGATATAGTATTTTTTCTTTTATATATGCAGGCAACTAATAACCCTCCATCTTTACACGTTACAATATCTCCATCCTTAAACTGAGGTTCAACTAGCTTCTCCAAAGTCTTGGTTTTGGGGTTCCATTTATAGCCATGTGCTTTGATAGAGGCAAAGAGTTTTTGTTTTTCTTCTTCGGTGGCAAATCTTTCCACATAATAGTCACCACCCTCAAAGTCTATCGCTCCGTCACAATCTAACATCATATAACATTGAGCATAATTATTGTTATATATATACTCCTTAAAAATGAATAATTGTGCACCCCCTCTAGAATCAAAGGCAATTATATCCCCATCCTTAAATGGTCTATGAAATCCTTCCCAAGTAGTTTTGCCTTTGGGAAAGATTGCGCATTTAGATAATTTATGTGCCGTATAACATCCATCTTTCAAGAACATTGTTGTGTTTCTGAATCCATCTAATTCGTAATAGCAATGAATTAAATCATCTTCTACTCTGTCAAAATAAAGATTATCCCACATTGTACAATCCAACTCCATACCACTCGGACAATTGCGGAGTAATTTTGCTACGTTAATTTTTTCCATAATCAAAACTTTTTAATTATTTCACCTTCTATATAATCGCCACCCACAACCGCGATAAATTCTATGCTTTCAATCCATTCACCAAAGTGCATAACAGGCAAACAATAATCTCCAGCAATATCTTCACTTGATGCTACTATCAATATGTGGTCGTTACTATTTAATGTTGCTAAGTATAAATTTTTCATATTACATTATTAAGTTAAGTTCGATTTCCATAGGTGAACTCTCATAGGTTACTTCTGGAAGTAAAGTTTCATCATAAAGTTCAAAAGAACCTCTATTGCTTTCGTAATACCATTTTCTCAATTCATCATCATATACCAAGGAAGGTTTTTCTTCGTACAAACACAAACTACCATCTTGATTTCGAGCTACCCAAAGTTTCATAATTTAATACATTTGATCTACAAATATATATAACAAAAGACTCAAGATCTTTAGTGAATCTTGAATCTTTTTATAATGAAATCCTTTTGTCTGTTTCTATAAATATTTCAAACCATAACCAATGTATTAAGACTTGAAATCCTTGTTTATCTTTAGGAAATAATCTTCTAAAAATTCCAATTCCTTCTCTCCAACCTTTTATATGAAATGTAATGGATGGTAATAAATATACCCATTCACAACAAGATATATTTTGAAATTGAACTTTCATATTCACTAACTAAAATTCGTTCTTATTTTACCACATCTCGGACAATACTGGTATGGGGTAAAAGGAAATATATTGTTTTCAAGTGCATATTTCCAATCGTGTATACCTAACCAGCAAAGTATCTTTTTCATGACTTGGACACAACTTTTGTAATTTCTGGATCAAACATTTCCACCCACAACGGTTCATCATAATAATCTAAATAGGGGAACTTTGAATGAAGTTCTATAGTTAAATCAATAACTCTAGGTTCGTCACACCAAGCAGAATCCCACCCATCATAACCATCTGGACCATCACATCTTATAGGTTTACTAAATTGTTTCCATTCTTCAAATGAAAATGGTGGCCGACCATGTTTTTGTCTTGTTTCATTACATCCGCCAATATAATCAGAGTCTGGCAAATAAAAACCAAGCACACTACTGTCTTTTGTTCTAACTATCCACATAAATTTATTAATTTAAGTTCAACACACCAATCAAATGCCTCTTGGATAGCTTCTTCTGGCGTTTCTCCTTCGAAGTCAATAATAGCGTAGCCATCCACACAATTCATCCATGATACATGCCATTTTGTGTCAAAATGATATAAGTTCGGCGCATTCCCCCAATCTTTTATTACTTTTTTATCATCGGTTAAATGGGGTAATCTCTTAAATAAATCTAAATAGTTCATTTTTCTACTAATTTAATTTCGACTTCCTTGGGTGAGTTCTCGAAGGTTACTTCTGGGAACAAATCATTATCTATTGATATGCTATTCCCATAATACATCCTATTAAGTTTATCTATATGTTTAACCACCCAATTGCCTTCTTGCTCTACAGGCTTTTCGAAAAATAATTTGAGACGTATATTGCAAACGTCTCTTGCAATCCAAAGTTTCATTCCTCTACCAATTTAATTTCAATTAGTCTGGGTGAGTTCTCAAAGGTCACTTCGGGGAATAAACTACTATCTGGAATTGCCCAAATTTTATTCCACCCTCTACCTGCTATATATGTAGGTCGTTCGTAATGTAATGTTAATCTGCCGTCTTTACCTACATTTCTTGCAATCCAAAGCTTCATTATTTTTTAATTTTTAAACCACCAATTCGTTTTAATGTTTCTGTAGGTAAAAAACCTTCATTTTTCGGTTTCGTAAAAAATTCCATCAACTCTTCAACTGTTGCTTTATGGAATTTTATAGGGTTACCTGCACCGTATTTAATAACTTCAATGTCATTTTGTTTATTTTGCAACCACTTTTCTCCGTCGGTAAACCATTGCATATAATTAGTATCATCGCGTAACGCTGCAATTGCAAGAAACAAATCAATGTTTTCTCCACAATCAATACAATGAGGTTTATTATCCGAATCTGTGCAATGCCATGTCTGTCCTTCGCAAACCATGTTGTTACCACCAACATTATTTTCAAAATTCATATACATTGGTGAATAACCGAGTTTTGTAAGTTCTAACATTACACTCATCTTTGCTTCGCCAACATTTCTTAAAAGACATTCCTGTGTAAACATATTATCTATTTTTTTATATCAAAAATTACAATATCACCCAACTCCTTCCATGGGATAGAAGTAATTACAATTTCAATTAAAAAACATATACATACCCCGGCTGATAGCCATGAGGTAAATGATAGTAATATGCAGCATATTAAATTTTTTAACGTTATCCTGTTATATGTTAATAAAGTAACCATTATGGTTAATATTAGAGATGAAATTACTCCTATACAATATATTAATCCTGTATTATGTATCATCTTATTTATTTAATTATTATAAATTAAGCCAATTTTCTTCCACAAAATGGACAAAATTTAATAGGTTTAGAATAGCCTTCATCTTCACCAGTTAAACAAAGCGTATATTCATCCTGGTTGTTAAGAACCATATCAACTTTTTCGCGTGGGTTATCAATTATCAAAACACGTTTCTTGTAATAATCCTCAAGATATTTAGGTGCTGGTTCGAATGCTTCACAATAACATTTAGGGCCGTTAATATCGAACTCCTCCCATTGGTTACTATCAATTTGAGATTGCGTAAGATTCATTTCTACCATTGAACCTAATTCAATATATTCAAACCTTTCCCAAAACGATAACCGTCCGTATTTTGCGCCTTGGTTAATTAATTCGTATAGTTTCATGATCTCATGATTTTTTTAATGTTGTTAATCAAATCGGACATTTGGAAAATCCCACTATCCATATAGTCATCAGTATCTACATTTTCCAAATAATTTATAACTCTATTAAGAACGTAGTTTACAGTTATATCGTGTTCCTTTTTTGGATCCACAATATTCCCATTCAAATCAAATGCAAAGCCCATATCTCTGAGTTCTTGTTTAGAATAAGATTGGGGTCTACTATCATCAGCCCACTTAGCACCTCTTATAAAAGCAGATACTGCCTTTTCTTCGTGCAATGTTCCTGCCGGATAATATGCTTGAGCTGCTTGTTTAATTTCCTCGGTTCTATTCTTATCTTCAAGAATCTCTATATTGTTTACGTCCAAATTCTCTTCGCAGTCCATATAATCCACTTCCCTACACAATACTCTGTATAGTTTTCCTGTGTTTTTAGACATTACTGTAACAAATCTGTGCGAAACATACTCATCGCAAACTGTTTTAACCAAATCGTAATAGGGTTCTTCAATTATGATAAATATAGTATCGCGCTCCTCACCTATACAATATGTAGGAGTGATATAAGCTCGTTTACCAGTTTCCAAATCTATACAATATGAATTGTCGTATGGCTTGAATACTTCTCCCACATTGTATTTATAAGGAGCTGGAGAAACTTCCAACTTTCTATATAAATTTCCAGCATAGTTGGGAGCCATATACCACTCTTCATAACAATGCTCTGCAGGTTCAAACGGATGTCTCATTGATCTTGATGGTTTCATATTTTAATATATTAACTGTTACAAATATATATAACAAAAGACTCAAGATCTTTAGTGAATCTTGAGTCTTTTTTATTAACTAATATTTTCATTTTATTTTTACCATATTTGTGATTAATATACCATCATCGATCAATATATAATCTTTAGCCGCATCATCTTCAAATATAACATGTTTATAAATAACATCACCATAAGAATCATCTATAATATCCTTAATGATATGATGTCTTCCGTCACCGTCTTTAAGTCTAACAACGTTACCAATTTTAAATAGTTCTTCCATCTTCATATACATATTTCAATACAGGGAACCTCAGCGATATCATATCATTATTCTTGTTGGTTGTTTCCTCAAAGTATTGTACTGTAATGGTTTTACCAACAATTTCTTGTGGATTACTATACCAGGAAATTCTTTGCTCTTTTGAAAGACCCGAACCAACCTCCACCTTATTACCTTTATGCTCGATAACCAAAGCAGATACTACATCATATTCTTTTGCTCCACCTTCGTTGTATGTTGCTTTACCCATTACCACATCTTTAACTATATACTCGGCATCTTGGAATTTCTTAACCTTCAAGAGATCTTTAGTTCTACCTGATTTATATACAGCATTCTTTCTCAACATAAATCCTTCCCATTCTTCATCGGAAGCTTTTTTGGTCCATCTATCGAAATCTTCTTGAGAAGTAATAAGTTCTTGTTCGAGTACTGAAGCGTATTGTTTTTCGTCAATATATAATTCCAAATCCTTCAACAAAGCATATCTATGCTCAAACACCAATCCTTCCGAAAAATAATCACTATTATCTGTATAACCCAACTTATTCCACTCATCTGTGGGAGCTACACCAGGACATAGTATATCAAACATTTTATAATGAGGATTCTTGATAGTGTGGTTCTTACGAGTAATTTCCTTCATAATCCAATTGAAGTGCTCGTCACCATTCTTATCTACAATACACATTTCTCCGTCTACTACAAAATCACAAAAGCAATCATAATCTCCCAAATGATCTAACTGCATGTCAATCAACGCTTTAGACATAATTGGTTTAAGTTTATCAAGGGTCTTAAATTCCTTACCTTGTCTTGACTTAAACACAATATTGTATGTTTTATTAGCTGCATCCCAAGTAGCGAATGTAATACATCTAGCACCGTCGCATTTTCTAGATGCTAAATAAGTACCGTCGAGTACATCAACCCCCTTTACTTTTTCAAGATTATATGCCAATGCTACTTCGAAGTTTTCAATAACATTACCCATAGCATCGTTGAAGTTATCTTTAGAGATACCCACTTTGAGATTCTTTTCCATCACTCCATCCAGAACCCATTGGTCTTCTGGAACAAATAATGATATTGTGTGTTCAACCAATTCTATTGCCTTATTACCTGTTACTTCACGATTTGAAAGTACATCAAGCATTCGGCGAAATACATAATAATGAGTATCAATAGACAATTTTCCTATTACATCTTTTGATACTTCATATTTCTTAACATGATACTTACGATCAGAATAAGTATCTTCAAAAATCATTTGAAGCACATCGTTCATATTATCCTTAAGGATTTGCTTTTTATCTAAAGTACCAGCAGTCTCCTTAATTGACATCAATATTTCTCTAATTCTCATATGTTTTATTTTAATTTTTGAACATTTATATGAAATCCTATCTCATTAAATAATCTAGCGATACCTATCCTAGAACCATCTTTAAATTTAATAGATAACACCATTCCCAATCCGTTGGTTTCTATTGAATCTACGTATGTTCTAACTAATTCTTTAAACTTTAATATAAATTCATTCATTTCTTTCTCTTATTTTCGTGGGTGTATAATAAATATTTCAAGTTGTTACGTATTTCTTTTAATGAACCTTGTTTTATAGTGATATTACTATCCTTTAATCTAACAGTCGATCCATATCCTATTTGTGCCCCATTATAATCTTTTACGAATGCACCATTTCTATGAAGTTCAATTATTACGTTTGGTTTAATATAACTTAAAAGATTTAGGTATTGGCATGGTTTATTGACGAATAAATTGCTGTTTGCTAAAGTGAGATTATAGTTCTCCCATACCCAATATTTAATATACTCAATTCCTGCTTCAAATCTCCCCCAATTCTTTTCTGGGATGTCTGTTTCTTTCACATATTCTATTTTCGGCCAATTAATGGGATTACCATAAATGCTTTCCCATTTCATGAACGAACGAACCACATTTTCTAATGGTTGGTGAAAGCTGTACTCCTTATCTTTATAGCAAATTGTCAAAGAAACCAGCTTATTTCCTAGCATATCTTCGCATATTTCGCATTTCTTTATAGATATGCCGTAATACATAGGGAAAGAAATTAAACTGTTTAAAACGCAAGATTTGAGATTGTAGAATTTTGTGTTACTAATAACCCCATCTTTCCTTTTATAATACTTCATATGCTTATTGCAAAACGAAAGGTGTTCAAGTAGTTGCTTCATTTTTCTATATGTTTATATCCGTCACCAATAAATTCAATAATGGCTTGATCAAAAACATCGAATGTGTTTTTTGTATAACATTCTTGATGCTTGAGATTCTTTGAGCAGAAAAATACTGCATATGTGTGTCTAGTCAAGACGTACCAACAAATTTTAAGTCGTTCCAGCATATTATAAATGTTCAAAATAATTTTCCTTAACCCAAGTAGGTAACCACTTATCTCCGTCTTCTATTTTATGTTTATTAAGAACCCCATAAACAAACTTTTTGAAGGTTGCGAGAGTTTGGTACTTCTTTCCATACCCTTGTGGTCCAGCATATTCATCGTAAACCTCATAAATAACTTCAACCATTCCATCAACAAGTCTAAATGATTGTCCTTCCCGGTCAACAATTTTCTTACCTGACATAAGATAATCGATCATTTCCTCGGGGGATTCAAATCCAGCCTTTTCCATTAAGGCATTTTTACGTTTTTGCATTTCGTCCAACCAGGCTTTTTCCTCAGCTCTGCGTTGTTCGTCCATTTCGTTTTTCAATGCCTCCAATGCAGCGAATCCTTTTGATGACTTCATATATTTAATTGTTAAATGAATTTAATGCGATTTCCTTTTCTCCTTCAAAAAACATTGATTCTGGCAATTTATCAACAGCTACTCCATAAATATGTCTTCCAGTATCCCATGCTTCAATTGAATCTTTCCAATCTTCAAAATCACAATCGTGACCAAGCAACCAATAAAGGTTTTCCATCACCAATGGTCTGCACACATCATATAGGTCTGGGTTAAGCTTGTAATCAAATGAAAACCAACCCCAAAACGGAAGTATTTCGGTAACCTTTTTCTTTCCATCGTAAATCACAAGCTTACGTTTTTTATACGTCTTATTTCTTTTAACAACCGTAAACATATCTTTCAATTATTATTACAATTATATATAACAAACAAAAGGGAATCTTTAGTGATTCCCTTAAATAAATTTGAATGTTATCTACCCTTATCTTGACCAACAATATTATATATGATTTGAAACAGTTCCGGTCCTGTATATCTCTTGGGTTTAAGTGGTATGGTTGCTAACGTATGATCGCTTTCCCAAAACCCCACCTTAATAGCTTTTACGTTACCTCCCTTAGAATCTTCAGGAATTATAAAGTATCCTTTATCGATACAATAATTTATGGCTTTACAATATCGTTTCCATCTTTTTTGGTTATCCATAACTTATTTAATTTTTCATGAACAAACTTAAACGTACAATATATAATATTACCTACAAGAAATATAAACGTCCCAGCCCATAAGAACGGGTGAATAAAGAACATCGCAAAATACTCAGTCCAACGATCAATATCAGCAAATTTACAAGCCAAAGAATAGAATGTAAAATAAACTACTGCGAGCATTATAACTCCCAAATAAATATCTAAATCTGTCATATTAGCGGTTCATATTTATAATTATTCCATCCATTTTACCAAGACTCAACCCTATCAAAATTCCTCCACAAAATATAACGACCCCTCCGAGTACAATTAAAACTGTATTCATATCTTATTTAATTTGACTTAATACTTCATTTTTCAACTGCTCAAATAACTCGTGAGCGTTCTTCTTAATATACTTTGTGTGATTGGAGCTAAAGTGATCTTCGCAATGTCTTACAATTTCCAATGAACTATCTTGAATTACATATGTGGGTTGGTCGTTAAAATAATTACCAACCATAATGTTAAACGCCTTACAATCATATGGTCCTTGGATGTCTTGTATTTTATAAATTTCATATACCTTGCCTGGAATTACTACTTTGCGATCCTTTAATCTGTTTAACTTAGTGTCAATAATTACTTGAGCCAATTTATCAATATCTCCCTCACATTCGTCCCACAACTTCTTCCACTCTAGATTTTCATACTTTGGTAATTTCTCACACACTACAAAGTAATCTTTCAAACCAAATTCTTCCATCATCTCTTCACTAGTATATACTGGAAGCTCGTCGATTGGCTTAATATCATCTATATATACTATAGTTAAATCATCAAATGGTTCAGTATTAACCCAATAGTTCTTATCGTGAATTTGTTTACGGATATCTTCTGGATAATCAGAGTTACGAATGAATCCTATATAATGGTTATGACCCTCGAAACAGCCACCAGGACCCACTGCACCATCCTTATAAATCATTTTCAAACCTTCGGGCAATACAATTTCAATCTCATTCTTTTCCTTGTAAAACCCCTTAATTACCTTATATGTCTTAAATTGAACTTCCATGTTACTTCGCGATTCTATAATAAAAATTATTATCTTTCTTCTGCATTTCAATACGAGCTACGTTAGCTTCGTCCCAGGTTTCATAAGTAAACTCTTGTGGAAGCAATCCAGTGACAGGAACCCAAACCAAATCTTCGGTGGGAATAAAATCTCCATTATCTTTACGAGCCAATGCCTCTTCAAGTTTAAATACTTTCTTTTCATCAGAAGGCTCTACAGCGATTCCACATTTCGCCAATTGCCTCTTAATAATGTAAGATATCTTTTTGTGGAGACCCTTATTCTTTTTAGTTCTATCAATAATTGCGTCTGTCATATTACTTACTTTTTAACGATTACCACAGTGTCACCGATTTCAAAGGTGCCAATTTTTGCTCTATATTTAATAATGCCACCCATATAACCATCTGAGTCAAAGGCTACAATTTTATAAGTAGTAACTCTTTCTCTAATATTTGTACCGGTACTTCCTGCTACTACGAGAGTATCGGCTTTTTCGGCAATGGGAACACAAGATGTAAAACACAAACATGCAAACAATACAATTAGCAATTTCTTCATACTTATCTTGTCAAATGTTTAATAATAGCAATAATAATATCTCCGATAGTCCAACCAACACAAAAAGCACAAAAGGCTTCAAAAATAGAATTTTCCATAATTTTAATATTTAGTTATTAAACTTTGTAATATAATCTTTAACAAAAATATAAAACACACCCCTATCGGTATTTGAGAAATATTCATATACAATAGGACCATCGCATCTTAGTCCGTATGGATTCTTGTTATTTGCTACTGAAACAAAATATTCATCAGCAAACAATATTGCTTTAATTGCTTTAATACGTTCTATAAATTTCATAAGTTCAACTATGATTTCATTATGTATTTATATAACGAAAGATCGAAAATCTTTAGTAATTCCCGATCTTTTTTTAATAATTTTTGTCCTTAATTAATCACAATATCCAACCACACTTTATACGTTAGGGGTTTAGTGCCACACGGACAAAAACATTTATATATTTTATAATGCTCATATTGGATTTTCGCATCCATAGCCAATTTGAGTCTCTTTGCAGAGTTTTCAGGAGTTTTAGGTAGATCCCAATAATTTTTGGGTCCTTTTTGACTATTTGCCTCAATTTCCTTAACTTCCTTAATTATATCCATAGCCTCTTCTAAAGTTAAACCGTCCAATATCATAGTATGATAATTTTTTACCAATTTTCTCCTGCTTCAGCAATTCCTACTTCACATTGAGCAACCGCATAAGCGTAAGATTCAATTTCGCCAGAATATTCCTTTCCATCCCATTCTCTCCACTTTACTACAATGTCATTAGGATTGACCTTTTGGCCATTAATTGTTACTTCAACTATATCGTACATATCTTAATAAGTTTATTCCACTTTTCTCTTGGGTTATTATGTTCAAGATTAAAACAATATTCTCTCAAAAATTCGTCAGATAAATCATATTTAACGATAAACTCTTTTACTACTTTCATTGCGTTGTAAGCGACTTTTTCTGATGGTTTTGATTTCATCCATTCAAGATAGTTATTGATCCTATCCATATATGAATCATATGTACCATCCATGTTTTTCATGTACCAATATACTACGCGAGAGTTTATTAATGCAACGTCAAATTTCTTTTTTATAGCTTCTTGTGTCATAATGTTTTAGCAAAATTAAGAAATTCTTCTAAATCAATTTTTGTATGATGAATATCATAATCACCATATGTAATAACTAAAGTATCTAAAGCTAAATTCCAAGCAATAAATCTCTCTTCATTCTTTTTTAGTTTTTGTTCAAAATATCTACGACACGCTCTTGCTAATTTAGTTCGAAGATTTTGATAAAGTGATATATCTTCTTGTTTCATATTTATTCTGTTATTATATGATGTTCTGCAACACTTTTAAAATAGAATCGAGGTTCTTGTCCATCAAGGGAATGGACTTTATAATCAGCCTGATAATTTTCTGATCTACTACCATTAATAACAACTCCAACAATCATGCCTTGAACTATACCATGTCCACGATACTTAAACTTAATTACGTCACCAAAATTATGTTTACAAGGAAAATTACCCATATTGATTTTTTTATTTATTAATAAATGTTTTTACGATTCCCACTCCGATACTATATCCCAAACTTTATCTGAATAATGTTTACCTTTATCACTTACTTTAATTGGTTGAAAACCAAAATCTCGTTGAATCAACAAAAGACAACCTTGTTCCAGGTATTTTAGAAATACCGCTTTACGACCTTCCCTTGTTTTATAAGGTTTACCAAACTCGGCATTTTTAAAAACATCCTTTTTAATACGTATACGTTTCGGTTTCTCCAGTTCCTCCATGTTAATTAGTTCTTTTTAGAATAGCAATTAAACGGACATTCAACACAAGGATAAGGAACAACTTCGTCCATCTTTCCGAAACCAACCTTTTCATCTGCAATTGAGCAATGAGGTACTACATTCTCTAGCGGTAATGGGAAATCCACCCAATAGTGATTGCAAGTTTTGCACAAATCAGTTTTATTCATTTCAAAACCCCCTTATTAATTTTTACTTTTTATAAAATATGGACATTGTGTGACAAGTTTTGGAGATCCTATATTCCAACTAATTAAGTCACATTTGTAACAGTAATAACACTTTAAACAAATACTTTCCATATTATGCTTCAAATCTGGCTCCTCCTCTAACTCCAACCATTCTATATCTTACACTCTCACCATTCTTAAAACTAGCTTTCAGCTTAGCAATATCGGCTGAAGTCTGTTCTGGGATGTAATTGATTGCTTCTTTCTCCTTATTGTATACTGTTACATTGTAGATGTAAACTTTTCCTCCGTATTCGTTCATATCAGTTTAATTTGTGTACATTTATATATAACAAACATCGACAAATCTTTAGTAAAATGCTTATTATTTTAGTAAATAAATTTAACTTTTATGCGTTCGTTATACGAATCTTTATTAGATGATTTTGATACTTTGGCTAAAGACCAAGACGATTATGGTGCTATATATGAGTTTACTGAAGCACTAAAATCTAACAATACTTGGTGCTCCAATAAAATCAGCTTAAATAAAATTACAAATGAAATTGACATTGCTGATAAAGCTAATGTATATGTTCATATAAATATCCCAGAATATATTAAATTTAATGCTCCTCAGGCAGCTATAACAGTAGAAAATGCAGTAGAGGATATGAAGTCTCTTGAAAACGTTGGTACTTTGATTTTTTCAGGTGATTCAGTTAAAGTTAAAAAAATCGGAAAATTAACTGCGAAGGACATTCGAATTGAGACGGGATTCTTTAAAGATTTTAAATGGCTTCCTGATAAATTAGATGAATTTACAATCTCAACATCTTATAAATATCCGACTTTGGATTTAACTTCTATTGATCTCTTTAATAAAGATATTAATACAGTTTATATCAAAAACTGTCATAAAATCACAGAAATAAAGAATGTTAAATGTTCGTATTTAGAAGTATCTGAATGTGATAAATTAACTACTATTGAAAACTGTGTAGTATCTGGGCAAACATCTCATTGGTCATCTGTATACATTGCTGCATGTAAAAACCTTAAAGAATTTAAAGGCAAGAATTCATTTGAACAAATTACTGTAGATGCCACACCGAAGAAATTAGATCCCACTACTCTTCCAATGGATATTAAAAGTATTCGTGGAGCAAATCATTTAGGACAGGCTTGGTTGTGGGATAACATATCAACAGCACTACCAAACTTAGATTTTGATAGATGCTCTTTGCCAGACATAAGTAAATTTAAAGCTCTTAATGATGCAGACTATAAAAAAGGGGCATGGATTGTTGTAAGAGGTAAACATAAGTCATCTGGTGCTTGGGGATCTACTCGAGGAGATTTGTGTGTGGATCGTATTAAAAATATAAATAAGCAAACTGGTGGCATTACAACAGAAAACTGTGGTGCAAAAACATCTATGGACTTTGAACTTATGAGAGATGCCAATAAGAACAAGGATTGGTCTTATGTAGATCCTAATGGTATTAATGATATTACTGGAGTAGGTATAGAAGTTGGTGATGAAGTGGTAGTATATTGTGCATCTGGGTCGTTTGGTAAGAACAGAGGTATAGAATTAGATGTGATTACCACAATCCATAAAAACAGAGTTGGTTGTAAAAAGAATATGTTAAGAAGACCTCAAGACATTTGTATATTGCGTTCTCAAAAACTTTGTGATGAACAATTTAAATAATTAAAAAAAGGAACCTTTCGGTTCCTTTTATTTTGTTATATTCCATTGGAATCCGAATCCAACATATACTCCCAAAGTCATTTGTTTTGTTATTATATCATATCCTGGACCAAATCCTCCTTGTATGCCCATACTAAATCGTTTTGGTTTCGGATATAATTTTGATCCTTCTATCAGGGCTCCTTCCATATTGGTAAATGATACATATGGGTTGGGTGAAGTAACGAATAATTGATACATGTCAGATAACCCTATATTCAAAGGAACATCCATACTTATATTATATAGTTCTGTATTAGAATTCGGTCCCCTTAATTGAGTCATTCCTTCCATAGTGAACCAGTCATCTTGATATTTGAATTTTACATCTCTATCAGTATCATTAATATATATAATAGAATCTCGAACTTCTCTGATGGTGTCTATCTTCATATTAGCTTCTAACTTGCTTATATATGCTACTGAAGAATTCAACTTTTTCTGCAAGTCTCTAATTTCTTGTTTAGACATATCGAATTGCTCTTGGAGTTCTTTTTTCTCTAATATATAAGAATCCTTTATCCTCAACAATTCACCATTCTTTAATTCTAATTGTTCTACTTGCCCTTTGTAGGCCTTAATGTTTTGGTTTGAAATATCTAACTTATTATCCATGCTACGATAACCAAAAGATATTATAGCCAAGAATAATAGTGCCTCCAAAACCACTACCAAAATAGATTTTTTATCCATATTACTTTTTCTTCTTTTTTAATAATTTAGAAAAACCTGTTACGTATATTCTACCTTTATCTTTTTGAGTAGATTCTTGTTCTTTTTCCCACTCCTTATATTGATCCAACCACATATTACTGTAATCTATTAAGTATTGTACTTGCTCTCCCGTAGCCACAATATATCTCTTATACTCTTTGTAAGGCTTAAATTGTAACTTACACATACCAATTAGGCCTGCCTTTTTTAATCGTTTAGACCTATGGTCACACATATGTCCCCAATTATTTAATATATTGGTAGCTATCATATGTTGATCTGGGTTGGTACAACTCTCTAAAATAGCAATGAGCTTCTCAAACTCCTTTAATTGCTTCGTGGTAAACTCTAAATACATATTCATATATAAATATACAAAATTAACTCAAAATATATATAAAAAATAGAGGAACTTCACAGTCCCTCTACTTCTAAATAAACGTTCTTTTTATGAAAGTAATTTTTATCGTTTAACCTCAAAAGCTTCCAACAATGAATTGATTGCCTTCAACAAGCCGTTCTCCAAAGCCTTTGCGCGCACATCCTGTAGATTGTTGGCGTTCACTGGTTCAGGACTAGGCTCTGGATGACCTTCATTGCACTTTTCATCATACTTTTGGATTTCCTGCTTAACAAGATCCAAATTCTTCATGTAGTACTCGTTCCAAACATCCAAAACTTCCTTTGCTTTGTGAAGAGTTTGTAGCTCCTTCTCTCTACGATGGATGGTTTCAAGAGTGTCCTGCATGTCCTCATCAATAATATCGAGTACCCCATGAAGATCATTCAAATATCCTTTCAATGCAGCAAGATTCATGCCATTTACTACAAATCTAACTCCCTCAAAATTGTCAGACAAATAATTCTTGTATGACTCCAAATTAGACCTATCCAAATTATCATCACCAGTTACAAACTGATCAACGTAATTTTCAACAGCCTCATCGTTTTCAAATCCAGGCAACATGTTAGTCTTCTGGTCACAAGTATCTTCGCAAGTACACTCACTAGCTACCTTGCCACAACAATCACATATATCTACAGTAGAAGTTGATGTAGAAGCATTTACATTTTCACCAGCTGCAAGCAACTCGGTAAGTCTCTTATTATAAGCGGCAACATTATCAAACTCCACACCGTTAATAACTCCCTTAAAAATTGTTTTTGTCTTTGTCTTACTCATATTATTTATTGTTTGATTCATATGTTTATATATAACAAAAACCGTTCAAATATTTACTTACCGAAATTAAAATCTGAGAAATTTTTATACTGTTTTAATTCAATACCATATTTTTCACAATATTTTACTATGTCTGTAAGATATTTGCGATCTATATTAGATAAGTTAATATGTATTGCCTTAATATATCTACTTACGTTAGGGATAGTTTCTTTGTTTACAAACACCCTATCTTCAGATTCAACATTTTCTTGTTTTAAAACATCCGGATAATATTTGTCATAGGCTTCCGGCATAGCCCAATTCTTCCTTATGGCTCGCCATTTACCTTTCATTTTATCCACTGGTTTAATTTTAAATTTGGAATTTAATTTTCCACCGTCAAAAACTACGCGCACCACATTGGTATCGTCCAACATCCCTGCAGGATAACCTATACCTCCGTATTTAGTTCTGGTGGTTGAAATATACAATTCTTTACCGTAATCGTTAGATGACACCCAAGTATCATCTTTTAATATGCTAACGAGATTATATGCATTGGTGAAATGATATAACTCTTGCATAGCTTCAAATATGTATTCTTTTAATGTTTTCATATATATATAATAAATGTTTTCATATATATATAATAAAAAAGGAACCCGAAGGTTCCTTTTTAGTTTTACATGTGCTGAACTCTATCATTTAATTCTGCTAACTTACCTTGACCCCATCTATCAGTTGTAGAAACAAGGTATCCTGTGATTCTTGATAGTTGATCCCAAGCCCCTTTTCTACCACAATGTGGACAAGTATCACCATGAACTAAATTAGGATCATCCGATTCATAATTACAATAGTTGCAACGACCTTGGTTATGATTGAAACTTATATATCCACCATCGTTTGCACGAGCGATAGTGTTAATCGCATCAATTGCTTCTGGATTCTTTGTGGGATCGTAATCCGCTTCAACATAGAAGATATGACCACCTCTTGTGTATTTATGATAAGGACATTCAATTTTAGCCTTGTGACTTGCTGAACACTTATAATATACTGGGACGTGATTTGAATTTGTATAGTATTCCTTATCAGTTACTCCCTGGATAATACCAAACTCTTTTTGATCTCGTTTTGTGAATTTTCCTGATAATCCTTCAGCTGGAGTAGCCAATATAGAATAGTTATGTTGATACTTTTCCGATAACTTACCTGCTTCTAAATGCATATCTCCAATCAAAGTCAATCCAAAGGCTTGCAAGTACTCATCTTCTGCATGGTGCTTACCAGTGAGTGCAACCAAGGCTTCAGCTAATCCAATAAAACCAATACCTAATGTTCCTTGGTTGATTACACTCTCGATAGTGTCTTCTGGATTAAGATTTTCTGAACCATTCCACATACCCTTCATCAATAATGGGAACTGCTTCGCAAGGGCTTGTTTTTGGAACTGGAATCTCTGATCTAACTGCTTAGCTGTTAATCGCGTCATTTCCAAGCACTTATCATAAAATTCACCAAGTCTTCTATCAATGTCTTCTTCGCTATTATTAGTAGATCGTTCATATCCATTATCAGTTTTCACTAAATAACCATCTTCAATTGCTACTTCAATAGCGAGTTTGACAAGATTAATAGTTGAAAAACTGATATTACCACGACCTACTGAAGTTTTGGGTCCAAATCTATTCTCATATACTCTAGTACGACAACCCATAGTAGCTACTTCGTGCATATATCGTTTTGGATCATTCTCGTTCCAATCCTCATCCTTATTAAATGAAGAATCTAGATTAAGGTAGTTAGGGAAGAATCTACGTGCTGTAACTTTTAAAGAATATTTATATAAGTCATAGTTACGATCACCTGGGTTAACAGATACTCCAGCCTTCATCTTCCAAATTTGAATAGGGAATATAGCAGTAGCATTATTACCAACACCTCTTTCTGTTGACTTTAAAAGTTCACGTATAATACAACGACCTTCTGCACTTGTATCAGTACCATAGTTAATAGAAGAGAATACAACCTGGTTACCACCACGAGAGTGAATAGAGTTCATGTTGTGAATAAATGACTCCATAGCCTGATGTACTCGTTTTACTGTAGCGTTGATAGCCATTTGTTTGATACGAGCCATTCCAGGTTCAAAGCCATCGCCTACCCAACTAGCAGGAAGTTCTTCTATAGTATAATCATCAATCTTTGCATTTCTAATTTCATCCCAATATCCGTTGTATTCCTCATCACAAAGCAAATCTCTAATCTTATTTACCTCTTCTATATATGTTAGACGAACATAAGGAGCCATATAGAAATCGAATGCAGGAATAGCTTGCCCACCATGCATTTCGTTTTGGATAGTTTCCATAGAGATACATGCTTGAATTGCAGCGGTCTCGATACGTTTGGCTGGACGAGCAGAACCATGCCCTGATTGGAATCCACCTTGAAGAATCCTATCCAAAGGATGTTGTAAGCAAGTCAAACTGCGGGTCAAATAATAATCCTTGTCATGGATGTGTAATAGATTATCTTTTTGTGCCTTTTTAACTTCGTCATCCAACACATATCTATCGCTAAAAGCCTTTGTTGTTTCTGATGCAAACTTCATCATCATACCTGCTGGAGTATCCGAATTCATATTACCATTCTCTCGAGTAACTTCATTCTTCTCTACTCCAATGATACTATCGAATAGAGTTTTTGTTTTAATCTCACGCATCAATGCATGATTTGCTCGATATGTTACAAAGTGATTATATACCTCTTTATACTCCGACCCAAACAAAATCTCCTCCAATTTATCTTGAATTTCCTCTACAGAAGAACATGCTTGAAAATCAACACTCTTGTATACTTCATACAACTCCTCTGGGATATCTGGATATCCACAAGACTTAAATGCATTACTAATGGCTGCATCTACTTTGTCTTGTTTAAATGGTTCTTGTTGACCATTTCTCTTTGTTATAAACCTTTTAGTTAACATAATATTACAATAATTATATATTTAATATACTAATCCACTTGGATAATTATAATAAATGAGTATTTTAATTTTGGAAATTATCTAACAGATTGATTTACAATGAGTTATTTATAACTATTTGATTTACAATGGGTATAAAAAAAAGGAATCATACGATTCCTTTTCTCTATTAAATTATTATTCTTCTTCTTTTTTTGTTTCTTCATTTTCCTGCGATTTAACAGGCTTTTTCTTTTTCTTAATATCTTTATTACCCTTGCCGGAGATCTCTTTATTTTCAACAAGCAAATTAGCTTTTTGCGCGAGTTTCTCGACAACCATATTAGCTATCTTATCTACTACTGATTCACCCAAACCCATTTCGTCACTATTTTCACCTCCTGCTAAGTGCAACTCTGCAATTTCTTCTTGTTTCATCTTGTCATTCAACTTAAGATCCGCGTCTGATAACTTCAAATATTTTTGTACAAGGAATTTAGATGCAAAGAATTTGATTTCGTTACCATTAATATCCATATCGATCATTGACTCCTTCATAGTTTGAATGAATTCAACTCGTTTGGTTGCTAATTCCTGCTCCATCATTTCCTCAAACAAGTTATATGACTTATATTGTAATGAAATTGCTTCGAGGAACTGTCTATTATCTTGTAGTTCGGGTATTTCAAGACATATCTGTAATTGTAGAGGTTTGAGGATAATTTGTGAGAATTGATTACGCAAACGAGTTACGAAACGAGCAAAATCAATTTCCGTACGGGCTACAGAAGTTGCATCTGTACCAAACCACGTCTCTCCACTCTCTTGGTCAAAACGACTCAAAGGTATTTTAGAAATCTTATATAATTGATTCTTAAAGTATTTGAGTTGGTCGTTGTCGTTAAGTTCTGGACCATCTCCACCCAAAGTTTCAATTTCAGGACTACCTGATTCATTTTCAGGGAACCAATATTCCTTATTAAATGGCATATTTACTTGTCCGTTAATAGTAAGCTCACCAGTATCTCCAATGAATTTGATGTCTTCTTTATACTTATTCATTGCAGAAGATAGGGTTTGCATACCCATAGTTTTATTCATACCCTTAACTGGAATAGTAAACTTCATCTTGTAAGATGAGTTAGTAATAGTCCATATAAGTTGAGCTTGTTCTATAATACGATATATATTAAATGGACGAATAAGTCTTTCTAAATAAGAAACACGATTGATGCAATTAGTTTCTTGATAAGATACATATATCACTTGAGAATCAAGCAATGTACGTTCCTTACCTTGCATACCCTTAAATTGAACCCAATACCATTTGTTATTATCGAATTTCTTTGTAAGAGTAGCTGGGTCAAGAGGTATTAATCCTATGATGTTTTTTGGTTTTTCAAGAGAATCGTATACTATTTCCCATGCCAAAATACCTTCCACAAGGAATCTCTTAAAGTCGTCCCATGCTCTATATTTCCAATTTAACATTTTATAGAACTTGCGATAACTTTTATTCATTACATCAGTTATTTGGTCTCGAGATTTTGTCTTAAAATCAGCCAACTCTTGAGCTTCTATAAAAGGTTCAGCAAAGTATGTTAAATCAGTATCATATACAATGGCTTCGTTCGACATTGTATCCAAAATATCTTCCAACTCTGGTTGTAAAGCTAATTTGCGAAGAGCTTCTCGTTTTTGTGGATAATCCTTTTCAAAGAAACCTTTGTCTTGATTTTGTTTAACTTTCCAACTAGAACTGAGTTGAGAAAATAAATCTTGATTGACTAATTGGGTTGGTTTTGGGATTAAATTTTTGTCCGCTGGAATAGCTCGCATGTTCTTAATCACATCCTCTTCGTATGACATACCCATACGAGATAAGTTAGAAAAGAATTTTGCTATGGTTCCTTTCTTCTTACTTTTAGTTTCGTGAGCATAGTTAGCTTTAAAGTTTGTTGTAACGTTAAAGCCTGGTATGTTCTTAGGAGATCCTAAATCATATCCTTCACCAATAAACATATCAGATGATTGTTGAATCTCGTTTATAGATACTTCTGTATGTTGTGACATATGTGTATTTATGTTTCTTTATAATATATATAATAAAAGAACCCAACCTAGAAGGGAAGGGTTCTTAATATATTTTATTTAATATCAGCAGTATTGATATGTATTACTTTAGTGAGAGCATCTTTGTGTTGTAATTCAAATCCAGAATTATCCAAAATAACCCAACATAAGTGTCTCATAGTTCTCGGATTTCTCTTATATTGTGTAAGATAACCATCAGTAAACACCATAATCAATTCTGGAGCTTTACGTTTGTATCTGGGATCATCCTTTAATAAATCCCAACATGGTTTCAACTCGGTGCCACCTCTACCTTTAACTGTGGCTTTTGATATGTAATTTTTTAAAGACTTAAGATCCTTATATTCAGTAATTTCTTGAATTTTGGTGTCACATTGAACAACCACCAACTTTAAAGGTTTCTTTGCTAACGCTATGGCATAAGCTTCTGACAAACACTGTCTTAATTGGTCATCAGACATAGAACCAGAACTGTCTACCCAAACCATCATATAATCCAAATTGTCATACTTGTCTTTATCTGTTCTCGCCACACGATCTTGAGTAACAAGAACATTTTTATTTGCGTATGCTTGTCTCTTGTCGTCTGGTGATATGGAAAGTCCAATAATCTTTTTCAATGTTTTCTTCCAGTCTGTAGTGACTTTATATAATGCATTAATAGTGCTAACCAAACTACCAGGTAGATTACCTTTATGCTTACTTGCTTCTTTTATAGCAGTATCGGCCCAGTCTTTTTCAATAGCACTATCTGAACCTGTTTCTGGATCATAGCCTTCTGCTTTAGCTAATTTCTCACCAACATCTGAACTTATCATACCTCCAGCAGTACCAGGAGTTCCACTTAAAGAACTAGATAATGAACCTGCACAATCCTCTGGTCTTACCACTCCTTGGTTTTCATCTCCTTTAGATGTTCTTGATTTCTGCCCGTCACCAGAACCACCACTTTGTTTATCTCCACTAGATCCACCTTGTCCAGTTGCTTCTGCAGGAGACATCATATCATCATCCAACTCTTTACCATCTCCTGAATTTGAAGAATTGGAATTATTTTTCATATTCTCAAGATGCTGTTTAATAGCTTCTATTGCAGCATCATATCCATTTTGATAATCTTTACTAACTGCCATTGGATCAAAGTTTTAATTTGCCTGCTTTATAATCTTCCATAGCCTTATTCCATCCAGCCTTATAGTCTGCAGAATATTGTTGATTTGAATCTCCATTGCCTCCATTACCACTATTAGAATTTTGGTCGCTGTTCTTTTGGGCTTGACTTGATTGGTTACTATTATCCATTGATTGTGAATTTGATTTGCTAGGGTTATCAGCATATATCTTTTCATATCCCCAACCATCATACTTCTTATCGTATAGTGCTCCCAATTTTTGCATGACGTTAGCCTTAACCAATTTCATATTTTCCAAAGTAATATTAACCTCGTAATCGGCAGCAATATTTGACTTTTCTTGATCGTGGGCTCTACCTCTACGCAAATGATTCAATACACAATGCATAATTTCATGAGCCATTACAAACACCTTACCAGTTAAATCCAAATTGTATGTGAATTGTGGATTGATAAATAAGTGTTTTCCATCCACGGCTTGTGTGGAAATCATAAAAGTATATATAGGTTTCAACTTATTAATAAATGCATTGAAGAATGGGATGATATGAACTAAAGCAGCTTTGGCTCGTTGCTGTTCGTCTAATAACTTAGCCATATCTATAACTTGGCCGTCAGGGCATACAATGGTGTCGTAGTCTTCCCACTTCTTACCATTCTTATCTCTGTCACCAAAGTTCTCGTTTAATTTTTCTAATTCTTTTTCTCTCATATAATTGCTTGATATTTAATTACATAACTGAAAAACTCGTCATAGGTATCATACCTGTACATGGACCAGATAAAGACATTACCGATGGTGGAATAGTATTTACTTGAATAGCAATCTCTTTTACAAAATCGTGAATGGCTGTAGCCATATCTTTTGATACTGAAGATGCAAATTTTTTAGCAAACTTGTCTGCCAAATCTTCCATTCCCTTTTTAATATCACTGTCATTACCTGCTTCGGATACTGCGTTCTTTTGATATTGTTCCATATAAGCATCATAAGCTGCTTTTTCAAAAGCATCCTTAAGATCTGATTGTAATGACATTTTTGCTGTGCTTAACATATATGTTTTATATATTTAATTACATAATGGTGAAACTTGTTGGTGGTATAGTACCTGAACAAGGTCCTCCTGGAATAAAAGGAGTGATTGGTGAAATAACCGATGGTGGTATAGTGCAAGATATTCCAATCTCTTTTACAAAATCATGAATAGCTGTAGCTACTGGTCCAGCTGCAGTACTTGCAAATTTCTTGGAGAACTTGTCTGCTAATTTTTTATGCTCTTTTTCTATCTCACCATCATTACCTGCTTCCGACACTTGATTTTTTTGCAATAATTCCATGTAAGCATCATAAGCAGCACTCTGCAGCAACTTTTTGAGGTCATTTTGTAAGATTGGTTTGGCCGTACTTAGCATATCAATATTCTGTCCATCTTATTTATCATATTAAATATATCAAAATCATCACAATAATTAACTTTGTCGAATACTATTATATATTCCTGATAATTATTTATATCATTTAATAATCTAGACTTACTAGAATCACAGTTAATTATTTTTATGTCTGGGTGATAAGCTCTAAACTTACTAAAAAAAGCCAACTTAATTGATGTGGATTCAAATAACAAATTGCAACCAACCAAATCCTCTGTTTTCGCTATTGATTCAGCTTGGGATATGTCTGAAATAATTAAACATGACTTCGAAAACTCTTGTAATACGAAATCATGTTTAATATAATTATCTAACAACATGTATTATCTAATATCTGTTAATCTATTAATGTCGAATACTTTTTCTCCTTCTTTGCATTCGGAAAGGTACTGTTTAATTTCTCCGACAACAAATTTTTGATTGTTAATAACTCTTACACCACACTTATTCCACTTTCCGTTACATTCACGAACTGCATCTTGCAAGTTATCGTATGAATTTAACTCAACAAAATAACCTTTAGTTGCCTCCATAACCATAGAATTAGCACACACAAATACACTATCTTCTATATTATATTTTTCCATAAGGTTTTCTAAACCTTCTCTAAAGTTATTTGATTGTTGTAAAGCCTCCTTTATTAATTGTATATTACTTTTAGTTTGCATAATTAAACTATTTATTTTGTTCTTTTAATTCTGCTTCTTTATAAATTTCCTCTAAATCTCTACCACACGATTCCAAGAATTCTAATTTCATGTCAGTCATATCATATTTTATCACTCCGACAAATCCACTTGGGGATCCTTTAGAATCTCTTGTTAAACGTAGAGCTATTTGTCTAATACCACGACCCCTCATTCTTCTCCATATGATATCATCAAAGTTCGCCATATCTATATCTCCTTCTTCTGGAACTTTAAAGCTTATCAAACCTTGTTGTTCTAGTAGACTGGGTAAGGTATCGAATCTTAATATATCCGAATCTTTATACATATGTGCAAATTCACAATCGTTGGATACTTTTAGTGGTGAGAATCTTTCTGCTATAATATCAAATTTATAATATGGAATACCAGAAAGACTTGAATTACCATTATGGAATGAACCTACAAATATATGGTCTCCACCAATATTTATATTAGCAGTTTGAATTATACGATGCAACTTTGGTCCTAATTTCATTAAGTCATCCAATTGCTTGAGATGTGCTTTTTGTTTCTTATCATCTCGGTTGTCCAATTGTTGTATTTGGTTGGATGGTACTTGGTCTATTTTTTCTTCAACCATTTCAATTTTAGCATCTACTTGAGATTTAAACTCATCCACCTTTTCATCCACTAACTTAATCTTATCGTGGAGGTTATCTATTTTACCCCCCATAGAGTTTACGGCAGTGATTACTTCATCGTTGTTGTTTTTTTTAGATTTGTTTGTCTTCCAATTATCCCAAATGATGTACCCAAACGCAAACAACACTAACCCCATCGTACCCCATTCAGCAATAAATTGTGATATAATAGAATCCATTACTATTTAAGTCCTTATTTTTATATAAAATAACACAAAAATTAAATCTCTTTAGGATAACAAGATAGGAAGTAAGAATCAGCCAAATCGTCTATTTTTATATCTTTAATTTCTGCAATATTTTTATCCATTCTCTTCCATGCATCTATCATAACTTCTTTCTCAGCCTGACCATTAGCACAAGCAAATTTCTTAAGAGAGGTTGGTGAGACTATAGTAAAAGGTATTCCCATGTTAACTAATGACATACGTAGAGCTGAATTAAGGAAACTTAAATCCACCAAGGCTGCGGAACCTACAGATCCATAAGATACACCTTCCATATAAGCCTCAACATTATGTTGTTGGAGTGGTTGCAAGATTTGTGTGAGGTTGTTACATATATTTAATATATTAGTAAACTTGTGTGTCTCTTTCTGCGAATAATTACAATCTTTGACATCTATTTTTTCATAGTGTTTGATTATCACAGATTTATGTTTAAATTCTTTCATTTTTTTAGTCATTTTAGAAGTCACAATGTAGTAAGTAACTTCTCCGGAAGTCACATCATTCACACAAATACCTGTCGAATTGATGGATGGGTCTATACCTATTTTAATTTCATGCTTCACAATTTTAATATGTTTTGAATATAATATAGCGACTGGAATGAGAAATTTCTACATTTCATCAAAAATATATATTATTATATGAAAAGAAAATAAATATATATAAATAAGGTATATGAGAAGAATTCAAGAATGTTTTGGCGATGCGCGCAGCATTGTCGATCTAATGGAGTTTCAAACTCCAGTAAACGAAGGTTTGAAGGATTGGCTCAAAGTAGTAAAAGATAAATTCAAACAAGCATTTGAATATCTTAAAGGAATTGTAGCTAAGTTCGGCACATACTTCTTACCAGTAGACAAAGATGGTAATGTTATGCCAGCCATTTCTCCATTAACCGCTGGACAGGCTTATAAAGATGGACATATTAAAAGTGCTAGTACCTGCGTAGTATTGGATAAGAAAGGAGCAAAGATTACTGGTTGTAATACAAAACATGAGGATGCATTAAAGCTTTATGGTTCAGGAGACTCACGTAGTTATTGGAAGAGAGCTCTTAAAGAATGCGAAGAACTTAAGTATATTTATTCTGACGGAACAGAAAAAATTAACGAAGTGAAATTACAAAATCAAGATCCAGAAGCTAAGTACAATGTTATTGTAGATAATAACAAGTTGAAAGCTAGAATTAAGATGGCTTTGAAAAATAAGAAGTTGGCTAGATTGATGGTATGGGGAGCCCCAGGTATTGGTAAGTCAGCTGTTCTTATGAATGTATTGGAAGAGATGAAGGCTGATTTCCCAGACTATGCTCTTATTGTTAAAACACTTTCTAACGAAACACCTGATAACTTTACACTACCAACATATGTAGAAACAGAAGGTGGAAGAAAGGCTGATGATGTACCCAAGACTTGGTTGCCTGTATATAAACCAACCGGAGATGCTGCTAAAGATGCACAGTTAGATGCTGCTTGCGGTAATGGATTACTATTTATTGACGAATTGTCACGTGCTACTCCACAAGTACTTAACGTTATTCTTCCTTTGGTTAATGAAGGTATATTTAATGGTTATAAATTAGGTTCAGGATGGACAATTGTTGTTGCATCTAACCGAGCTGAAGACGAAACCAATGGTCAATCAGATATAGGTAATGCTCTTGCAAACCGTTTTGCTCAAGTATACTATGAACCAACCGTAAATACTTGGAGAACTTGGGCTGACAAGCAGAACTTTATTTCACCCCTATTATTACAATGGTTGAGCTTGCCAGAATCAGAAAATATGTCTGGTGCAAAATATTACTATATGGACCCCAACGAAGATCTTGAATCAGCAGATCCTACAAAGCTTATGTGTACTCCACGTGCTTGGACAAATGCTATGAGAGAGTTGGCTTGTTATTCAGAAACTGGTTCATTAGAAGGATTTACTATCTTTGATATTGATAGAGATATTTTAGCAATGACACTTAACCAATATGTTCCAGCTCAAGCTATTGATAGTTTCTTGGCATTCTTGGATGTAATTCAAAGAATTGGTGATTTTGATGCTGCTGTATATGAGGTATGGAAGAACGAAGGTAAAGGATTTAAGATTAATAAGAAAGACTTGAACAAGATTACCTTGCCAGTAGCTCAGTTAGTATGTACATCACACTCTAATGCATTACCCACAGAAGAAGAATTTACAAGTATGGCTAAATGGTTGGCTGCACAAGACTCTGATCAGTTGGCTTCTTATGTATTAGATGTATTTAAGAACTCATTTGTTAAGGTTGGTACTGCAGCAGGTATGTCTGAGACTAATGTAAACGGATTCTTTATTGCTAACTTGAGAATGCAAAAACTTGCAGCTGCTGGTAAGACCAATGAAGTTAAGTTGCTAGAATCTATTTATAAACCAATTTGTGATAAGTGGGGTATTTCTCCATCCGAAATTCCTAACTACTACTCAGGACTTCAAATTATTTCTAAAAAATATGGTGAGTCATTTAAATCAGCAGTAGTTGGCGATTGGACAGATGCATTAGGATAATACCAATTATAAATATACAATAAAAGCCCTCGAAAGAGGGCTTTTTTATGCGATATAATAAAAGATCTCTTTAAATGTAACTAAATGTATTCCTTATAAGAGATCTTTCTTTATACTTAAAATAAATTATTCTTCTTCACCTTCATCAACTACAGGTTTTGTAGGTTCGTCATCATCATTTCCTTCTGGGTCTGTAGCATCAGTATCATCATTCTCTTCTGGATTATCTGTAGGTTCGTCTTCGTCAACTACTGATGTTGGTGTTGGAGTATCTACAACATCCTCTTGTTCTAAATCTTCAACTGTGTCATCACTACCATCAAAAATTCCAACCTGAGTGATATAACCTTTTTCTATTAATTCATTCTCAGTCATTGCAGCTAAAACTTCTGCAGAAGCAACACGAGTGATATAACCTTTTTCCATTAATTCTTCGATTCTTTCCTTAGTCATATTAATAATATTTAATTTGATTCATTCTTTTGATCTTCAATTTCTTTATCTACCTCGGCCATCATATCAGATATATCAGTCTTACTTGACATGGCTATATCTGTGATTTTCTCGACCATATCTTGCATTTGCTGTTCAAACTTACCTAAAGCATATATAAGGTTTTCGCCACTAATAAATTTCTTAGCCATATACTATTAAGTTATTTACAATAATAATAATACAAGGTGAGGTATAAAAAAACACCCCCTAGGGGGTGTTTATGAATTTTTGTTTGGAATTAATTAAGCCGTAGCAAACAAAGTATCTATTTCTGCTGTGGTTGCAAACACAATTTCTGATTTTGAAACATAATTAATTTTTATTTCATTAACATCTTTCACCAATCCAGAGTTAGCATCACCAACAGTATCTTCTAATGTTTTGATTCTAGCTCTAGAACCACTGCTATCTCCAAGTTCAACCCAAGCTGATCCGTCATATATATATTCTAATCCGGTTTCTTCTGGTTTATCATTAACAACTGTAACAATATCACCAGCAGAGCATGTAACACTTGCACCGTTTATAGTTACTGTAGCACTAGTTGGTTTAGCAGCTACTACACCAAGCCAAGAAGTAGCCTTGGTAAGTTTGCCAATCTTTTGCTCCAATACACCAACACGACCAAGACGTGCATCTGAGCCTTCGACTGCACCTTGAACTCCTGTTAATTCTTCACTAAGGGCATCAATATCCCACCGGGCTGAATTAGCCTTCTGCGTAGCCACGATAGCAGTTTGTGCAGCCCAAGCCAAATTAGTTTCAACCAATCCAAGACGACCGACTTGAGTTATTGTTCTTTTATCATTAACATCAGCATCACTCACTCTGTAAGAGATTTCCAGAATATCATCAGTACCTATTGTCCAATAATCTTTCATCATTTCACTGAATCCAAGAACTGACGTACCTAGAGATCCAAATGCTTCTGGTAAATATCCTTTTCCTCCTGCTATACTACCACCAGAGTGGTTGACAAATGCTCTATTTAATTCAGTTTTATTAGCATCAAAGAAATCTCCTGCTTCCTTTGCTTTAGCACCATTAGTTGAAACCCATGAAGTAGCAGTAACAGCACCAGCTCCATTTTCTGAAACCCATGAAGAAGCACTTTCAAGTCCACTTTTATTGGTTGTTAACCAAGTATGATCGCCAGACAACTCAGCTAATGTTGGAGCAGCTGTTTCTAAACCAGCCAAGAAACTTTCCCAAAGGCTGTAAGAATCATTTATTTTTTTAGCAACAGTTCCTTGAGCATCATCTGCTACATAAATACCTGCTGGTTGATAGTTTCCTTTTGTTTGATATTTACCCTCTGCCCATGCCTTAATTTTACTATCGTAATGCGCTAAGCCATCAAAATTTAAATATTTTTTAGAAGAATTTTCTACTGCCATATATTTTTTTCGTTTATTTAATTTTTGTTTTTTTTAAGAATAGAGTCCGAAGACTCTATTCTATGTGTTTTTATTACTCAGTTGGTTCTGCCTGAGTAGGATTAATAATAGCATCAATTTCATCAGCCTTCAATGCTATAACATCATCAATCTTCAAGAATGATTCTTTTGCAAGTTTTACAGACACAGCTTTTGTTTCAGTGTCATCAAGTGATGCTGCAAAGATATTGTTAAGATTAGCAATTTTAGTATCCTTATCAACAATTGATGCATTATCAAATTGAACGTCATCTACTTTGCCAGCATTTCCTATAGCTACTTCCAATTCTCCAAGTTTAGTATCTACTGATTCCTTCCAAGGATTGAATACTGTGTTTTTATCTACAACATCAGCTGTTTTAGCATAATCATTCAAAGCTGCTGGTTGTAAAGCAGAAGCCAATGTTTCTGCATGAGCTGTAGTAAATGGATTAACAAGAGATATTACATTATTTTCAACTTTAACTGTTGTTCCGTCTCCAGTATAAGCATCAATGTAATCTGAGAGATCTACCTTAATGGTTTTGGTTGGTGCTTCGCCGCCTTCACCATCAGGATCAACATCAACGTTAAATGTGAATACCAAATTATTGCCTTCTAGCTCCACATTTTGAAGCATGCCGTCGGCAACAAATTTAGATGTTGGGATAGCTCCGAGAACATTGTCACCACTACCATACAATATCAAAGCATCTTCTGCTTCAGTTTTTCCTTCAAATGTGTGTTTTCCTTCACTAAATCTAATTGAAGAACTTAATACCCCACCTGTTAAAGAAAGAACTTTGTCATCGGATGCTACATCTTTAACCTTCCAACCAGCTACTGTAGCATAGTCTGCTAAATCAGCGGTCTTGGCGTAATCTCTTTTTATGTCCTCAACAGCTCCTTGTAAAGCAGCAATATCTGCAGCGAAATCTCCAGAAGCTGTAGTAGTAGCTAATTTAATTATATTACCAGGAGTATTTACTAAATAAAATCCTGAATCATAAGTTATTTCTCCAACTACTTCTTTGTTAGTTACTTTAATAAGTTGACCTGCAACTAATGTTGATGAAAGAGTTACAGCAGCAGAATAAGTATCAGCAGTTTCAGTTTCAGTTCCACCAACTTTAGTCAAAACACCATCATTGTTAGCAACTTGGACACCATCGACTACTTTAAATGTACCTATTTTTTCTACAAAATATACACCATTATTTTTAGCAATTGGGTCAGCAACAACACTTAATCGTAAACCTTCAATAGCAGAATCATTAAAATCATTAACATATTCCAATGCATCTGCTTTTGTATTCCAAATACGTTTTGCAATTGCTGGTGCTTTACCAGTCATATTTAATGACAGACCCCAACCGTAATTACTTTGTGCGTCAAATATTTTTTCAGCCATAATATTATAATCTATTTATTTATTAAGCCTTTGTCAAGGTCATATTTTTAAATTCAACTTCCGCCCCGTTAGTAATAGGATATACATATACATTGTATGTAGTAGTTGTGCCACCAGTAGTAACACTTACTGTATCTTGTGATCCTTTAGTAGTAAAGTTATCTAAAATATTTGCACCGACACCATTATTAACGCTAGCTAATTTATATTTACTTGGGCATGCAACTACTATAGATTTTCCGTTAGACTTAATAGCTGTTGCGTCCACAATTGTTGTAGTACCATCAACAGTAACCCATCCAGTTTTTGTTGTTAACGCTCTTACAGCGGCCGAATCAAATTGTCCTGCAGTTGTGTTATTTGAGTAGCCCATGAAATATTTATATTTTCCAACAACCCTAAAATCATTACTCTTTGTTAATAATTTGTCTGAGGGTTTTGTATCGCTCAATGTTGCACTAACAGATGGTAGAAGGACTTTTGTATTTGTAGCAGCCCATACTGTTGTATCGTCGAATTTTTCACAAGTTGCAGTTTGTCCAGATTGAGAAACATTCAATGTGTTTGTTCCTTCAACAACTTCCAATTCTGTGCTATTTAATGTCATTGCTGTAGCAGTGCTATTCCATTGACAAGCAAGCGAAGCTTCACCAGTGACTGCTGTCTTTTTGGTACCTGTTGTTGATGCAGTTAATGTTAAATTACCAGAATGATATGTACCTGTTGGGTTGCCATTGTCATCGACTGCATTTGAATCATAATATCCTTGAGAGCATGTACAAGTTGCTGTACGAGTTCCTGCGCTAGCTGTTCCAGCTGTTAAACTACTAACTTTTAGTTTTGTACCTACTTCAACTACGCTAGCATTAGATGCACTACTTGTTGAAGTTAAAGCTGTATCCCCGTTTTTAATAGTAGCTGAAATATTCCCAATAGATGGAGTCCATGTTTCATTAATTTTTGCCACTGTTGGCCAAGCAACAGTACCGTCTATAACCTTTAAGAACAATCCTGTAAGTATTTCCTCTAAAGATTTACCTTGGGGAATAATTTTATTACCTGCATTATCTTTCCATGGCCACTCGTCATTAGATTCTGCAATATTATTTGCTAATGGTCCACCCGCAATTTGAATATCTGTGCTCACCTTTGTTTTTGATGCGTCAACTTTTTCGATCGAAATCTCATTGTTTTCAATTTTAATTTCGCCCGCCTTACCAGTATAAGCATCAATATACTTTGAAAGATCTACTTCAACAGTTTGTTCTCCCTCATCTGTAGAGAATACAAAAGTTAATTTATCTCCGTTTGGTGTAACGCTTTTAAGCATGCCGTCAGCTACAAAGTCAGCTGTAGGAACTGCTCCGATAACATTACCTTTAGCATCTTTCAAAACGATAGCATCAACACCTTCTGTACCTTCTGGGCTACCTGCAGGAACATAATCGTCCACTCTTTCAAAAGCAATAGCACCAGCAACAGCATTAGTAACATCTGCTGATTTCAAATAATCTTTAAGTTTTGTATCAGTATCTTTTTGCGCACTTTCAAGAACTGCTGCATCCTTATCAAGAACAGCATCCCACACTTGTTGCAAACCAGTACTGTCTAAAAATTTTTTTGTTGCCATAAATGTTCTTTTTAATTTTATTTATCTCTAATTATGTTATTTATATCTTCTTCTGTTAAACTTTCAGCATCGAATCCATTTTCCACAGTTATTCTGGACAAATCTATATATATTGGATAACTATCTACAACAGCTGGACATATTCTAAGGTATAATGTCTTTGGTTTAAGTCCTTGTTTACTACCTGCATAGTAATCCGTGTTATAGTAATCGCATCCTTCTTCATCTGATTCTATTATACAAGAATATCCGTCTAAAATAATTTCTTTGCTTAAAGTAGAATTGGAACGAACCAATTGTTCTTTAATAACAGTAGCGTAATCAGAAGGGTAAGAAACGTTAGAAACATCCCCTCCCACCATTTTAATGGATTTAGAAACCCCACTAATAAGTTTATTTATCATTACGTGTTCTGTTAAACTCGCCATTATTTTCTATATATATTTATATATTTATAATAAGATTTATAGACATAAAAAAAAGGCCTCATATGAGGCCTTTTCGTTACTCTTTTCTCTCTGCAATTAGTTCTTGCAATTCTTTATTTTCGGCTATAATGTGATTTTTTATATATCTTTTAACTTGTTTAGTAAAGTAAGCATAATTATCGATATCATCTAATCCCATAGCCTTAATCTCTTTTGAGGACTTACCTTGACAAGCATACATTTCCCATATAGTTGCTTTTCGCACACCATAATGGTCTTGTAGTCCTGATATAATAATATCATAAATTCTGTCTGTTGTATCGTTGTATTTAGTTGATTCAATATCATCGAATACTTCTTCCATATCATCATGATATTCATATTGGGCCTCCTTATTACATTTAGTTTTAAACTTATTTACATAAGCCACCCAATAATACTTTAATGCTTCAGACTTGGTTATTTCCTTATCTTTTAATGTCAAACAACAGCTTAAAAAAGCATCGTTCATTATATCTTCATCAAAAGTATAACCTTGATTTTTGAGGCCAGCTCTAAAGTTACGACAAATTTCATTATAATTTGCTGCAACTATATTAGAAAATGTTTGCTTATTCATTTGGGTTATGGAGCATTTTTCTCAAGTCTTCTTTCTTTACTACAAGAGCTTTGTTTGGAAGCATATTTCTAACGAAATCATTTTTAATAAAATCTCTAATATCAAAAATGAATCCAGAGTCTCCGATCACCTTTGAATATTCTTCTATTATAATATCTTCATCGATCATTCCATGTTCGTCTGCAAAAAGACACAAAACGTCATCCAATTTGTATGTGTTTTGCTTAACTAATATCTTTAATGTAGAATTAATAAACTTGTCTGCTTTTGAGCTTGAACCGAAATAATCATCAATAAGACTATTGATGCCAGACACTACACTTAATTTAAATTCACTTGCTTTCATAAATTATTTATTATTTTGTTTTGATAGTTTAAATTGTTTATATTCATTAAAAGTCATGTCAGAATAATTTGTGATATAATCGTTTAATTCACTTAATGACTTTCTATCTTCTGCATCTTGTGCTATTTTAGCTTCTCTTATTATATCTTTTGCTCTACTAACTTTTGATATAACTTCGGGATTTGTATTTAATGAGTGCTTAACACTTCTCATTATTTCTGATTGAATCATTTGCTGTATCCAACTATTGATTTGAATAAATTCTTGATTTGAATTAAGAGATTCTATAACTGCTGGATCGGAATTTCTTACCATTTCATCTAACACTCCTATATGATCTTCAGTAATAGATTCTGGTTGTGAGGGTGGTTGTTTTTGAAGAGCTTGATATTGAGCCAATACTGTATCTAATTGGCGTTTAAGGTCTAAATCGTTTTGTGGATTATATTGAGGAGCCTGTGTAGCTGTATACAATAATGGATCTTGACTAAAAACAAAGTTATTCATATTTTTTAAGGTATATTGGGAGGACCGAAGTCCTCCCTTTTAAGCATTAAACAAATCAATTAACTATCTCTTATGCACCTGCACTAGGTTGAGGGTTGCAAGGGCTGTAGCTAGGATAACCTGTAACTGTAGGAGTTGAAGGCAATACTAATTCACCTTGGATCATCTTGCAGGTTCTGCGAGCTAAATTAAAGTCACTAACCAAAGCTACATTGTCAATTTTAGCATTGATAAGAGCATCTTGATAAGGACGAATAGCTGCCATTACGTCTACCTTGCGTTCTACAGCGTCAATCTTGTTCATCAATTCGTCTTTTTGATCGCGTTGACCTTTGTATAAGGCGAATGAATCGTCTACATGATTCTTGTAAATTCCCCAAGAAGTATCTACATTCATCTTGTAAAGATTGAAAAAATTTTGGTCC
>JAEIGA010001547.1_pt1 | contig 35949 bp, 36 predicted proteins | sample 9270691 | NCBI WGS metagenome assembly JAEIGA01 (sample SAMN17057246, study PRJNA624740) | gut metagenome | biome: biome; isolation source: fecal sample | host: Bos grunniens | place: China: Xizang | collected 2019
CCCCCCAGAACTCACCCATGCTTTCTCTGTCAAGGTAATGGTTGAAAGCGCTGGAGTCCTGCAGGGTGCTTACCTTGTTGAGCGGAGTGTTCCCCAAGCGGACGAGCATCTCGTGTTCCACGGTGTAGAAGCTGCACGTGAACTCGGTTGCGCCGTTCTTCACGACGGCCTTGGTGAGCTGCACGTCGCCGTGAAGCCAGAGGTTGCCGTTAACGTTAAGTATGAACTCATAAGGAACGGCCGGGTTGAAAGTGCCGAGGTCCGTGCCCATTGAATCCATGTAGCCGAATATCCTCTTGTTGGTGTCGGTTCCCGGAAGGTTGATTGAATATGAGTAGTCGGTAGTGACCTTCGTCGGGTTTGTGAGATCGGAGAACTGGAGCGTATGCTTGAAATTGCGCACGAACTGCTTCTTGTCGCCTATGTCGGCGAGGATTCCCCTGATATATAACTGTATGTACATTGTTCCGTCGGGATTATATTTATATTGTCTTGGCCTTCACGGAATCCTCGATATTCCATGTGTAGTTGAAAAGCCTCTTGCCCTCGTCCGCCGCTTTCTTTACCGTGGCCTTGACATCGGTGACGCGGACAGTGTTCCACGGCTGAGCTTCGCCTGGAAAATACAACCAGGCATACCTTGCGCCGCACACGTCAGCCACCGCCGGGGAGGTCTCGTCCGTCATTATGCGGGTGTTGAAGACGTAGTCGTTCCACTTGTGCTGGGAATATATGCGGGTTCCCCACCCGTCACGGTACATGTCTATTCCGTCGTTGCTCTCGTACGTCGAGTCCTCGTGCTCTATGGACTTTATGACCCTGCCCCTGACGAACTCTATGCCGCCGAGGGAGTTGAGCCAGTAGAGGTAAACGGTGTCGGGCTCGTCGCACCATTTGGGGTAAAGCCTCGGAGTGAGATAAGTGTATGTCTGCTTATCTGAAAGGTAGAGGTAGAAACGGCCCCAGCGAACATTACTCGCGCCGTCCGCCCAGTCCTGCCAGTCGGCCGGTCCGCAGTAACGGAAGCTCTGGCCGGTGACGCTCGGGTCAAGTGTGTGGCGCGTTATCACCGAATACTCGGGGTCTCCGGGGTTAGCCCTTGTGGTGTAGCAGTATTCGAAGCCGAAGCTGTATGTCTGCATCTCGCCTGAGTTGGAAGGGTTCCTCCATGTCAGGTTGAAATACTGTCCCTGCATTATCTCGCGCTCAGGATAAAGGTTGGCCGGGTACGGCAGACGCGGGTAATGGTTCACGTCGGAAGCTCCGGTCTCGTACGCGGTAAGCCCCCTGGTGTCATATACTATCGAGTAGTCGTCGGAATAGTTGCTTTCCAAGTCGTGTACCGTGAAGTACGTGTTGTACGCGAATGTTGACTGGAGGAACAAACAACTTTGCTGATTCCAGCCGTCGAGCCTTCCGAGCAACATTACCTGGTTGTCTATGAGGGTCCTGAGCATAGGCATGAAGTCAAGGTCCTCATGGCCGTCGGGGCAATATGCAATACCCGCGTATATCTGGTTTCCCTGCTGCACCTGGTCGTCCTGCATTCCCGTGACGTCGTATATCTGGTAATGGGCCATGCCGGCCGAATCCGAGCCCATGGTCCTTATAAGGGGTTCTGAAGTGTAGAATACCTTCATTGCTAACTTTTATTTTTAATATCACGGGCTTATATCAAAAATAAAAGCCGATAATGATTACATTCCCCAACACACTGAGGACCTTGAACGAATACGGCAGGAGGATTGCCGAGCTGTACCGCAACAAGAACATTCAGGCCGGCTACAACCCAGCCGCGGAGCTCCAGAACATCACGTTCCGTGTGGAGTCCAACGCCGGGGTCTTCTCAATAGACTTCAACATGCCGGACTACTGGAGATACGCGGAGAACGGCAGGGGCCCCGGCAGGATGCCTCCCGAGGGTTCCTTGCTGAAATGGATGGAGTTCAAGCAGATACTCCCAGCGCCGATGACACTTGCGAACGGAAGGACCGTGCTGCCGAGCATGAAGTCACTGGAGTTCCTGATACGCAGGAAGATAGGCAAATACGGCACCGAGGGTCAACACACATGGGAGCAGACTGAGAACGAAATAAAGTCAGACCTCATTAGGGCCGTCACTGAATCGCTGAAAAAAGACTGCATCGCCTATCTGGAGTCCTTGAGAAAAGTCTCTTAACGCAAAGATTATTAAGCAGTTATTTAACATAATGCGCGTTATTTTCAAAAGGTAAGCCCAACCAGGCGTCAAGCTTGATTGGGCTTTTTCTTTCACACTGCGAATATAGCAGTTTTATAGATACGTTGTACACATGCCGGAAACTTTTTTCATCTTTTTCCGGTCCCGTCGGGATTTCAGTTCTCCACGTCTATGACAATACGACCGTTATCCACGTCCATGTACTCGTACCTGCCGTCATTCTCATCGGGCTCGAACTTGAGTATCCCTGACTCGCACGGCAAATCCCTCAATGCAAAAGTCGACACGTTATCACTGGTGTCGGTGACCGTGAGCCTGGTGTCGATCAGGTTGTCGCTGAATTCCACGGTGTAAGGCAGCTCGCACCTTATGAGGAAGTAGTCGTACTCGCCGTAAGGCATCCCGTAATCCAAAGGAAGCTCGAGAGCGAACCTGTAGTAATCTGGGTCGCATGACTGGTTGAAGAGCTCGAACATGAACTTCTTGCCGTAATAATTGCTTGAAAGGAACAACAAATATCTGTTACGCATTTCTCAATATGGCTTTATTTTTAATGTCGTCCAGCGCAGTGAACACCAGTTTCACAACCGGCGGGAGGTCGTCGAACCACACGAAACTCCTGCCCATATACATGCAGGGGATGAGGTTCACCGCGACATTCGGGAAGTCCTTCGCACAGTCTTCGATTGAGTCGTACATCCTTTCAGGGGATCCGTTTTCGAACACGGCAACAGCACGGGATCCTTTTCCGCATCGGGTTTGCGACATATACTCATTGTACTGTTCATCGTTTAAGATTGATTGTTTTCTCAAGTTATTGTTTTCCATATCGTTATAGTTTATTTTTGATATATGACATTTTGTCACTTCGTATGACATTTTGTCGTATCGGGCGACAATGTGTCATATCTGGTAATTTCAGCTTTTTTCCTGCCTGATCCAGAGATTAAAGCAGGCTGTTTTTTATAATTTATTGGTTGTCAAATTGTTGACACATGCCTGACATTGCTCATGTATTTTAGTAAGCTCCGGTGACATGAAATCCTCGAAAGTCTGTGTGTCGGCGCTCAATTTTATGCTTACGTCCTCTATGCTCATAACTCTTTCCTTGTGTTAACGTACAGCTGCAAGGTCCTCAGTGAAATCTTGACACCTGCGGTCTTCATAATGTCGAGGTTCTTCCTCAATGACAACTTGCTGTCGTAATACTTGTCGTATTCATTATATTTATCAAGTTTTTTCTCGCCTCTCTTTTTTGCGCTTTTCTCGTTCCTGATGATCTGCAACAGTCCCTTCGTGGGGATGTCATTCTCACGGCAGTACGCGAGGTTCACCCTCCACTTGTCGAAGCCGTCCGGCTTCACGCAGTTGAGGTCTGCAGCCATTATCTCCTTGACGAGAAGACCGAGGTCGCCTTTAACGCTGCCGGTCCTGGTGCCGAAGTCCGTCTTCTCGCAGTGCCACCAGTAAGCCCTGACAATAAGGTACAGCATGAAGTCACTGTCGACGCAGCCGCCGTATATGTGGCGCCATTTCACGCCGGCGACGAAAAGCATGCTGTGGCGGCCGGGGGATCTCCAGAGACAAGGCTTGCTGCCGCACCACGGAACAGATATGCAATAATAATTCCCTTTACACGATACAATGCGCTCGTCGTTGCGGTCCGGTGTGAGGAACGTCTCGTAGCTTATGACTTTCCCGTATATGCCGCCGTACTTGTCGAGGAAGTCCTGCATACCCATGTCCCTGAAGTCGGACCAAATGTCGGGCTGCTGTTCATCGCCCTCATGCTGATCAGCGGGAATGCATGGAATATAGAAAGGGATGTCGTTCGGCACACGGTGTATTACCCCGGTGAAATCCACGCCCTTGTCGGTCCCGAATACGAGCTGGTACGGGTTCCTTGAATGCTCGTCGTTCCCTACGAGCTTCAGCGCAGGCTCCATTCCGTATATGATGTCGTATATCTGGCCGTAGTATTCCGATGAGAAAGGACGGTCGAACACGTACACCAGACGGAACCTATGATCCTCTTCCGTGCTCGAAAAGGTGTCGTAAACAATCGTAGGCTTCACGGTCAGCAATTCACAGAACTCCTGTGGCCCGATACGCGACTCGTCGATGTCGAAAACCACCATCTGGGCCGGCTTACCGTCACACCACTCCTTTTTCTTCCGGCACGGATATACAGCGTAGCCTTCGGAGAATCTGTCAGCGATCTCCTCTGGCGCCAGAGTCTCGACAGACCAGTTTATGCAGTTGAAATCCTTTCCCTCCGGCTTGTGATCGAAACCCCTGTCAGATACCGTACATTCAATCTTCAATTCCATATCTTGTTTCTTTATATTTGCTTACAATATATTTATCATCATTTATACAGAAAAAACGTATAAAATGCAAAAATACAATAAAAAATCTCAAAAACTGTATACTTTGCAGTATAAATCTAACCCATATAGCAGTACGTACGCAAAGTATACGGTTACGTTAATATACACTGCAAAGTATACAGCCTGCGTTCTCATCTCATCTTTCGGCTTTCTTCCAGACGAACCCACCGGCGGTCTTGCACCTCGGGTCTCCGCCTGCGCACCTCGAGATAGATGCCGTGCTCTTCAGTCCGAAAGCCACGGTCGCCTCTGCGATGGAGTCCCACGTCCTGACGTACTCGCCTTCCAAGGTCCACTGCTCCACACGTGTCTTCGGCCTTCCGCGGTACCTCTCCATCGTGGCGTTGGTCACGTTGGCGTTCGGGCTGGCGATCCAGGTGTCTGACTCGACGGTCTCGCCGACGTCGAACACGGAGGAAGTGTACTGTATCGCCCTCACGAATGTCGCGGTCTCGCCGTCGATTTGTACCTTCGTTTTCTCCCCGCCGCTTTTGAGGACGTCGTATATCCTCTTGCCTTCCTTGCGGGTTATGTCGACCCTCTCGGTGACATAGCTGTCACCCTCCCTGACGCAGCGGTCGACCTTGCCGTCAGGCATCACCATGAACTGGCCCTTACCTGCGGCCAGCATAACATTCTCATTCTTCATGTCCATTTATGTTATTTTTTGTTGTCATACATATATTATACATAGGTTATCGGGAAAAGATTAAATATTGTAAGAAAAAATATTCCGTTTTTTTAATCCAAATAAAACGCGTATATTTATAAAAATAACGGTTAACAATATCATGAACAACATCACAATCCACAGCAACGAAATCGATCCCATGAGGGAACGCGTAACAAAGGAATCACAGAAGCTGATAGACCTCGGGACCACGGCTCCTTTCATGATGTGGGACTGCACATGCTTCGACAAGAACAACAAGTCGCTTAACCTGGTGTACGCCCTGTACACCGGCGGCGAACTCGACGGCAAGGAGGAAATCTTCATCGACGACTTCGGTGACCGCCGCAGGTACTACGACAAGTACGACAAAGAAGTGGAAAGCATCGGTTCCATGCTCAACCGCATCGACGACGAGCACCCTGAGTATTCCGTGTACTATATAAGCGATGACAATGTCCGCCGTATCAAGCGTACCGGCGTCGACCGCCATTTCCCTTACGGCATCAGGAGGTTCGACAACGCAATGGACGCCTTTATGGTGATGAGCGGAGAGTACGGGCCTGTAACAGAAGGCCTGGGTATGGGAAGCCTGCACATCATGACGGAGGACGACTGGCAGCGCGTGGTCTTCGACCGCTTCTGCGACCTCTGTGTAAGGTACAACTCAGGCGACGAGAAAGCGGTAGACACGTATAACAACATGGAGAAAGGCGACGAATACATGACGGACTTCTTTATCGACTTCAACCATGTAATGTACGACGGCGAACACTTCTGGACCGCCCTTATGGGCATGAAGGACGACAACGCCACGAGGCCGTGCAGGGCCCAGTGGGACCTCATCGAGGAGCTGTGGTACAGGTACGACATCGAGGGCATGTGGGAATGCGCCAAGTACATCATGAAAGACGTAAACGACTTCGACGAGATGAACAACATACTTATCGACCGCGGCCTCATGGCCTACACCGCCGACTGCGGCGAGTTCTATGAGAGAATGCTCGACATAATGGAGGAGGGCGGCATGATCGACGAGGACGATTTCGATGACGATTTTGTTGAGAATTCCCCGGCGGGCGACGGGATATGAAAAGGGGTTATCTTTGCTTATCTAAATTGAACAATACAATGAAGAAAGTAATCTTAATCATCGGTATCATGCTCACGGTGATCGCGGCCAAGTCACAGGTGACAGACACCCTGTATGTGTATAACGTAATGGGTGTCTGTATCGACACCGCATATATGACAAACGACACTATAGAGTTCAACTTTGACTTATGCGGGATATATTTCCTGCATAACATAAACCGTTACTCTGTTGAGAAAGTCAGCTATGACGGCGAGAAGCTCAATAAGGTAATATACACCAGGAACACGGACAACGAAAACGGAAATGTTTCCCGGCGGCCGACCATAAAGAAGATTCCCGTATCTTTGCACCGTTAAATCAAATGAACAACATTCAAAACCGAACAGCAATGGACACGAACATCAACAGCATGAGCAAAGAAGAAAAACGTGAGCAACTCACCCAGGAGTACATGGTAATCATGAACTATCCACTGACAATCGCGGGCCGCATCCACAACGCCGCCGCCAATAGGTTCGGCCTCACGGTAGAGGAGTGTGTGGAATGCCTGCACGAGGCCGAAAGAAGAAATTCGGAAAAAAGCTTGCGTATGTCAGAATAATATTGTTATTTTGCACCGTCTTAAGGGAAACCTTGAGGCGTTTTTAGCTTTTTTCACCGGGGACGTTTGCGCCCCGGTTTGTTTTATACGGTCTCAATAAACCTCCATAAACGAGTCCGTCCGTATAATCTGATATGTTTACCAGTTTATACGGACGGACTCCTTATATGAGACGAAAACGGCCTCTATTTCGGTTTTTAATCTGTGCCCATCAACACAACGTCGGTTTCGGGAGCTTGACCTCGATTTCGGTGTACACGCCGAGGCAGTAGTCCGAGAAAACGAACGTCGAGCCGAAGCACGTGTACTGGTTCTCGTAAGGCACATCGATTACATACTCGAAGTTCCTTATCTCCTGTATGAGCTCACTGAGGGCCTGGATGCCGTTGGACCTCACTATGATCGAGGCGGCGTTGTTCTGGTCCTCGGTCTGGTCCTGGAGACGGTCGAAGTAGTAAAGCGTGATATAGTAGCTGAAGTATTCCTCATGCTCGACTGCAGGACGGACCGCACTGGCGAACACCAGAGGATACTGGGTGCACTCAAGGCTGTTAATCTCGTATATGTTGCCCTCCATGGCGAAGTTAACATTGTCTAATGTTATCGCCGTGCTCAGGATCTTGTCCGTGAGCTGGGCGTAGTTATATGTCCTTATTTCCTGCATGACCCGCAACCTTTATTTTTTGTGCCTCCGAGCCAAAGGCCTGACGTGTTGCTGAAGTTCTCGCCTGACTGTGGTTCGTCCAAGTAAGGCAATACTTCCGCGGTCACCTCCGGCAATGAGTCCTTGTTCGCGCATATGAACTTGCTTAACCTGTCCTCATACTCGGCGACGTATGTGTAATAGTGTTTCTCAAGGTATTTCAGCGTGTCAAGGTCACTGGACATTACATTGGTGTCGCTCATCCTCATGACGCCTGTGTTCCTGAGCTTGTAAGTGTTCTCGATAAGGAAAGCCTTCATCGCGCTGTACTTGAGATATGGCTTCACGTAGTTCTCGAGAAGCTCGTTATATATGACGTACTCCTGGTCGGAAATCTTCGGCGTTTCATTGTGAAGCTCATTATACACGAGTTCCTGGAGCTTACGGAACAACGCGGTCCCGATAATCTTGCACAAGTATATCTCCTGTGAAGTCTGTACTATGCTGTTGAGCACCTTCTCCTCGACGTTGGCGTTGATGAGAGACTCTTCTTTAAGCTCCTGCGGGCCGATTAACAATATGTTGTAGAATTCGTGTGTCATATTACTCAACAGTTATTTTTACTGAATTGTCACCCAGAATCTTGTTGAAGCCGCGCTCGATAACGCCTGCCAAAGGACTGAGTGTCATTTTCTTGAAAAGCTTGAGGGCGCCTTCATATTCCTGTTCGTTGAAACCGGTTGACTGACTCGGGTCTCCCATGAGGTTAGGCGTGCAGTGCATTGCCTTGTATATTCTGAGTGAAGCGGCGTCGGATATTGCGTTGAACGTCTGACCGGTGTCGTCGTTTTCGATTTTCTCGACCTCGAGGCCCTGGTCACCGGCGTTAAAGTAAAGGAGAAACTCTCCGGCGTTGTCGAGACCGGTGAACTTGTCGCGTATTCCCTGTTCGATGTCAGCTTTCTGCTCGTCGGTGAGGTTCTGAGAGTTCGGCAATGAGATAACGTACCTCGCACTGATACCGGAGTCGAGCGTCTTGGCTATGTACTTGCCGCTTACGCTTTCCGAGTACATGTCGTACAGGACCGATGTGAAGTTACTTACCGGGTAAACCTGGGACCTGCCGGCGTTCGTCATGTGGAACACCTCGCTCGGCACTATTTCGTCTCCGTGCGTACCGAACTTCGGGTACTGTATAGACTTGTTGGAATACTTTGACCATTTCTTGCTGAAGTAGAATTTGTCACGGTCCTCGTTCATACGTATGAACTCCATAGGGAGGTTGTACAGCTCCGCTATCTGCCCGAGCTTGTTGTATATGACCTGTATGCAGTATCCCCCGAAGATGATCTGGTCCATAACACATGCGTCGATAAGGTCCATCATGGTCTCGCCGTCACGGTTGACATGGTCCTCAGTTATGTTGCCGCTGAGGTTGAACTCATACTTAAGTCCCTTCATGTACTCGGCGGTTCCGTTCACAACGGAGGTGGCGCTCACGGACTCCTTTACAAGGACACGCAGGTCGTTAGGGTATACGTTAGCAGGTCCCCACTTCACGAAGCTCTCGTTATTCGACGTGGTCGTTTCCTTGTAGTCGGGAACTGTCACAGTTTCTTTCTCGTCGACACGTGAGAACACCATGCTTTTAGGTATTTCGTTTTCTTTCATAAGAAACCTTGTTTATTTTTAATGTATTCTGTGAGATTTCTTTGAAAATCGTGTCATTCGGAATTGTGTCGGGCGGATATTAAAAGTAAAGAACATTTTACAATGAACAAACCCGAAACCGACAGGGATCGTCGGTTAAGAATACAGACGGTCATGGCGATTATATCGTTCACCGTCGGCACACTGATAGCGTGTGCATGTCTTTTCCTCATTGAGCCGCTCGGCTCAATCGAGATGTCAGCAATAAGCGTAACCTCGGAATTTCTCATCTTGGCAGGGTCGTTACTCGGTATAAGCGCGAGTTTCGACGCCAAGATGCAAAAATTCAGGGCAGAAGTAGAAAAGGAAATAATCAAGCAACCAAACACACCAAACGATTTCCCAGATGAATAAGACTTGTTCAAAAGAAAAGAAAAGACCGGAATACAAGCCCAAACCGAAACAGATGAAACCCGAATACCATGAACCTGAAGTACACGAGATAGCCGGAATGAAGTACATAATGCTCGGCAATACTCCTTACGCCGTAGATGACAAAGGCGTCATAGATTACGCTGAAACCAAGGTCTTACGAGAAATTCTTGATAAAAATTAATCTTTTTAAGATTTTCCGCATATAATTTTCAAATAAGTTAATAAATATAAAAAATAACATATCTTATTATGAAAATTTCTATTTATGCAATCAAGGAGTCCTCTACAGGAGAAGTGATTTACATCGGTTCAACCAAGCAGACATTATCAAGAAGAATAACACATCACCTTACATACGCTTTCGTGGAAAAATACAGTAAATCATGGGACAGAAAACTGTATACACATATAAGGGAAACATGCGACCGCAAGTCTTTCTATGATTATTTCGAGGTAGAGGTACTTAAAACTGCCGATGTTGACTCAAGGACCGAAAAACTTATGATGGAACGTGAGTACATAGACAAGTACAATCCAAGGGACAACGATGAAATGCCTTACGCCACAGATGATGAAAGAGCTGAGCAAAAGCGAAAAGGAAGTAAAAAATGGTACAGAAACAACAAAGACAAAAAAAGGGAGCTCAATCGTCGTTGGAATAATATCAACTCTGAACGAAAGAGAGAGCTTAACCGCATGTGGAGGGAAAAACAAAAACAAAAGAGTTTAAATCTTTCCAAATCTTGAAATATATAATTTATGTATGCGGGCCGGTTTTATTTGCCGATATGTTCCGGCCCGCTACATTGAATTGACTCGCTAAGGGGTCCGGTTATGTTTAGTTTGCGTTAGTTTCCAAATTTCTCTCATATTCATAGTAGTTTCTTTATATCGTTTACCGGACCCCCGATGCAAACTTTGAATCATTTGAATCTTGTGTAATATATTTTTCCATATTTGTTTTTGTTTTTGTTTCAGTCTTACTTATTTTTAACTTTTCTTAGCCATAAGAATGCGAAAGCCCGACGATTGAGTTCGCCGGGCTTTCAATATATATGGGATTGAAGCAATCACATTTGGTCCGCCATGTTGAGCAGCTCATCCATCCAATGTTTCTTCTCGACTTGTCTTTCCTCTTGGTCAAACTTTTCTTGTTTGGCCATCTGTATGGCGGTGTTCATGGTCTCTATGCTGAAACCGTGAAGAAGGTCGGTGTTCTTGAGCTTGTCCCAGAGTTCGTCGTTCTCGCATTTCATCGACACGCACCAGGTGCCGTCCGGCACGTCGAGGTCGTTAGGCACGATGCCTCTTTGCTTGTCGACAATGTAGCTCTCGAAAACGTACACGTCCTTGACGTCGAACTCGTGGCCGACTGAAACGCTTGACTGGTACCCGTTCTTGAAGAAAAGCTCCGCGCTCTTCCTTATGGTGTCCTTACTGAACTGGACATAGTATTCGAAGCCTGTCTCATCACAGCGATAGATCGGAATATTTGGGATCATAACAGGTCCGGTTATAACGTGTTTCTCGTCGTCGCTGAAGGTGAGCACCTTTTTCCCGTCGCCGTTGAACAACAGGAAATCCGACTCGATAGCAGGCGCTTCTACAAGAGAAATCTTGTACACTCCGTCGAGCTCGTCGCTTATGGTCATGTTATATGTGGGCAGTCCTTTCAATGTAGTCATGTCATGTCTTTATTTTTAATGTAAGGTATCGACAACCCACTCATTCCTCGCCATTATGTAATATCTCGGCCTGCCGGTACGGTTGGGATAATAAAGATACCTCATAATACCGCCGTTGCTTGCCTGTATCTCAATGTCGTAGCACTTTCCATCAACGTTGGCGGCTTTCACATACACTGCCTTAATCTGGCGCTTGATTATTTCCTTCATCATTGACCTGTCCTCTAATGAAACAAGCTCGGTCCTTATGTCCAGCAGTCTCATTATCTCGTCACTTGACTCGAGTGACTTTATACTTGCCTTGATCATACGTATCTTCTCCTTATAGCTGTTGATGGTGTCACGGCGTTTCTTGTCGACCTCGAAATGCTCCTGCATAAGTTTCTCGAAATCGGACTCCGTTATCAGGTTACGTGCGAAGAGCAGCTTGGTGTTCTTTGTCTTGCTGTCATACGAGGTGTCGGCGTCGAGGTTTCGGATCTTGGTCTCAAGCAAACGTATCTCATCATTGTAGCTTTGTATGTCGTCCTTGTTGTGGTTTAATATCATATCTGTCTCGAGCAGGCGCGCATAGTCCCACACCAGGTTATCGAGCACATTTACCGATATTGCAACAGGGTTGCCGCATGAGTGGTCGGTCCTTCCGTAACAGCGGTAATGACTGAAATTGTTGTAGAAACGTTTTCCGCACTCCGTACACCTTATGACGCCAGTACACAGGTTAACTTTGTCCGATTTCTCCATTATACGGTTCATCTTCGCTATGCCGCGGCACTTGTCGTACAGTTCCCTGGATATTATGGCCGGGTACTTACGGCCGGACACATACATCTCGTCAGTTTGACCGCAGTAAGTCGGGTTTTTCAGGTAATCAATTATCACTTCTGCCCTTATGCGTTTGCCGTACCTCTCAAATATCTCGTTGCTAAGGTTCTTGCCGGAATACTCTCCGGTCGAGTACAGCGTGAACATCGTCATTACGATTTCGCTCTCAACCTGGTCCGGAACGACAAAGCCGTGCTCGTTCTTGGTGTAGCCGAACAGCGGTCTTGGCCCGCCGTTGAAGCGTCCCTGCTCCACGTTGCGTCTCTTGCCCCTCTTGAAACGAGCCTGTTTCTGCTCCATTTCCTGCTTGCTCATCGTAACATACAGGGAGAAGGCTATCTCCATTCCTGAATTGGTTGTTCCGTCGGGATTCAGGAGTGTCAGGGACGGGTTCACAATCTTCAGGTTCACGCGATGGTCGATAAGGAACTGCTTGAACCCGAACATCACCTGCTCGTTACGTCCGATACGGTCAAGGGCCCATGCGTACACGCACTTTATGCCGCCGTTATTAATTAAGGTGTAAGCCTTCTCGAGGTTGCGGCGGTACTCCTCATCAAGCTTGATTGCCGAAGCACCCGCCTCGCCGATTACATGTACACGTGACTCGTCAATACCGTCTTTCCTGATGAAGCTTAATAACTCATTCCTTTGAGATTCAATCTCTTGCCTTTCAGTAGAGGTTCTGATAATTGCGATAATGTCTTTCATATTTGTAAGGTTTTACCCCGCAAATATAGAAGAAAAACGATTCAGTGTACACGAATTTGTGAAAAAAGAATATAACGCTTAAGCGTTGCTTGGTATCTTCACAAATTAAAAAACCCTCCCATATTGATTTGGAAGGGTTTTATTATTAACGTATCAGATTATATGGAAAAGTGTCCCAGATGAGACGAAAACGGCCTTATTTTCGGTTTTATATCTCGAGAAGCGCGGCATAGATTGTGTCGTAGTCCGCGACTGTTCCTGTATACGTACCGGTCACGCCGAGGATTGTCACGCCGTCCTTGATGTTGCCGGCGGCGATGTTCTGGTCGATCGAAGAGGTCACTGCGTTTACCGTGACGCTCGACAAACCGTCCTCGCTGCTTGTCACAGTCTGAGAGTTGGTGCTCGGGTTGACCGTCTTGGTATCCAAAACGTAAGGATTGATGTCAACCTTACCCAAACCGGTGTAGCCTTGATCGGGCGTTATGCTCTGTGCTACAGTGCTTGAGTCTACGGTCTTGCTCTGGTTGTTGCCGGCATAAGTACCTGAAACACCGAGGATCGTGACACCGTCCCTGATGTTACCGGCTGTTATATTAGAGTCTATCGCGTTACTTACGGCGTTAACGGTAACCTGGCTCAAGCCGTCGGCGGCAGATGTGACGATTATGGTGTTGGTGCTCGGGTTGACAGTGCTTGTATCGAGCACGTAAGGGTTGACGTCCACTTTGCCCAAGCCAGTGTAACCGAGGTTATAGTCAGGGCTTACGGTCTGTCCGACGGTTGAAGAGTCCACGGTCTTGCTCTGGTTGTTTATAGCCTGTCCCTCGACGCTAACGTCCACAACCACGCTCGCCAAGGCGTCTGCGTTCTGCGGCAAGAACTCGTAACGGCCGTTCGCTGTCAATGTGCTGGTGTCGGTTTCGGTCGTGTACGGATTGATAGTAACGCTTGACAAACCTGTATAACCGTTGTCAGGAGTTACGGTCTGGGAAACGGTTGAACTGTCGGCCGTCTTGCTCTGGTTGTTGACTGTGTCGATCGATACGTCAACGGTGACCTCCCTCAATGCGTCGGCGTTAACAGGAGTGAACACGTATGTGCCGTTCGCGGTCAATGTGCTCGAGTCGGCTTCTACTGTGTAAGGGTTGACAGTCACTGAGCTTAAGCCTGTGTAACCGTTATCCGGTGTTATAGTCTGGCTCGATGTAGAACTGTTGGCCGTCTTGCTCTGGTTGTTGACGGTGTTGACAGATACGTCGATTTCGACCTTCGACAAGGCGTCTGCGCTGACAGGAGTGAACTCATAATGGCCGTTTGCAGTCAATGTGCTCGAATCGGCTTCGACGGTGTATGGGTTGACTGTCACCGAGCTCAAACCGTCCTCTGAACTTGTCACTGTCTGTGAAACGGTGCTTGAGTCGACTGTCTTGCTGTCCAAAACGTAAGGGTTGACAACCACCTGTGACAAGCCGTCGTATCCGCTGTCGGCCTGTACAGCCTGCTGAGATGTCGAGCTGTTCACGGTCTTGCTCTGCAACGTAGGTGCCGTGTTTATGCTGACGTCTATCGTAACCTCGCTGAGGGCGTCGGCGCCTGTAGGTATATAGGTGTATGTACCGTTGGCGGTCAAAGTCGCCGACTTGGTCTCCGTGGTGTAAGGGTTCACGGTTACCTGGCTTATGGCGTCCCTGACCGGGTTTATTGTCTGTGACACGGTGCTTGAGTCCACTGTAACAGGATCCACCATCTTCGACAATATGTTGATGCGGTCGACATAAGCGTAGACGTTGTATGTGGAGCTGTCCTGTACGCTCGCGTCGCTCAACGTAGAGTTGCAGTCGTAGTCGACTCCTTGGATGTCTATGTCAATCTCCGAGAATCCGTCGTAACCTGGATCAGGAAGTATCACGGCCGGGAATGTCGTGGTGGCGGTGATTACCTTAGGCTGGAGGTTAGGAGTCGCGTCGACACTGACGTCTACAGTAACCTCACTGAGAGCATCGGCATTGTTAGGCGTGAACACATACTGTCCGTTCGCTGTCAAAACGCTTGAATCGGTTTCGGTCGTGTACGGGTTAACTGTCACCGTACCCAAACCGGTATATCCGTTATCGGCTGTAACGCTTTGGGAAACAGTGCTTGAGTCGACGGTCTTGTTCTGGTTGTTTACGGTGTTTATGCTTACGTCAACAGTAACCTGGCTCAAACCGTTATAACCTGCAGCAGGTTCGAATACATATTGTCCGTTCTGAGTCAATACGCTTGAGTCGGCGTTCAGATGGTAAGGGCGTACATATACAGCTCTCATGCCGTCATAGCCATGGTCCGGGTATACATCGACTACCGATGTAGATGAATCAGCATATTTCACAAGCTGAAGGTTGGCTATATGCCTTGAACCTGTAACACCGAGAATCGTGACACCTTCTACTATATTGTAATCCTTAATATTAGGGTCGATTGCGGCGGTTACGGCGTTTACGGTTACTTGAGACAAACCGTCTTCACTTGAGTTCACTGTGACTGAAGCTATTGAAGCGTCAACTGTCTTGGCGTCCAAGATATACGGGTTCACGGTTACCGAGCTCAAACCGTCCTCGTCACTTGTCACTATCTGTGCTACAGTTGAAGAGTCTATGGTTTTGGTATCGAGTATATAAGGCTCGATTGTAACGCTTGAAAGACCGGTGTAGCCGTTGTCAGGAGTCACGATTTGCTGCACTGTTGATGAGTCAGCTGTCTTAGCCTGGTTGTTTACGGCGTTTATGCTTACGTCAACAGTAACCTCACTGAGAGCGTCGGCGCTTACAGGTGTATAAGTGAACGTACCGTTAGTGGTTATACTTGCGTTCCTTGTCTCAGTAGTATACGGGTTCACAGTTACCGAGCTCAAACCGTCTTGGCTTGATGTCACGGTCTGACTTACTGTTGAACTATCAACGGTCTTGGAATCCAAGGTGTAAGGGTTGACTGTTACCATATTCAAGCCGTCGTATCCGTTGTCGGCGCTTATGGTCTGCTGTGTGGTTGAGCTGTTGACGGTCTTGTTCTCCAAGGCGTATGGGTTGACAGTCACGCTTGAAAGACCGTCATAGTTCTGGTCGGGCGTCACAGTCTGGCTGTTAGTCGAAGAGCTTACTGTCTTGCTCTGAAGCTCAGGTTCCTGTGTTGGGACGTTCACGCTGATGTCAACGCTCGACATGCCGTCATAGCCGGCGTCCTTAGTGACTGTGTACTCGCCGTTCTGTGTGTAGGTTACCGATTTTGTCTGTATAACGGCGGGTATGTCGGCCACTGAAACGTCTATTGTCACCTCTGATAAGGTGTCAGCGTTCTGAGCGGTGTACGTGTACTGTCCGTTCTGCGTGATGGTGTCGGAAACGGTCTCCTCGGTATATGGGTTGACCGTAACTGATGAAAGTCCGTAATTCGCACCATCTGGTGTCACCGTCTGAGAAACAGTCGAAGAGTCGACCGTCTTGCTCTGCAAGGTTCCCCCCTCGAATGTACCGACCACGCCGAGAATATCGACGTCTTTCTTGATATTCGAAGCTACGATGTCAGGATCGATTGCCGCGGTGACTGGGTTCACGGTCACTTGAGACAAACCGTCCTCCTCGCTTGTAACCGTCTGGCTGCCGGTTGAAGGGTTAACGGTCTTAGTGTCAAGTACATACGGGTTTACGGCCACGTACTCGAGTCCGGTGTACCCTTGATCCGGCTGGACGTACTGTATAGTTGTTGATGAGTCTACGGTCTTTGTCTGGTTGTTAACTGTGTCGACACTCACGTCGATTGTCACGTCCGCGAGACCGTCGGCGGTCGAAGGGTAATAGGCGTACAGTCCGTTCTCTGTTATGGTGTCGGACTTCGACTCGAGCGTATAGGGATCCACCGTCACCTGTGAAAGGCCGTCGTAGCCCTCGTCAGGCGTTACGACCTGCGTCTCCGTGCTCGCGTCGGCCGTTTTACTTTGCAGCACCGCCGGCGTATCGGCAACGTTTACCGAAATGTCAACGCGTGAGAGACCGTCGGCGTTGTCAGGGGTGAAGCTGTACTCGCCGTTGACTGTTATGGCCTGGGTCCTGCTCTCCAAGGTGTAGGGGTTGACGATAACCTGGAAAAGGCCGTCCTTCGAGCTCGTGACGACCTGCGGCTCCGTACTCGGGTCCACGGTCTTGGAGTCGAGCTCATAAGGGTTGACTATCACACGGTAGAGTCCGTAATAGCCCGCGTCGGGCGTGATGTCCTGCAGCACGGTCGAAGAGTCGATAGTCTTCATCTGGAGGCTGTGGTCGTTGTCCGGGCACACCACCGTGCCGAGTCCGCAAGGTATTATCAGTTCTGTATCAGATTTCCTGTATATAATCATCTTGATGCGGTTCTTTTATTTTAATATACTGTAAAGGCCGTTTCCAAAAGCCCTTCAGGAGCCACGAAAACGGCCTTAAAATCGGTTTTTGACGGTGTTATACGCCGGTTATCAGGCCGCCGGTGTCGCCGCCGTAGAATGTCTGTGTAACTGTGTCGTATATGCCGCATTCTCCCTGGTATGTCGCAGGCACGTAGTCATGAACCAAGGTGCCTTGCTCAACCGTTGATTCCGAGGTAACGCCTGTGTACACCCGCATGCCCCAGAAGTCGAAGCTGTTGTTGCTGTCGAACAGAACGACATCGCTTGTCGAACCGCTTAAGCTTTCAGTAACTTGTTCAATCCATGTGTCATATACATTATCACAGCCTATGAACGCAGAACTATCAGTGAATATTCCGGCGGTAAGATCATATCTGTCGGTCTGGCCTGTAGTCACAGCCGCATAAGAGTATGCGCCGAAAGCTATAAGATCCCATTCAGTACCGTATTCGGTTGTCCATAATACATTGAAGCCAGAATCAGCGGTGCTGGCGTCGATAAACGTAGTGCTTGAACCCGTATCGTTCTTCATCTGCAAATCCGCTTTGAAAGTCGTGTATAGGTTCGTTATAGGCGCGACCGTGACGGTGTCGCCGTTGGTCGTTATCTTGGTGAGTATGCTCACGTCTCCGCCGGGTGTAGGAGGCGGCGTGATGTCGACTATCGTAAGGTTGTTTATCGTCCATCCGTTGGCCACGGCGGTGTCGTATGCCGTCTGTATGCGGTCGTCGGCATAGTCGTTCACGGTAAGGCCCCCGGTATAGAACGTGCACGTGTTGTTATAGCCGCTTCCCCAGTAAAGGCTCTGCAGCACCCTGTACACGCTTTCCTGACTGAGGTTAGAGGCCCATCCGAGATAACAGGTATTACCTCCTATATAGTTGTTGGGTATAGTAAGGTTGACGAGGCGCGAACCCAGGTCGTGCGTGAGGTTTATCGAGGCGTCAGAACTGTTGAACCATGTCCATTCGAGGTTGTACTCTATATCGTCTTTCCACGGTGCGAACCATCCGGTCACGTCGGTATAAGGCCCGAATGAAACAAGTCTGCTCATAGGGAAGCTTATCTTCTGCAGACCAGGGGCGTTAGCGCTCGTGCATATAGGGCCCGATGCCGCGAAGCCGTTCCTTGAAAGCAGGGCGTTTACATTGTACGTTATGCTCTTTATGTCGGAACCTACGGAGCCGTCTATGTTGACGAAGCCGTCTATGGCGTGGCCGTAGTACACGCCTTCTATCTGGCCGAGCGTATCGGCGGTATTTACAACGAAGTTCTCGTTTATGCCGCCGAGCTTGACATTTGTAGGCTGGAGCATACCGAGTGTAGGATAGCCTGAAGGTGAAGGCCATAATGCGGAGGTGTCAACGTTATCGATAGTAAGAGCCGTTGCGCGGTTCATCTCGATCGATGCGTCGTATGTGCCCACGACTCCGAGTATCGTAACGTCTTTCTTGATGTTCCCGGCGATTATGTTGGAATCGATTGAAGACGTGACGGCGTTGACCGTAACTGTACCCAAACCGGTGTATCCTTGATCCGCTGTCACGGTCTGCTGGCTCGTACGCGGGTTGACCGTCTTGTCCTGGTTGTTGACGGTCCCACCGGAACCCGCGACACTGACGTCCACAGTAACCTGGGAAAGCGCGTCGGCGTTGCCAGGGGTGAACACGTATGTTCCGTTCTGTGTCAAAACGCTCGAGTCGGTTTCAGTGGTGTAGGGGTTGACCGTAACGGTACCCAAACCTGTGTATCCTTGATCCGCTGTCACGGTCTGGCTTGTAGTGGATGAGTCGACCGACTTGTCCTGGTTGTTGACGGTCCCGCCGGAGCCCTCGTATGTTCCGGTAACGCCGAAAATCTCGACGTCCTTCTTGATGTTGCCGGGTACGAGGTCGGGATCGAGGCCGGAGTCTATTGCCGAGACCGTCACGCTCGAGAGGCCGTAGTATCCGGTTCCAGGCGTGACCGTCACCTCCGATGTCGAGGGGTCCACCGCCCTCGCCTGCAGCGCGTACGCAGAGCTCGGGTCGTCGCTGTATATGACGCGGTGCAGGGTCAGTCCGTTCCGTGAAGGATCCTGCGTGCCCATCACCACGTAAAGGCCGTTGTTCTGGCCGTCGTCCACCACGGAGATGGTCTCGCCAGGGTAGGCGTCGTAGTACCATACCGTGTCGTCGTTAGGGTCGACTTTCCTCTCGACAAGCGACTCTGCTGCGGCGTAGGTCTTGACGATCTTGTACGCCTCGAGGGGAAGCTTGTTGTCGGAAGCGTCCCTTACGTCCAGTGTCACACCGGTCTTTATGACATTGTGCTCCGCGTTGGGGAATATGTCGTAGAACTGGGTTTCTGCTTCTTGTATGCTCATTTTGGTGTCGTTATCTTTCAATTTTTAATATATGAAGCCTATGCGTCTCGGAGTTCCGCCAAGGATATGGTACATGCCGTTGTTGGCGGGGTCGGAGACGACAGATATTATTTCGCCCTCGTACGTGCCGGTCACCTCTTCGAGCGTGCCGAACACACGGAAAGCCTCCACGGGCACGTCGGCCCCGTTGTACCTCAGTCTCTGTGAGGTACGCACGTCCGCTGTAGGGAAAAGCTCATTGAACTCGTCTTTAGGTGTGTCTGCCATTTTTCTGATAGTTTAGTTTATAGAATACCTCTGCAGCCAGAAGCAGTGCCTTATCGCGTTATTGTTTATGCCTACAAGGATGCGGTAGAAACGGCACAGGTAAGGCCATACGCTGCTGCATGTCAATGTCACGCTTGAGTCGCCAGTGCCAGTAAAAGTCTGGCCCGCCGCGTCCGATCCCATCTGCACGCCGCTTATCTCCCAGCTCGTGTTCGACTTAACGGCGAGCGTTATAGTGTTGCTCGTGGAAGGGCTTGCAACCAGGCCGTAGTCGTACGAGAAGTCCTGGGTGTCGGTCCTGTACACGTAGCAGTAGGTCCCGTCCTGTCCGGCCAACGCTATGAGCGGCGGTATGTCCTCAAGCAATGTGGCCGAAGCGTCTTCAATGGCCCTCTTTTCCTCGAGGGCGTCGCCGGCGTCCTCACGCCATGCCTTCATCTGCGCTATCCTGTCGAGGCAGTCTTGTTCCGTATATGTGCTCATTATTGAATATCGTATGTTTTTTTGGTCACGCAGTCATAGAATACGCCGTATGACTTTCCTGGCATGCTGCAATACACGAGATAGTGTATGAGCGCGCTGCCTTCGTATACCATAACCGAGTACAGGGCGTCATAATATGTCGTGCTGTGAGGCTTAACCAGGCAAATCTTGCCCCTAACATCGTCCGAAACAGAAGGCTTCGTTATTGTTTTATCGCTCTTTGTCGCGGTCAATGTATCGAATGTGTGAAACATGCTGCTGTTCGCGAAGTCTATCCCTAATACAAAACTGTAGCTCGCAGAACCGATACTGTCGCTGTAAGTGCCGTAAGTTGTGTCGGAATATGTCTCAACCTTGGCGAAACGTGTATAGTTGGAAGAAGATATGTTGGTGCCTATCCTCATCGTATACCCGTCACTCGTGTCGTACGCGGTTATATAGTCCACCGCATCGCCGCTGTTTCTTCTCTGACAATTCACTTTAAGCACGTAACTGTACGCGCTTGAATTCGGTATGTCAGTATACGCGTACCTTGTGCCGCTTGAATACCCTGTTTTCTCGGCAAGCCCTTTGGTCACGTCGATGTAATACGCGTTCCCGCCGTCGCTGTAAAGGCCCGGCTTCGGGAAACTGGCGTAAGTCCCGTTCGATACGAACGTCGGCCTGTACTCGTGACGGTTGACGTCCCAGTGCAGGACGGGGGTGAATACCGAGCTCCATGCCTCCGTTGACCTATAATCCTTTTGGGCGCGGTCTAATTCGTACACCTTTACACCCGCAGGTAATGCATTGAACGGGAACGAAGCCGCGTTGTCCATGAAACTTATGCCGGAGAACAGGGTCACAGGCTGGTTGGGGTAGTTGCTTCCGCTCGACTGCGCCTGGAGAGACCCGGCGTGCGTCCACGAGCCGTTGTAGAGCAGCGATGAACGGTAGCCGCTCGAGCTGTAATATGAGCACTGCAGCGTCTGGCGCTTGTAGAAAGGGTATCCCGTCCAATCGGTCTGGGCCCTGTTTGTGTTGTCCAGGGTAGGTGAGCCGCCTGTGGGGTCTTTTATCATCTGCCTCGCGGCCCTTACGTAGCTGTCGGTATAGAGGAGACCGAACATGCAGCCTCCGTTGCCGGTTATGTACTTGAGAGAAGAGCCCAAGGGCACGAGTTCGCAGTCCACCTGCACCGATACGGAGGCGGTGACCGTCACAGGGAACATATATGCGCTCTCACCGTCGTTCATGATCCACGGCAAGCCTATGTCGGGGTGCGAAGCGTCGGGAACCTGGCGTATAAGCCCGCCGAGGTCGTCAAGGCTCGCGTCGGCCGGCACGGTCACGCCCTTCGCTGTCAATGCCGTGAGGCATGAATGGAAATTCGTAGAGATGTCCTGTATCTTGTCCATACAGTCCTGTAATGTATATGTTGGCATGTTATTCAGTTATGTTTCGAAACGGCCTCCACGGGGACGTAAAGGCCGTTATTTTCGGTTTTTTACCATATTACGCCGCTACCTCCGCATGTCTGGCATGTTCCGAATATAGTCTCACCGCTGCCTTCACAGTCAGGGCAAAGCATCGCTTCAGGCTCTTCCGGGAAATCCGGCATAGGCGGCATCTCGTCCACAGTTATAAGGTGGATGACCCTCTGCTGGCCGTAACCCACCATGTTAAGGTAAACATCTCCGCCGCCCCTGATTTTCACGGTGTAGGTGGCGTGCAGTTCATCGTCGCCATGGCCGTTAAGGCTAATCGAGCTGACCCATGTGGCGCCGTTGTCGACCGACATCTCGACACCGCTGCTGGTCAATGTGAACTGTGAGTTCTGTTCGTATCCCGTGTGGGCGGTTATGAAAAACTGGCGCTCGTCGCCCGACATGTATGAAACCGTATAGATGCCCATTCCTTCATAATCAGTCATGTTAGGTATATTATAATAGCCGGCCGGATCATGCGAGGCATAGAATACCCTTCCGCTGTTAGCGAAAGCAGCCTTGTCATTTTGGTTGCTGAGCGTTCCGTATGATTGGCACATGAATTGCTGCGTATCGAATATGCACACGCATTCGTCGTATTGCGAATCGGCTTCATAGTTATGAAGCGGATAAGGCGTTGTGTCGCCGCCGCCTGAGCCTCCATATGTGCCTGTGACACCCAAGATACTGACGCCTGACTTGATATTGCCTTCCGTGATATTGGAATCGATTGAAGAAGTGACACCGTATACGGTTACCTCATCCATTCCAGTGTAGCCTGAATCCGGTGTAGCCCTTTGTAAGGTCCTTGTGGGCGTTACCGATTTCTTCTGGTTGTTGATTTCCACGCTGTCGCCTACATAGTTACCGGTTACGCCCAAAATCGTCACGCCGGCCTTGATATTGTCAGCGATAATATTCGGGTCTATGCTTGAAGTGACGGCGTTGAACTGTATGCTGTTCCATCCCACGTAACCTTGCGGCAATTCATACGCCTGCTTTATTATGTTGTTCGTGCTTGGGTTCATCGATATGCTCATCAACAGCTGGTTAGAGCCGCTGTAGGAACCTGTCACGCCCAAGATTGTCACGCCGTTCTTGATGTTGCCGGCCGTGATATTGGAGTCTATTCCGGATGTTACCTCATTGACGGTAACCGTGCCGAGGCCGGTGTAGCTCGAATCGGCGGTGACAATTTGCTGCACCGTCGAGGCGTCCACGGTCTTGTTCTGGTTGTTGATTTCGGTTCCGCCGCCCCCCTCGTAGGTGCCGGTGACCTTCAGTATGGTTACCCCGTCCTTGATGTTCTCAGGCACGAGGTTCTTGTCCTTGATTATGATTGTCGCCATTTGGTTGTTATCTTTATTTTTAATATAGGGAATAAGGTCCCGTCGGGATGTCGTTTCCAACGGGACCTTGTCAAGTCATGAATATGTGTCAGAATTGGTTGCTGGTCACAGCGGTTCTGTTCGCGTCCTGGCCGTTGTTTATGTCGTCGACCGTCACGAACACGCGTTGAGCACCCTGGTTGTACCCCGCGTTAAGCTGAGCCGTCTGGTCGGTGTCCTGTACCTGTCCCATTATTACACGGTCGGTAAGTCCGGATACGTTCGCCGTTGAACCTCCGCCGCTTGAGTTCGCCTTGGTTGAGCGGTTAATCTGCTGTGTGCTTGCGATGGCCGTGGCTGTCAAAGCTGCTGTCTGTAAAGCCGCGAGTATATACGATGCAACGCCGTACTTGGCGTTAGCGGCCCATGCTGCCATTACACCTGTTGCCCAGTTTGCCCAGACCTCAGCTATCTTCATGGTACCTTCCTTCTTGAGGTATTTCTGGTACTCTTCGGAGTTTTCGCCGTAAAGTTCCTTGGCCTGTTCTTTCTGCTCACCGTAGTATGAGCCCATCGCTGATGCCAGACCGCCGAGCGCGTCGAACGTGCTCATGCCGATGTCCTTAATCTTGTCAGCATAGTCCGCAGCGTTGTCTACTTGTTTCTGCTCGTAGTCAATCTGGGCCTCTGTGAGCTTGCGCTGGATTTCCTCTATCTGCTCTGCATATTTCCTATAAGCGTCTGAGTTCTGGTCAAGCAAGGACATCTTGGTCTTAATCAGCTCTATTTCCGCTGTGTACTCGTCATAAAGGGCCTTGCATACGTCCTGAGCGTATTTCTGGGCCTCTTCATACGCCTGTGTCGGGGACTTGCCTCCGCCGAATATAAGCGCCGATATTATGCCGCCGTCGCCTTTTCCGTGAATCCATGCGGTCGAGTCAAGCGCCACTGTATTGGCGAGGTCGCGCAATCCGTTCTTGGTCCTTGTCTCTATTTCCTTGAGCTGGGCGTCGATAATCTTCGAAGTGTCGTCCGTTATGCTCTTGGCGAAATCAGGAGGAAGCACCTGTCCGCTCTGCTCGAATAAAGACCTTAACATGTCCACATACTGCTGTATTGTCATCTTGTTCCTCTCAAGAAACTCTGTAAGACTTTCGACACCGTTCTCAGTATGGTTCTGTTCTTCGAATTCGCCGTTCATTATGGCGTTCAGATACCATTCGACCTCTTCGGACTCGTCGGCGAGGTTGTCATTGAACGCCTGGACATGATCGATATACGCCTTCTGGTACTGCTCTTCATTGATAAGGCCTTGCTTATATAAGTCGTTTATGGTCGTAAGTCCTTCTTTCAAGCGTGCGACGTCCCTAAGAATTCTGTTGTTGATGGCTGTGGCATAGTCAGTAAGCTCAATTTCACCGGTCACACCGTTGACATTGTCCTTGAGCTCTTTTGACTTTTCTTCGAGCTCTTTGACGAATGTGTCGTACGCCGTGACTGAAATCTGTCCTGTGTTCTTGAGTTCCTCAGCTTTCTTGCGCCATGTCTCAATGAACTTGTCGATGTCCGATATGATATAAGCGTATGTGTTACGCACCCTGCCTGTAATCTCTTCCTCAGACAAGCCGAAGTCGTCGAACATATGCTGCATCTCGCTCTCAAAAGTCTTGACCTTGTTCTGCATTTCAGGGAACTTATCAGCGAACTCTTTCTCGAGTTTCTTGAAGTTCTCACTGTTCTTCTTTATGCTCTTGTCGACCTCATCCTCGACTTTTGTACGGAGCTCTTTTATCTGGCGCTGCGTAGTGGATATGTACCTTTCCTGCTGCTCAATCTGTTCGTCCCAGTAATAGTTCTGCTCTGCTGAGTTGCCAGGGTTTAGCCTGTAGTTCTGAAGGTTACTGAGTTCTTTCTGAGCTTTATTGACGTCTTCCTGAAGCTCTGATATTTCCCTGCGGTATTTGCCGGCAGTGGTCATAAAGCCCTGGTTAACCATCCTGGTGAGAGAACGGTCAAGTTCGGTGAAAGCGTCGTTATTAGCCTGCCACCAGTCAGGGAGAGTATTGTCTGATATGTTGTTCAAGGTCTCGTCATACTGTTTCAGCGTGGCGTTGACCTTATCGAGTTCTTCACCCCATGTCTTGAGCGCTTCTTCATTCGCTTTTGTGGCTTCAGTAAGCCTTATGTTGTTTTCAAGCACAGCTTTCCTGCGCTCGAGAATATCTTTCCACTTCTCGGTCTCGGTCTTTATTATCTCTGTTATCTCTTTTTCCTCGGCGCCGAGTGCTTTAAGCCTTGTTATACGTCTCTGCATGGCGTCGTTGTCTGCCTCTATGGCATCGTAAACGTCCGTGTACTTGCCTTCCACCTTTGCCAAAAGGCTGGCCTGGAGCTCTTGCATCTCACGCGCCTCTTCAGCCGCGGAGCTCAAATGCCTCAATGCGGATGTGACTGCCGTGATAGCCGCGGTAATAGCGACCAATATAGCTCCGATCGGATTGGCGGCGATAGCGGCTGTCACCGACTGTATAGCGGATCTCAAACTGAAAGTCGTAGCGGTGGCCGTAACCTCGGTCGTATTCAAAGACTGTGTAGCGGCGTTCTGCGTGTTAAGAGCCTGTGTGGTTGATTTGGAGGTGTTAAGGAAAGTCCTTAATGATATGCTTGCTGCCTTTGTAGTCTTGATGAATCCTGCGAAACCCTTCAAGCCATTCATTATAGACATAACAGCCTGCAGCTTAACGAAAGTCTTCTGAAGATCTTCGGCGTCACCTCCGAAAAGAGCGATTACACCTGTAGCCGCACTGAATCCTGAAGCCATACTTGCCGTGGCGTTCGTGGTGGTCTGGAACACCGTGTCCAATCCGCCTGTCGCTGCCCTCACCTGCTGAGTGGTCTCCTGGAGCTGGTCCATCTTGGTGCCGAGCTGCTCAAGAACCTGCGCGTATTCCTCAGTTCCCGGTGTAAGCTTGTAAAGCTCGTCCTTAAGGCCCTTGATCTGTTTCCTCAAATCATTAGCGGCATTGTCAGTGTTCTTCAGCTTATTGCTGAGGTCGTCAAAAGTCTTGCCTGCGTTCTGTGCGTTGGTGTCTATCTGTATTTTTATGACATCCATCGTGGGAATTCTTTATTTTTAATGTAGAAATCAAACAGCCTGGAAACAGGTATAATTTATATAAAAGAATGTGATATTATGCCAACAGGAGTTTACTTAAGGACAAAAGACAACACGCACAAACCCGAAGAATACGAGAACGACACGCCAGAGGAGTTTTTCTGCCGTGCCGAGGCCATACTGAGATCCATATACTACAGTTACAAGGACGCCATAATCGACGGAGAGACCGACCACCAGAACTTGAAGGACATGGTCGACTCCATGATATACAACGTCCTTGAGGCCGAGAAGAAGATAACACGTGAATCTTCTCACAAACCCACGCCGAGGCCAAAAGTACACGGCAACGAGAAGCGATGGTCTGAAGTCATGTCGAGGAATATGAACCAATACTATAACGACCTCAGGAACATGGCGAAAGAAAGGATTAATATGAAATGAAGAAACTGAGCAACCTGAAACTGGAAATAATCGATTTAGACGAGATTCCCGACCAAATAGACATATCCATCAACCTTCCTAAAAAAGATGTCCCAGAATCGATAAAAAGGCCTCCAAAATCGAAATCCGTACAACTGTTTTAATTACATAAAAACGAAAAACCCGAGATTCAAAAGAGTCTCGGGTTTTTACGTAATAAATGATCGTTATTTAAGAGTTTAACATTCCGTGAATTATCCATTGTTAGCAGCTGAAACTGGGGTAGATACGATACCACTTATGATTGAAGAGTCAATGCTGTAAGGCAATTGTTTAGACTCGTCAGTGATAGTGATGTTGTAGTAGTTACCGTCTTCAGGTGCCGCGCCTGTCTGGGCTGTCATAGCCGTACCGGTTGCATAAGCATCTTGGCCTAAGTACCAATACATACCGTTCTTGTCGTTTACGATAGCGGCCAAACGACCGTTCATAAGTTCGTTGATCTCGATGTGCTTGGTTGTGTCGAGGTGGTTGATGTTACCGGTAAGCTCGTTTGTATAGTAGCTGTAGCCGTTGGTCTCATCCTTGGTCATGGTAGAGGTAAGGCCTGCGGTGTTCTTGTTGAACACATACTCGTAGAACTTCTTGCCAGAGGCCATGGTGATAGAAGTGATGTTACCGTTAGAAACGGTGTACGTTGAAACGTCGTCGTATTCAGCTACGTATACAGCCTTAACACCAGAAAGGTTAGGCTCACAGCTGTAAGCTATACCGGTTAAAGTTACATTGCAACTCATTGTTTAATCCTTTCTGTGTTATTTTTAGGCTTCGGTGATTGTTATTACTTCGTCAGGGAACTTGATCTGGGTACCGGCGTTGAACAACACTTTGAAACGTGTCATTTCGTCCTTGTCGTCGTACCAAACCTTGAAGTCGTTCTCACTGTTCTCTACATCGGTACCGAACACAAGGTTCTTGGCCCATGTGCAAACAACGTAAACGTCCTTGCTTGAAATCTCAGCGCCTGTCAAACCTACAGTTGGTCTGATAGTTACACGGCTGTCACCAGGATAAGTGATTGACTCAGAAGCGGCGTCGATCATCTCGCGGTTAGCGCAACAAACAGCGTTCAATTCGCTGATATAGCCACGGTAAACAGTAGGAGAAACGAACATAGTGATTTCGCCACGCTCGTACATTTCGTCAGTGATGTTCTGATAAGCCTTGTCGATTACCTCGTCATAAGCAACACCGGCAGAAGCATCGTAAGTCTTGATACCGGCAGAAGCGTCGGTAGCGATAACTGAAAGCAAACCGTCGAACAATGAGGTTTCCTGCCAGATAGCGGTTTCAAGCTTGGCGTTGATAGCCTTAAGGTTTTCGTCCACGATTTTTTCCTCGAAAGGAAGGGTCTCACGGTTAGCGTCGATTAAGAGCTGGTAGTTCATCCAGTATTTACGCATGTCGCGGGCACACCATTCTTTGTTAACCTTAACAGGAGATACCTCAATCATTCTCTGAGTGAAGGTGTCGCTGCCGTCAGGGTTCCAGCCGCAAGTAGAAGCGTCTGCAAAAACGACTGTAGTATCAAGGTAGTTCAAAGGAGCTTTGTACTTAACATCGAGCATTACGTCGATAACATTAAGGGTCTTTGCACCCAAAACAGCCTTGGTAAGCAATTCGTCTGTTCTCTGTTCAACGTATTCGTTGAGAGCAGTTAAATTAATAGCACTTGCCATAGTTATGTTTTATGTTATTTTTATTTCTTGGTTTTGAATAATGGTTTATTATCGGTTTCATTCTTGCTTTCCTTGTTGAAAGCGTTCTCGTCTTGTGGTAAAGCCAAAAGGGCTTCGACTTGTTCCCTCAATGCTGAAACTTCAGCCGCCATGTCGGCTAACTTCTGATCGTATTCGGCCCTCATGTCCTCGATAGCCTTCTGGGCGTCGAACTCAGGTTCCGGTTCCTGTGCGGGTTCCTCAGCCGGAACTTCCTCAGCTGCGGTTTCCTCCTTCATCTCGGAAGGCTGTTCATCAGCCGGGGCTTCCTCTTCTTTGTTACGGATTTCAACGCACTTTCCGTCCTCGATCACGAAAGTGGTGTCGTTGCTTACGTACTCGCCGTTCTCGGGCGCGACGTACTCAACCTCACCGTCTTCATTCTCGACTTCGACATACACGTTGTATCCGACCATAAGCTCAGTGTCTTCGTCCCAAAGCAACACGGTACCGTTGTCACACTGGACCTGTCCGAACTGCATGAAGAGAGACTTGAACAAAAGCTTGAGTCTTGATTTCTTAGTCATTGACATATTAGTGGTTGTTAACTTTCTTTACTTTTAATATCAATACTTGATATTTTTCAAAACTCTGTATATAAGTTCTTGATTTTCAGCTTAATCTTTAGGCCAAAATCAGGATATAATTTTTATAAGGAAACTTTTAATAAATATAGTATACAAAAATCATTTAACATGGAATGTTCAAAACCGACAAGAACGACCCCGAATACAAGAGGTACACCAAATACATAAGGTCCAAGGAGTTCGCAGAGGTAAAGAAACTCGTGTTCGAAAGGGACAACTACACCTGCGTGGCGTGCGGATGGAGCATAAACGACTATAATCCAGACAAGAAATCCATGAAAAGGACCCTACAATGTCATCATACAGCTCCTGGCTACAAATGGCTTTACAGAGAAAAAGAAAACTTGAGTGCATGTGTCACTTTATGTTCGTGCTGTCACTCCAGGGTCCATATGTCTCCTTCTAATATAAGCTGGTTCAAGACACCTCTTATGGAAAAATTAAGTGAAGAACGTGACAAACAGTGAAATAGTAGCCGAGAATTACGACCTCATAAAGCTGTGCTGCTCACACCAGTGCAGGAAATATGACACGCCTATGGAGTTCGTTGACGACATAACACAGGAGATATGCCTTATACTGCTGGAGTACGACAACGCCAAGCTCAGCAAGATAGTGGAAGAGAACCATCTTAACAGTTTCATAACTGGAATACTGGTGCGCCAGCTGTACAGCACGAACTCACAGATATACAGGATGTACCGCAAGCTCAGGGAACTTTCGAACGATGTGACCGAGGACGTAGAGCCCGCCGCGCCTAAGATAAGGCAGAAGAAAGAAGCGCCTGCAGAGAACCTTCCGTACTACGTGGAGGACTACATGCCGAACGACGAAGACGACGATGAAACGCTCTACTACAAGGAGGTCATCGCAGGTCTGAGGCCCGGCGAAAGGAACATATTCCTCAGCTACTGCGAGAACCCTAACGTCTCCAGCATGGCAAGGTCGCTGAAATGCCCGCAGGCCCTGCTGAACAACTACCTTAACAATGTCAAGAACAAATTCAAATAACCGTATACTTTGCAGTGTATATTAACGTAACCGTATACTTTGCATACGTACTGCTATATGGGTGTAATTTATACTGCAAAGTATACAGTTTCGACTAAAATATTATAAAATACATTATGATAGAGAATCTAATTTACATAACATTGATCGTCGTCGGTGTTTTCTACTCGGGTTTTCCCATGGAGATCGAATCGATTATAAACGATTTCTTGAAGAAGAAAGGTTCCGTCGGGAAATTCAGGATCCCGAAACCGTTTTCTTGCCAGCTGTGCATGACTTTCTGGTGCACCTTGATATACACAATCATCATCGGGAGGTTCTCACTGGCGAACACGGCTGTATGTCTGGGCTTCGCGCTTTCCACAACTGCGGTGGAGTACGGGATAAGGCTGGTTCTGGAGACCGCGGAGACCGTCCTCGTCAGGATCAACGAATATATCAACTCCTGAGATAAAACCCCTTACATCGCGAATACGTATTAAAATAAAAGGAAATACAATGACAAAAGAAGACAAGAAACAGCTCACGGAACTTGAGGACCTCACAGGAAGGCTGTCCAAGTTCTCGAAGCATTTCGACACCGCCACGCACGGATACATAAGGATCACCCCCGAGGACACGAGAAGGCTTCTCGAGGCGTTCCACGGGCCCGACTGGAAATCAAAGGTCAAGCCCTCGGTAATGACCTGCTCAAGTTGTAAATTGAACGAGATAAGGTCCATCGGCATGGAATACTTCGCCGCCCTGAACACAATCAAGACCTTAAAGGAAAACGACAAGAAAAAGAAAAATGTGGAACAACAGTAAAAGCGACAAGACAATAGGCTACACCAAGTCGAAGGAACTGTTCGACATCCCCGATCCGGCCCCTAATACGATACCTATGCCGGCGATACAACCTATGCAGGAAGTCCCCGTAAAGAAAGACGAGACTGAGGTGCTGTCCGAGGCACGCATGAGGGTGATATTCGGCCAGGACGAGCCTGTTATAGTGAAGTGGCTGTGCGCACAGCTGGGCGTCGACAGTGCTGAGGCGAAAAAGATGATAAAGGACATAAAGTCCAACCTCGACTACGAGTTCGCCATGTACATATCCACCGCCACCCAGGACAACATAATGATACTCAAGACAATGCTGACGGCGGCGTTGGAGAAGAAGGACTTCCGTAACGCCACCGACATATTGACAAAGCTCGACAACCTAACCGACCGTTACATGGAGAGACAGGGACTCATCGAGCACAAAGAAAACCAGGCCGAGGACAACTCCAAGGCCATAGAGATTCAGTTCACATGAAGATAAGGATGCCACATCTTGCGCTGCACCAGCAGGACGTGTTCGACAGGGTAAGGCACGCCTCCGGAACAGGGCAAACTTTCGTGATAAAGTCACCGAGGCAGTGCGGAAAGACTTACTTCCTGAAATACGTGCTGCTTTACTACGCCCTGGCTTTCCCCGGATCCAAGTCCATACTGCTGGAGCCAGTCGGGTACGCCGCAAGGAGGGTGCAGCGCGAACTAAACAAGGACCTCAAGAAATCGAAGCTCGTGGAGTCGTCCAACATGACTGACGGCTACATATCGTTCGTCAACGGCAGTGAGATCCACTTCAAAAGCGCCGAGCAGGGTGAGAACCTCCGCGGCCTCACGGCGACGGGTATACTCGTAATCGACGAGGCCTCCTACATTCAGGATTGGATATACGAGATTTGCCTGCCTTTCTGCAACGTCGCGAGGGCCCCTAAACTGATAGTGAGCACCCCGCTGTTCAAGGAGGGCTTCTTCTACAACGAGTTCTCGGACAAGGACAACACGTGTTTCGACTGGAACCGCGACAGGTACGACTTCTCTGCGTTCCTTTCCCAGGAGGACATTGACAAATACCGCAAGAAATACACGAAACAGAAGTTCATGACCGAGATAATGGGCCAGTTCATAGAGGCGATGTCAGAGGTCTTCGGCAACTTCAAGGCATGCGTCGTGACGCCCGTCGACATGAAACCTGTGTACGGTGGCATAGACTGGGGCGCCGGCGCCGAGAATGACGAGACCGTCCTCACCCTCATGAACAAGGATCACCAGGTCGTGTACCGCTGGGCGACCGCTGAGATGGAACCCACAGCCCAGATAGAGGCACTCGCGAGCGTGATAAACTCGTTCCCGAGCCTGAAGGCCGTTTACATAGAGAAGAACTCAATCGGAAATGTATATTTGTCAATGCTGAGGAAGAAAGTCAGCAACATCGCGCTGATAAGGGCTTTCGACACCACGAACGAACAGAAGCGCGAGATAATCGAGCAGCTGATCGTGGCTTTCGAGCAACGTACAATCGGAATAGACAACGACCCCATCCTGTGGGCACAGCTCGCGGGATTCGCGGTCAAGAAGATAAAGAAAGGATACACCTACGGCAACGACAAGGACAAGACGCACGACGACCGCGTGCTTTCCCTTGCTTTCTGTTACTCGCTGTTCGAGAACAAGTCCGCGGGTACCATAGGATTCTCAAAAAGATAAACACACATACAATGAAAGAACTTGAACTGAAGTTCCCGAGCTCATGGGACGAAGTAACGTTAAAGATGCACACGGAGATAACCCTCACCGAGGGAAACGTGTTCGAGAAGGTGCCGATACTGCTGGAGATACTGACCGGCGAGGACCGCGAGACATTTAAGAAGCTCCCCGCCACGTTCGTTGTGACCAGCGGACTGGAGCAAAAGCTGGCCTTCATGCAGAAGCAGCCGATACCGAGGGCCCCTTCGGAAAAGCTCACGCTCAACGGCACCGAATACAATGTCGGGCTTTACCCGCAGAAATGGACCGCGGGGCAGTGGCTGGACTACAACGCCGTGCTGTCCCAGGAGATGCCGGCCGGCGACAACCGCAAAATCGCCATGATAATCGCGTGTTTCGCCGTCCCGATGGGACACGAATACGGCGACGGATACGATTTCGACTCCGTGGTGGACGAGATATACAAACATATGCCGATAACAGTGGCTCTTGGGTACGCGAGTTTTTTTGCGCTTCTGCTGCAAAGCTTCGCAAAAGCTTTGGCAGCCTATACGGAGAAGAAGAACAAGAAATCGACCCGGAGACCGGGCAGCCGCTCAAAAGGGAAACTGAACCGGGAAAAGGATTCAACCAGAAGTGGAACTCCTTCATAATGATCGACGCGGTCGCTACGATGCAGCACATAAACTGGAGACAGGCTACAGACCTCAATGTATACGAATTCCTGAACACGTTCTGCTACTACCAGGAAAAGATAAGATACGAGAACAAGCTGCGTCAGGAAGCCATGGAGAAGGCCAAGGCCCGCAAACGTTATTGAAAAACCTGATTTAAGATAGTTTTCGTCCCATATAAGGAGTCCGGACCGGAAAGCTGATATGTTTACCAGTTTTCCGGTCCGGACTCTTTATATTTGGTTTATGGGATTACTCCTCTTCCTCTATTTTCGGATATGTCATCATGCCGCTGGAGTCGTAGTCGTATACTTTGCTTGAACGGTTGACGGTAAAATCCCAGTCCTGCCCTTGGGTCCAGGCCTCGATGTTGTGCACCTCGACCAGCTCCACCTTAGTCAATGACTCGCCTGAGATGTCGTAGTCGATAACCTTGTTCGGGTGGAACAGGTGGTTGTCAATCACGACGAAGTTCCTGAAGCTGAAGGTAAGCAGGTCCATTGTGTCGAGCCAGAAATTGGCGGTCACGACACGGTTCTGTGCGCTGTAAAGTTCCTCGAGGTAGTTGCCCCAGAACCTCGAATACAATGATATTGCCTCCGGGTACGTGGAGTCCGTCTCCTTCGAATAGCTGACCTGCGGCTTGGCCCAGTCGAACGTCGCCATTCCCCTGTGCGTGCTGTAAAGAGGAACCTTTGTCGATATTGCGATGTTGTTTCCTATGGCCCCTGTCGTGCTGTACTTGTCGAGGTCGTACCAGCACCTGCCTCCGATGTTGTTACTGTTCATCCAGCTTGAGTCCTGTGTTATGCAGACCATCTCCTTGCCACTGAGGGAGGTGTAGCCGCAGTCGAACACGTACCTCGGTCCCTCGTTAGGGGCGTTATGGTCCTTCTTCTCGATCATCGGGATTTCGTAAGGGGTTCCCTCCGCCATCATTACGTTGTTGCTCACATCAAGCATGTACGTCATTCTCTGTCCCTTGCTCATCACGGTGTTGTACGCGAAGTTAGTGAACAGGTTCTCGGTGTCGGAGTTGAAGCCGTAACCGGTGTTCACGTACTCCATGCCGTACTCCTTGCCCTCCGAGTCCTTGAACTGGTTCTCAAGGAACGAGTCGCCTGCCTTGTAGCCTAAAGTGTATACGCGCTTGTCGAACGTGAGCGGCTGTATCTCCATGCCCTGCGAACGGTCGAGCTTGTCGGACCAATCCAAAATCTGATAATTTTGGAAATACTTGTTGCGGTTCTCAATGACAACCTCGCCCTGTGAAACGTCCCACACGCAGCCGGTCATCTTCGTGAAGTCACCGAGAAAGTCCCGCTGGGACATGGCCTCGCTTGACATTATCGTGTTCATGTTGATGTAGAGCGGCGACCATGACGTGGTTCCGGCCTCGTATGTAAGTGTCCTGCCGTACCATCCGTCCGTCTGGAGCTTCGACAAATCGCCGGAGCTGAGTGAATCGATAGGCAAAACCTCGAACTTAACCGAACCGGGGTGGAACACCGTCGTGTATTCGGCCGATGTCGGTGAAGGCCTGTCGCCCCATGAGAACGACACCTTGTCGAGGAACATGTTGAGCAGGTAATGCAGGTTAATCTGCGTGCCGGGCGTGAAGGACCACGTGAACCTGCAAGGGACCATAGTCAAGTCGGACCAGCCGGGATACCTTGCGGCCGTGGCGGTGTTATGGAATGTCCAGTGCCTTACGTGGTCCGTAGGGTTCACCGGGCCCGGGTCCCACCAGTACGGCGCCTCTGATGCCCCCGAGGTCTTGAGCATGTATATGGTCTTCGTCCCCTCGTTCGGAGGCAACGGCGCCTGGCCTCCCGTGCCTGCTAATTCAAGATTCAGCTCGATGCCTGAGTCCGCGCCGCCGTACCTCATGTACGCCTTCTTAGGGCCGTCGTAACCGAGCGATGTGAAGTTAAGGTCGCATGTCAGCTTCATCACGAACTCGACCGTCACCTGTGTGCTGTACTGGTCGGGGCTGATTGTCGAGCCGTTGAATATCGTGCTTTCATAAGCGGTCTGCTGGCTCATTCCGTAAACGTTCCACCCCGTGCTGCCGTAACCTGAGCCGGGCGCCGTGACGGTATGGTCGCTTGACGGTAACGTGCCCTCGACCTTTATGTTCTCCGCCTCGACGTTGAACTGGGGCTGCAGCATCCATCCTTCCGTGACGTAAGGGCTGGCCATGAGGCTTGAGTCAATCTTGATTCCGTGGTCGTGCGTTATGCCGTCCATGAGGAAGCTGACGCTCACCGCCGGACGCTGGTACTCTATCCTGTATTCCCTCGAGGCGTACTCGTCTATGTCGGTGCCCACGTCCTGTGTCTTCATCGATATGACTTGAGGGGGTTCGCTCGCGTTGTACTTGGGCGTCATCATCTTGTCGTTCTGGAAGTCGGCGTAGAAACCGGCCCTTGTTGGGACGTACCTTATGACGTCGGCGAACTGGTGTGTCGCCCCCCAGAACTCACCCATGCTTTCTCTGTCAAGGTAATGGTTGAAAGCGCTGGAGTCCTGCAGGGTGCTTACCTTGTTGAGCGGAGTGTTCCCCAAGCGGACGAGCATCTCGTGTTCCACGGTGTAGAAGCTGCACGTGA
>JAEIGA010001548.1_pt1 | contig 35930 bp, 27 predicted proteins | sample 9270691 | NCBI WGS metagenome assembly JAEIGA01 (sample SAMN17057246, study PRJNA624740) | gut metagenome | biome: biome; isolation source: fecal sample | host: Bos grunniens | place: China: Xizang | collected 2019
AGCTTATACTTGTGCAGTTTCAGCATCTGCTCAGCATAACGATAGCCAAGTGTGCGCATGCCCTCTGTGCTGAAATGAAACTGGTCGCCCGTGCTCTCGCAATCCTTAGCCGAAATGATGTAGGAGTTGGGCAGCGTCTTAGGCAAATTGGGCAATATGTCCACATTGAATCGCCAGCACACTCCCCCCTGCTCCTGATGCTTCAGCTCGCCAGCCAAAAGGGGGACATCCTTCTTCTTCAGATTCAAATCCTGGCACAAGTTGTCATAAATCTTCTTCACGCGCTCAGGCCACTTTGGGTCGTCAGAGTTCGACTCGCCCTGATGGATGAGTATTCCCCTGATGACGCCATCCTTCATCGCAATGCGCGCCATTTCCACCAGGCGCTGATAAGGATTGCCGTCATAGTTCTTGACGATGGCTTTCATCCAGTCACGCTCATTATCGATATACTCCTTATAGTCGTCCTTGTCCCAAAGCTCAATCTTGGCACCTGCCACAGAGACGTTGATGACGCCAATGCGATATTTCTCGTCGATGCTCTCAATCATCTTGCGGCCAAAAAAGTCAACTGGACCCAAGTTGTTGCCTTCGCGGCAGATGGGAGGTACAGCCGTATACCACTTGCCCATCTCGCGCTGCATTCGTGGCATGTCGACTGCTGCGAGAAACTGGAAGCGTGGGTCGTTAAAATCTTTGTCCTGCTCGGCTGGACGTGCGCCAGCCTCCATGTTCGACTGCCCAAAGCAGAGGAAGATGTGGAAATTCTTGTCAGGCTTCTGCGCCATCACCATCGTGGAAACGGTCATCAAGAAGAGCAGAGCGAGCATTCTCGCTCCTACAATACGAACTTTCATCGCACGAGAAAAGGTCTTATTCATTTGATTCATTGTTTGCTGTTTATAGTTCATTACTCTATTTCCTGCAACAAATATAGGGCAAATACATGAAACTTACAAAAAAAATGGTAAAAAAATGACTTCTAATAAATCTCAAAATACTCCTGCAACACATTTTCACAATTTGCCACCCTTTAGTTAAAAGATGTTTTACTAAAGATTTTTTAACCAAAAAGTCTTTTTTTTTATTCATTTTCCATCTATTTTTGCAGCAGAAAAGACAAAAAGAGCATAATAGGCGACAAATTTACAAAAATTCACTTTAGTATTAATCTTTAAAAACTATTTGTTATGAAGACTTTATTCAGAAAATTAGCAGTAATGGCTTTTTGCCTCACCACTACAGTATTGAATGCTTCTGCTGACAACAAAAAGCCTGTAACATTTGAGCAGATGCCAGCACCCGCTCAGCAGTTTGTAAAGACACATTTTGCCAGCAGCAAAGTTCTTGCCACAACTTTCGAAAGAGAGCTTCTGGAAAAGAGCTATGATGTGGTTCTCAACGACGGGACGAAACTGGAATTTGACAGCAAGGGTGAATGGACTGATGTGGCTTGCCCCAAAAGTGGAGTTCCAAGCAAGGTGCTTCCAGAGGGAATCAAGACTTACCTCAATTCAAACTTCCCCAATGTGAAAGTCAAGAAAATTGAGCGCGACAGCAGGGAGTACGAAGTGACTTTGGAGAACGGAACAGAAATCACGTTCAACAAGACATTCCTAGTAAAAGACATTGACCTGTAAGAAGATACTATTAGAAAAACATCCGATTTTGCAATTCGCAAACACAGCATTCATGAAAAATGAATCTTAACCGACAACGGGCAGCCCATTGGCTGTCCGTTGATTTTTTCATAGAGAAAGAGAGGGCAAAAAGCTACAAAACAAGCAAGGGAGCTCCCCTTTGAGAGTTCCCTTGGCATGATATGATAAAAGCGCGCTCTGAATTAGTTGTTTTCTGGACGAAGCTGACGAACAACTTCTGCTGTACGCCACATTTCTGATTCGTGGAGAGCAGCAAGCTCTTTCTCAAGACCAACACGATAGTCTGGCTTTGAGTTAGCGTCGATAGAAATCTGCGCTTCGTTGCCACACTTTACAGATGCGTAAAGCTTCTCAACAACTGGCTTGATAGCATCGTGGAAAGGACCCATCCAGTCGAGCGCACCACGCTGCGCTGTAGTAGAGCAGTTTGCATACATCCAGTCCATACCCTTCTGAGCGAAGAGAGGCATGAGTGACTGAGTGAGCTCTTCTACAGTCTCGTTGAATGCTTCAGATGGAGTGTGTCCATTCTCACGGAGTACCTCATACTGAGCAAGGAGAAGTCCCTGAATTGCACCCATAAGTGAACCACGCTCACCTGTGAGGTCAGATGTAGCCTCACGCTGGAATGTTGTCTCGAACATATAGCCAGAGCCGATACCAATGCCAAGAGCAAGTGTACGGTCAAGCGCCTTTCCTGTAGCATCCTGATATACTGCATATGAAGAGTTCAAGCCGCGACCTTCGAGGAACATGGTACGAAGTGATGTACCAGAACCCTTTGGCGCAACCATAATCACGTCGATGTCGTTAGCAGGAACACATCCTGTACGGTCGCTCCAAGTGATAGCAAAGCCGTGAGAGAAATAGAGAGCCTTGCCTGGAGTAAGATACTGCTTGAGTGTTGGCCATACAGACATTACGGCAGCGTCTGAAAGAAGGCACATCACGATAGTACCCTTTTCAGCAGCTTCCTCTACAGAGAAAAGTGTTTCGCCTGGCACCCATCCGTCATTGACAGCCTTTTCGAATGTCTTGCCCTGACGCTGACCTACGATAACGTTGAAACCATTGTCACGAAGATTACAAGCCTGTCCAGGGCCTTGAACTCCATAGCCAATAACTGCGATAGTCTCGTCCTTGAGAATCTCGCGAGCTTTCTCGAGTGGGAATTCTTCACGTGTCATTACCTCTTCGATAACGCCACCAAAATTCATTTTTGCCATTTTTGTGATTTTTTATGCAAGAATCAAGAGAACCGTTCTGAGCCTCCTGCCCAAAGGTTCAGGAGAAATCTTTCGCCCTCGCCTTTCGGCATTTCGCCTTCAGCTCTTAAGCCTTGCTGGTTATTTATTAATTTATTTATTAATTAACTAATTTATTTTATCGCTTTCATGACTCTTTCTGCTTCTCTTGCCGCCAGATACTCGTCAAGATGCTCAGTTCGGCTTTTGGTAATGCAGATGCGTCCAGAGCGAACGAACTGCAAGACACAATCCAGTTTCTTCAATTCATCGTAGAGACCAATGATGTCCTTCGTGTCTCCCGTCTTTTCTATAACGGCATAAGTGCTGTTCACCTCTATAATTCTAGCATCATAAAGACGAACCAGACGGTTCACCTCACCATTGCCCAGCATGGCAGAAGTGCATACCTTATACAGCGAAGTCTCGTTGATGAAAATATCTTCGTCTGTATAATAGTTTGCCTGCAGCACCTCTATGCGCTTTTCCGTCTGCGCAGCCAGCATCTGAGCCGTATGCTCGTTGCAATAGGCTGTAATGGTGTATTTGTGAACACCAGGAGTGCTGGACGCACAAACGTTCAAGGACTCAATATTCACCTGCCGACGCGTAAACACAGCCGATATCTGTGAAAGCAGACCTGGCACATTTTCTGAATAGATCAGGAATGTATAGAGTTTAATTGTATCTTGTTCCATTGTTGGAGTTTCTACTTTAATTTCCTTTGTTTCAGATTGGCTTCGTTCCAGCACACGTTGACATTTGCCGCATGAAGAACAATCACCACATTGACTAATTGCCGCTCCCCTCTCCATCTTTACACTTCCAGCAGCATTTCATCAACATTAGCTCCAGGAGGAGTCATCGGAAGCACGTTGTCCTCTTCCTTGATGGCGCATTGCAGCAAATAAGGACCAGGAGTTGAAAGCATCTCCTGAATAGCAGCATCAAGGTCTTCTCTTTCAACAACAGTCTTTGTTGGAATGCCATAGCCCTGAGCAATGAGCTCGTAGTCAGGATTATTCATTGGCGTAAAAGAGTATCGATGGCTGAAGAACATTTCCTGCCACTGGCGAACATTGCCAAGAAAGTTATTATTCAGCAAGACAATCTTCACAGGAGCACCTTGTTCCATAATTGTTCCAAGTTCCTGAATTGTCATCTGGAAACCTCCATCGCCCACGAACAAGCAAACAGCTCGATCAGGTGCGCCAAAAGTAGCACCTATAGCGGCAGGCAAGCCAAAACCCATTGTACCCAATCCGCCAGAAGTTACAACAGAGCGATTCTGAGTGAACTTGAAATATCGACAAGCCATCAGCTGATTCTGTCCCACATCTGTAACCATAATTCCTTTATTGTGAGCAGCTTCGCTTACTCTGCGAATAACTTCGCCCATCAAAAGTGGACCTTCCGCTGGATGCAGCGCCTTATCGATTACCTTGTTATATTCTTTTTCTGCATAAGGCTTGAAACCATCTATCCATGCCGAATGCTGCGTTGCTTCGATTTGCTTCGTTACTGCCGCAAGCGTCTCCTTGCAGTTGCCAAGCACCTTCAGGTCAACCTGCACGTTCTTGTTAAATTCAGCAGGGTCAATATCAAAATGGATGATTTTAGCTTGCTTTGCATAAGTGGCAAGATTGCCCGTCACGCGGTCGTCGAAACGCATACCTATGGCAATGAGCAAATCACATTGATTCGTCATCACGTTAGGACCGAGATTTCCATGCATTCCAAGAATACCCATGTTCAGACGATGGTCAGAAGGAATAGCAGACAAGCCAAGGAATGTTGTGCCACATGGAATATCCGCCTTCTCAAGAAATTCCAATAATTCAGGACAAGCATTACCCAATTCTACGCCTTGGCCCACCAGAGCGAAAGGCTTGACGCTATCGTTTATCATCTTGGCAGCACACATGATGTCAGCCAAATCCACTTCACGTTCAGGATTGTAGCTTCTGATAAAATCAACAGTAGCAGGCTCGAATTCGACAGTACCCGTCTGCGCATTCTTCGCAAAATCAAGCACAACGGGACCAGGACGACCGCTTTTGGCAATATAGAAAGCACGAGCCACAGCCCATGCTACATCCTCTGGCCGACGAATCTGATAACTCCATTTGCTGATAGGTGATGTGATGCCAACGACATCCACTTCCTGAAATGCGTCTGTACCCAGCATGGCGACACCAACCTGTCCACAAATAACGACCAGTGGAGTTGAATCAATCATGGCATCAGCAATGCCTGTCACAGTATTTGTTGCACCAGGGCCAGACGTAACGATGGCACAACCAACTTTTCCACTCACACGAGCATATCCTTGAGCCGCATGTACAGCTCCCTGCTCATGCCTAACTAAAACATGATTGAGCGTATTCTTGTGGTCATAAAGTGCATCATAAGTTGGCATGATGGAACCTCCTGGATACCCAAAAAGTACATCTACGCCTTCATGTTCAAGAGCTCTCATCAGAGCTTCTGCACCAGTTATTTTTTCTGCCATTATCTATTTCCTTTTCTAATCAATAATTCTTACGCCACCCTTATCTGCACTTGAAACGCTTTGCGCATATGCTCTGAGAGCCTTGCTGACAACGCGATTACGCTTGAGTGGCTGCTGTGGACGTGCTGCCAGTTCTTCTTCAGACAGACGCACATTAATACTGCGATTTGGAATGTCAATATCAATGATGTCGCCATCCACAATCTTGCCGATATTGCCTCCAGAAGCAGCCTCTGGAGAGATGTGTCCGATGGAAAGGCCAGATGTTCCGCCAGAGAAACGCCCGTCTGTAATCAGAGCGCATTCCTTACCCATGTGCATGCTCTTGATGTAGGACGTAGGATAAAGCATTTCCTGCATACCAGGACCACCTTTAGGACCCTCGTGAGTGATGACTACAACGTCACCTTTCTTCACCTTGCCTCCTAGTATTCCTTCACAAGCTGCCTCCTGAGAGTCGAACACAACGGCTGGGCCTGAAAATCTCCAGATACTTTCATCTACACCAGCAGTCTTAACAACACAGCCGTCCTGAGCTATATTGCCAAAAAGAATAGCCATGCCTCCATCCTTCGTATAAGCATGCTCTATGTCGCGAATACACCCTTTCTCCCTGTCTGTATCAAGCGTTTCATACGTAGCATTCTGCACACCAAGCTGATTGCAGAACACACCTGCAGGAGCGCTCGAATAAATTCGCTGTGCTTCTGGAGCTACGCAATCTTTCATAATAGAGTATTTCTCGATGTCTTCAGCAAGCGTAGAACCGTTCACACGCTTTGCAGATGTATCAATCAAGCCCCCCTTTGCCAATTCGCCCAGCAAATTAAGCATACCACCAGCTCTACCACATTCTTGTACAGAATACTTCTGAGAGTTTGGCGCCAATTTGCACAGGAATGGTGTCTTGCGCGAGAGAGCATCAATATCTTTCATCGTGAAATCAACACCAGCCTCTTGTGCAACTGCAAGCAAATGAAGAACCGTATTGGTTGAGGCGCCCATTGCAATATCAAGTGTCATTGCATTAAGGAATGCCGTACGAGTAGCGATAGAGCGTGGAAGCACAGATTCGTCTCCGTCTTCATAATAAGCAAAAGCATTCTTCACAATCTGACGAGCAGCTTCTTTCATCAACTCACGACGATTCACATGGGTTGCCAGAATCGTACCATTGCCAGGAAGAGATAGTCCTATAGCTTCTGTCAGATTATTCATCGAGTTGGCTGTAAACATGCCTGAGCAACATCCACAGCCAGGACATGCGCGATTTTCGACCTCAGCCAATTCTGCATCGTCCACCGTAGGGTCAGCTCCCTTAATCATCGCTGCAATCAAGTCAAGATTTTCCCCTTTGTAGGTACCGGCCTCCATAGGGCCTCCACTGACAAACACTGCTGGGATATTCAGACGCATAGCAGCCATCAGCATACCTGGAGTAATCTTGTCGCAGTTCGAGATGCAAATCATAGCATCAGCCTTGTGGGCATTGCACATATATTCAACAGAATCAGCAATGATGTCACGTGATGGCAAAGAGTAAAGCATACCATCATGTCCCATAGCAATACCATCATCAATAGCAATCGTATTGAATTCAGCAGCATAGCATCCCATTTTCTCAATTTCCTCCTTCACAATCTGTCCAGCCTCATGTAAATGCGTGTGTCCTGGCACAAACTGGGTGAAAGAATTGACAATCGCAATGATTGGCTTTCCAAACTGCTCACGTCTCATGCCGTTGGCAACCCAGAGAGCACGAGCTCCTGCCATACGACGTCCTTCTGTACAAACAGCACTACGTAACTGATGTTTCATTTTATCTTATATGAATTCTTTTATCTTTTTACTCATTCAAAGAAGACTTTGCTCCTTCTCACTATATATAAACAACTTTCCCTTTGAGGAGAAAGAACTAAAAACGCTGCAAAATTACAAAAATCATCCGACATTTATACATCTTTTAAATAAAAAAAGAGAAGGATTCCATGATTTGGAACTCTTCTCTTCTTTTTTCAATCCAGTCATTTCTCAATTAAACGATTGGATACGTGCGATATATTTCCCAATAATGTCGAATTCCAAATTGACCTTTGTGCCCACTTCAATCTCATGGAAATTGGTATAATCGTAAGTGTATGGAATGATGTTCACCTCAAAACTGTCATTCTGCGCATTGCATACTGTAAGGCTCACGCCGTTCACTGTCACACTACCTTTATCCACGGTCATATATCCCTTCTTGGCCATCTCTTTATCAAACAAGTACTGGAAACGGAAAGTGTAACTTCCTTGCTGGTCAATTTTCGCCACACATTCTGCTGTCTGGTCAACATGTCCTTGCACGATATGCCCATCCAAACGGCCATTCATCATCATCGAGCGTTCCACATTAACTTTATCACCCACATTCAGAAGACCAAGGTTACTCTTCTGAAGCGTTTCTTTCATAGCAGTTACAACATACTTGCCATCAAAGATTTTCACTACAGTCAGGCATACACCATTATGTGCCACGCTTTGGTCTATTTTCAATTCTTCCACAAATGAGCAAGTAAGTGTAAAGTGCATATTTTCCTGCTCTTTCTCTATTGCAACAACCGTCGCAAATTCTTCTACAATTCCACTAAACATAATTCTTAATTATATTAAAATATGTGTACAAAGATACTCATATTTCCACAAAATTCAATAACTTTGCAACAAAAATAAGATATTAAGCCTAAAAACAATTATCAACAATGAAAAAAAACACGTTTATGCTTGCAGCACTCGCAATAGCTGCCAGCACTTTTTTCACGAGTTGTGATGATGAAGACAAGGAATCACGCCTTCCTGTTTTTGACAAAATAGTCCTCTCGCCATCATCTGTCGCACAACCAGGCGACACTCTGACTGCAACACTTTACTTCAGCGACCCTGGAAAATATGTAAAAGGCACATATGCATATGCATCAAATCCTGGACTTGCAGGTGTTTCTGGACAGTTTGACTGTGGAAGCACCAAATCGTCTACCACATTCAAAATTATCATTCCCACTCAAGAAGAAGCAGGTGACACCCCTATTACAGGAAAAACGTACACATTAACGCTTAGCCCCATGAGGATGAGTGCATTTGCTGGCTATTCGCCCTACATTGACCCATCAAAAATGGGGACGGTCTCTGCAACTTTCAGAATAGAATAATTATCATCATAAACCTAAACTAATAAATGAAAAAAACACTTATTTCAGCTCTTATAGCTATCTTCGCTTTGCCAGCTTGGGCAAACCATCCAGACTCCGTCTTTGTTCGTCCAGACGTACAAAATGGCATTCGTGACTTTCAGATAGCTTACTCTATTGACGGAAAACATTGGACACACGTGTCTTGCAACTTGTTTGAAAGCGACTATGGAACATGGGGAAGCGAGAAAAAACTCTATTATCCAGTTCTATCTTATGATGGAGAAATGTACCATGCAACTTTCATTCCCAACCCCAATCATCCACAGATTGCAAAAACCTGCTCTGAGAACTTTTCTCTTTGGAAGCCACAAGACTATCCATACGTAGCAAAAGACGAATTCCCTGCTTTGCTGGAGAAGCAGAAAAAAGAATCAGAAAACAATGTCATTCGCATTCCTTATTCTGGTTTGAAGAATCTCTTGAACAAAAAGAAATTTGCTGACCAGAATGCAGAATGGAATAGAGACGATTTCATCGCAAAGGGAGCTTTCATCGAAAATGCAGTTGATGAGATTCATTCAAAACTCACTATCGACTGGAACGACCGTAAGGCTATTTCCCCAGAACTGATGGGTATCTTTTTTGAAGACATCAGCTATGCTGCCGATGGAGGATTGTATGCAGAGCTCATCCAGAACAGAGACTTTGAATATACAGCAGATGACCATGGGGGATGGAACGCCAAGACAGCATGGAAGCTTGAAGGAGCAGGAACAGAATGGAGCATTGCGACAGAAAATCCTATCCACAAGAACAACGCAAACTATTCAGTCTTGAAGACCACAGCCAAAGGAGCAAAACTCATCAATGAGGGATGGGACGGAATCTTGGTGAAGAAAGGTGAAAAGTACGACTTCAGCATGTTTGCAAAAGGCAAAGGCTCACTTCGTGTTTCTCTTGTGGACGAAGGCAAAACAATTGCTACTACCACCATTAAGGCATCATCAGAATGGAAACAATCTAAGTCAGTATTAAAACCAACAGAATCAGCAGAAAAAGCAAACTTAGTTATAGAACCACTTCAAGAAGGAACTATCAATATAGATTTCATTTCGCTGTTTCCACAGAACACTTTCATGGGACACAAAAATGGACTTCGCAAGGACCTTGCAGAAGTGATTGCTGACCTGAAGCCACAGTTTGTCCGCTTCCCTGGAGGATGCGCCACACATGGCCAAGGTATCGACAACATTTACCATTGGCAAGCAACAGTAGGAGAACTCTGGGAGCGTCAGCCAGACATGAACATTTGGAACTACCACCAGACAAGAGGATTGGGTTTCTTTGAATATTTCCAATTCTGCGAAGATATTGGCGCAGAGCCCCTCCCCGTATTGGCAGCAGGCGTTCCTTGCCAAAACTCTTGGAAGGGAGGAAATGGACAGCAAGGAGGCATTCCATTCGAGAAAGACCTGAATGGAAAACCATCTCCTTATACATACAACGGGAAACCTCTCACAATGGAAAGCTACCTGCAAGAACTGCTCGACCTTATCGAATGGGCAAATGGCGACGCCAAAACATCTGAATTGGCAAAAATACGCGCCAAGGCAGGACACCCAAAGCCTTTCAACCTTAAATATTTAGGTATTGGAAATGAAGACCTTATCAGCGACGTGTTCCTCGAAAGATACAATTTCCTTATTGAAGGAATCAAGAAAGCACATCCTGAAATCACAGTTATCGGCACAGTTGGACCTTTCTGGGAAGGAAGCGACTATGAATATGGATGGAGAGAAGCCAAGAAGAAAAACATCGAGATTGTAGACGAGCACTACTACAACTCCACAGGCTGGTATTTCCACCATCGCGACTACTATGACAACTATGACCGCAACGGCACAAAGGTATATTTGGGCGAATACGCTTCACAGGGAAACAATGTAATCAACGCCCTTGTAGAAGCAGCCTATCTCACCAATGTGGAAAGAAATGCAGATGTTGTCGTGATGACCTCATACGCTCCACTTCTTGCCAAGAATGGGCATACGAATTGGAACCCTGACCTGATCTACTTTGACAACGGAAAGGTATACCCAACCAGCAACTACTATGTGCAGCGCGCTTTCGGCCAGAATGCAGGCGACGAATATGTATATTCAGACCTTCAGACAGAAAGCAAGTCGAGGGGAAGAGCACAAAGAGCAAGCAAGGATATACAGGAGCGACTCGACAAGTCCGTCGTTGTTGACAAAGAGACTGGCGACATCATCATCAAGTTCGTCAGCATGCTGCCGAAGGAGTCCACAGTAGCCATCAACCTTGGAGCAGATGCTCTGAACGGCTATAGCACAGAAGCAGACTTGACCATCATGTCACAAGACCAAGACCCTAGCCGCCAGCGCGACTGGGCTGTGAACGAAACAAAGCCACTGGCCGTAAGCAGCGAGTTTACTGTAACTCTTCCAAAGTATTCTTTCTCGATTATACGTATCAAGAAAGCACAAGTAAAATGAGACACTCCCTTCTTGTTCTTATCCTCGCGCTTTTGCCCATCCAACACATTGGTGCACAATCTATTGAAAGCGACGAGGCTATTATCAAGCCGACTGATAAGAACATACTATACATAGGACGCATCGGGGGAAACCCTGAGCGTCCTATGTTCACATATCCAGGCGTGCAAATCAGAAGCGGGTTCACAGGCAGCAGCCTCAAGATGCTGGCCAAACCCAACAGCGGCTATTTTATGGTGCAAATTGATGACAACGAAGCCTTTAAGGTTGGATTCTGCAACGAAAAAGACTCGATTGCTGAACTGGCATCGCAATTGCCCGACACACGCCATCAAGTCATCATCACCTACATAGGAGAAGGCTATGAGCGACTGCCCGAATTTCGAGGGTTCATCGTCAAAAAAGGGCAAGGACTCGCTTCTGCAGCACCACTTCCTTTACACAAAATTGAATTTATAGGAAATTCAATTACTTGCGGATATGGCATCGAAGCAGATTCTCCCACAGCACCCTATCTCGAAGAAACAGCGAACTACTATTACACCTACGCTGCGCAAACAGCTCGCAACCTTGATGCCCAAGCCCTCGTGGTGGCACGCAGCGGCATAGGAGTGTATCGCAACTATAACGGCCCCCCAACAGGCGACATCGTGAACATGAACACAGAATATCCCTATACATTTTTATATAATAACCAGTACCGTTGGGATTTCTCACGTTTCACCCCAGATGTTGTCTGCATCAATCTTGGCACCAACGACACATCGACCCAAGGTGCAGACTCCCTGCTCTTCACGCAAGGGTACAAGAAACTATACCATCAAGTACGAAGCCATTATCCAAAGGAAAAGATTGTCTTCCTCTGTGGCTGCATGATGACAGGAAAGGCACTTCTTTCTGCCCAACAGGCAATGGATGCCACAACCAGCTACGCGCACAAGCAAGGAGATCCAGAAGTATATCGTTTTGATTTCACACCCCACGACGGCACTCTTGGCTACGGCGCATCTTATCATCCGTCCATGCGTCAGCACGAAAAAATGGCAAATGAACTCACAGCTTTCCTGCGCAAACTTATGAAATGGTAGCACCCTACTTTCCGTATTTTCTTCATCGCAAAAACCACACTCCCTCCGTCACTTTTACGATGCACCCTTCATCGTAAATACGATACACTTTGCAACGTAATTACGATACACCCGCCATCTCTTTCATGAGAAAGGCGCGATTCAATAGATATAGAAGGAATTATGGACAAAAAAGTGCAAAAATGAGATGGAAAAGTTTTGACAGTTGCAAAAAAATCCGTATCTTTGTAGCCGATTTATGTCGGAAAGGCTCGAACAAGTAAACGCACGACGCGTTTCGCCTACCGATTCAACCCTAAACAATTCAAAATAAAATGTACGTAATTGCAGAAATTCAGGGTCAGCAGTTCAAGGTTGAAGAGGGCAAGAAGCTCTATGTTCACCACATCCAGAATGTGGAGGCCAACGCAACTGTTGAGATTGAGAAAGTGTTGTTGGTTGACAACGACGGTGTTGTAACAGTAGGAACTCCAACTGTTGAGGGCGCAAAGGTTGTTCTCGAAGTTGTATGCCCACTCATCAAGGGTGACAAGGTACTCGTATTCCACAAGCGTCGTCGCAAGGGCTATCGCAAGCTCAGAGGTCATCGTGAACAGTTCACTCAGGTTCTCGTAAAGTCTATCGTTGCATAAATTAGCATTTCATTAGACTTTTAACAATCAATTTTTAATCATTAAGAAGTTTATCCAACATGGCACATAAAAAAGGTGTAGGTAGTTCAAAGAACGGCCGTGAGTCACACTCAAAAAGACTCGGAGTGAAGCACTTCGGTGGCGAAAAAGTAAAGGCTGGTAACATCATCGTTCGCCAGCGTGGTACAAAGCACTATCCAGGCAAGAACGTAGGTATTGGCAAAGACGATACTCTCTTCGCGCTCGTTGACGGTATTGTTGTGTTCAAGCGTGGTCGCGAAAACCGCAGCACAATCTCTATCGAGCCAATCGTTGTTGCTGAAGCATAAATTAATTGAGTACAACAACACAACGGACAGCAATTGTTCATCTTCCTGATGACGGTTGCTGTCCGTTTCTTTACATCACCCCAAAATGGTGAAAGGCACTCCAATTACAATTATGCAGCAATTTCATCTTTCACTCTATTTCTATCTAAAAAACAACTACCTTTGTATTGCATAATACACACAACAGGGAATTTAGCAAAATGACAAAGAAAGAACGTTACAGCCAAATCATCGACTACTTCATGCACGCCATGCCCGAAGCAGAAACGGAACTCAAATACAGAAACTCCTATGAATTGCTTTGTGCAGTCATGCTATCAGCACAATGCACAGACAAGCGAGTCAATCTTGTAACGCCAGCTCTCTTCGAAGCCTTCCCCACTCCATTGACGCTGTCAAAAGCAACCGAAGAAGAGGTTTTGCAATACATCAAATCAGTCAGCTATCCCAACAGCAAAGCCAAGCACCTCGTGCAGATGGCCCAGCAGCTCATGGAAAGGCATAGCGGGGAGATTCCCAATGACTTCAATTCTCTCACAGCCCTATCTGGCGTGGGGAGGAAAACGGCAAACGTCATCTTGAGTGTCGCATTCAACCAAGCCGCAATGGCTGTGGACACACACGTATTTCGCGTGAGTCGTCGCATTGGTTTAGTACCTATCCAATGCTCAACGCCTTATGCCGTAGAACAAGAACTGGTCAAACACATTCCGACAGACATCATGCCCCTTGCGCACCACTGGCTCATCCTTCATGGAAGATATACATGCAAAAGCCTGAATCCTAAGTGCGAAGAATGTGGAATAAGAAATTTCTGCAAAGAATTTTCGAAAAAAAAGAATTCCTAATTCTTGCAGCCATCTTATCGAAGAAAGGCCAACACTATATAAAGAACAAGAGGAGCATAATACAAGAAACAACGAAAAGCAAACAGACACGTTTCGCCAGAACTGAACAAAGAGAATACATCTGTAAACTCAAGACAGCACACAAATTGGCTGGCCAGAAAGAGAATAACAAAATAATTGGCCACAACAGAGAAGATTCTCGTGTGCGCGTGTATGAAATCACTTATTCTGATGAACCTTCCAGACGTATAGCCATACACATTGCCAACAATAATTATATAACAAGCCACAAGTCCATATAGCCCTTTTGTGAAAGCAGAATCTTCTATTGTTCCGAATGCGCTCAGAAGCAATGCGTTAGGAAGGAAGAGAAGCATCGAGAAAAACAACAGAATAGTAGCGGCTGAGATGCCTGTAATTTGCAACGCTCTTTTTTGTTTCAACGACAAATGCCCTCGCAGAACCTTAAAAATCCCAGATTCACGCAACACGCTGATAGACATGAGGCCCAACAGAATCTTTGCTAACGGAACAGTTGAAAAATTGGCAACGATATTGCTACATATCCACCGTATCCCTCTTGGTGTTAAAATCCCTATTATCTCATTCACATAAATGCTTGCCAACCATGATGTCAACAGCAAAACAACAAATGCAATGACAATACCCAGCAAGTAATACTGCAAAATTCGCTGAATGAGTTCTTTATATTTCATACCAAGCAAAAGAAAGAGATTCTGCCAATATAGTTATTAATCCTCGTCTGGATGCAGATTGTCTATGTCAAGAATACGCAATTCTATTGCCTTTGTTACCAATCGCGTTGCATTTACGCTGATGTTCTCGTCTTCAAACAAACGTCTTATCAAATCGTTCTGCCTCTTTTCCAACGACTTAACTCCAAATGGCATACCTTTCAGGCCTGCAATCATGTCCTTAGTATAACCTAATGCCAAATGGCGAAGAAAACGTTCGTCATATTCGTCAATGTCATAACTAAGCAAAGCTTCCTGTCGCATAGACTCATTCAATACAGACTTACGATATCGCTGAAGGATTTTCTCCAGAATAGGCTGGTTGAAGACCATTCTTTTCCCATCCAGCACACTCTTTACGTCACCTCTCGTGAGCAATTCACCACTCTTCAAGATAATTCCATCTGTACCTGCATCCAATGCATCTACCCAAAGTTTCTCATTCAGAATTTCTCCTGTGAAAATGAGGACATGAACATCTGGATAACGGCGTCTCAATTGCTTGCACACATCAACACCAACAGTTGTAGACCCTCCTAACCCAAGATCTAATAAAACCATATCGGGCTGATTATCACGCATAAGTTTCCACAAATCATTCTCATTCATGGCAGTACCTACTATTTCTGCTTCAGGAATGTCTGAACGAAAGATTTCTTTTGTGCCCTTCATCTCAAGAGCCACATCTTCTACTATTATAACTTTGAATGGATTCATCTTATTTGAGTTTTAGTTTGCTAAAGGCAGCGTAAAATTAAAGGTTGAGCCGCTTTCTTCTATTTGATTTTCAACATACAAACGACATCCTCGTCGAGGCGAGTAAGCATCATGCTCCCGTATAATCTGACGGCAGAGCAAATATTGTACTCCAGTCAAGGTATCTTTTGTATTGTCATATTTTACATTGTCAATATAAAAAACTTGAGATTGTTCTTCCTCTGCATATTGATATCTTGTATCTGTGAATGCAAATTTAGCAAAACTGTCTGAAAAATCAAAACCCAGTTGCAAATCTCCACCTGAATTATGTTCAAAATACAATGAAATAATGTTGTCAACAAGAGTTTGAAGGAATATAGCATCTCCGTATATATGTTTTGACGGTACTGAAGAGATATGAAGAAGACCTTTGCTTTTGTTATTTTTCTGTTGTCTGGAAAAAGAAGACATAGCCATATCTGCAATCTTTTGTACAGGAATCACGGTTCGCTTAAACAAGACAGTCTCTACCTGCTTGCTTGCACATGTGCTTAACAATGTAAATATTTCCTTATAGTAGGTAGTCAACTCCTTGATGTCATCAATGGTTTGAGCGCTAACAGGGACATCAGGATTTTCAACAACGGCATCTACTATCTGCTTGATTCTGTTAGGATAATACATAGTCTCATGCTTCAACGTCGAAAGGCAATTATCCAAAATCTGGTTTCTCACATAAACTTTCTGCTGTTCATGCTCAACACGGATGCGCTCGTCTTCCTTCAATTCAAGAAGTTCGTTCATTTCTTCTGCCTTGTGGAATGAAAAATAAGAATGAATGCTCATGAATTGTATGACAAGGTTGATAATCAGCAGTTCCTCCTCAGTCATGTTCACATCGTTGTAACATACGCCAACAACTCCTGTAACCAATTCATCCTTATCATTTATACACAATGGATAAGCATGAAATCCACCTTCTTCGCTGACAAACTCCTTCTTCTGCTGATACGCAGAAAGCATCAGACTTTCATACACATTTCGTTTACTTTCATTTCCAGCAAACATAAAATGGAATTTACCAGATTCTTCTTCTGAAACAGTCATCAATCCTACTGTATCACATTGTTTTATATCTGACAGATTCTCATGGAAATCCTTCATCAGCGAGTTTTCAGAAGATGTAAAGATGGCATTGTTCAATCTGATGAACTGCCGTAAGTTGAACATAAAAAGGAGATGATGTCGATAATGCAAAAAATAATACATCGTAATGACCAAGAAGATTGCTGTACCTAGCAATATCAGAATTGTTTTTTTGTTTCTGTTGGCACTTTTAATCGAATTACAATATTCTTCTAAGGCCGGATCTGTGCTGGCCAGAGTATATAATTGAGTTAATATCTCATTATTATAGTGGTATAACTTGTTCTGATTCAATGCTAATGCAGCAATCGACACCTCATTTCTCAACATAATGATAGATTCATAATTGGTATCAAATCCATCTTGAAACCATACAAGTTCAGCCATCTTTCGACCTCTAAGCAGCATCAGGTTTTCTTCATCTGCATCAGGATTCATCTTCAAATAATGCTGATTGAAGTATGAAATAGAAGAGTCTGCAAAAACAATGGCATCATCATATCGGCCATGCACATTTGCTGTGAAAACGCTGTCCGTGTACATTTCCGCTTGCTTCAAGAATTCAGAAGCATAGACGTTGATGCTGCTAAAGAAAAGAAGTAAAAGACTGCATACATTTTTAAGCACACCTTTGGGAAGTCTGAAGAAAAAGCGACTTCCCTCTCCCATCTTGCTTTCCACTCCAAACGTGCAGACAGAAAAAACGGATCCCGTCTTTTTGTATTTCTCTATGATGCCCTTGCAATTCATCAATCCAAATCCAAACCCCTTGTTTTGTTTGATATCTTCCACATACTGATTTCCTTCACCAATAAGGTTTGAATCATAGACTTTTGAGTTGTTCAGAATCTCAACATCTTGCTCTGACATTCCATAGCCAGAGTCTTCTACTGAAATTTCTATATATTTCTCATGCTCTTTTGCAGCAAGAATTACGCTTCCTCCCTGAGGTGTATATTTTCGCGCATTATCGAGCAAAGTGTTCATCATAAAAAGCGTCAGCGCCTTATCTGCTTTCACAACCCCATTTGTGTCATCAACAGATAATGAAATGTTTTTCATCTCAAAGGCCTTAGAACTTTGCTTTAGCGTATTAAGCAAAGGCTGCAAAGCAAAATTCTCAACATTCAAAGCCAATATTCCTTGGCGAATCTTCACCCAATAGCCAAGCACAATATTGTATTCGTTGATTTTATCAATCAACTCGCCTAGATAGATGAATTTCTCGCGACTATTCTTTCTCGTGTCAGATGCTTTTAACTGGCTGACCTCGTGCAAAGCCCTATCAAGAAATGGAGTAATACCATTGACAATGGACATAGAAGTAAGTTTCTCCAAGTATCGACGCTTATCTTCCTCTAGCTTTCTTTGTGTAAGATAAGTCTTGCTGTCCAGCAGTTCTTTCTTAGCTGTAAAGTTTATCTGCTGGATGCCCTTCTCTCTTACCCATCTGTAGAAGACAAGCAGGACATGGAATATTTCTCCATCAAGTCCTTTGATTGTCTTCAAATCTTCTTTTGTCCAATCCCTATCTTTGAATTGAGGAAATATTCTGACGACATCTCTATCAGCAATGTCATGCAGCGCCTGATCTAGTTCGTCTTCATCTTCAATAGATTCCGTCAACGCGCTTGGGAGATGCTTGCAGATGCTTATCACTTCGCCAAGCATTCCCACTTTATTCTGATACTTAATACGACTCTTTTTGTTATAGACAAACAGGAATGATGCCAAAACAATAATGACAACAACGAAAAGGCTCAAAAGAAAATTCAGCAGCCTTTCCTCTTCTTGGAGATGTTCCTCTTCTTGCTGCACACGAAGGTCCTGACGTGTTGCATCAAGAATGTCAAAATAAATATTATGATTATAATCTGATTCCTGCTTCAACCCCATAGCGCCATAAACAACGCTAAGCTGTTCCCTCACAAGAGCCATCCACTCTGGAACAGCTGTAACATTGGGATCTGCTATCCATTTAAGTTCTGTGGATAAAGTGTCACCAGATTCCAAATAAGTGTACAAAATGTCATCTGCGTATTCATCAGAAGTGCCATAGCGTTTCCTGTGGTGTGCATTTATCAGTTGCAAGGCTTCTTCCACTTGCATCAAAGCAGCCTCATATTCTCCTTTTTGCAGGTAATAATCCGACAATGTGATAAGCACCATTCCTGTCAGATAATCGTTCCCATACTGTTTAGCCAGCATCAAGCTATGCGTTGCCAAGGCATAGCTTAAATCCGTTCCATCTTCCACACCAAGCATCTCTTCAATCAGCACCCTCCTCGAAGGTTTCAATTCTCCTCCTTGCAAGATATTTTTTGCAAGATTGTTTGCTGCTAAAATCTCAAAATACACATATCCCTTCAATCTGCTAAGCGACAACAAGCCTAACTGGCTATACCATATTTCATCATCTGTTTCAGATTCCTCCCAACTGATATACACTGACCTGAGAAACAAATAATTGGCCAGCAACGTAGAATCTGAAGAAAAAACATTCCTGTTGTCTTCGAGCCATTCAAATTCCTCTTTAGCACCTGCTTTCTGGCGCATCTTCAAGAAATAGTTCAGCGACACAAAATGGTATTTTGCGATTACAGAATTCCATATCATCCTCTGATGCTCATCTATGCTCGCAATTTCTTCTTCCACATTCGCAAATCTTTCATGGGCATCGCTGCGATAGTCATAAAACTCCTTGTTCATCGAAGTGACCAGACACACAGACATCATATCGACATCAGCAATGCTTTTCATCAAATCATTGTTCGAATGGCCCAGCACTTCCTTATAGTAATACTGTGCTGAATCATAATCCATTTGCAAACCAAACACACTACCCTTATTCAGCATTGCCTCATGTATCCCGTCACGATAACTTGTCCTCTCAAACGTTGTCAGAATCTCATCAGCACACAGCAAAGCAGAGTCCAGCGAAGTATATTTCATGCGGTTGACCCTGTCATTAAGAGAATCTATCACACTCTTGTCTGCATCATCGGGTTGTCCACATCCCAGCAACAACGCAAGAAAACATCCTGCGAGCATGAAATATAATATTTGCAACTTACGATTTAGCATTTCATAAATTTGAATTACAAATATAGTTATAATTGCTGAAACATAAATAAACATACTGAAAAATTAACATTCCAATCTCTAACACCCTACCACATGAGCATAATATCATTAAATTTTCTTTTCAGAAACAACTTCCAATATGATTAGATAAATAGTGCAACGTAATTACAATGAAAGGTGCAACGTAATTACAATGAAAGGTGCAACGTAAAATCGGCGAAAAACACATCAAGATCACACCTATTCTATAGAGTCTGCTGTGCGCGCCTTAACAGTCTTCTGAAATTGCAGATAGTAGGAAAGGCCTGCCACAGTAAGACAAGCAGGATATGACCACCAGATGCCAAGCGCCCCCATGTCGAGAGTAAATGCCAGAAAATACGCAAGAGGTATGCCTATAAGCACGAAGGAAATGAGGGCATAAAGCATCATGGGACGAACATTTTCGACAGAACGCAAAGCATTAGCATAGGTTATCTGGAGACAATCGCCTATCTGATAGCAAAGAAAAGCGGGCATAAAAGTCAGAAGAAGATATGTGACATCTTGGCTAGAAGTAAAAATACGTGCGAGAGGGGTACCAGCACTATAAATGATGAAAACAATTATAACGCCAAAAACAAGGGACATCTTGAAAGCCGCTGCTGCAGTCTTGCGAACCTCTTCCCAATTGCTCCTCCCTCTATAATGCGCCATACGGATGGCTGCAGCAGCTCCTATGCCATAATACACCATAAATGCAAGCGTGCTGATTGTACCCATAACCTGATGGGCCGCAAGAGCTGTAGCCCCAATCCATCCCATAAAGATGGCACCAACACTAAAGGCACAGGTCTCGAGACTGAGCTGAACGGAAATGGGTATGCCTAGACGAAGCAAAGCATACATGCCGTCCCAAGTAATCCTGAAAGATTGAGACTGAGTTTTTATCTGCTGAAAATCAGAAGATTTTAACAACGGACCTCTAACGATAGCAATGTACATCAAGAGAGGCATCGAGATTCGTGCTACAAGTGTCGCGATGCCTGCCCCCAAAAGTCCCAAATCGAACACGAAAATAAGGAAGTAGTTTAGGATGACATTGAGAATATTGCTGCCTATCATTGTCCACATGGGGGTCTTCGTATCACCTAAAGCATCGAAGAACTGTTTCATCGAATTGAAGAGCGAAAGAAATGGAAGAGAGATGAGCAGAGTGATGAAATAAGGACGAATAAGAGGCAGAAGTTCAACAGGCTGTCCAAGATGGCTGATGTTACAATAAAGCAAGAGAAGCAACAAGACAACAACCAGGCTTGTCAACAGATTAACAGCATTGCTTTCGCGAAAAACACGCAATAACTGGCAGAATTTCCCTTGACTATAAAGAGCACCAGCTATAGGTGTCGTTGCATAAGATATGCCAAGCAAACAATAAAGGCTAAGGTTGAAAATATTATTGACGAAGCCTGCAGCCGAAAGTTCAGGTGTCCCATACTGTCCCACCATAATAGTATCAGCCCAACCCTGAATAATAGTACCCAACTGCGCAATAACAATAGGATACGCCAGGATGAAAATTGCTTTCGTCCGACCGCTTATTTTCATAAAAACAGTTTAACGCTTTCTTAATTCTCCTTTTGCAAGATGGCTGAAATCGTAATACCACCAATATGTCTTACCAAACTCCCGATGGGTTTTATTGATGCGCTCTGTCTCATTTGACAAGCCAGTCTTACGGTCATGATAGTCTTTGAATTGCATGACTATATCCTTATCCTTGAAAACGGCCAAAGTGTCACCACCAACGACGAGTTTTCCCTGTATCACATAGTCAGAATCTCCAACAAGCAAGAGAGCTTCGCGATAAGATTTTGGCAGATTCTCGTAGGCGCCAGCTATCGTATCAGACAGGTTGTAATAAAGAAGCAGCTTATCATAGAATTCCTTCAACTTTCTATCAAGCAAAAGACTGCACAAATAGTAATCAACAGTATGCCTGTTCCACAACGAATCGGCAAAAACCAATTGATAGTATTGGCTAGCAGTCTTCACGTTTTTACCACAGTAGGCACCCAAGAATGCACATATCTCTTGTGAAGAAATTCTATTATAGAAAAATGTATCTGCCACATTCAAAAGCCCTTGTGAACCATCGTGTTGAGGATAATCAAAAAGACGTTCAGCAAGCAGCCCCTGACGTTCCAAGGCATACATACGCAACTGAGTAAGGCGTGGCGTTGTGCGAAGGGACTTTTTCCCCACTTCCACAGCTGCTGCATAATCTTTTTCAAGGATGAGCCTCTCCGTCTTTAATTCATAATAATACACATCAGGAGTTCGAGAAACACTTCCTGTTATCAACAGCAGAATAAACAAGATGATGTAGTTTGGATACGTTTGAGACTTCAAGTCAGAAGCATAAACGCTATATCCATCACAAAACTTTCTTGCCCCAAAAACGAACAAGACATAAAACAGCAGAACAGATGGAGCAATCCAAACCCATTTACCCAATGTGAAATCGACAAGCACCTCTTTGCTGACATTGGTGAGGATTGCAAGAATGAGCATAGACGGCAGATAGGAAAGTGCATGCCAACGTGAAGGCAAGCCTGAAGCCGTAGCTACCACCCATTGTACAATCTGCAACACCATAGTTGTAATAATTGCCCCCAAAAGCATATCGTACGAGGTAATTCCTCTAGAATAGACAAATTGTGCTTCGGCAAGAATTTCACCCTGCAAGAAATAGAGGTAGCAGAAAGAAAAAAGCATAAACAGAATGCCACAGGAATAACGAATCATTCCTGCGGTCTTCTGCTTACGTGTTCTATATGAATTCACTCTCATTCTTTATTTTTACGAAGAACTACTGCTGAACGTGCTGGTATATACAGTTTGAGCCAACCTTTACCATCGCGCTCGTAAATTGGGTCGTAGTTGGTGAAATGGCGAACAGAATCATCAGCCAAATCATTGCCGCCAAAGAGTTTGTTGTCAGTATTGAGCACAACATCATAACTGCCATGAGGAACGATGAAACCATAGTCTGTATAAGACCTGTTGGGCGAGAAGTTAAACACAAACAAGAGGTCACCACGCGAATAAGCGAGTATTTGGTCACCATCATTATGCCACACTTCTACAACAGGAGTCTTCTGGAAGTTCTTGACCAACTTAATAGTCGAAAGCATAGCTTCGTCAAAATCGCCTAAATAGTGATAACACAATTCTTTATTATCGACAAGATTCCACTGGCGGCGTGCATACTTATATCCCCACCCATTACCTTCACGTGGAAAATCAATCCACTCTGGATGTCCAAATTCATTACCCATAAAATTGAGATAGCCACCATTCATAGTAGATGCTGTGAGCAAACGAATCATTTTGTGAAGAGCGATTCCACGATTAGCCATAAAGTTCTCATCACCCTTCTTGAAGTGCCAATACATATCGGCATCAATAAGACGGAAGACAATGGTCTTATCGCCTACCAAAGCCTGATCATGACTCTCTGCATAAGAAATGGTCTTTTCATCCTGTCTGCGATTAGTTGTTTCCCAGAACAAAGAAGAAGGCTTCCAATCTTCGTCCTTAAGTTCCTTGATAGTCTTAATCCAATAATCAGGAATGTTCATCGCCATACGATAATCAAAGCCATAGCCGCCATCTTTGAATGGAGCAGCAAGTCCTGGCATACCAGACACTTCTTCTGCAATAGTTATAGCTTTAGGATTGACTTCGTGAATAAGAAGGTTTGCCAGCGTAAGGTAAGCGATAGCCTCATCATCTTCATGTCCATTGTAATAATCTCCATACCCTCCAAATGCTTCGCCAAGGCCATGGCTATAATACAGCATGGATGTTACTCCATCAAAACGGAATCCGTCGAACTTAAATTCTTCAAGCCAATACTTGCAGTTAGAAAGGAGATAATGAATTACCTCGTTCTTACCATAGTCAAAACAAAGGGAGTCCCAAGCAGGATGCTCACGACGTCCACCTTGCATAAAGTATTGACAACCGTCTCCTGCGAAATTTCCAAGTCCCTCAAGTTCATTCTTAACAGCATGAGAATGAACAATATCCATAATAACGGCAATACCCATCTCATGTGCTGCATCTATCAGTTCTTTCAATTCTTCAGGTGTACCAAAACGGCTGGAGGGCGCAAAAAAGTTGCTGACATGGTATCCGAAAGAGCCATAATAAGGATGTTCTGCAATTGCCATAATCTGAATTGCATTATAGCCGTCTTTCTTGATGCGTGGCAATACATTATCTTTAAACTCAATGTATGTGCCCACTTTCTCTGCATCTTGCGCCATACCTATATGACACTCATAAATAAGCAGCGGAGCTGTGTTGGGCTTAAAGTTTTTTTTCTTAAACACATAAGGTGTATCTGGCGCCCAAACTTGTGCAGAAAATATCTTCGTTGTTTCATCTTGAACAACCCTGTTGGCATATGAGGGGATTCTTTCCCCTTCTCCACCTTCCCACTTCACTTTAAGCTTATAAAGTTCTCCATGGCGCATTTGACTTTTCTTGAGATGAATTTCCCAGTTGCCATTGTCCTTTCGAACCATTTTATAAGCGTCTTGCTCTTGCCAATCATTAAATTGTCCTACGACATATATTTCTGTGGCATTAGGCGCCCATTCTCTCAATATCCATCCCTTAGAAGTCTTGTGAAGTCCAAAATACAAATGTCCGCTAGCAAAATCAGAAAGACTTTGTTTGCCGTTCCGAGTCAGTTCAGACAGTTTGTCCTGCACGTGCTGATGACGTCCTACTATGGCTCCCTCAAATGGTTCGAGCCACGGGTCGTTCTTAACCAAACCTATATGCTTCACCTTTGGTGCAGACTTCTTTTCTGAAGATGTGTCTTTTCTTTTACATGTTGCCATAGTTTACGCTTTAATTTTAAATATAACTTTAACAAATTCTTTTGATTCTGAAATACATGGTGCATGTCCATCTTGAGGGAAAAAGATGATAAATTCCCCTGGATTCACTGTAACATACTTCTCTGCTGCACCATCATAGAAACTAATATCTTTTTCAGCATCATACGCCACATCGGGAAGATTCTTTCGTGGCGTAAAACCCATTGTTTCTGACGAAGAAACGGGTATCTGAATGTCAATCATCTTATTATGTGTTTCCACTTTCGCTTCTTCAAGTGTTTTCCCTTTTACCTCACAATAATTGACAAAAAGTTCTTCATCAATAATGAGCTCTTGACCAAGAGCATGAGCCGCAAGGTTATTATTCTTCAAATATGCTGCAACTTCTGGAAAAAGAGGGTTCAAAGCAACGTATTTGTCAAAATTATCAAGTGTGTCTAGAATCATTTATTTAAGGTTTATCATTGTTAGTTAAAAGCGAGTTAAAGCATTGCCTTCTGTATTTCTTTTAGCATAGACTCATGTAACAAGCCGTTGGTGGCAATCACTTGATGTCCGTTCTCCCACTTATCGTCTCCACCTGCATAATCTGAAATCTTTCCTCCAGCTTCTTTCAATATACAAGCTCCTGCGGCAACATCCCAAGGCTGGATAAATGATTCGAAATACACATCAATCTTTCCTGCTGCAAGATAGCACAATTCTGTTTCAGCGCTGCCATTGCTGCGTATACTGGCACAACGTCCATAAAGCTGTCGCGTCATGTTCAAACAAAACTCCCTCCAAGCATCTGCATTATAAGGATAGCCTATCATCACCAATGCCTCATCAAGATTGCTGATGCCAGAAACCTGAAGCTTTATCCCGTTAAGATAAGCACCAAAACCTTTCGCTGCGCTATACAGTTCCTTGCGTGTCACTTCATATACCACACCAAGCAGTATTTCTTGGTTGTTACGCAAAGCGATGCTGACACAATAAGGTGCCAAGTCGTGTATGAAATTCGTCGTTCCGTCAAGCGGGTCAACTATCCAATAGTATTCTGTTGATTCAGTCTTCTGTTCCACAGTATTTTCCTCTGTGATGAATCCTGCCTCTGGAATAATCTCTTTCAAGCGAGCAACAATACGTCTTTCGCACTCCTTGTCCACATAACTGACATAGTCATGGCTGTGTTTCGTTTCCACCTTGCTCGTGTCGAAATTCAGTCGCTGTTCGGCTATGAATTCGCCTGCTTCTGCAGCCAAAACCTTTACCTCTTCTAATATATTCTCTAATCTCATGGACTAAGCACCTTTTATTTATTGTCAACTCGCGCGTTGGATTACTGTCCCATCAACCGGCCTCTATTATAGATACCTTTGCGCAAGACCGTGCCGTTTCTGTCTTTCTCCACAAAAGCACCATCTTTCAAATCGTTCAAGTATGAACCTTCAAAACGTATTCCATCGGGCGTTTCTTCCACGCCTTTTCCGTTTTTCATGCCTTCCTTGAATTGTCCCTTAAACTTGGTTCCATCTGCCAGACGCAAAACTCCTTCACCACTCATTTCACCATTGGCCCAGCCTCCATCATAGACATCGCCATTGGCACCCACAAACTTTCCTTGTCCATGCTCCTTGTCCTCCACCCAATATCCTTCATATTTCGAGCCGTCGGGCCATGTATAAGAGCCAAATCCGTCCATCAGGCCATTCTTGAAATGACCTACATACTTTCTTTTATCCTCATACGTAAAAATGCCTTGTCCTGTACGCTCTCCATTCTGATAGTCGCCTTCATACACATCTCCATTCTTGAACTTGTAGATGCCCTTGCCATGCATCATGTCATCCTTCCATCCTCCTGTATAGAAATCGCCATTGGCATAGGTGTATTTACCTTGTCCATTACGCATATCATTTTCCATGTCTCCCTCATACACAGAGCCATCTCGCCAGTCATATATTCCTTTGCCAGACTTCCTGTCTTCTTTCCACTCGCCATCATAATAAATGCCATTCGCCCAAGTGTACCGTCCTTGCCCATGTCGCTGATCCTGAAACCAATCACCTGTATATTTATCACCATTATAATAGTACATCGTACCTATACCTTGCTGGTAGTCAATATACCAAAGTCCGTCATACTTGTTATTATTGGCAAAATAGTAAACACCTTTGCCATGCTGATGATCCTGATGCCAATCGCCTTCGTACTTCTCACCGTCTGTAAAAGTGTAAACACCATATCCCTGACGCTTTCCCTTCACATATTCACCTTCATACGTATCGCCCGACTTGAAGGTTGTCTTACCCTTTCCGTGAGGCTTTCCACCTTCCAGTTCGCCATAATAAGTCGCTTTGTCTTTGGGAAAGACGTAATTGCCTATCACCACCTTCTGAGCCCATGCAGAAGAAATGCTTGCAATTAACATCAATCCTATAATGATATATTTATTTTTGCTCATATATATGTCTAAAATCTTCAAGGTTATCAATATCTATTTTACAAAGGTAAAAAAAAATCTCCTAAACAAAGAATTTCCATCCGTTTTATTATCATTTTAACACAAAATCTCCCATAAACAACAAATGTTCAATGAATATTCAAGGAGAAAACAGGACTTAAAATCGATGCGCCTCACAACGAAACATCGATATGCCCCTCAACAAAGAATCGATGCAGAGCACATCGATTCCAACGGCTATTTAGTAAAGAAATAATCAGAAAACAAGGGATGCTGTTTGTAGAATTTCATGTTGCAAAAGACAACAAGCAGGATTGAAATTTCAACGTTATCTTATTGTATCCTTTCAAAATCATTCAAGAAAGCGCAAAGAGCTGACTTTCTCCAATCGTGCTCTCAGTTTAGGCATAGAGTCTTTACGAATACGAAGAGTCATTGAACAGTCGTTGTCATATCCTTGCGAAATGATTTCAGGAGATTCCTCTTTCACGACACGCATCACATCATTCATGAAAGGATACTCAAACAAAAACGTGACATCTTCATCCACCGTTTTTTCAACAACTTCAGCAGCAGCAATTGCCTCTGCTGCAGCCAAGCGGTAAGCCACTATCAACCCAGAAGTTCCCAGTTTGACTCCACCAAAATAGCGAACCACAATAATCAGGATATCAGTCAATTCATTAGAATTAATCTGCCCCAAAATGGGCTTTCCCGCTGTGCCTGAAGGCTCTCCATTGTCATTAGCACGGAACTCTGTCCGTTCTGCTCCTAACATATAAGCATAACAGACATGGCGGGCATCGTAATATTTCTTCTGATACTCAGCCACTAGCTGCTTCACCTCTTCGACAGAACGAACAGGAATAGCAAAAGCGAGAAACTTGCTACGTTTCTCGCTATATGCACCTTCTGATAACGATTTTATGGTCTTATAGCTATCCATCAGGACAGTTTATGAATGACAAGACCGCTACGCAATTTAGGTTCAAACCAAGTTGCTTTAGGAGGCATAATGTTTCCAGAATCAGCAATATCCATAATTTGCTGCATCGTCACAGGATAAAGAGCTAAAGCCGTCTTCATTTCGCCATTGTCCACTCGACGCTTCAGTTCACCAAGACCACGCAAACCTCCAACAAAGTCAATGCGCTTGTCACGGCGAAGGTCCTTTATGCCAAGGATTTCATCAAGAATCAATTTTGAAGAAATGCTGACATCCAGTACACCTATAGGGTCATTCTCATCGTATGTGCCAGGCTTAGCCTTGAGCGAATACCACTCTCCTTCCAGATAGAGAGAGAACTCATGCAGTTCCTGTGCACGATACTCTGCAGCACCCTTTTTCTCGACAACAAAATTCTTTTCAAGAGCCTTGATAAACTCCTCTGATGTCAAGCCGTTCAAATCTTTGATGACACGGTTGTAGTCAAGAATCGTCAACTGGCTTGCAGGGAAACATACAGCCATGAAATAGTTGTATTCTTCATCACCACGATGGTTTGGATTCAGCTTTGCCTTCTCCGCCCCTACCAATGCAGCAGCGGCACTGCGATGATGGCCATCTGCTATATAAAGGTTTGGCATTTTCGCAAAACGCTCTGTAATAGTTTTCATATCCTCATCATCACTTACCACCCAAAGCTTGTGTCCAAAACCATCGATAGGAGCAACAAAGTCATACTCTGGTGCAGTCTTGGCATACTTGTCAATCAGTTGCAGCAGCACCTCATCATCAGGATAAGCAAAGAATACAGGCTCGATATTCGCATCGTTCACACGCACATGCTTCATACGGTCTTCCTCCTTGTCAGCGCGAGTCAGTTCATGCTTCTTGATTACACCTGTCTGATAATCGCCACTATATGCGCCAACTACGATGCCATATTGAGTCTTCTCCTGATTGCCGTTAGCTGGCAGACATGAAGTCTGCGCATAGATGTAGTACTGTTCCTTCTCATCCTGAACCAGCCATCCGTTCTGCTGAAACTTAGCAAACTGGCGAGCAGCCTCCTCGTAAACGCGAGGGTCATACTCGCTTGTGCCAGGCTCAAAGTTTATCTCTGGCTTAATGATATGATACAAAGACTTCTCATTGTCGCCTGCCTCAACACGAGCTTCTTCAGAATCAAGCACGTCGTATGGGCGACTTTCCACTTCCTCCACCAGTTCCTTGGGAGGACGTACACCTTTGAAAGGTTTTACTATTGCCATATACTTATTATTAAATTATAATTACATTTTCAACTCGCCTTTTCTGATGAAAGGCATCTAATGGCGAACAAGGCATTCTTTGAACATCGGTCATCACCCTTGTTTCGCCTACAAAGTTAGGGCTTTCATTCGGAATGCCCAAACGAAAGCCCCTTTTTTATCCATTCTCACGCATTATTTCAGCAAAGCAAGCGCATCTGAAAGGATTGCCATTATCCTCTTCTCGCTTTTAGCGCATCTCTCCCTTCACAAACCAGGATTGCAGATTCCTTCATCATCAATCTGCCACACCTTACATCGTATTTACGTTAAGTCTTTTATCGCAATTACGTTAAGCCTTTCATCGCAATTACGATATAGGGCTCGGCGCAAACACGGCAGAGAAACAGCCTGCCCCCCCTCTTCGTATATTCTTACATGAGTTTTCTTTAAAGATAATTTTCATCTCTTGCAGCTTTCAGTTCCGGCCTTGCACATTTAAAGTATTACAATGAAAAAATAGATGTACAATGGCACGACAACAGCTTTAGCGCACTTTTAGCGAAAACGCACCTTATGTACAAGATGTGTACAATCACATGCCGACAGCAAAACGATATCGTCATAAAAATGCGAGAATAGAAAAAACTAAAGAGAGCCGCACCTATGTTTTAGGTGCGGCTCTCTTTATGGACGATTTGGTTTTCTTAAAGAAAACCCTATTTCAATTACTTTTACTTGTTTACCTGAAACTTGGTGATACCCTCCTTGATGTAGCCAACAATCTGATTAGCAGCAGCAAGACCTGCATTAGTGTTAGCTTCAGCAGTCTGAGCACCCATCTTCTTTGGTGTAGCGAAGTAACGACCTTCGAACTGAGCGAACTCAGCATCAGCATCGGGCTTAATATCTGAGATGTACTTAAGGTCTGTACGTTCAGAGAGAAGTTCAATAAGTTCTGGCTCATTGATAACCTCCTTACGAGCAGTATTGATGAGAATACCACCCTTCTTCATGCTGCCCACAAGTGCCTTGTTAATGCTCTGCTTTGTTTCAGCTGTTGCTGGGATGTGGAGAGAAACGATGTCACAAGTCTCGAAAAGCTCAGCCTGTGATGCTGCTGCATGAACACCAGCAGCCTCAATAATTTCTGCAGGACAGTATGCATCATAAGCAGCAACCTCCATACCAAAGCCCTTAGCAATACGGGCAACGTTGCGACCAACATTACCAAATGCAAGAATACCCAGCTTCTTGCCCATGAGTTCAGAACCAGCCTTGCCATTGTAGAAGTTGCGAACTGCAAACACAAGAAGGCCGAGCACAAGTTCTGCCACAGCATTAGCATTCTGACCTGGAGTGTTCATTACCACTACATTGTGAGCTGTAGCAGCCTCAAGATCAACATTGTCGTATCCAGCACCTGCACGAACTACAATTTTCAAGTTCTTGGCAGCATCGAGCACCTCTGCATCGATTTTATCAGAGCGAATGATAATAGCATCTACATCTGCTACAGCTTCCAACAGCTGAGATTTCTCTGTATATTTCTCAAGAAGAGCAAGTTCAAAACCAGCGCCTTCAATAATTTCCTTAATACCAGCAACCGCAGGAGCAGCAAAGGGCTTCTCAGTTGCAACTAAAACTTTTGCCATAATTTATAAAAATTAGAAGCCCCAGAATTTCCAAAATGCTGGAAATTCTAGGACTTTTACTATTGTTTTATTTAATGCATTGCCTCAAATTCCTGCATGCACTTCACAAGTGCCTGAACGCCTTCTATAGACATTGCGTTGTAGCAAGAAGCACGGAAACCACCAACATCACGATGTCCCTTTACACCAACCATACCTTGGCTAGTAGCGAACTTGAGGAATTCGTCCTGAAGATCCTGATATTCTGGCTTCAATACAAATGTGATATTCATGAGTGAACGGCTATCCTTCTCTGCTGTACCAACGAAAAGCTTGTTGCGGTCAATTTCAGCATAAAGGATTTCAGCACGCTGCTCAGCCAACTTCTGCATAGCCTCAACACCACCATGAGCCTTGATGTAACGAAGATTCATGAGAGCAGAATAGATTGGCACAACAGGAGGAGTGTTGAACATAGAGCCCTTCTTCACGTGAGTACGATAGTCAAGCAGTGTTGGGATGTGGCGAGAAACCTTGCCAAGAGCATCTTCCTTCACAATAACGAAAGTAAGACCTGCCATAGCGAGATTCTTCTGTGCACCACCATAAATCATCGTATACTTGCTCACGTCAATAGGACGGCTAAAAATGTCTGATGACATATCTGCAATCAGTGGAATTGGAGAATCGATGTCTTCACGAATTTCTGTTCCATAGATTGTATTATTCGTTGTGATGTGGAGATAGTCAGCATCAGCAGGGATTTCAAAATCCTTAGGGATGTAAGTAAAGTTTTTGTCTGCAGAAGATGCCACTTCCACAACTTCTCCAAATGCCTTTGCTTCTTTCTCTGCTTTTGTTGCCCAAACACCGGTATTCAGATAAGCGGCCTTCTTCTCGAGGAAGTTGAATGGAACCATACAGAATTCAAGACTAGCACCACCTCCAAGGAAGATTACCGAGTATCCCTCTGGTATGTTGAGAAGTTCCTTGAAAAGAGCTACAGCCTCGTCAACTACGGGCTGGAAATCCTTTGCACGGTGGCTAATCTCCATCAAAGAGAGGCCAGAGCCATTGAAATCAAGGCATGCCTGTGCAGTCTGCTCTATCACTTCACGAGGAAGAATAGAAGGTCCAGCATTAAAATTGTACTTTTTCATGTTTTTATTGTTTGATTGTATATTTTGCTACGCTTAAAAAACGTTTCTTTTTACCAAAAAATTTAATGCAAATTTACCAATAAATAAAGAATGACATATCACTTTGTCGGTTTTTTATGGTTAAAAACCGTAAAAATGGCACAAATCATTACAATATTGGTAAACCGACGTTACATTACAGCCATTTTTTCCTACGGAACCACCACAGCGACATTACCGTGCAGACCACACAAAGAACAATAACAACAGGGAAACCCAAGTTCCAATCCTCCATTCCATTTTTCAAATTCATACCAAACATACTGGTAATAAACGTAGGAAAGAGGATAATCATGTTTAGCGATGTCAGCAGTCGCATTACAGTATTCATATTATTATTAATAATGTTCGCGTAGGTATCCATAGTCGAATCAAGGATGTTGATATAGATAGCTGTCGTTTCTCTTGCCTGATTCATCTCAATATTTACGTCTTCGATCAGTTCTGCATCCAACTCATCCACAGGCAACCTGAATTTCAGCTTACTCAACAACGACTCGTTGCCTCTAATTGAAGTGCCGAAATACGTCAACGAATCCTGCAACCTTGACAAACTCACAAGGTCTTTATTGTCAATATGCTTATCCAAATCTCTTTTTGCCTTCTCAATGATGCCATTCACTTGCTTCAGATATTTCAAATACCAAACAGAGGCACTCAAAAAGAGACGAAAAACCAAGTCTGAAGCATCGGTAAAACCCTCCGCTCTTCGCATCTGATGATTGACAAAATCAAGCATCATACGCGTTTCCTGATTACAAATAGTAATGATTTTATCCCCTTTTAACACAATACCTAAAGGAATAGTCGTATAGGGACTTCGAGAAGACACGCTCTTTAAATGTGGAATACGCAAAATAATCATGAGCCACCCTTCATCCATATCGTAACGGGCACGCTCATCTGCGTCAGAAACGTCCTCCATGAAATAATCGGGCATGCCAAGTTCCTTTTCCAAGAACTCTTTATCTTCATCGGCAGGGCAAGTAATCTGTACCCAACAGTTTGGCTCCCACGCATCAATATGTTTGATGCCGCCATTAAAATTCCAGAATGTACGCATTGTTGTCTGAATCTTTGCTTGTCTATGATTGAACAGTAAAAAATCGGGGCAAAGACCCATGCAACTCCACGCGAGAGGTGAGTCTTATCCCAGGCACTTAATACTATTCGCCGGATAATCGTCCATAGTTGTTTTTAATTAGTAAATACTCTCTTATTTTCTTATTTAACGCCAACAGGCTGAAATCGGCCACAAAGGTAATAATTTATTTTTTACAAACAAAAAAACACGTTACCGAAATCTCTGCTTGAAAAAAACTTTATTCTATTGTATTCATTATTAGCCTCATTTTATGTAACTTTGTATCCTAATATTCCTAACAAAAGGGAAACATTACTTTTTCTGATGACAAAACTCAAGAACATAGAAAGACATCTCCAGCGTATTGCTTTCGTGCTTTACACCCTACTTATCATCATCATGGGCATTGCCACATTTGTTGAAAATAGTACAAGCGCAGCAACTGCTAAAAAAAATCATCTATAATAGTTGGTGGTTCTTGTCATTATGGATACTAGCCATCACCACCTCGCTAACTTGCTTGCCCAAACATTTCCGCTGGCTATTACGCCTCATACAAAAATTAAAGAGTAAACTCTTCTTCGCCTGCTTCATTCTCTTTTTGCCTATCAATACGATGGCTACAGACACACATATTGTTGAGCGAGCACAGGCGGATTCTTTACGCAGCATTCAAGTCATCTACAATGACCGGTTGTGTCCTCTCAACACACCAGCTAGTGACTTTATCGTCAAATTATCAGGGAAACACTCTTTTCAAGGCCTTACAGCCGAACAAATCATACTCTCTTGGATTTCTTATCCTCAAGTTTGGAATAACATACCTATCATTAAAGTTAAACAAGATAACATCAAAAAACACTTGGGAACAAATGGGGATTATGCTAGTTTCTTCGACTTCTTTGACGAGAATGAAAACTATCGCTTCTCCTCAGGGCAATACCCTGACATAGAAGAAAAGCTGACACTCGTCCTTCTGCAAACAAGAGGTTCTTTCTTCGAATGGCTGCCCGAGGGTGTCCAACCGCTATCAAAAAGCAAAGTGAAAGCAGAATTGCTCTACAATGATATACCCTGGAACACACTACTCTTCTCGTCATGTTTCATCTTGGCTTTCATCATCTTTTTCCTTCGCCTAAAAAACAAAGTCGCAACAAAAAAGACACATTATACCATATTAGCAGCAAAACTCTCGCTCACATTAATTCTATCAATCTCATTAGCTATTCGCTGGTATATATCCGAGCACATACCTCTCTCTAATACATACGAGACACTACAAGTCATTGCCCTCACATCTCTTGTCCTTGCTTGTTTTATGCACAACCAAGCAACTGCAGCCCTGATTGTTGCAGGAGCAACATTGCTGGTTGCCCATATTAGCGCGCTCGACCCTCAAGTCTCTTCACTCACACCGATTCTACAAAGTCCGTGGCTATCTTCACACGTCACCACCATCATGATTTCTTACTGCCTATTTGCCATGCTCCTTGTTCGTCCAGACCGCACCATGCTCATCTGGGCAGAGGTTCTGCTGGCAACAGGCATCATTTTGGGAGCCATTTGGGCAAAAACAGCATGGGGTACTGGCATTGGGATCCCAAAGAAACATGGGCACTCATCACTTTACTCATCTACATCTATCCGCTCCATCCTGGCATACTACCGTGGTTTCGCGATGAAAGAAACATGAAACTCTATCTCCGTTTGGCATTCCTCAGCGTTTTAATGACTTATTTTGGTTGCAATTACCTGCTTACAGGCATGCACAGCTATGCAGGAACCTGATATTTTGAGACATCGCAACAAACAATAAAAACAAGTGCACCAAACGTAAAAACACAAAATCTCGTCCGAACACACATATATATAAAATTTAATTACTATCTTTGCATCCAGTTATGGAACATCATTCAATAGATATAGAAGATTTAGGAGCCAGAATAGAGCTGACAAGCTTTTCTGCAGGCGAGGTGACCGAGATTCACGCCATGTTACACATTGAATCACGAGGCGAACTTTTTGAAGCACAAATAAATCGCATACAAGAAGCAGAAAAGGCACTCATGCAATCAAAACAAGCTTCTGGTACAAAAGCTGTTTTCAAACGTTATTTTCTCAGCGATGCAACCAATCAGGCGTCTCTCATCAGCAATGCCGATGATTGTACAGTTTCCTACATACAGCAACCGCCTCTCGACGGCTCAAAAGTTGCTTTGTGGATTTATCTCCAAAAAGGGACTGATATCTGCAACATGAATGGAGCCACCATTGTTACACATAATGGATACAAGCACATCTGGACAATGGGTATTACCGACACAAGTGCCGACACATCCTATATGCAGACGTGGAAAACTTTATTCACATACATAGATACGCTCAAACTTTTCAATGCCACTCTCAAAGACAACTGCATCCGTACATGGTTCTTCGTTCGCGATGTTGACACTCAATATGGAGGTCTCGTCAAATCAAGACGTGAATGTTTCGTTGAACAAGGCCTAACCCAAGATACTCACTATATCTCATCAACAGGAATAGGAGGAACGCCAGCCAACCCCAAAGCACTCGTGCAAATGGAAAGCTATGCTCTTACGGGATTTGACCCACAGCAGCAACGCTATCTCTATGCACCAACACACCTGAACAAGACTTACGAATATGGTGTTACATTCGAACGCGGCACACTCATGCAGTATGGAGATCGTAACCACATCTACATATCAGGAACAGCATCCATCAACAACAAAGGCGAAGTTGTCCACATAGGCAATATAAACTTGCAAACC
>JAEIGA010001549.1_pt1 | contig 35917 bp, 64 predicted proteins | sample 9270691 | NCBI WGS metagenome assembly JAEIGA01 (sample SAMN17057246, study PRJNA624740) | gut metagenome | biome: biome; isolation source: fecal sample | host: Bos grunniens | place: China: Xizang | collected 2019
CATAACTATAATGTGTTACGTATTACTTATTATAACAGTGTACCGTAGGAAGTCAAGTATTATAATAAGGGTACATCCCGTGGGGCTCCGTTACTTAGTAACGTCCTCTTCACTCCCGCTTGTCGGGAGTTTTTCTTTTGTTTGGGTTTTAATTTGACTTCCTATTGTTGTATGATATAATGGATAAACATGCTAAATGCACTTGTCATAGTTATAACTTGACTTCCTATTGTTATATTATATAATAACATTCGAACTATTGAATACTGAAAGGCCGTTATAACTTGACTTCCTATTACTATATGATATAATCAGTTGACGTATGGATATGTTGCCTGTGGCGTTATAACTTGACTTCCTATTGTTATATTATATAATATCTGATGTTCAGCAATATATTTGTCACATATTATAACTTGACTTCCTAAACATTAAAAGCCACATCTTCACAATTTTCTTCATCAAACACATCCCCTAAACACCCCAGCACAAGTCTATCCAACACAAAATCCAACAGGGTGTCATTGTCTGGGAATATAACCCTAAATCCAGCAGTAGTCTCATCCAAGTCATACCCATAGCACAAACCACGCCAAAACTCTTCACACTCCTCCAATTCCCGAACCCTTTCTAGATTAAACCATAACTCATGTGAATTTTCGTTACTTATAACCCCAACAACCCCGTTACAAGAATTCCTCACCAGCATATCAATAAAACACTGCTCAGCACAACTATGGGGACAAGAGGTAGTGCCGAACCTTATCTTGACACCACCCTTTCTAAAGGTAAAACGACAATAATCCCCATCTGAGCCACAGGAAATGCTATACCTGCCTATAATACCAAAACAACGATGACTCTCACACAGCCCATCAAACATCCCACAGAAACTCTCGACCCACCCGTCAAACATTCACACCCTCAGATATAAGTGTCACCAACGGATATATCTTCTCCATCATAAATTTAGCCATCTCACTATAATCGGAAAAGCCACTAAACACATAAAGCTCGTCATCAAAAGAAAAATGATACCCACCCTCAACAAATGCCCTCGTAATCAACTCAGTCACAGTAGATGTAAATATAGACCCGTCATAAGCATCCAAACACAAATTCTTATACTCATCTATATAAAAATAATACATAAGCTCCCCACTGGTCCCAAATAGTAAGTCCAAAAACATAATAGCACCCATGTCATGCACACCCTCAACCACATCCATGTTTATAGCATCGCAAATCTCAGAACCAGGTGCATTCAAATCCCTCAATAATAACTTAATGTCAGGGAAGTCCTCATAGCACATGTTACACACAAACCTCCCATCACCATACCCATATCTCTCACACAACCCGTCAAAAATCCCTATAATCTCATTCCCACGACCAATCAATGAATCATACTCAGACCTCGTCATAATACCCCCTTTAGTACAGTATAGATATGGGATAAATCTTTTCTTTAATTGTTTTACAGAGTTCGTTCACATTCTTCCAACCACGAAAACAAGTATCTCCACCCCAAGAAGTCGACACCTTACACGTTTTATCTAGAATATTGGTCCAAAAACTTATCACATCTTCGTCATGCGTTGCCAAAATCAACTCAAGACCAATATGCCCATTGCCTTTTTTGTAATAAGCTGGACGAAACAACTCGCGCAAACCACATTGATATAATACAAAATCCACAACAAAACATTTAGCTACTGCGATTGGGTCTTCTTGTGTAATTCCTAAATGATGTGAGCACTCTTTTTTGTCGCCTTTGATTTTGGCTACAATTTTTCCTCTCGTGTCCGACATTTGGCAAAACTTCAGCCCGCCGCTCGGTAAGTCTACGTTGGCATCCGTAAAAGCTTTCTGCACCGCAACCAACATTTTATCCTTGAAATCACACAGTTTTGATACAGTTTGTGCCTTCAGTTTGCCCCCTTCTTGGCCCAATACACGCAAAACATCACATACCTTTGTAAAATATAAGTGTTGTCTCGCATACCCAAAACCAAAATCTACAGAATCAACAATATCTTTTCTTTTGTCTAATATGTGAAAAATCTTGTCAATATACTCTGCCCCATGTGTACTTGCCCCCAACTCAATACAATACCCCCCATTACGATTTTGTTCCACTTTGGCCCTAAAACTGTCCTTGTAAAGCCCAATATGTCTCAAAAATAAATTGGTAAACATACACTCCGCACTGATTTTCCCCATGCCAGAAGTATACCCATCTATATAATTAGTCACATCATCCTTGTATACAACTTTCCCAGTCTTGTCGCTCGCCTCCAAATATGTGCCATCACTCTTTAACGAAAACACATACGTATATCCGCTAAAATCACAACCAAGCACTTCACAACAATAATCAAAAGTAGACCGAAACTCTTCCATAAAACTTGCTGCATTATCTAAACTTAAACATTCTGACATATCTAACTCCTTTTTACAATAATCATTATACCATACGCAAAACATTCTATCAAGCTATATTTTCTACTAATCACCCAATATAGTATCAGTAAGGGGAAATATAAACACCATAAAGGATATACCCGGAAGTACGCTAATAAATAAAAATAAAAAATTAAATTACAACTTTTCCATTTCACTATAAATAAACAGTTCTATCTTACATAAACCTATTATAATAAAACCTACTCTCGACTTATGTACAATAGAAAACCAGCTAATACATAATATGGGTCTAACCGCTTATCGTAATGTCAGTCCCCATATAACTAAATAAAAGCTAATATTGTATGTATCATAACCTTAAACGCATAATAAACAAAATAAATAATAGATAAATGCGTAATATATAAGGAATAAACAAATGGCATTAGTTAAGAAAGTATTGACTGAAGCAGCTGCTCTGACAGAAGGCTCAGTTAAGAAAGAATCTAAAATTATGGCTGCAGCTCGCACTTTGCACGAATCTGGCTTGGCTAAACGTTGCCCAGCTGTCGCTGCATTGATGGAATCTACAAATAAAGCAGATAAAGCTAAAGCAGCAGTGATGACAACAGTCCTGAAAAACACAGCAGCTCTGTATGAATCAGCTGGTGTTCGTGGTTTGTTGAAAGAAGACGTAACAAGCTCTACAGCAGGTTTGATGCCGGGTGTAGCTTCTTTGACTCCACAGGTTGTTGATATCGTTTCAATTTTCTACCCACAGATGGTTGCTCACTACATTGCTGACATCCAGGCTTTGGACAAACAGACAGGCGAAATCTTTGTTATCAAGACTCGTTATGGCATGTCCGCTGCAACAGTAGAAGCTGGCGACATCATCTTCGAAAAGCCAACAGACGGCACATATGCTTCTGAAAAATTGGCAGCAACAACAACAGCAGTTCCAGGCACAACTACATTCACATTGACATTGGCTAACCGCGAAACAGGTGCTAATGATGCAAACGTAGCTATCCGCAAAGGTTCTGTACGTGTATTCTTGGGCGGTAAAGAAGTTGCTCGTGATTATGGTACAGGCGTTCTGTTGAGCAAAAACGTTAAATCTTCTGAATCTGTTGTTGATTATGCAGCAGGCACAGTTACAGTTGCTTTCGTTGATGGTTATGCATTGGAAGCAGACGCAGTTGTTTCTGCAGAAGCTCTGTATGATTCTGAAATCTATGACGAAGCAATCCGCACAGTTGAATTCGACATCTTGGAAAAACCTGTACGTGCAGAAGAACACCCATTGATGAGCTCATATTCTGTAGCATCTGCATTGGTTGCTAACGCACACATGAACTTGGATGTTGATGAAATGATTTCGAATCAGTTGGCTGGCACAATCCGTTGGGAACGTGACTTAGACCTGATTAAGAAAATCAACGCAGCAGCAGCTCACTATGATGCATTGGACTTCGATTGCCAGGCTAATGGTACAAACTTGACTCTGAAACAGCGCTACAATGCATATGATGTTATGATTTCAACTGCACGTGGCACAATTCAGGAAGCTATGGGCCGTGGTACTGTAGAATTCATGATTGTTTCTGCACAACAGGGTCTGCCAATCGTTGAACAAATCGATGGCTTCGTAGCTGCTCCAGAAGCAAAGAAACCAATTGGTCCATACTTGGCAGGTACATTGCGTGACGGTACAATCAACGTTATCGCAGTTCCATATTCAGGTATCCACCCAGTCCACGAATTGAATGACGCTGTTGTCTTCGGTTTCAAGGGCTATCAGGCTGGGGATGCTTCTGTGATTGTTGCTGAATGGGTACCTCTGTACTTCACACCAACATTCCAGGCTCCAAACTTGAAGAACCACAAAGGTTGCTTGTCGTTCTATGACCTGTTCGTCAATGAACCTAAGTACCTGGCAAAGGGTGCAATCAAAAACTTCAACTTGTCTGCTTAATTAGTTGACATAGTTAGGGTTTAGATACTCAAAGAATCCCTGGGCAATTGTCTGGGGGTTCTTTTTTTGTATATATTAGTTCTATTACATATAAACACACAAAAAGAGTTGAGTATGAGCAAATTTAGAAGATTAGTTAAAGCGCTTGTAAACCCAGTAGCAGCATATTATAAGAATGATATATTTTGCTGTGAAATAGATGAAATTGATGAACTACCACGCGATGAAGCGATAGAATTTATTGCAGCTAATAAAGGTCCGGGCACAGAATTTTTTGACCATGCAGAAATGAGTGAAGAAGAGTTTTTCAAGAACGATATTATGGGTTGTGATGGTTATTGGGGGTTGGTTCCTGTTAGACTTATGACAACAGATTTTATTTTATCAGTATTGAAAGACTGTCCACTGGCAGTAGAAATATTGCCATTGCAATTTTTAATAGGCAACACTGATGTTTTGAATTATGTTAAAAACAATGTGGAAAATAATAGCTCATTTAAAGAAACATATGACTGGTTGATTGAGAAAGGGCTTTTGCAAAAAGAAGAGTATTTTAGAGCCAAACATAATCGGTTGATTAAGAAAGGGTTTTTGAAATAAGTAAAATTTAGAGGCTGCAACAGAAAAGCCTCTTTTTTATTTGTGCACGGGCCAATTGTTCTTGACTTGCGTATGCTTTTATGTTATAATATGGTTGCCGAAAACTAAAAAGGAGTCATATATGGCAAAGAGTATATTATCGCATCATCGCACCATCCCCTTGTCCCCTACTATGGTTGTAGAAGAATACTCATACGTTTACATTGAAGGTTTTGATGCTAATCGTACTAATGAGTGTCACAAATCTAAGAAGCGCATTGGCTGGGAAAGTGTGGCCAGGGACCGTGAAGCTGTAAAGAGCAAGCAGGGATGTTTATGGATTTACAGGGAAGTATGGCAGAAGAAGAAGCGTGGCAAGAAAGATAAATAAAGGTATAATGGGCTTGGTAAAAAATACTGGGCCCTTTTCTTTTTAATGTTATTCCAGCGCAGTTCTAACTTATATCATGTTCAATTCACCAGCATTATCCCATTGGTCCAGTATAAGTGTTGAAGATTGCTCGTATAAGGCTTTCTCACGCTTTATTTCTACTATGGTGGCATTAGATGATAGTGGGGATAAGAATCGTGTGTCTCAGGGCATCCAGCGCACAGATACATGGGTAAAATGGAAAGACTACAGTAATCAGGTTGTAATTGAGACTGAGAGGTATTTTTACAAGCTTTATAAGATGCCTGCTGACTCTGGATGGTTTATAGCGGAGGCTCGTATGATATTGGGTGAGCTATACAGGGCCAGGGGGGTTCATTGGGATGTTACGACAATAGTAGATGGGAATGACATTTATCAATTAGAGCAGAGGGAAAAGCTACAGGTATGTGATTCTACTATGGACTATGGGGATATATTGCTTAGCTGGAATGATATACAACAAGAGCTGGAAGAGAGAATGCAGTTGAGCCTTTTGACATCACAACTAAAGCAACATTTCCCTGGGTTATCATGTATAAAGCTAATCAGGGACTGTGCTAATAAGTTTGAGGATTATGCCACAAAAGACGGTCAGGTATATTTATTGGATGATGCTGACTGGTTTCTTGCGCTGGTTGACAAAAATGGGAATTGGCAGTCAGGTATGTTTGATGCTTATGAATTAGAATATCCTGAGGGTTGTTTCTTTACTGCTTGGGATTATTATGACAGAGTAGAGAATAACGAGTTGAACGTTGATATAAATCGCTGGATGGTGTATAAAGGGTTAGGTAAAGCCAGCGCAAATAAGATTAATGAATTACGCAGCTTGCATGAAATAAACTTACAGAATGTCATAAAGCTGATGGTTGCGGGGGATAAGGGAGTGTTGGAGCAGAGTGTAGTACAACAAATAACAAACAGAACTAAGGAGTAAAAAATGAAAAGAATCGTAATGTGTGGTGGTGATTGTACTGGTTGTGGTGGATGCGGAGGCGGAAATTAGGCCAGAGAATACCCCATTGTCAATACATTTGTCTATACAGTGTTGATGGTGGGGTGTTTGTTTTTCCTTAAGCAGAATAAAACACTAGGCACCGGATTTCTGCGACTTTTGGTTTTTGGGTAGAGAATGGGTGTCTATACGTTTGTCTATACAATTAGCAAAATAAAAAGAGACCCCGAACAAGAGCTGTATTGTCCGAGGTCTTATCATAATAATGTCTGACTACTATTATGAAACCGTTAGAATTATATTACATTTTATCATCTATGTCAAGCGTTTTATTCGTCGACATCTTCTACCCATCCCGCGGCTTCTTCGGCCCACTTACCTTTAGCATATTCTTCTGCAGCGGCTTTTTGTTTGGCTGTTTGGATTTGCTTGAAGGTTTGGTCATATACGTTTTGTGCAGCCTTTGGTTTAGAGAATAGGCATCTATAGCATTCGTGGTTCCATCCACCCACCTTCTTTGTTTTGGTGCTGATGACGACTTCTGTATATGTTTTACACACTTCCAGGAATTCTTTCATAGTGGTTGGCTTTTTATCCTCTGGGCAATGTTTAATCTCCAGAGGGGTTGTCACATGATACGGTTTTTCTTTTTCTTTCAGTTCTGGTGTTTTGTTATACAGGATGCTGGTTTTTGCTCTGATGTTGACTGTTGCCATAGTTTCTCTCCTTTTCTTTCTTTTCTGTGTTTATTTTTCCAATGGGGTGTTAGGGCTCACGGTTATTTCTAGCGTATCGTCGTAGAGAATGGTGCTGTTCCAGTTAGTGGTGTCTGGGTCTAGGTTGTCGTAGGTGCCAGGTTCGACTTCGTTTATGGCTTCCATTGTTTGTCGTTCCAGGTCTGTCATGATGTTATACAGTTTCCCGGCCAGTTCCCCGTTAGGATATTTCTTTTGGTTATTGGCGGCTTCTGGTGTTAGTTTATCCCTCCACCCTGGCGCCAATGTGGTTTCGATATAGTACAGTTCATTTTCGTATGAGTAGGATATATCGACCGTGGCTTTGACCTCTACTTCCTTATATATAAATACGAATTCAATCATTTTCGTTCCTTTTTATAACTGTTGCAATTCTTGTTCTGTCATTTCGGTAAAGTGCAGTTCATAACCATCTTGCCAGGCTCCTCTTTGCTTGACGCTGGTGTATTTCTGTCCTCCGATGATGATGCCGTAGTAGTTCCCCATATTTCTGGTTTTGCCTTTCCAGGGTTTGTTCTTGCTGTTCATGACCGGTTGACCGTCTTTTAGCACCTGGAATAGCCCCATTTTCCCCATGAACTCCTTCCGATTGTCTTTTGTTATTATAACTGTTTGAGACATTTTTTCCTCCTTTTGTTCCTTGTCTGCGATACGGTTATGGTTCGTATGGTAAAGAGTGCGCTGGATAGTTCAACAAGTTTATTTTTACTGTTTGATATTTTTCCAGTTGATTTTCCAGCGCAGCATCTATAAACTGACGTAAGGGATGAATCGCCACTAAAAACCTATCTTCTTTGCGATGTACTCTTGGGCCCGCTTACGTTCTACCTTATTAGACTTAGATTCCACCATTGCCACCTTACCTCGCTGCGCTGGTGCTTGAGGCTTCTTTTGGTTCAGAACGCTCATTAAACCTTCCACACGCTGCTGTTTCTTTTTGCACTCAGCTGCTGTCATGCCGGCCCCCAAGCAGCGCCATGGAACCTTCTTAGTACCCATTCTCTTCTGGTTGATGACGGTCAGGGTGAATTTTTCTTCTTTGTCTTTGGTGACTTCGTATTTAAACATGATGGTCTCCTTTTCTTTTATTGTTTGTTGTCCAGTTCCTTGTGTAATTTATCCGTGAAAGCTTCCATGTTCTGTCTGATGTATTCCAGTTCTGCATCACTTACATTGCACTGTTTCATGGCCCTTGTGAATTCTTCTTGGGCCCGATTCATCATTCTTATGGCGTCCGTTTCCTTGCCCAGCCTCATCATGTTGCGGGCTTGTGCTTTGCGACGGATTGTGCCCCACTGTTCCATCAGCAATGTCGCCTCACGGAACTTTTTATACGCTTTTCTTTTCTTACCGAATAACATGTTGCATATCCTCTCTTGTGTATTGTTCTTTATCGCAGAAGCTGGCCAGAATTATGGATTCCTCTTTGTCACGGTTAGGGAATAACAACACCTCATGTTCAACTGATTCTGTGTCATGAGTGTAAGTCAACATAATCTCTGCCCCGCCTTCGCTTGTGTCCAGCGTGTAGAAGATATCCGTGTCGCCAACCATTCTCTGCTGGATATCGAAGTTGTCTGTAATAAAAGCATCCCACTGTCTAATTGTTTGTAATTTGTTCATATTGTCCTCCGGAAGTCAAGTTATCATAACTAGCCATATTGTGAGTATGACATTTCTTCCTTATTATGTATAAAGGGTAATCTATTTGTCAAGTAGACTACCCCTTGTTTTACTTAACGTTTGATTTTGTGCGGTATAAATTCAGCATCAAACCCCGTGGGTAATTTAGAATATGTACCGGTTTTACGTTTAGATAAAGACTTCAACGTGCTATACAAGCGATATACGTCCTCAGTTTCGAACTCTTTCAAGGTCTGCCCTCTGTGAGTAACCTTCAATGTGCCTGACTTCTTACGATATTCTTTCTTGTTTTCTGCTGTAATCTTATGTGCTTTCTTGATAAAAAACATATTATACTCCTTTGGTTGCGCCCCTTTCTCTCTGAAGTCCCACCTAGGAGCAATTGTTATTACCATCCGTATTTCATTCTTACTCGTGTATGCTGTCCTCGTAAGCTTGGTGTGCTAGAGCGACGTGATGAGCTTGAGCGTGATGATGTTTTTGATGTGCGTGCCATGATTTTCTCCTTTTGTTTCTTTGGCTTGGTTGTTATTCTTCATCGGTTGTTTCTAATTGGTCGTTATAGATAGTCAACGAGTCAATAAAATCTTCGTCGAAATCATGGTCTTCATCTTCCAATTCTTCTTCTGAACAACACTTGTAGGCGTCAATTGAATAGCCGGCATTGTTGCGTTTGATGTGTAATTCCAGTTTATCGTTTATTATAATATCGATAAAGTCGTCTTCCACCAATTCAACTTCTGCCTTGCCAATATTGCCTACAGCATTGGTAATTACATTCCCAACTATATCTTTAATGTTTACTTGCATGTTTTACTCCTTTAGTTTTCATATACTTCCAGCAAATCTACCTCACAACCGACATCAGACAACAGTGCTTCTACCTCTTCATAGTTATTGTTTTCAACTCTGATTACAAACACTTTATTGTCATCGGACGTGTTCTCTGGCATGCTGCTGATGGTGTTATAAAGCTTTTTCAACACATCTTCCATCTGAAACACTAAGTCGTGAACTTCTGGGTCTGTTATCCATTGTTTCAAGACTTCATTGGTGTGTTCCAGTAGTTGTCTGTGCTTTACTAACTGTTCTCTAATCATTGCTGCCTCCTTACCAGATTCTTACGATTTCTGGGCGCTGTTGAACTGATGATGAATAGTGTTTGTTATAGCATTTTTGTGCGTCTATAGTGTTGTCAAAAATACCATATACTAATCCTGATGCTGGATGCCATACTTTATACATGTTTTACTCCTTTTGGTTGGTTGTTGTTAATCCATGTCCATTTCTGCCTGTTCCGGTGTCATGGTCATAAGATGTTGTTTGCGGATTTCATACTCATATTCCCCGTTATAATTCCTATAGTGTTCATAGTATTCAACCCACTGCTTCGCAAGCTCTTCGTTGTCAAATATCTCCATCAGGACTTCATTGTCAACGCTATCTACTTGCCAAACTAAATATAATGCCTTCCCCATAGCTTGCCTCCTTTAGCTGCTTATTCAAAAGAGATAACCGTTACGATTTCGTCTTCAATGTATTGTGATACAGCAGCGATAAGTTTATGCCCCTTGTTTTGTAAAGAGATGCATGATTCAGCAATGTCACCAGCAAAGGTATCTATTTCTGCTGTGTCGTTGTCTGGCGTGCATGTGCAGTAGGTACACTTTTCTCCGAAGATTTGTGTAAATAATCTGTCAAACTCTTCATAGTCATAATACCCATTCTCTTCCCGAATATCCTCCAGCGCAGATTCAAATTCAGATAATGCTTTGCGTATTTCTTCACGTGTCATTTTATGCTCCTTTGATGTTTATAATGTGTTCTTCTGCTTCTCCGATGGTGTCAAAGCGATATGGTTCCCCGTTTTCGTCACATTCTTCTTCATTGTCGGTCAAGTTCCATACATAATAGTAATCTTCAGTTTCATGTTTTACTATTTCGTATTCCTTAAACTTTTCACCTTCATCTAGGGATTCTGTGTTGGACTCATGGGATACTCTCTCTATTTCATATACTTCCCCGTCACCACTCGATTCTCTCAAACATTCCAGCACCATTTCCGCCATTGACAAATCGCTGGTATGCCAAGCTTGTGATTTATCCGTGGTGAACTGATGGTCTTCGTTGTTCTTTGGTTCCAATAAGTATTCGCTATAATCTGGGTTCTCTGTGTCTACCCACTTGATTATAAACTGTTCATATGTAACTCCGGACATTCCTTACTCCTTTTTATCTATTTACACTCTCTCTGGTTATTGTTATAATGGAATCATAGCAAAGATTAATTGGTTGTCAAGAACTTTTTTCATTGTTATAATTCCAAGGTTTCTGCTATTTAACTTCAATTCCGTCTATATAATGTCTTACCTCCTCTATTTTTTCTTCTGGTGGTTTTGGGCCGTATAGTGAGCTAATGGTTGGCGAGGACACAAGAGTTTTTACTTCACCCTTATATCCCATTTTTCTTATTATATGTCCAATTAGAAGTGAGCAGGAATGTACGACTGCCTTACTGCTGGCGTTTCTGGAAAATTCTATTTTGACTCTGGTGGTTTTACCCTCTTCTCCATCTACGCCCACTTGGTATATGTCGTTTTTATCCAATGTCTTCTCTAATAAACATATATCCTTCGCTATTGGTATGCTGTCTAACCCAAACATCTTGATAATACCATTGCAGATATCTCGCTTCAAAAGCTTCCTGCGGGTAATTGGGTGATTCTCTCCAATGACATCTACCGCTTCGTCTAGAGGCACAGACCGGATAATTAGTGTTTCATTGTTATATACTCCAGAGTGCCCTAACTGATATTGGTTGGTGACAAAGGTGTTGGCTTTCTTTAGGTCGCAAGAACACATTTTTATATCTTGTGTCTTGGTGTCTATTACATAGTATAAAATGTTTTTCATAGATTACCTCTTTAAGCTTTCCACATAGTCTGCAAGTATCTTATCCGCCAACCCTTTTGGCTCCAAGATAACCGCAGCGTCAGCATACTTCCCGCCAATGATTATTATCCGTAGGCAATTCTCAAAGGCGGTATTAACTGAATCAGCGACTACAATAGAGTCCTTACAGGTCTTGTATACATATTCTTTTACATAAGGCCAATTGTGCGCTGGACATTGCTGTGCCGTGATTTTGAGTTCTACGCTGGCAGCATTAACCGGACGTGTTTTGCAGACATAATGCGACAAGAAACGCCCTACGCTTGTCAACTGATTCTCAAAAAACAAGTGCTCGGGTTTTATGTTTTCTATCCCGAACACTTCTTCTGCTGCGGCAACAAAGGCTTTTTGTATTTCATTCAATTTCATGGTTTACTCCTTTACTCTTACCAGCGCCCTCATTGTATCTTTATCCAATACCTCCAGAAGACGATAGTGCTTGTAGCCAGAAGGCATGGGGCAATTAGATATATCATACTTGCCAGCGTCATATAATTCCACCAGCGCATTGTAATCCTCATCGTCATCCCCCAGCACCATCGTGTCTTGTAAGCAAATATCCCGCATTACAACTCTGTCTGGGTCAAAGTCTGCTTCTGGCTCGTCCCATATCCCAGAGGCGAGTTGGAAGGCATACATTTTCTTATATAGGTCAGCATTGTAATCATCCCCTTCTCTGGTTATTAGGGCGTCACTTACACGCTTCATCAACATATCTAGTGCTGTTTTATTTGAGATTACTGGCATCTTTTTCTCCTTTACCTTTTTTATTTTGGTTGATATTTCTCGTGCTGGGCCACAATCACAGTGCATTCGTTGATGTCATCTCTGAATGTTGTGTATTCTGTGATGTAGAAGCGCTGGCCCAAATCCAGAAGTTCATCATAAATTTCATCTGAATTATCGCACCACCAGACTAAACGCACATACACATTATGGTCATCATCTTGAAATACCTTATCTAACTTTTCGCAAAAAGCGTCAAAGTATTCGGAAGTGTCATCACCCGCAAAGGTCACTTCTTCCCAAATCTCTGCAACTTTCTTTTCAAATTGTTCTTTGTCCATAATCATTTTATACTCCTTTTTTATAATAAGTTCAACTTAACTAATAGTTCTTCAGCGTCAGTGTATTCTTTTTCATCACAATCCCCGTCAAAAGACCATTGAACCAACAGGTCATACTTCTTTGCTAGAATCAAAACACACTTCACAGCCAAGTCATAGGGTTTGCGGGCAGTCTTGCAGAAGTTCCAAGTCCCATCAAAACATAAGACAAATGATTCGTGGTCTTCCTGTAACTCCTCTAACCCGTTGAAGACAAATGATGGATTTTCACCGTCTATCAGAAGTGTGGCGTTGACAATTTCCGACCCCGACTTTCTTTCGTTCTTCCCTTCCCAGTCGCCAATACGAACTCCAGTAGACAAAACACCATCTAATGCTTTGGTAACATCTTTCCAAAAATGCTCTGGCACATCATTCTCTTTGATTGTTTTAGGTGCCCAATAATTTGTGTATCCCATTGTATTTACTCCTTTTTTGTTGTTTCATAATGTTGAATAACTTCAGAAAACACTTGATAGCCTAACTCGCTCTGTGTTCCATCTAAAAAGCCTCCAAATTCTTCCCACAGATAATCAACGGTAATTGGTTCATTGCAGTCATCTAATGGGAAGTTGTTGTCGCCCTTTTCATTCTCTGACTCTATGGCTTCAATCACAAAATTCTTGAAGTCCTTATAATCAGTTGCATTTTTTAGATTATATGTGGCAGCCATTTTATTTCCCCTTTAGTTTGATGGCTACAACATACATATAGCAGTCTTGGTTATCTGTGCACCATTCCATAGTTTGCATATCTTCTACAGTCTTCCCGATGATGGTTGCTGCGATGGTATCTCCTACAGATGGCCCAAAGTTAAATTCATCCATATCCCAGACTTCAACATCATAGTCTGGCATTTGGTCTTGTATCATCTGTCTGAAATCACCCTCGTAGAAGTCAGCGGATGATTCTATGGTATAGTTTTCTAGTATGTTTTCTAATGATGGTCGTTCCATGTTGCGCTCCTTATTGTTGTTGGTTGTGGTAATATTCTAAAGTTTCTCCAATCTCATCTGTGTTGGTGAAGTATGATGAACTGTTCAATGCTTCTACCAACTCGCTTACTTGCTCTACAGATAACTGGGCGTCTGCAATGTTTCCCAGATGGCTGATTACATGTTCTCTGTCAAAATAATCAAACCACATCATATCAGAAGGCGTGGCCCCGAATATTTTTTCAACAATAATCATCACATCTTGTTTTTCTTCTTCTGACTTGGCTTGCCCCCACAGGTTTTTCATTTGTTCTATAAAACTCTTGCAGGTATTTTCCAAATCTTTCAATTGTAGCGTGAAATCTTTATTCATAGTTTGCTCCTTTTTTTAATCTACTGTTTGTATGTAATAACTCAAATCATTATCCTTCAAGTTCTTTATGCACCAGTCGTGAGTTTTTTCCCACAGTTCATTATACAGTTCAGCAAAAGCCATATTGTTCGTGTCGTGGTAATACCAAATCTTCCAATTCAATACCAACACTAACTCTGTAATATATGCTACATGACTTTTCCCATCAGAGAATGCCCTTTTGTAGGTATTTTTGATTGCGTTGGCCCCGAACTTATCTGCAATTGAAAAGTCATCCCATAAAGTTGTCTTTGGTTCATAGCCGGTTGCGTCCAAGAATGGTTGTAAACTTGCTCTGAAATTAAACATTTATTACTCCTTTTTTATTTGCCCATCATCAGGTTATACATATCGTCAATCAGTTTATCAAATTCATCTACTTGTTCAGCCATATCAGGATAGCGTTCTTTATACTCCTCAATATGCTCAAACCAGTAGTTCAATATGTCTAACCACTTATCTAATGTTTCTTTCTTTACTTCTACCATTTATTCCTCCATTCCATAGTTGATTACATCGTTTAGTTCCTGTAAGAATTTAACAGGGTCTGTTCCTGCTGGTAAGTATAACACAATGCCCCCGTTTGCGTCAAGGACAAAGTTATAATCCAGACAGATTTCAGGGGCTATATCCTTCACGTAGTAAGAACACATCCCCTCTTCTACATCAAGTTCGTCATTCTCTGGCTCATAACTCAAGCCCAATGCTTTCTTGATGTTGATTCGTGCTTTATATCTATCTAACAATTCGTAGATATCTTCCATTCGTTCCGCACAATCCATTTTACACTCCTTTGGTTTTTCTGGTTGGTTTTGGGAATAACAATTCAATTATCCGCTTGTTGTCTTCTTCTTTCTCTGGGTCTAATAATGCTGTCAGGCCGGCAATGTTCTTTTTGTGATACAGGATTTCAGCACCATTTCTATATCCTCTGTTGACTAATACGACATGAGGGTCATCCCATATCCTTTTAGTAACCACAGGAACAATAAATTTAACAAAATCCTTTGACGATTTCATTATAGCCAGAGGGATTTCTGTTGTTTTGCGATTTTCCTTGAACCACTGTAATACCGACACAAACTTTTGACAGTATGTTTCTTTTGACTCAAACACTTCATCTAGAGTTTTTGCTTCAACGGTTTCAGTATTCCAATTGGAGTATGTGTCGTTATTGTATTGCCTATCATCGTATACTGTGTTGTAGAATGAATACAGCCAGAAGTCGCAATCCCTCTTGTCTACTGACTTGACACGCGCACCTTTGAACGCTTCTGCCAGGGTTACAGCATGATGATAATCTTCCATAACACTATTTATCTCTCGCTTGATGTCCTTATTTGTCTTCAAGGTGATATTGGCTTTGCGCTGGGTTTCATATAAGTTAGCAAAAACCACAGCAACATCGTTCACCCCACGAACTTCCAGGCGATTATAATATGCTTTTGCCTTGGCCTCGTCTATGGCTTCTATCTCTTTTGCCAACTGTTCCATTTCTTCATCGGATAATTGCCGAATATCTATAGCATAATATCCTTTCTTATTGCCCTTGGTAAAGTATTCCAGCACACGCTTTTCAGTCCAATAATCATACCCGCCAGTTGGGGTGCGATACCGTTTCTCTGTGGTGCCATCATTAAAAGTCAATACTGTTTCATAGTCAAAAGACCAATTCTGTAACAGTTTGTTGGTCAAAGGAAAGGGCAACAGGCCAAACTTATTGTCTTTGTAGACCTTTGCCAGACAATTAGAATAAGCCAACTCTACACGAAAAATCCCCGTTGGGTTCATACTTCGCTCATTCTCTTTGATGGGCGCTTGATTCGTGTAGATGGCTGTGCGATTGTGTTTATAAACCATCCATACAACTTTGTTTTCCATTTTATACTCCTTTTTAATATGTTCCCCATTCTCTGCGAGGGGAAAAGTTTGCTCTATCTACCGCTTCATCTATACAATAAGCATCTCCACAAGTATCGTATTCACGCCAACCCCCTGCTTTTACTGCGTTTTCTCGCTCAACATATTCTCCGCACACCTCACATTGAACGAAGTTGTCTGACAGGAAGTCCGATATGATGTCAGGAATTTCAGCCAGATTATCGCAGTTGTTTTTTACTTCTTCCACAAACCTATTCAGCACAGATTCGGTAAGTGATAATTGTTGCGCTGTTTGCTTTATGATTTCTTCTTTTACTAATTCTGTTAATATCATCACAAACTCCTATGGTTGATTGCTTGGTAAGTTGTTATAGTATTTTAGCACATCCATTGCCTCGCTGTCAATTGACTCTTGGACAATAAAGGTGCCAGAAGCATATACAGCTCTAGCACCAACAATCTTTATTAACCGTTTCATTTATATTACCTGGTTGGAATGATAACGACTACGCCCTTTGCTTCCCCTGTAACGGATGGGTCGTCTGGCATTGGGGAATACAGGTCAGCACAATACTCCATAAAGTTTTCTGTGCTATCTGGTTCTACCGCAAATATATCACTGTATTCATTGCCCTCGCTATCCAAAGACATAACCACAGGTAAATCCCCATATCTACGTCTATTCTCTTCCAACTCACGAATCAGGTCGCTAATAGTTTTGATGTGTTTTCTAGCCATTTTTTACTCCTTTTGTTTAGTAGCCAAAGTGTTTCTTAAACTCTTCAAATGTTTTGTTGATTGGGATTGAACATACGGTATAGTAATGATAACCATATTCACAATCACCAATAAAATTATAGAAATCCCATTCAGGTGTAAACTCACAGACATCAGTAGACCCATACATTTCATTAAACATACGGGCGCACTTGACTGCTTCATCATAATCAGTAAACGCGTGGATTACTTCCCCTTCTATTTCACCGTCCTGATTCTGTATAACACCATATATGTATTTAGTTTTGTTTCGCACTTATACCTCCTTTTGTGATTTTAGTAGTTCTATCAGTCCTTCTTGGTTATCTCCAAACATGGTTTCTAAGTTCTTGATGTCCTTACCGCCAAACAAGATTAGATATGCGTCAGTCCAGCCATGTAAAGCAAAAGTCTTGATGTAATGTTTTGTGTTAGACAGTTCCCTGTATTTAGTAGCGTGGTAATTTCTGACCAGCAAAAGGTCACAGTCATCTTCAACAAACTTAGTAAGACTATCACCACATTTTTCTGTCAACTTTACTTCAACAGGAATCCATGGAATGACTGACTTGTTCTCTTCATTATATTTGTCAATCTCCTGAAACGCCTGCTGAATGCTGATTCTCTCTTCAGGTATTGAGTTTATAGATGAATTATCCCAATGGGTCTTGATACGGCGATGAGCCAAGATATATTCCCCAAATGTTCCATCAAATGCCTTAGGAACAACAGCATAACCAAGAACCTTGCCAGCCAATGAGTGCGCCATATCTAGTTGAACCACCATTGTTTCTATCACTTTCTTGTATTGACTATATGATGAACAAGAGTATGAGTTTGTCATGATGAAGTAAGCTTGTTTGTCATATTCATCATAGCCACCTGTACCCCTGTCTGCTAACAAAAATTCTTGGGTTATTTGTTTTCTCATGCTCCCATAAAATGCTTGGACTAAACACATGAACCTATCAGCATTCTTTCTGTAATCGCGCGCATTGTTCAGGCGTTTGTTGATATCTTTTTCTACTTTATTCAATGGTCTTTCTTTTGGCTCAACTTTGTATACAATACCGTTTTGCTGAAAAGACGCGATTGGGTCCATACTTGTGCCTTCTCTTTTCACTTTAGTAATCCATATATGTTTGTCGTGTTCCCCTCGTGGTATTTCGTTTCTCTTGACGGTTGTAGCTGTCGCGGGCTGAATGGAAACCAAATCTTTATTTCCATTTATCAGTTCTTTGTCACACCATGACAGCAAGCTTTCTACATCAAAGGGATAAAAACTTTCCCAGACATATTCGCTGCGAGATTTGGAATAGACAATGTATCCCTCGTGAACTTTTGCCATGAATTGCTCCTTTTAGATTAAGGGGCCTACCTTGTTAGATAAGCCCCAGGTTAGACTAGCCATTTACGATTGTGTATTGTTCACCACCCATACGGATTTCAACAATACGGTCAATCTTAGCAGTTCGGTAACCACCTTTTCCAGGGGTCTGCCCAGCGCCCGGTTTCCCTTCAACCGTAACATCAAAGTATTTCAGGTTGTTATGGTCAACATAGGCGTCCTCAGCAGATTGCCCCGTTCTCTGGCCGGTTCCAGGTGCCTGCGTGTGTTTTGGATTTTGCACATGCAGACGACAGGTAGCCTTACGAACATCGCCGTTGGCTTTGATATAGGTCATCCCGAAAAACTGATATGGGTTAGCATTCAGTTTATCATAGATTTCACTACGCTTCATGGTTTTCATGCTTTACTCCTTTAGTTTAGTTGGTTGTTCGATTTGCCCAAACAGTATCCTAACAGCGCCTCGCGTTTCTTATACTCTGCAGTTTCAGCAGTAAGTAACGACAGGAGACCCCCAAGATTCGGTTGGATTAGGAATGCATCACCTCTTGGATGTGCATTGAAGTAGATTGTAAATGTGCTCAGTATGTCTGGTCGCAATTCCATGTTGCCATATGTGTGAATCTTCATACTGTTAGCCATTACTTCAGACAGGGCAACCATATCACTATTCTCTGGGTCCCTAGCCATTTCCTTCAACATACTCAGACCAAGCAATGTCAATCTATTCCCATCGAATATCTTGGCATCTTTTGCATCGTCACCATAGTACTTGTTGATTGCTTCAATTATTTTTGTTTTCATATTAGACCTCCAAATCTCTAGTTGTTTTTGTATTTGAATCTACCAAACGAAGCAGTACCGGTATGTGAGTCATGCCAGCTTCACGCTTCGCATGCTTGACGTGAAAGGAAAGACATTCAGCTATTTCCTCCAGCGACAGATTGCTTCTGGCACTTGAGTACTCGCTGCTGTTATATGACATACGAAGTTTCAATTTGCCAGGTTCGTTTCCAAATCTACGCACGTGAGGTGTGCAAGATACTGAGTTTAGTTCCTCAAAGACATCCTTCGTTGTGCGATGCTGATAGTTGTAGTGGGCTCCCAGAACCTCTGCAAGTTTCCTACGTATTTTAGCCTCAACCATTGCCACTGACCCTTCTAAGCTTTCGCCTTGGTAGTAGTCACCGAGTTCATTTAGGTTGTCTATTACCTTGAATACCGTACCCTTACGAGCTATGTAAGTTCGATATACGGCTTTCGCGTTGGCTTCTGAGTATCCACAGTATCTCGCTTCAAACTCCACAGTGCCATCATACTTTGTGCAGTCATACCCTACTATGTATAATTTTTTTGCTTCCATATTGGCCTCCTTTTTATTGCCCGTTGTAATCTTGCTTTGTTCTGTTTATGTTCAGTTCAAAGCCGTTTTCGCGCAAGAACCTCGGGAAGGAACAGTTATCATTAGTTCCTCCTGTGTAGTCCCGGCGATGTTTAGCTGTACGAATCATTACATCTGGTGCACCACAACGGATGTCAGATGTTGAAAAGTAATACAGCTGTCCCTCTTTATCAAAAAACCCACTTCGATAGTTGTAGGTTCCTTTGGTAAACTCAATATTCTGGGCACCGAACAATCTCAGTGCCGAGCGTAAACTAATCTTTCTAGCCATTTTATACTCCTTTGGTTATAAGTTGATTCGTAAAAAGGTACACCAATGTTTGCTGCTTGTGTTGGAATAGCGTCTGCAAAAGCTATAATCCAGCCTGTCATCGGGAGCAACAAAGCAAAAGCCTATGCAAGTGTCATAACTTTTACACACCTTTATCTTGATGCCCTGATACTCAACCAAATAAGCCCTGTGGTCCTTTGCGGTGTTCAACCTTGACTGCCCCAGTACCTTTAGGTCATCCTTAAAATACCCCCACTTCCAGATGTTTTCCAAGTGGCTTTGCATCTCTTTGAAAGTTTTGTTGAAGTATTTTGAGCAGATGTAGTCTTGATATGCGTAGTCGCAACCATCCAGCGACAATTGAATAGAGTCTTTAGTTATCACTCTACCGTTGTTTCCGTCATCAATCAAGATACTGTCACCCATCCACTTTTTTATGACTCGTTGTCTCAGTGTGCGATACCCAAGTCCTTTACTCTTTGGCACAATGAAGTCCAAATGGTATGCCCCATCAAGGACTCCAGCGTCGTAGGCAAATCTACATATTTCCCACATTTCTTTTCTATCAGACATTTTATGCTCCTTTATTTTTGTTATATTTCTTCATCATCTTCTGGGTAACCTTCCCCTCTCAGCTCCTGATACAGTGACATATCATCGTCTGGCAAGAAATTCTCCGTCAAATGTACAGTGCCATCGTCATCTTTGTCAGCGTTATATGTACCACTGCCAAGCCCACCTTCTATGGCGAACTCAGCAAGGAACTCAATACCAACTTCAGCTAGTTTGGCATAGAATCCGCCAGGAGGCGACCAAGCTGTATCAAACTCGAAGGATAAGTAATCATCCCCATCGCTGGTCATTACAGGGTCACACGCATCCCATTTTGTACCCCAATTCTCTACGCACCAATTGAACCAGTCACTGTTCTTTGTTGCATAGCCTGACCATATCAGATATCTACTCGTTGCAGTATCATAATAACCGTCAGTGCAGTAAAACATTGGGTCATGTAATTCAGGCTTTTCTATGTTTGTATCGTATAAGCTGTTGAATATACATGAACATCTGCTGATTTTTGTTGGAATTGGCATAAGGTGTTTGAAGGTCAGGCGGTCACCCTTAGGCATTACCTTTTCTTTAAACAACCTTACGTTTTCAACTCCTTCAACATATAGATGGTTAGTGCTCCAATTAGGCATTGTTGTCTCCTTTGAATAATAATTCTAATACTTTCTTTTGAGTGTCTTTGTTTGTTTTCATTGTTTCCTTCAATATTAGGTTAGCACTAGACAACTTTTCATACCCCCAAACTAGGATATGCACTTCATGTTCTTTGTTGCCGGTGTTGTCACAATAAATCCCAAAGGCACCAACTTCTGGGTTGTCATTTATCTTTTTGCCCAGAGGTAGTAAGATGTTCCCATTGTCATCTGGGGTTATCATGCTTGCTATTGTATCTTTATCTGTTACAACCTCCACATAGTTATCATCGATTTCCCGCCATTCTCTCCACGCCACAGCGGTCATCCACTTTGTTAAACCTTCGTATGAATCATCATCACCCCAAAACAACAGGGCGCCAGATTCTAATGTGTTCTTGATTTTTTCTACTAAAGTCATTTTTTACTCCTTATTTTTATTAGGTTATGTGTCTGTTTTCTGCCACCCACACAGACACTAAGCGGGCCAACGCCTGGACAGAAAGGAAGACTAAACCAGGTGGCAGACAACTGTATGTTATTCTACCAATTTAGTCTTCAGCTTTTCAGCCCACTTGGCAATGATTTCTCTACGTACCATTGGCTCACTTTCCACCGCCAAGGATAACGCATCAACCAATTCTTGTACTATTGCTTTATCTTCAGTATCAGCACAACGATTGCTATCTGCTTCATGCTGGGTCAGGTGCCCATACGATTTAGCATAGCGCAGCATTGAATAGACGTATGCGTGTTTGTTTTGTCGTGCACATACATAACCAGCAACATCCGTCTTCATTATCAAATCAACCATAGACTTCGCTGGGATATCCTGTGACAAGAAGTCCAAACGCATGTATTGGTCTAAGCTCGATTTGTTCAGGATTTTGTTGATATCTTCTTCTGTGATATCCAACAGGCATGCCCTCAAGACATCTAAGTCAACAAATGGCTCATTGTCTATCATTTCACGCAAAGTTTTGTTGTAGACAGAAGCAGGACAGTTAGGCATATTGCAGATGCTGCTAAAGATATTTGCGCTAATTTTTGCTAGCACTCTGATATCACTTGCATTTATTTTGCGCGGCATAGCTTTGATTACCAGTGGCAGCATGGCTTGTCCCCATATCTTATTGACTGTAAACCAATCCTCCGGCAAGATGCCTTTGATTTTAGATATCGCTTCCATGCGTTCTTTGTCTGTCGGTTGAAGCAATGCCATTACCAACTGTTGCATGGGCAGTAAGTTTGTATGGCTTTCAATAATATATGAGCTATACATCCTAGCAATGGCATGGAAGTGCATAATATTCATTTTTCTCCATTGTTTTGTGCTCAGGTCAGTCAAGATATGTGGGCAGCGATGATTTACCACTAAGCTCACAAACTTTTCTTCATCATAGGGTTTCTTATAATAATCCCTAATTAGTTCTAACAATTCTTTTGTAACCATAATATTTTCCTTTATGTTTTTTCTGGTTGTTATAAAGTAAGGGGCTTGGTTGTTATCCCTTGCCCCCTACTGCTTAGAATTCGACATGCATTACACTTGCCCTTCTTACTCCAGGAGGGTTTGTGAAACTATCATTCTGAGTTATTGCCCAGATGGTAGGATACTTGTCGAATTGTAGGTCGCCAATGTTGTCATACCCGTCAGTCATACAGATAAAGACATCATAGCGTTTGTTGCGGTTAGATAGCCATTCGAAGTTACTTGCTATATCTGTCCCACCACAGGATGCCAACTCGAAGTTAGACATATCTCTGTTGTGTTGAGTATAGGTTTTCAAGGTTTCGTTATGGACATGTGTTGAAAAGCACCAGATGTCGATTTCAAATCCTCGGAAGGACCGCATAATCTTTTGGATGTGGGATAAGAAGTCACGAACCTCATCATCACCAACACTACCAGAAGTATCAATCGCAATCGCTACCTTTATCTGAGCTTCAACATTTGTACCTGGCAAGATTGTTCCCAAGGCATTACTTCTGCGATTAGGTCTGCGCCAAGTAAAGTCATTGCGGATAAAGTTCTTCAGATACTTATTCAGATATCCGCGCCAGTCAAATGGTGGTTCTTGCAGGAATATGTTCAATGCTCTTTCCAACATTGACCCACCCTTGCTTGATGACTTTTGTAGTTTATCCAAGGTGTTGTTGACACTGGCCTTGACTTTCTGTTTGACTTCATCACTCATGTGTTCCATCAAATCACTAAAGTCAATTGGTTTCCCTTTACAGTTTTCATCCAGCCATTTCTGAATCACATCATCAGGGGTGCCGTCACCTTGCCCATTGGCCATGGCTTCACCTAACTTATCAGCCAACTCACGTTTGACTTCCTCAGGTGTTTTGCCGCCGTGTGCATTCTTGAATTCCTGTAATAGGTCTTCATAGATTTGTTCGGCACTCATGTCATGGTATTTGCTTTCATACAACCAAGCCTGACCAGTAGGATTATCAGGCGTTTTGTATTCATCAAGGTATAACATTTCACCCATTGGCTTTTGTGCACCACTGCTTTCACGATTAGTCAATATCATATCGTTAATCGCATAGTCAGTTGCATAATTCCAAAGCTTCTTGTCACGTCCATTTCTACGTTCAAAGGTCAATGTCAAGATATGCATCAACTCATGAACCACGATGAACAGGTAATTCTGATTGGTCAAGTGTTCTTTTATCTTGGAACATTCAGCCCAATTGATATAGATACCAGTACCATCAGTATAGCCGCAAGCAGGGATTTTGTCATTCTCTACGACATCCATGCCAACATCGTGAACCAAGGCCGCCAAGATTGTGTTTCTTAGCCACAATGATGTGTTGACGATTTGACGTATTTCATTCTTTTCAGCCATTTGATTTCCTTTTGGTTAGAGGTGGATGCCGAAACACCCACCTGTTTCTAGGTTGATTATTTGCCGTTTTCGATTCTGTTCGCTTCGGCACCAACTTCACATACCATGTCCACATCTAACAGTGATACCAAGGCAGGCATGTCTCGCAAGATGGTCTTTAGTTCAGCCACCTTGAAGTCTGTCGCTTTGATTTTCTTAGTTGCAGACAGTAGATTCGCAACCATCTTACTTAGATGTTTGTCCTCTTTTGGTTCTACGCCCTCTGGTAGTTTGGACAGTGCGTTAGCCAACATCGAGAAGGCACCAAGGAAAGTACCATACAATCCGTTGAAGTCTGCGTCTCTGAAGTCTTTACCCTCAATCAACACTTCACGTGGGTTCTGGTACATGTTCTTGTCATTCTTGAAGGCTACCAGTTGAGGCCCTAAGGCACCGCCTACATATTGGGTGCAGACATGTTGCAGCTCATCATCCGTTAGGTCCGGGTTCTCTGCCCAGATATCTCTGATGCGCTCCCAACTACGAGGAGTAGCAAAGGTATACGAACCACTCATCATAGCCTCGTGGTCAAACAGGTATTCCCCATTTTCACGCTGGCCTACAAACTGCACGATAGCCTGAGTGATATCTGCATAGGCTTCTGTATACTTTATATCACCCTTGTCCTTTGCACCTTTGACCAAGCCAAGCATGTAGTTTATCCAAGATTTCAGATTCATTTCTACATACTTATGACCAAATCTATCCTTGACTGGTGCCTGCAACTCTGTGGTATAAGAGTTGACAGTGGATAGATTACCTGCCGCGATGATGAAGGCGCCCTTAGGTAAGTGATAGTCACCCAGTCGTCTTTCTTGAATCAACTGTTGCATAGCGTTTTGCATAGCTGGCGCTGCATTGTTGAATTCATCGAAGAACATTACGCCTTCCCAATCAGACTCAGTTGGTAAGTCATTAGGTATTGCCCAGTATGTTCTTAGGATTTCCTGGCCACTGCCATCTTTGACCAACTTTGTGGCAGGAACACCAATCAAGTCAGCAGGTTCCTTAGATGCCAGTGGGTAGTAACGATAACCAAACTTAGGATTTTCCTTCTGCTTGGTTCTTACAAACTGTTCCACCATGGCTGTCTTACCAATGCCTGGGTCACCCCAAAGCATCAAGTTCTGACGAGCCTTGAACATAATTTCGATAAATCTAGGTAGTTTATCCAAAGACAAAGCCGAAGCCTTCAAGTCTTTGATTTCTTTTGCTTCTACTACTTTATTTTCATTTCCATTATTTGCCATATTATTTTCCTTTTTTTAGTTTTTTGTAGTTGTAAGTTTTAGTTGTGCCTGTGATTATAGCCAACAGACAAGGCTTATTTCCACAATACTTTATCGGCGTCCTCCTTCATTTGATATTTCTTGTTCATTTCCTCTATCCATTCATCTAATTCCTGGTTAGGTGTTAGACTTAGGTAGTAGGTAAAAGCGTCATCAACTTCACCATCATCAATAGCGTCCACAACCTGAAGGTCATAGATGTTGCCTTCATATATGTCAGTCATAAGGTGACCTACTTTGATGGGGTCGCTATACATACCTGCCATTTCATCCTTAGGCAAAGCCACAAAGCCAATCGTACCAGTATCCCAGTCACGCACAGGTGATGATACTAGATGGAAAGCGCAGCCTGAATGTTGATACACACTCAAACCATACACTTCATATTCTTTTGTTGGCTCATTGTCTTTCAAGTATTCTTTGACTTTTTCCAGGTCATCATTGAAACTTTCACAATCTAGTTCCAAATCATCGCCAATGTTGTCAAAGTGTTTAAACTTGCTGCTAATGATTTTGACTTTGATATGTTCCCGCAAATCGTCCCACTCCCACTCACAATCACTATTCAATCGTCTGATGCTGTATCGTGGTTGGACATTGGTTTCGATTACTTCATACGGGTTCTTTGGGTTTACTTCTATCATGGTTTTTCCTCTTGGTTGATTAGTCTTCAAACATCATTGAATAGTATTCTAACACTGTGTTCCATAATTGAGATGCGCTTGTAAATTCTGCATCATCCCTCATGGCATCCAGTATTTGTTTCAGTTCGCTTACTAATACTTTTTGCTTTTTCATTTGTTACTCCTTTTTTGTTAGTTTATCGGTAATCAACTGAATGCTGCGCACAATTCCTTCATTGGTTTGCAACATAGATTTCATTAGCTGTAACATCTTTGTTTGTGAGTCCAGCAATTCATGCACAGCCTTAGTTAGCTGATGCATGTTCATTACTTTCTTTTGCTCCTGCATTTGGTACTCCTTAGTCTTCACAACGTTTATAGTATGCATAGTAGATGAATCCTTCAGGCCAGAAGCTTACCTTTTCCAGCCAGTATGGTTTTCTACGATGCGTTATATCTGTTGGTATGTTTGCTGTATCTACTCGCTTGCCTTTGCACAATGAGTATTCTACAACCAAGTAGTCTTTGTAAAAGTATTTGTTTGCCATTTTTTGCTCCTTATGGTTGAAATAATGATGTTACTTTGCAAATAACAGAAGGGCAACCACTACTATCCCTGCAAGCACAAACCCTAATAGTGATGCCACTGTTTCGGATGATAATGGATTGCATTTTTCAAGTTCCTCTTTTAGACTTCTTATCTCGTGTGCTTGCGCCAAAATAGTTTGTTCCAAATAATCAACACCTTTCTTGTTTCTTAGTTCCATATATTTTTTATTTATTTTTTCGATTTCTTTATCTTTTTCCTCAATTATTCTATCTTTTTCTGTTGTTTTTATTGATTTAATCTTACTCATTAGTACGTTGATGTTTGCCATTTTTCACTCCTTACTCTTTGTAAAACACATCCATCCAAGATTTGCTATGGTCTTTTTTGCATGTGTAGCTGGTATCAGGGCTTGAGCAGTGCGCCCTTGCCTGTGATAATGTTAAACCCCTCTTGATTGTTGTTGCTTTCTTAGAGGGGTCTGCATATACCCGTTTGATTTTGTATGTTGCTTCTTCATCCATTGTTCTACTCCTTTGATTGGTTGTCAAATACGAATTCATATTTTTCTTCGACGACTTCATTGGTGGCTGCGCTTGTGCAGACTATGTGTTTGAGTTTCACGTTTTCAACCATCCAGCGGCAATTCCCAATCAGTATGGATTCCAATGCCTGAGGGTTGGCCTTGAAGTATTTTAGCGCTGCACTGTCTTCATCGCTAAGCGACAACAACAAAGCAAATGGGCGCTTAGAAGGCCCAACTTTATCCTCATCAAAAGACCCCTCCAGTCGTCTGCAGAACTCTATTGATTTGTCTTTGGTCAATTTCTCGGGGTAAATTTTTATGTTATTTTCACCATGCCCCCTCCCCATAACATAAGCACAGAATTTTTTGTCTTCCCACGCCTTCGAAAGGTAAGATTCCCTTTTCAACAATTTGATTATAGCAAGCGTTACCCTAAGCCCAGCGGTCGCTCCATATTCTGAGTCTGGGTTCCATAAATTTTCATATATCTCCAAGAATCTTGTGTCAGTGCATATTTCTTCTTGGTGGCATAAAGCATCCTTAAACACCAGACGACCGTCGCTGTCATATAGATTGGACCTGTATGCTTTCCACAGTTTGTATGCTCCACTTAGAGCAATGTCGTGTTCGGTGCGAATTTTGTCACTAAGCGCACATATCACCAGGCCAGCGTCAGCAAACGCGTGGTTGATTTCTGCTTTTGTGGCTTTATGTATTGGTATATATTTGATTTTAGTGTCGATTTCTGTTTCAACCGTGGTTCTCTCAATCAAACCATTGCCCAAACGTTTAATTTTTTCCGAGATTTTCATAATACTTCCTTTTTTTGTTAGTTGATTGGTGTTAGTAAGGCGCAGTATAATACCAGTAGCACATAAGTTGATACTGAAAATGCTGCTACGCCCATTATGGTTTTATTCCAGCACAGCAGTCCTATCAAGAATACCACTGCGTAGAATATTACTACAAACAAGAATCCCTCCAAAGACATTTCTCACTCCTTTTGTTTAGTCGTCTGATTCTACTTGTTCAATTATAAAGTTTGCTAACTCTTCCCACCAGTCTTCATACTCATCTGTGTCCAGTTTTTCACGCAACTTGGTCATGAAATCACTGTCTTTGTATACAAATTCCTTGGCGCTGTCGTCCATTGTGAAGGTTTCCCCCAACAACTTGCAGACAAACCACAGAATCTTGTTTTCGTCATAGTCCAACTCTTCAATTTCAGCCGGTGAAGTATAAACACAAGGCGCGCCCCAGAATTCTTCAACCTGGCTGCAAGGTGGTGAGTATGTATATGACCAGTAGCTAGTGTCGCCACTGATTTCATCTATTATTTTGTTCATAAACTCATCAGTCGCTATCTTTTGTTTGATTTGTTCGATAATGTTATTCATTTGTTGACTCCTTTTTGTTAGTAAGTTCCTGGTAGGAATAAAGAAAGCCCATCCAATAATTTCTGTGGGATAGGCTTCGGGCAGGCTGACGAGCAAGGTTGCACCCGGCAGTCCCTGTCTACAATCCACTTGCTTGAATCAAATGGTATCAGTGTCCAAGAAGACCATCGACAGCCATATTTTGAGTCGGAATACTTTATTCTTATGGCTACTTCGTTTGTCTTTGAGACGGCTATTTGGACAAGGCCATCAGTCGAAGTTATTGTAAACTTTGTCGCTTTGATGTGTGGCATTAGTATTCACCCCCGCTTTCTTCAATCAACTCGCGTGCCGCCCTATGCAGCACTTGTTCTTTGGCGCCAGGGAGTTGCTGCCTTCCCACAACCAGTTCTAACATATCGGAATTCTTTGTCATATCTGTAATTGCTACAGCTAATGTATAAATTCTATGATATTCGCCAACTTCCCACTGCTCTTTCATTTCATCGATATAGGCTTTCAACAGTTTCATAAATATTTTGCTCATAATTTATTCCTTTTGGTTGGTTTACATTTTTGCTTTGATGTCCAGAAACACCTTCAAGGTCATTTCTGTGTCATACATACTACCGTGGAATTTCCCTTGGTCAGCAGGTATTCCCAGTCGTTGCACGGTTTCTACTAGTCGGTTGCCCATAGGTTTGCCGTCTTCCTTATACTTCTTAGGAATCAGTCCCATTGCATCCAACATTCGCACACCCTGCAACACGTCAATGTAGTCATACCCAAATCGTGGCAGGACTACATTAAACTTCTTCGCTTGGTTCAAGATTATTGGCATATCATAGGTAGCGATATTGTATCCCATAATCTTTGGCCATCTACCTTCCCCATACTGTGTTGCCCTTTCGAACACTTCTGCGATTTTCTTCATACCATCACAGGCAGGTTGGAAGGTTATCACTTGCTCTGGTGTGTAGCCGTTTATCTTCAATGCGTCTATGGCACTAGCGATATCGTCTTCACACTCAAAAGGGTTCATCTCAATCGTCCCACGCTCATATTCCTTGTTCAGGTCTGTTATGATGTAGGAAAAACTGATTATGCCGGCAGTGTTTGTGTCCAGCCCAGTCGTTTCTGTATCTAGCACGATATAAATTTGATTGCTCATTGGTTGCTCCTATGTTTTGGTTGTTTGATTATAAGAAAGCGGCACTCCTGTATCGAAAGCACCGCTCCTGTGTTATTTCCTTTTGGACTCGATTAGTTCGTCAACCTTGTCGTTTTGTATCATTTCACGCATTTCCATCAAGCGTTCGTCCAAATCCCCACAATAATCAAACACAATGTCGAAATACAATTTGCGTAGGATTATGGTTTCTTGACGCTCGGTGATGCCCTTTTCCGCACAGAAATTGTCAAACAATGCCAGTGCCGTTTCAGTGTTCGTTTTGATGGCACTTCTAAATTGGCTTTTGTATTTCTGTGCCGTTGCTTTGACTATCTTTTTGATAATGTCGTTCAATTCCTGTATTGCAGTAGGTTTATTCAATATTTTCATTTGCGTTCCCTTTTTTACGGTGTTCATTTGTTCCTCCTTTACTTCCATTTGCTCCAAAAGCGACGCTCCTGAAATGCAGATTAAGCACGATTGCTCAAACGCACCCTCAAAAGCGACACTCGGTTATTGTTGATTAAGCATAGTTGCTCAACCATACTCCAAAAGCGACGCTCCTGCTCCAAAAGCACCGCTCCTGATGTATCTCGTTGTGGTTATTGCTTCAATGTGCAGACAATCTTCATATAAGCACCAACCAGCAATGTCAAATACCGTTCATACATATCTGGTTGCTCTATCTTGAATTTTTTCGTATCAAATCGCTTGCTTTCCGCCATTTGCAATACCTTGACAATACCATATTTTGTATCGTAGATTTCCGGTCCTCGTTCTTGTAGTTTTTCCTTCAAGATTTCCATTTCTGCTTCTATCTTGTTTAGTTCAATTTTCAGTTGGGCGTATCTTTCCGCCACTTGGTGCATATTCTCTGGCATATTTTATCCTTTATTATGGTTGATTTTGGTGGATTTTAGTGGATACCCCCGAACCCCGAAAACAAACAGAGGACTTGACAAACGGCTGTTTTTGTCAACTATTGACTATACTAACAAAACTTGACAAATGTATTTTTCTGTCAACTTTTGTATATTCTATTGTATAATTGTAAAACTTGACAAAACTTTTTTTTGTATAAAAAAGCCCCCCTGCCCTGTCGGGCTTTCGGGGGGGGAGGGCTTGTAAAGGTCGTTTTGCCTTTGCCTGCCTTCATTATATTATAAAACAATAAACAAGTCAAGCGATAAATACAACTTTAAGCAATTTTTGCTTAATCGACGCTTTGGCATAAAAAACGGCTTTACAAGGGCTTTTTTCCAGTAAAGCAACCAACCACAGAAAAAAGAAAAAACGCACCACAGACGCAAAAAAACGGCTTTTATAAAGGTATAGAATAAAACGCCCGCCCGCCTTGCTTTTTACCACAAAAAAACACCAGAAAAAAAAGCAATTTGCTTAAAAAAGCCCTTAAGCAATTTGCTCAAACCCTTTACCCCCTTTTAACAGTGCGCAAAACTTCCATCCCCTCTCACTCTTCTTTCCCTCTTTCCTGTCTCTTCTCATTTCCCTTTCTTTTTCTTTCTACAATTATCATCTTTACTATTTACATTCTTTTTCTGGTAATACTTTTTATTTTTCCCTTGACACGTTATTGCTTTTATGTTATTATACTATTACTGACAAGGGGACAAATACGAGGTTATTTTTGGGGGTAATTGTTATGAGGCTAGTGATTTCTGATAAAGATGTATCTGTAGACATTGATAGTTCGACTGTTTCTCATGCTTTAGGCAGTTATTTTGAGTATTTTCGCAACGGCATTAGGTATTCGACTACTGGGTATCAATCATGCATTCGTTACCTACGTAGTTTTTATAAGTATTATGGTTTTGGTGGGTGTTTTCGTAGCATGCGTGGTATTGTAGGTTTTAATGAAGATGGCAGTGCTATATATGGGAATTTACTAGATTACAGTATATTTACCGAGCATTGTGGTGATATTTCTCCGAACACGATACCTATTGGTTGTTATGGTCTTAGTGCTTATTGTTGTTGTAATTTTCTAGCGTTTGGGGATTGCCGCGGGTATTTTACTAGTGTTGATGGTACTAAGGGGAAGAAGCGCACATATGACCAATTGGTATGGGACTGCAAGGTGTTGGGTAGTTATATTGGGGTACGTGCTAAGGCTATAGAGATATGCAACGAGTATGGGCTAGTATTACCTTTGAAGTGTTTTATAGGTGACGGGGGCAAGATTATTATAGATTGGTTATTGAACTATGGTGATTTTGTTTTAGGTGGTATTGAGCGTGAGTTTGGGGTATTTTTCCGTGATTTTTGCAAGGTATGTGCTAAAGAGGCTTGTTTACACAGTGGTTCCATATATCGGTTAGAGTTGGATGACATTGAGGGGTTACGTGGTTTATTGTTGATGGTGAAGGGGGCATAGTGTTATGGGTTCTTCTAGTATTATATGTTTTAATCGTTACAACTGCATGATTACCACGGGGTGTCGTTATTTATTTAGCAAGGTATTATCATCTGCGGAGTTTTTATTTCCTTCTGGGACGTTATTGGGTCATGACGGTTTTGGTTCTTCTGCTAAGTTATGTAGTATAGTATGTAGGAAGTGTCACTGGGTTGAATATGACAAGGGTAATGACAGTCGTTTTAGTGCGAGGGTTGCTATAGAGGTATTAGAGAAGCAAGTTGGGAAGGATTCTTATTGGGTTTGTCCTAGGGAGTGTTTCTTTTATGAATATTTCTTTGTTATGTTTGGGTGTGTATATGGTTTTCGTGTAGAGAAGGGTGATTTCAGGGGTGCGGACAAGAAGATAGACAAGATGTTAGATTCCATGATGGAGCGTAGGAAGGACAGGTTAGAGATTTTGAAGTTATGCAATGATTGTTTAATACCTTTACCCTACAAGTGTATTTTTACTGATGACGGCAAGGTGAAGTTATTTTGGTGTTTTGCTGAGGGTATGGACAAAACGATTATAGACGAAAACAAACCTTTTTGGAGTTTATTGGAGAGAAAAGATGGGCCTGAGACTTATCCGAATGAGAATCTTATATATTATCGTTTAGAGATTGACAGTGTTGAAAAGTTTCGGAATCTTTGTACAATTGTTCATTAGGAGGCGGCACATGGCTATGATAGAGAAGTACACATATTATGAAAAGGACATTCCACAGCATATTTCGTCTTACAGGGCGAGTGAATTATGTTATCAGTACAAGCAGCAGGCGTTAGTATCTTCTCATCATGGTTTTGGGAAGCACAGTGATGTTATTGAAAATTTTTTGCTCAACAGGTTTCAGAACGACTATTATTGTCAGAATGAGAGGATATCTGCAACGACCAATGAGGGCCGTGGGGTTACATATGTTTTTAGTAGTTTTCTTGGTCTTTACTTTGACGGGGAGAAGTATACAATCCACAGTACTAATTGGTATGCTAATCACATGTTCTTTTTGATATTTGGCAACAGTATAGGGATTACTTGTTTAGATTTTGAGGCAGAGGACAATTGTTATGGTTTTGCCAAGGTATTAGACATGATAGATTTACATCGTGGGGAGCGTTATTGTATTTTGGAAGCGTGTCGCAAGCATGGGTGTGCATTACCTTGGAAGTTTGATACGACACACAAGGGGATTTGCATAAAGTGGTTATTTTTTGACTATGACAAACCTAATGCGAATGAACTATATGGGAAATTAATGCCATTTTTGAAATACTATCCTGATGCTGAGGGTACCTTTGATGGGATGTATTGTATGGGCCTTGAGTTGCCAGATGTGGAAGCCTTTGATAACTTACTTTGTTTATTATAAATGGTTGACTTATTGGCTGGCGTATGTTATTATGGAGTGAAAGGGGATTATTATGAGCGAAACCAAAGATTTAATTTTTCGGATGAGATTTTTTGAACACAGTTGGGCTCTTGATGTTACCAAGCCGCACTGTAGGCCTCTTGACAGTGGAAAGGCCAACAATCTGCTCAAATTGTTTGTAAAGTCTGTTGAAGAATTGGGTGAAGACAAGTTATTTTATGGATTAACCAGCCTACTTTTCGGAGAAGTTGTTCAAGAAACGTTAGCGCATACATGCAAATATGTTACTTGTGCGAAGTGTTTTGTTAGTAAGAGCAAAAAAGGCGGATATTATATTTACATTGGGGAGTACGAAAACCTAATAGACAAGCAAGGGCGTGTAACTGGTTGTATGGATGACTATAGAGGTAGACCATCTTTTGGATTAAATATGGCATTATTTGGTGATATCAATGGGTTATGGGTTAGCGGTACCCATGTTCACTGTGATGATGACATACAACTTAAAGAGCATATAAAGAGTAAAATCATCAAAGAATCTAATTTATGTGAGAAGCGCATAAAGTTTTTAGATAGATTGCGCTCTAATGGTTTTTCTTTACCTGCGAAATGTAGTTTTGAAGGCAACAAGATAAAAGCGATATGGGCAAGGGAAGTTGCCGACAATTGTGTTACCAGCATGGGGGCAGGCGCAACTACTCCTTATGAATCCAAGGGTGGTGAGAATACAGAGGATAAATTAGTTTGCTTGCCATTTGTAAAAACGAAGGATGTATATCACAAAGATTTTGATTTGACCTTACGTTTTACTACACTTGAATTCGAGAACTATGAAAAGTTATTTGATTTGTGTGTATTGTTTAGGGAGTGATTATGTTAGATGTTAGGAACATAAAAAACACCAAGTGGATAAATTGTTGTCATTTTATTACTAATATCATGCACAACATTTGGGTTACAGATAAGATAGTTGATGTTGCCATATGGGGTAAGTCCAAAGATTTGCGTAACATATTGGAAATACTGCAAAAATACAATGTTGATGGCAGATATGACTTCATGTATGACATTTTAGATATTAATAGTCGTGGTGAGAGTACGCATTTTGGCAAGACTACGTACTATGGTTCTGCTATTTTGGGCCGGACGATTGATGGCAATTATCGTTTTGCTGCTGGTGAGGCTATGCTATTAGATTCTACTAAAGATAGTGATAATTTCAAGAATGATTTGGTTGTTGGAAAGGTATCGATGCCGTGGTCTTTTTTGGTCTTTGGGGATTGTCGTGGTTTGATTATTGATAAGGATTCTGATTTTTTGTCTTTTGTGGATAGTTGGATTAAAGATATGGATACGTTTTTCACAGATAGGCTTATTATTTTGAATGCCTGTGTCAAATATGGCTTTGGGTGTCCTATTGTGGCAAATAAGGGTCACAATGGGATAGAAATAACGTGGATAATAGATGACCCAAGCAATGGTGCCGTTGATTACCCGCTGGCAGAAAAGAAATTGGAGTCTTTTAGCGGTGTTGAGGTTCATGAGACGGAGTATGAGACGGAATTATACACAAGAGGGACAAGAACAATAAAAGAATTGACTTTGACTATTAAAGACGGATATTCTTTTGAGTGTTTGTGTAAAATGTTATTTTCGGAGTGAGTTATTATGAATAAGTGGGCAGTGGATTGTTTTAACCGTATGATAAGTGACAACTGTATGTTTGGTTGGCTTGGACGTGAACTTCACAATTGCACACCCGATGTTTTTCTAACTTATTGTAAAAGAAGAAATTTTAGCAGTGGAAAAGATGAGACTATATATGTGCTAAAAACATTTCTCAGGTCTCGAAATGTTTTATTGTTTGGTGATGTAAATGGTTTAGAATGTTCAGAAGATATTATCATGAGCAGCGAGAAGTTTTCAAAATGGCTATATGATAATTTGACATATTTATCTTTATATTACTACAAAAGAAGTGCAATTTATGATTTATGTTACAGATACGATATTCCGACACCAATATCCATTTATTATTCTTCTGATGGACTAATTATAGTTTGGTCAGAATACGGTGTAACACATTATAATGAAAAAACAAAGCTATTGCATCGTTTTTTGCAGAAGATGGACCCCGACTATCTAACATTTTCTTCAAGAGTTAAGCTTACGGTAAAAAGCATAGAAGAGATTAGTGGGTTATTTACAATGTTATTTGGAGAGTAGAAATGAATATACAAAACATCTTGTGTCCAATGCTGGAAGACATAATCAGAAACCAACTGCCAAATAAGGACAAATACGTACAGAAAAGTATATTCTTTGGCAAGGGTTGGGTATTTAACGGGTGTTTTGATAATATTTTATTGAGAGGCCGTACTCTAGACTGGGGGTATGTATATAAAATTTTTTGGGTTGGCAATGAAAAATATGATTTAGAATCACATAAAGTAATGAATTTGTTATTGTTTGGTTGCAGCTCTGGATTGCTTATCAAAAAAGAATCATTGATGACCGCAACCACAGTAATAGACACAATAACAAATAAAATGTTGAAATTAGATAGTTTTTTAGATGACAGAATAAAGTATGCGCAAATTTTCAGAGAATACGATATGCTATCTCCTGACACTTTGATTGCTACTGACAATGGGATGGAAATTGGATGGCACAACACTGATAAC
>JAEIGA010001550.1_pt1 | contig 35911 bp, 32 predicted proteins | sample 9270691 | NCBI WGS metagenome assembly JAEIGA01 (sample SAMN17057246, study PRJNA624740) | gut metagenome | biome: biome; isolation source: fecal sample | host: Bos grunniens | place: China: Xizang | collected 2019
GCTTTTTCCAAAAATGGAACTACTGCATAGTACATATCCAATACATTGCGCGCTGTCAGTTCCATCACCAAATATGGGTGTACTTTATCAGCGGTCACACCATACCCAATGTAGTCAGGTATTATCAGCGCATAACCTAACTTAACCAACAATCCCTCCAACGAAAATATATTACTAGGAGCTTCTTTATTGCTAGCGATGGTGTAATGCGATACCAAAATATATCGCTTGATAGGTCCTTTAGCTGGTAAGATGACTTTACCTGACAATATCGTTGGCTGGCCATCTACATCAATGGATTTATATAAACCGCTCAATTCTACGGCTACAGTCGATTTGCTAAAGTCTAGCAATTCTTGCATGATACCAGCTACTGATGTAGAACTAGCTCGTTGGGGACTAGTCACACCAGCCACATTCGCTCTATCAATAGCAGTAGTATCTGCCATTCCCCATAACTCTAGCAAATCAGCATCATTGACCAATTCACTCAGATCGGTAGTTTTCTGTGCTGTCACACGAAAAGTGGCATCCTCTGCCATACCCAGATCTGTGAAATCGACATATTGCACATCACTATTATGACATCCCGTCAATAATAGAAACAACAACTGCAAAATTATAATATTACGCTTCATATTTTTTTCTATCTAAATCTACAACCCACCGAAACGGTAAACATACGCGAGCCAGCCATATACACTTCGTGAATATTGTTAAGCGAATACAATCCGCCAAACTCCATAGCACCAAACCATCGTTCATTACCTACACTCATACCCAAGACTGTGATATTCAGTGCGGGTGCTAATGCGGTATAGCGATCACGATAATCCAACTCTGAACCAGTATTGATATTCAATCCTGCTCCCAATCCCGAATACAACGATACATATTTTGAGTGCAAATATGTGAAACGAGTAGTAAGCATGATAACTATATTATGGAAATTGCAATCTTTTACGCGATCCAACTCCTCGCCTCTTCCATTTCGGCGCACTTTATCCCATAGTACCCCACTATAATCCACCATCGCACCCACGTTAAACCAATGCCTAACGCGATACTGATATTCCGCAAACCAATGTTGCACGTACCGAAAGTCTTCCTCATACTGTCCGATGTATGATTCGGGATAAAGAGTCGAATGTGGCTGGTGATACCATACCAATGTTTCAAACATCTGATCTCCCCAGCCGATACGCAATTGATGAGGGTAGTTTCTAGCTCTCTCTCGCATATCACAGCGCACAGAATCCCGCATATCACGAATATTCTTATGCATCGTTCCTCGTGCCATACGCATGGCCTGCTTCAGCGAATCACGGATATGGCGTACATCCGACCGGTAATAAAACGTATGCGCTGTTATTACTGGTGCACTACTGACCTCATCGGAATGGGATAATGTATCTAGGACATAATCTGCCGAAGGAAACAATGCAGCCAATGTATCCGATACAATAGTATCCATCTTACTATTGTCTGCATACCCAGATTCATCAAACATTACAACCACATCTTGCGACACTACTGAGATTGTGCAGCATAGACATAACAGAACAACTAATCCTATTTTACGCATTACATTATTATAGTTTAATTATGTTACTCGTTATGAGAAATGCTCTTAGAGTGCTTTTAGAGTTGCAAGTAAGAATTCATAGAATTTCTCTACTGATGCTATGTTCACACGCTCGTCGGGTGAGTGAGGGTACTTGATGGTAGGACCAAACGAGATCATATCCATACCTGGGTAGTTGCGACCAATAATGCCACATTCCAAACCAGCATGAATAATGATGATTCGTGGATCAACACCGAAATCTTTCTTATATACCTCTTGCATTACACCCAAGACGCGGCTATTCAAGTTAGGCTTCCAACCTGGGTATGAGCCCGAGAACTCCACGTCTGCACCCGCCATAGCAAATACCGAATGAATAATATCTTGCAATTCTTCTTTGCGCGATTCTACTGATGAACGAGTCAAGCAATATACTGTCACGCAATCAGCCTCAGTTTGTACCATTGCTAAGTTATTGCTAGTTTCTACCACGTCTGGCATCTCTGGAATCACACGATATACGCCATGAGGGCAAGCGGTAATAGCATGAATTAAAAAGTCTTGTACATCTTCTGGCAATTCTGTAGCAGGACAATCCACCTCTTCTGCCACAAAGCGGATATTATCCTCTACGCCATCATATTCTGACACAAATAAATCCTCATAACTTGCCACCAAATCCATAATCTCATCTACAGCATCAGCTGGCACAGTAATCACAGCAGATGCCTCGCGAGGAATTGCATTGCGCAGGCTACCACCCTCAACCATGGCCAAGCGAGCTTCGAAGTTAGCTACTGCATCCTTCAAGAAGCGGAACAATAGTTTATTGGCATTGGCACGTTGCAAATGAATATCGCAACCAGAGTGTCCACCCTTGCAGCCGGTCAAACTCACTTTTAGGGCCACATCACCTTCTTCCACTTCTACTGGAGTATAAGCAAACTTAGCAGTAGTATCTACGCCACCTGCACAGCCTACATACAACTCACCCTCAGCCTCAGAGTCCAAATTGAGCAAAGTCTTACCTTGCAACATTCCACCTTCCAATGCAAATGCGCCATACATGCCCGTCTCTTCATCTACGGTTACTAACATCTCCAATGGTGGATGAACTGCGTTCTTATCCGCTAATATAGCCATCGCAGCGGCAACACCAATACCATTATCTGCGCCCAATGTAGTGCCTTTAGCAGTTACCCATTCGCCATCAATATATGCCTCAATAGGGTCAGATGCAAAATCAAAACATGTATCATTGTTCTTTTGTGGTACCATATCACTATGACCTTGCAGAATTACACCTGGATGATCTTCATATCCTGCACTAGCAGGTTTGCGAATGATCACATTTCCCATTGCATCCACAATAGTTTCCAAGCCCAACTTACGACCATAATCTGCTAAAAAAGCAGTCACTTCTTCTTTCTTTCCCGAAGGACGGGGAATTTGTGTGAGGCTATAGAAATTCTCCCACACAGCTTTAGGTGCTAAATTTTTCATATTTGTAGTATTTTATTAAATTCCTTATTAGTTTGGTATTGTTAATTCTCCACAAAGCGATTTAGTCAATAATTTCTTAACAAGCTCCGTGTCATTAGCATACTCTCCCAATAGATGCATCATCTTGGTCAGCAGAGCTTCGGTAGTAATATCATATCCTGACACCACACCTGCTTTGAGCAGATTTATACTCACCGCATAATGTCCCATTGCTACCGAACCTGTATTACATTGCGTCTTATTCACAATCACTAAGCCCTTATCCACAGCATTGCGCAAGCGGCGATACAGCCACTCGTGTGATGGTGCATTACCCGCACCAAATGTCTCCAGTACCACGCCACGCAAACCGGGTATATCCAATACAGCAGCCACAACATCTTCCGTGATTCCAGGAAACAATTTCAAGATAGCTACTCGCGTATCAAACTTCGTCATCAGACTAAGCGGACGCGAGAGATTACCATAATGTCCAATCAATTGCTTATGATAGGTGATATGCACTCCGGCCTTTGCCAATGCTGGATAATTATATGAATTAAAGGCAGAAAAATGCTCAGCATTACGCTTCGTTGTACGATTGCCACGATATAATTCGCCATCCATATACAAACACACTTCAGGAACAATAGGAGCGCCCTCTTTGTCGTAAGCTGCAGCTATTTCAATGGAGGTCAACAAGTTTTCTCTCGCATCCGAGCGGAGCACACCGATTGGCAATTGGCTACCTGTAAAAACGACTGGCTTGCTCAGATTATCAAACATGAAACTTAAGGCAGATGCCGAATAAGACATCGTATCCGTACCATGCAAGATTACGAATCCATCATATTGATCATAATGGTCATACACCAACTGCGCCATCTGACGCCAATTATCAGGATTAAGATCAGAGGAATCAAGCAACGGATCAAATGGTATCATATCTACCAATGTTTCTCCAGCAAACAACTCAGGAACAAACGCTTTGAACGTCTGCAAATCTGCTGGATGCAGAGCTCCAGTCTGCGCATCACGAACCATAGAGATGGTTCCTCCAGTCAATATCACCAATACTTTCATACGCCAATAGGATTTTGCCTGCAAAGTTAGTGTTTTTTTTTGAAACACGCAAGAATTATGCAATAAAATGAAGATAGATTTACCTAATTCGCAAAATATTGCTGTCTTTGCTATCTTTTCTACTATTACAGTATATTTATGTATGTAAAAAAATGTGACGAATTGTTGCATATATAAGAAAAAAGTAGTACTTTTGCAGGCGAAATGTGCATCTATATCAAAAGTACAATTGAGGCACTACGCAATCCCGAATCCATCCCGATTACCACTGTAACTAAACAATTAATATAACAGATGAAAAAATTAGCAATCTTCGGCATCGCACTCATTGCATTGAGCGCATGCCAAAAAACCGAAACATTCAACTACACCGTGGACAAATTTTATGATCTAGAAATTCTGCGCTATCAAGTGCCAGAGTTTGATTCGTTGAGTCTTCAACAAAAGACGCTCATTTATCACCTCACAGAAGCAGCCCTCCAGGGTCGTGATATCCTTTATGATCAAAACGGTCGCTATAATCTGCGTATCCGCCGCGCTTTAGAAGCTCTCTATACCCAATATAAGGGTGACAAGAAGAGCGAAGAGTTCATCAACTTTGAAAAATACCTCAAGCGTGTATGGTTTGCCAATGGTATTCACCATCACTATGCATCCGACAAATTTCAACCAGAATTTTCTCAAGAGTGGTTTGTCAATGCATGCGCAGAAACTGGCATTACTTATGACGAAGCTATCCTGCCTGTTATCTTCGACCCTACTGTAATGCCTAAGAGTCTTAGCCTCGAAGGCGAAGATCTTTTGCTTGCGTCTGCTAACAACTACTACGAGGGTGTTACCCAAGCAGAGGCTGAGGCATACTATGAGGCACACAAAGACAACTCTGCAGAGCCACTCTGGATTGGTCTAAATAGCAAACTCGTAAAAGAAAACGGCCAAGTAGTAGAGCGCGTTTACAAAGTAGGTGGTATGTATAGCGCTGCACTTGAGAAAGTGGTAGAGAACCTTGAGAAAGCACTCCAATTTGCAGAGAACGACGCACAACGCCTCGTCATTGAGAAGATGATTGAGTTCAACAAGACTGGCGATTTGAAAGCGTTCAACGAATACTGCATCGCTTGGGTCAAAGACCTTGATAGCCGCGTGGACTACGTAAATGGTTTCACTGAGACTTATGCCGACCCACTCGGCATCACAGGTACTTGGGAGTCACTCGTAAACTTCAAAGATATGCGTGCTACCCATCGTTGCCAAACCATCTCTGATAACGCACAATGGTTTGAAGATAACTCTCCTACCGACGCAAAATACAAGAAAGAAGAAGTAAAAGGCGTAAGTGCCAAAGTTATCACTGCAGCTATCCTCGCAGGTGACTGCTATCCTGCTACTCCTATTGGTATCAACTTGCCTAATGCCAATTGGATTCGCAAAGACTATGGTTCTAAATCTGTAACCATCGATAATATCACCCACGCTTACAACGAAGCTGCTAAAGGCAATGGTTTCAACGAAGAGTTTATGATTGACGCAGCAACCATCGCCATGTACGAAAAAGCCGGCGCTTGTGGCGATCTCCACACCGACCTCCACGAGTGCGTAGGCCACGGTTCTGGCAAACTCATGCCAGGCGTTAGCAAAGATGCGCTCAAAGAGCACGCTTCTACTATCGAAGAGGCACGTGCCGATTTGCTCGGCCTCTACTATATGGCTGATCCTAAATTGGTTGAGCTCGGACTCTTAGAAAACGAAGAGGCATATAAGGGCTTCTACTACCAACAAATGATGAACGGTCTAATGACCCAACTCGTGCGTATTGAACCAGGAAAAGACATCGAGGAATCACACATGCGTAATCGCCAATTGATTGCTCTTTGGGTATTCAAGAACGCTAAGAACAATGAGGTAGAAATGATTGAGCGTGATGGCAAGCATTACCTACAAATCAACGATTACGAGGGTATTCGCAACCTCTATGGCGAGCTTCTTCGTGAAGTACAACGCATCACTTCTGAGGGCGACTATCCAGCTGCTAAAGCGATGGTAGAGGAGTACGCAGTAAAGGTAAATCAAGATTTGCACAAGGAGATCTTAGAGCGCTACAAAAAGCTCAATTTGGCTCCTTACAAAGGTTTCGTAAACCCAGTTTATACAGCGCACTACGATGCAGAAGGTAATATCGTGGACGTAACAATCGACTACACCGAAGGCTACATTGAGCAACACCTCCGCTACTCACGCGACTACTCTTTCTTGCCAGACATCAATTAATGCAAATTGAATTACCAATATCAAAATCAATTGCAAATCGATTATTGATATTGCAAGCTATACACGGAGACGAGCTTATGCCCGTCTCCGATACTTTTCCCGATGATGTACTTCTCCTTCATCGCGCCTTAACAACCCTTAAAACTTTCAAGACCCATTCAACTCCACGTCTTAACGTGGGTAACTGCGGCACCGCCATGCGTTTCCTAACGGCCTACTGCGCTCAATTGGGGGGACAAACCACCATTCTCGATGGTGTCGAACGTATGCACCACCGTCCTATTGGTCAGTTAGTGGATGCCTTGCGAGAGATAGGTGCGCAAATTGAGTACCTTGGCGAGGAAGGTTTTCCACCTCTGCGCATTACGGGATGTGCATTGGATAAGTATAGGATAGTGAGGATCGACAATTCCCTTTCCACGCAGTTTGTCTCTGCTCTGTTGCTCATCGGTGCGAATGTCCAAACCAACTCTTCCTCTCCTTATATAAGTATCACCCGCGCAATAATACAATACTACACCACACTACACAATACTACACCCCACTATACAATAGAAAAAGACTGGTCCTCTGCTGCTTTTTGGTATGAGCACATAGCACTTCATGGTGGCGAAATAGAATTGCCTGGACTATTCAAAAACTCTATTCAAGGCGATAAGGTCGTAGCCGACATCTTCGCCCTCCTTGGTGTTCAAACCCACTACACTGCTGATAGTATTATAATCTTTAAGGCAATCAATAATAATCTCGCAGAGCGCGGCAGGGAGTTGATTGCCGCGCAAGCTGTTGATGTTGTCGTTAATAATCAAAACTCTGGCAACTTGATTGTCGATGGCTCTCTCCACCAAGATTTTTCTTCTTGTCCCGATCTGTATCCCGCTGTTGCTCTCACTTGCGAACGCCTTGGTATCACACTCCACGCCACGGGTACTGAATCGTTGTCCATCAAAGAATCCGACCGCATACGTGCTGTTCGCGAGCATCTCACCGACCACGACCACCGCATGGCTATGGCTCTATTGGTGGCAGGTTACCCTGTGGACGACACCAGCTGCATTGCCAAATCCTATCCTCAATTCCTTGAGCAATGGCAGACCATGCAAAATTCATAAGTTAAAAAACTCTTCAACAAATTAGTTGAATACTATTTGTATTTACTTAAGATTCAGCAAACGAGCACAACGAGTAAAATACTTTTATTAACTCTCGCATGTAAAATATCTATTCCCACTATATTAATTCTTCTTGAGTACAATCCACAAAATAATAGGCGCACCAAAAAGAGCACTCATAGTAGAAATTGGTAAAGAATAGGTGCTGAGATTGCACAAGATGTCACAAACAAGCAGCAAATTTGCACCAATAAGCGCTGTAGCGGGTACCGTCAATCGATGGTTACTAGTACCACAGAGACCACGTGCAATATGTGGAACAGCCACTCCAATAAAAGCTATCGGTCCACAAAATGCTGTAACACTACCCGCCAATAAACATGATGCTAATACCATCATCCAACGCGTGCGTTCTACATGAATACCCAAACCTCGAGCATAATCTTCACCTAAAAGTAGGCCATTGAGTGGTTTAATTAAACAAAGCACCAATACACTAGCGATCGCTATACCTAAAGCAAGCGTAGGCATCTCTTCCCATCCTACCCCAGAGAGCGAACCCAAGGTCCAAACAATAAAGAGCTTAAGCGAATCAGGATTGGCAAAGTTCTGAATCATATTCACTAGCGCACCCGCAATATTACCCACCATCATACCAACAATAAGCAAAGTAACATTACTGCGAATACGCTGAGCAATGAGCATAACAAGCAACATAATACACACACTGCCCACTATGGCTGCTCCGCTAATCAAACTACAGCCATACCATCCCACACCGCTACCAAATATTACGCCACACATTGTAACCAACGCCACACCCAAACTAGCACCCGAAGATACTCCTAATATATATGGACCAGCCAGCGGATTGCGGAAAAGCGTTTGCATCAACAAACCTGCTACCGATAAAGAAGCACCCGCAAGAATAGCTGTAATCATCTTGGGTAAGCGAAGGTGAAGGAGGATATTAGCTAGTGGTGATTGACTATCAGCTATCGCCGAAAGGCGCAAAGGCGAGATCCATACGGAGCCGCAACATGTATCAAGCAATGCCAGAATGAGCAATAGCAATGATAAAAAGATGAATATATAAGCTGGTTTGCGCATAATTTGCCACAAAAGTACTGCTTTTTTCTCATATATACAAATTTTAAACTCCTTTTCTGCCATTTTGTCAGTACACGAGAAGTTGGCAAAGAATTTGTATAAGGAAGATATGTGCGGTTCTACCGCCTAAAACATTGAAATATCGAAACTTTTTTAACTAATATTATTATGTCTACAAAAGGAAATATCGGGGTTACATCACAAAACATATTCCCCATCATTAAGAAATTTCTGTATTCCGACCATGAGATTTTTCTCCGTGAGTTGGTAAGCAACGCAGTAGATGCGACTCAAAAACTCAAAACACTCGCCAGTGTAGGCGAAGCTAAAGGCGAAATGGGCGATATGCGCGTACGCGTACTCATTGATAAAAAGAAAAAAACACTAACCGTGCAAGACCACGGTATCGGTATGACAGCCGAAGAGGTAGATAAATACATCAACCAAATCGCTTTCTCCGGTGCAGAGGAGTTTGTCAATAAATATAAAGAAAACGCCGCAGCCATCATCGGGCACTTCGGTTTGGGCTTCTACTCTGCTTTTATGGTGGCAGACAAAGTGGAGATCTTCTCGCTAAGCTATCAAGAAGATGCTAAAGCAGTTCACTGGAGCTGCGATGGTTCGCCTGAATACACCATGGAGGAGACGATCAAAGCCGATCGTGGAACCGATATCGTATTGCACATCAACGAGGAGTACACCCAATATCTTGAGGATGCTACTGTAGAAGGTCTGCTGACCAAATACTGCAAATTCTTGCCTGTAGAGATTGTATTTGGCAAAAAGAAAGAGTGGAAAGACGGCAAACAAGTAGAGACCGATGAGAATAATGTGATCAATGATGTCAATCCAGCATGGACACGAAAACCAGCAGATCTGACAGAAGAAGACTACAAGAAATTCTATCACCAACTCTATCCTCACCAAATGGATGAGCCACTCTTCCACATCCACCTCAATGTAGATTATCCATTCAACCTAACGGGTATTCTCTATTTCCCTAAAATCAAAAATAATATTGATATTCAGCGAAATAAGATACAACTATACTGCAACCAGGTGTTTGTAACCGATGAGGTAGAAAACATCGTGCCACAGTATTTAACTTTGCTTCACGGTGTAATTGACTCACCAGATATTCCGCTGAACGTGAGCCGTTCATACCTACAAAGCGACAACAATGTGAAGAAGATCTCCAATCACATTACCAAGAAGGTTGCTGACAAATTGGCAGAGATTTTCAAGAGCAACCGCGAGGAATTTGAGCAGAAGTGGAATGATATCAAGCTCTTTATCCAATACGGCATGCTCAGCGATGAGAAATTCTATGACCGAGCAGTAGGTTTTGCTCTTCTGAAAAATATCGAAGACAAGTTCTTTACTTTTGAGGAATACAAAGAGCAAATCAAAGAGCTTCAAACCGATAAGAACGGAGATATTATCATGCTATATGCACAAGATGTCGACGCTTGCTACGCATATATACAACGCGCCAAAGAGAAAGGCTATGATGTACTCCTCATGGATGGCGAACTAGACGTACATGCCATATCACAATTCGAGCAAAAGAGCTATGAACACACTACCGATTCTGAAGACAAGAAGGGTGCTATCCGATTTGTTCGCATCGATTCTGATGTGATTGAAAACATCATCCAAAAAGATGATAAAGCAAAAGTAGAACTAACTGCTAATGAGGAAGATGCACTCCGCTACAGTTTCGAATCTCAGTTGCCAAAAACCGATAAAACCAACTATGCTGTTTCACTGGAATCTGTATCCGCAGACGCACTGCCAGTGTTCCTCACCCAAAACGAGTTTATGCGCCGTATGAAGGAGATGTCCGCTCACCAACAAGGAATGTCATTCTATGGCAATATGCCAGACCAATACAATTTGGTAATCAACATCGCCAACGACAAAGTGAAGAACCTTTTGGCAGACATAAATGCTGCTTGCGAAGCAGGCGTAAATCCAATATTGGAGAAGATTGCTACACTATACGCGGAGGAAGATGTACTTCGCGAAGCACAAAAAGGTAAGAAAGAAGAAGAGTTGAGCCAAGAGGAGAAAGACGCCGTAACCAACGTAACCAAAGAATTGGCGGCTCTGAAGATGCAACTCAAAGAGCAGTATGCTACCTACGCTACCTCTTCTGAGAAGATCCACCAACTCATTGATATAGCTATGCTAGCAGCAGGCCAACTGAAGGGCGAGGCTCTAGCAAAATTTGTAAGCCGTTCGGTAGAGTTACTCTAAACAAAATAACATAGAAAAGCCAATCCTCAATGAAGCAAACTCATTGGGGATTGCTTTTTTTCTCGTAGCAATTTGCATATATGCAAAAAAAATAGTACCTTTGCAGCGGATTGTGCCCAAAGGGCACGAAGAGAGATATGAGCAGCAATCTGCAAATGAAAATATTAGCTAAGGAGACTGCCATCTATGGTGTGTCTTCTATTGTTGGCAAGTTCCTCAATTGGATGTTGGTGCCACTATATACCTACGTGCTACAACAGCAGTCAGACTATGGTATCGTAACCAACCTCTACGCGTGGACAGCCCTACTACTCGTGATACTCACCTACGGCATGGAAACGGGCTTTTTCCGCTTTGCCAACAAAGAAGGCGCGAACGCACAAACGGTGTATGGCACCTCGTTAATTACGCTATTTACAACATCACTAGTCTTTGCCGTTGCATGTGTAGTATGGAAAACGCCAATAGCAACAACATTGGGCTATCCTAATCATTCTGAATTTATTACTATGCTCGGAATAGTGGTAGCAATGGACGCATTTGCAAGTATTCCTTTTGCATACCTCAGGTATAAGAAACGCCCTTTGCAATTCGCCGCGCTGAAATTACTATTTGTATTTCTGAATATCGTACTCAACCTATTCTTTCTGGTAATCTGTCCAAAGATTCAAGACTGGAGTATCATCGCATTATGGTACAATCCCAACTATGGTGTAGGATACGTGTTTGTAGCTAACATCCTTGCTACCGGCATACAAACCATAGCGCTGCTCCCTGCAATTCTAGAAGGAGGAAAAGGTTGCAAGAGTTTCAATGATTTATTTTCATGCAATCTGCTCAAACAGATGCTAAAATATTCGTTGCCCCTATTGGTGTTGGGAATATGCGGAATCATGAATCAAACGCTAGACAGAATACTCTTTCCATTCTTCTACACCGGCGAAGACGCACAAACACAATTGGGTATTTACGGGGCATGTTTTAAGGTAGCGATGGTGATGATGATGTTCACACAGGCCTTTCGTTATGCATACGAACCCTTCGTCTTTGCAAAACACAAAGACCGCGAATCAGTAGCAGCATATGCCGATGCAATGAAGTACTACATCGTATTCTCCTACATGATTCTGCTGGGTATGATATTTTATCTTGATTTGCTAAAGTTTATTATCGCCCCATCATATTGGGAAGGATTAAAAATCGTACCCATCGTGCTGTGGACATATATCTTTCAGGGCGTGTATTTCAACTTAAGCTTCTGGTACAAGCTAACGGACAAGACACAATGGGGAGCGTATTTTTCCATCATAGGCGTAGTTATCACATTCGGTTTGCAAGCCGCCTTAGTACCACGAATTGGTTATATGGCATCAGCCCTAAGTAGTACAATATGCTACTTGGTAATTATGTTGTTATCATATTTTGTCGGGCGAAAATACCTAGCAATACCCTACAACCTACGCCGCATTGGCATATACACTCTCATTGTGCTGATACTTTTGGCAGGGTACTACGCTATGGCACGATTATTGCCAATCAACGAATGGATAAAGATGGGTATAGGAACTATACTCCTAGTTGCATATTGTGTGATTTTCTATCAATTGGATGGAAAAACGCTAATCAAAAAATAATAGTATGTTTTCAGGAATTGTAGAAACCATGGCTCAAATCGTCAAGATTGAGCAAGAACAGAGCAATAAGCATTTCACACTGCGCAATCCTTATGGAGAACCACTAAAGATTGATCAATCTATCGCACACAATGGCGTGTGCCTCACTGTGGTAAAAATGGATAGCGAGTTATATACCGTGACTGCTATGCAGGAAACTCTCTGCCGCACTAACCTAGGTGAAGCTAAAGAGGGAGATTGGGTAAATCTAGAACGATCTATGCTACTTGGAGAGCGATTGGACGGACATATCGTGCAAGGACATGTGGACCAAACTGCCCGCTGCGTAGAGGTGCGCGAGACTAAGGGTAGTTGGTACTACCGCTTTGAGTATGAGAGCACCAAAGAAATGGCCATGCGTGGATATTTCTGCGTAGATAAAGGCTCTGTAAGTATCAATGGAGTAAGTCTGACCGTTTGCGAACCAGATGTCATAGATGGTAAAGGTTACGTCAGCGTGTGTATCATCCCCTACACCCATGATAATACCAATTTTAAGTATATCGAAGTCGGTACACAAGTGAATCTTGAATTCGATATTATCGGCAAGTATATTACACGAATGAATCAACTTGTGGGCACCGAAGGTGCGTAAGTGGCGCAAAGCTGCTAAAATGGTCTTCGACGAATAGTGACATAGCGTAGATGGCTACGCGTAATACACGTAAAACCAAAAACGTGAGTAAAACGAACAAAATAACAATAAAACAATGGACAAAATTAGTTATGCAATTGGCCTTAGCATGGGTCAAAATTTGATGGGAAGTGGTGTTACTTCCTTGGAATATGCTGATTTGGCAGCAGGTATCAAAGACGTGTTGGAAAAGAACCAACCACAAATATCGTATCAAGAGGCACAACAAGTATTAGGCAAGTTCTTCAGCGAATTGGAGCAAAAGATTGCTGGTGAAGCTAAAGCCGCTGGTGAGGCATTCTTGGCAGAGAATGCTAAACGCGATGGCGTAAAAGTAACCGAAAGCGGATTACAATATGAGGTAATTAATGGCACTATCGGTCAAAAACCTAAAGCAACTAACAGAGTACGCGTACACTACGAAGGAACCCTCATCGACGGCACTGTATTTGATAGTAGTTACAAACGTGGCGAGAGCATCACTTTCGGCTTGAACCAGGTTATCAAAGGTTGGACCGAAGGCTTGCAACTCATGTCTGTAGGTAGCAAATATAAACTCTACATCCCATATCAATTAGCTTACGGAGAGCGCGGTGCAGGAGCAAATATTCCTCCATATGCAGCACTTATCTTCACTGTAGAGTTGCTCGGAATAGAATAAACATAAACAATCTATAATCACAAACAAAAAATGAAAAAAGTAAGTATTCTCCTCATTGCAGCAATTGCAATGATTTCTTGCGGAACGAACTACACAGGTAAGACAGTAGTGCTTACCAATCAAAACGACAGTATGAACTACGCTCTCGGCGTAGTAAATGGTGTACAAATGAAAATGTATCAACTCCGCAACGATTCTTCTATTGAGACAGTAAACGAGTTTATCGACGCTCTTCAACGCGGTTATGATGGCAAAGTGGCAGAACTTAGCGAGGCTGGTAACGTAGGTCGTAGCATTGGTCAAGCAATCAAAAATGCAGAAACAAATGGTTTGGCTGATAACCCAAATTGGAGTATCAACCAAAAGATTTTCTTCCAAGGTTTGGTAAATGGTTTACACCATGATACTACTGTAATGAAAGCAGACGATGCTCGTAATTACTTCCAAGCACAATACCAAGCTGCTAATGTAAATGATAGTGTTGAGCCTGCAAAAGTAGTGAAAGCGAAGTGCGTTTATAAAGTGAAAACTATCACCCTCAATAACCAAAACGATAGTATTAACTACGCTTTCGGCTATCTAAACGGAGATGAAGTGGCTCGTTATATCTTGTTGATGGATTCTACCGGTCAATTGACTAAAGATTTCATTACTAATATCAACAAAGGTTTGACTAGCAATGTTAAGAACCCACAAATCGTAAATATGGGTGAGCAAATTGGTAAAAACATCAAGGCACAAGAGGCTCAAGGTTTAATTGGCGAACCTAGTTTAGTTACCGATTTCGAACTCATCAAGCAAGGCTTTATCAATGGTTTGCTTGGTTTTACTGAGCAAATGGACGGCACACAAGCTGGTGAGTATATCCAAAATACAATGAATACTATCAAATATGGCACCGTGAAAGAGGATGGCGAGAAATTCCTCGCAGAAAATGCACTTAAAGAAGGCATTTTCACTACAGAAAGTGGACTCCAATACGAGGTAATCAAGATGGGTCGTGGTAAAAAACCTGCAGCTACAGACAAAGTGAAAGTACATTATCATGGTACATTGATTGATGGTACAGTATTCGATAGTAGCGTAGATCGCGGCGAACCTATCGTATTTGGTTTGAACCAAGTAATCAAAGGCTGGACCGAAGGTGTACAACTCATGCCTATAGGTAGTAAGTTCCGCTTCTATATTCCACAAGAGTTAGGCTATGGATCTCAAGCTGCGGGATCTATTCCTCCATACTCAACGCTGATTTTCGAGGTAGAACTTCTCGGTATCGAAAAATAAGCAAACACAGTTTGCGTACATGGCTCACGTGATCAATAGCGAACCACATTCGTAAGCATAGTGAACCTATCACACGAAGCATTATGGGCATAATCGCCAAACAAAGTATTCAAGGCACCATCGTCACCTATCTAGGGGTGGCGGTGGGCTTTGTTAGTACCTTCTTCGTCTTAACCCGTTTTCTCACCGCCGAGGAGATTGGTTTAGCACGCGTATTGGTGGATGCTGCTACACTATTCATCGGACTAGCACAACTAGGTACTTCGTCATCCATTATTCGCTTTTATCCGCATTTTAAGCGCAACTTAGAATCGTGTAGAAGCGCGCAAAACGATGTAGAGGGAACCACGCTAGACGAGACTAAACAACAAGACTCCGAACACGGTTTCTTCTTTTGGACAATTTTGATTCCCCTAATCGGATTTGCTCTTTTCACTGCAGTTTATTGCGCCTGCTACACGCCTATAAGCCAATGGTTTGGTGAGAAGTCTCCATTATTTGTAAAATACTACTACATGGTGCTTCCAATGGCATTTTTCATGCTCTACCAAACTATCTTTGAGACCAACGCTAATGTGCGTATGCATATCGTAGTTCCGCGTGCAGTACGAGAATTAATTACCCGCATCGGATTACTTGTAGCCTATCTACTATATTCCTTCCGCGTGGTGGATATCGATGGTTTTGTGATTGCTTTGTGTGCGGTGTATGCCTTAGCCATGCTATGCAATATCATCTATCTCTTCTCGCTAGGGGAAGTATCGCTGCGTCCTGATTGGCAATTCATACGTAACAACCCCCAACTGGTCAAACAGTATGCTTTTTACACGGGTTTCTTACTCGTTTCGGCAGTCACTTCGGTACTCGCTCCTACCCTATCCTCTTTCTTCATTACCGCAGAGATGGGTTTGAATTATACAGGAATTTTTGCTATTGCCACGTATATTGCAGTGATGGTTAGTATTCCTTATCGTTCGGTGACAGCTATAGCTGCGCCCCAATTGTCAAATGCCATCAAGAATAACAACCAAACCGAAATCACCCACCTAATGCAACAAGTCAGCAGCAATCTGTTGCTCATTGGTGGTATGATCTTGTGTGCCATTTGGCTCAATATCGACTTGATTTTCCACATTTTACCTAATGGGACCACCTATGCAGAAGCGCGTTCGGTGGTACTCATGCTAGGTGTGAGTCAACTGATTATAGCTACTGGCTCATTTACCCTAAATACCCTTAACTATTCGCGTTTCTACGCTTTCTCATTGTTGTTTTCGTTTATCCTGACAGCATCCTCTATTTTACTCAACAACACTCTTATTCCTATACTAGGAATGAATGGTGCAGCAGTGAGCAACCTACTCTCTTACGCTCTATACTTTATACTCATTATTATAACGGTGCGTTTGACTGTACAAGCGCCTACATTTACCCGTCAGCATGTGAAGATTCTCCTTCTTCTCTTGTTGATACTCAGCACGAACACTCTTTGGCTCAAGTACTTGCCAATCAATAATATTTGGATTAGTAGTATCATCCGCACAGCTGTACTTATAGGTGGTGCTTGCGCTATTGCATGGTTCAAAAATCTCTCTCCAGAGATCAACCAACAAGTACGTACCTTCCTCACTAAACACTAAACTCTAAACAATGCGTTATTTTATTAAGTTTTCATATTTAGGCACAGATTTTCATGGTTCGCAACGCCAACCTAACGGCAACACAGTGCAAGAAACCATGGAAAAAGCATTGGCAATGATTTTCCGAGAAGAAGTACCTCTGACTTTTGCCGGTCGCACTGACGCTGGTGTACATGCCCGTGAGATGTATGCGCACTTCGACCTTGCTAATAACCAATTGCCAATAGTCCCTAACCTTGTTTTCCGTCTCAACGGCATCCTCCCCAACTCCATAGCTATCCATGATATTCTACCTGTTACGGATGATGCGCACGCACGATTTACAGCCACGCGTCGCACCTATGAATACCATATAGTGGATCACAAAGACCCTTTCTTGCATACACAGGCTACCCGTGTAAGACCAGGATTAAACTTTGATGCAATGAATGATGCGGCCAAACATCTTATTGGGAAACAGGACTTTGCCTCTTTCTGCCGCAGTAATACAGATGTCAAGACTACTATCTGCGACCTTACGCTAGCAGAATGGAAAGTATTAAATAATGGACACGCCGTGTTTACTATTGCAGCAGATCGTTTTTTGCGCAACATGGTACGCGCCGTAGTCGGCACATTGTTTGAAGTCGGTCGTGGCAAGATAAGTACAGAGCAGTTTGCAGAGGTAATCACAAAGCAAACACGCACCGCTGCAGGTGACTCAGCTCCTGCAGAAGGATTATACCTCACGAAAATTGACTACCCTGCGGAGATCTTCTTGTAAAGAGCCTTCGCAAAGCTAAAAATACATACGATTACTTAGTTTTTTTACCCACCAAAGGTAAAATCAAACAAAATAGAATGCCATATATTGAAAATACATATTATAGAGTAGCTGAACACTTGTTTACCGTAAAAAGCAGCAACCAGTTGTTGCTATCCATGATGGTTAATTATGAACCTTTTAAGGTTCTCCCACCTTTGAGCAAAGAGGAAAAAGTAATCTTCACACTTCAAATAGCACAAAATGGTCTGCTCACCGATGAACAACGAACTACTTACCAACATATCTTTACAGACCAATCTGAAGAAGACATGCCGCGGATTGAGGTGTATAAAAACGCAGAAGCAGCTTGGTTGATGCGTGTATCACAAATAGCCCAATCACCTATATGCTGCGAAATAGCATGCAATGCTGATTTCACGGATGCTATACTGTATATTGATGAGAAATGCAAGGACGTACGATTTTGCATAGACAATGCCCTGATGTTGATTTTCGCATTCCGAACCGCCTCCCTAATGACGCTGGAGATGCACGCAGCAGTAGTGGTGAAAGAAAACGAAGATAGTCAAAAGGACATGGGGTACCTATTTTTAGGACATAGTGGCACAGGAAAATCCACACACGCTCAACAATGGTTGAAAGCATTTGATAATGCATGGTTATTAAACGATGACAACCCTATTCTACGCATCATGAATGATGGAGAAATACGTGTATATGGTTCACCATGGAGTGGGAAGACTCCCTGCTATAAAAATACCTACACACATGTAGGAGGTATTATCAAACTTAGTCAAGCACCTCACAACCAATTACACACGGTATCTCTACCACATGCATATGCCTACATGCTATCATCTGTTTCAGGACTAAAAATGGACAGAACAATGGCTGACTATCTTTACGAAAGTATCAAGTATATTATTACACACGTGAATTTCCGTCATTTGGAATGCTTGCCTGATACCAAAGCAGCAAAAGTGTGTTGGAAAGGCATTAAAGATAATAGTTGATAGTTGGTAGGATTATGAAAACAAGCAACGATATACTATTACCTGAATTTGACCGCTTGATCAAAGAGGGGTACACAATCGAGTTTACTCCGAAAGGCATAAGCATGCGACCAACAATTGAGGGCGGACACGATAGCGTGCTACTACGAAAATACACACGATTAAAAGTGGGACATATTGTCTTAGCAAAAATCAATGAGCAGTACGTGCTACATCGTATCGTCAAACTACAAGATGACCACATCATTCTGCAAGGAGATGGCAATTTGCGCGGACAAGAACAATGCACCATAAATGATATAATTGGTCAGGTAGTAGGTATCAAGAGCGAAAAAGGATCATACAAACGTCTGACCCAAGGTAAGATATGGCGACACATGCCTATCTTTATCAAACATCTGGTGCTCAAAGCATATCGCAAATATATACAATGGTTATAAATATTATGTTATGAAAACTAAAAAAGGATTTCGCCTACGCGAATTAGGAGGCGACTATATTCTCATAGGTGAGAGCGCAGAGCTCATAAATTTCAACAACCTTATCACCTTCAATGAGGCAGCTGCCTATTTATGGCAACATGTTCAAGGAAAAGAGTTCGATGTAGAAACTCTTACACAACTCCTACTCGCTGAATACGAAGTTACCGAAGATATTGCTCGTGAAGATGCACAAGCTACTATCAACGACTGGAAAGAGATTGGGATTGTTATATAGAATTTAAACAGCAGGACATGCAGGATTTTTTCTCAATTCTAAGATCAGTGCTTTGGGATACACCCTCAGAAGTTTCCGCTAATATAGATTGGCAGAGCATACTGAATCTGGCAGCACGTCAAAAATGCTTACACGCTTTTAGCGTATGGGCTAAGACACAACGCCTACAAACTCCCTATGACAAACAGTTGCAAGTTACCATGTTTATGGTCATGCAACGCCAAGCGCGCCTCAATCATCTAGCAGCTGAAGTAATTGAGTTACTAGCTAGACATGATATTCCTGCTACTCTTATCAAAGGATATAGTCTATCTAGATTATACCCAGATCCCGACATGCGCGAGTTTGGAGATGTAGATATCTATGTAGGTGAAACCAACTACAAGCGAGCAACACAGATAGTTACAGAAGCTTATCCTAATGCACATTGGCATTCAGATACACATGGAGGTATACACTACATATTAGTAATAGACAAATCGCTTGATCGCGTAATAGAATTACACCGCGTGACTATGGAATTTGCCGATCCAAAAGCCAATGCTCTATATCAAACATTTACACGCAAGTATTTAGACGATAATAATACGAAAATCGACGTCTGCGGACAATCTATCTCTGTACCAACAACAGCATATAATGCTTTATACGTATTTATACATGCTTGGCACCACTTTGAAAGTACAGGAGTAGGTTTTAGACAATTAGGCGATTGGGCATTATGTTTACAAAAAGCTCATCAGCAATTAGATCCACAAACATGGCAGTCGCTTATAACAGAGATTGACGAAATACTATGTGCACTGCATATGAAAACTGCGTGGCAAACTTTCGGACATATACTAGTGGAAGAATTACATCTACCTATAGAAGCATTTCCACTATATACATCCCGTTATCAGAATCGTGCCAAACGATTATTGCGCCAAATACTACGCGATGGACACGGCTATCGTCCTACGACACTCAGCATAAAAGATTGTACCCTTATGAGACGTTTCTCTATGGAACGACCTAAAAAGCACCGCTTATGGCAACGAATGTACACAGCATGGCGCTTGTTGTTTGAAGCATGGCAAATGAGCAAATTCTTCCCAGATCTAGCCTGGTACGAACTAGTAGCAACTTTCCATTCCGCAAGAAAAAATAAGAGGAATAGCTAATAATCTGAATCAAAATTGACCGTTGAACAAAATATCACAATCATTATACCACGCAGGGGCATTAATGATGAAGGTAAGGGTAAGAAACATGCTCTTTTTCGTCTTATTTCTGCGGCAAAAACAGAGTATATATGGCTACAAGATGATGATGTGATACTTTATAACACAACACTCCCACCATCCGATACTGACTTACTGATTCTACCATTGCGCATGGAATCAGAGAACACAAATCCAAGTTTATTAGAGCGATTGCAGATTGCCGAATACGCAGCGATTCAACAACTTACCATAGAATCTGCACAAAAAGGAAAAGCTGTAATGTGTAGCGGGGCCAACATGATTGTAAGACGCCAAAGGTGGCTCGAGTCCTTTCCCGATTTACACCCTGATATTCCAAGCGGGGATGATATGTTTCTTCTTGAGTCTTTTAAGCGTCGAAGACTAAAAATCACTACCATTGATGACTCCCGCTTCGAAGCAATCGTTCGCCCTCACACTTCATGGAAAGCGTTCCTTCATCAGCGTATGCGTTGGGCAGGCAAAGCACCCAAATACACTGACAAAGATATTCTTCAATGCGGCACTATCGTCCTAATAGCTAATATACTGCAGCTATTCTGCCCATTAATATTATTCGTGAAATTTCCAATAGAATACCGCCTAATAAAAAAAAGAGACCAGTCGGTCTCTCTTGGTATAGCCCTATTGTTAGAACTATTATATCCTTTCTACATGCTACTATGTCTTACTTTCGGCCTCATTCGTCGAAAATGGTAACATCATCATAGCATGCGATTAATCGCATAGTCAAGCAAAGCAATAAGCGCTTCTTTATATTTATTATTGGAAAATACAGACAAAGCAGCAATAGCTTGTTTGCGATGCTTCTCCATCTCTTGGTGGGCATAGCGAATACCATCATAGCGAAGAACAAATGATCTGATCTCCTGCTCAGCCTCAAATACATCTATATGAGGTGCTTTCATAGCTAATGCTTCTCCTATTTCCTTTATATGTTCTGCCTCTTCTGCGCTAGCACGTTGCAACGAGATAAGCAAAGGCAATGTAGCTTTACCATCACGAACATCGTTCATAGTAGGTTTGCCTATATCTTCCAAATCTGAAAAATCAAGTACATCATCCTTTATTTGGAAACACATTCCTAAATGAAGACCATAATTGCGCAAAGCAGTTATCTGCCGCGAAGTAGCTCCCGAACTAACAGCTCCTGCTTCGCTACAAGCAGAAAAAAGACATGCCGTCTTTTTCTCAATTACCATGTTATATTGTTTCTCGCTAATCCACATAGACTCACCTGAATGCAATTGCAATAACTCGCCAGAAGTTAATGCTGCACCCATATCAGAAACGATATTTAGAATAGATATATTACGCAGATTGGTCAAGATATTCATCACACGAGTCAGCATATAATCACCCACTAACACTGCAATTTTATTGCTCCATTGCGTATGTACCGCATCTGCACCACGGCGCATAGGGGAATCATCTACGACATCATCATGCACCAACGAAGCTGTATGCATCATTTCTAACGCCACTGCCGCCTGAATGGTCTTGTCGGTCACACCACGACACAATGCAGCTGACAACAACACCAAAATAGGACGCAATTGTTTGCCACGCTTAGCATAGATATAATCCAACACCTTATTCAATAGAGGATTATCAGATTGCAACGTACCTGCCAACACCTCTTCGTATTGGCGAAACTCCGCAGCAATTACTTTTCGTATGTCGTTAGGATTAATCATTCTTCAATGCTTCCCACTTCAGTTCGTTCTTAACGCCTCGATAAACATCAGTAAACGTTTGAGTATTGGTCTTGCCACCAATAAGATATATTTGCTGCACTTTATCTATCACAACTGTCTGCTGCTGACGCGAAGAATAATTATCAGGCAAACGATTATGCGCTGTATCAGGTACAAACCAATTCATGCCTTCATCATCGGAGTATAGGATATCACTACGATAGGTCAGATCATTATCTACACCTCCAAACATAATCAATTGATTATCATATTGTACTACAGACACACCTGTCAACGAATTAAATGATGGCTGCTCAATAGAAAAATCCACCATACGATAACCTGCCGTAGGTTCATATTCAAAGTTCCAACGGGTATTAACAGGCGTACCATCTATAGATCTACCACCAATTACCATTGCACGTGGACGAGCACTACTGCTTTTTATAGGAAGCGAAGCAAAATCGCTAACTGGGAAATCTGCAGGTAATACACCATTGACCAATCCATGGATATCTGTCACCGGCAAGACATCACCATCCTCCACAAAACCCAAAAAGAGATGTCCATCGGCAGAATCTTCCAACACACACCATGGTTTATCATCAAATGACATCAGCATATTGAGCATAACAAATGGTTTCATAGTAAGATCTATTGCAGTCCAATTGATGACATCTGTACTAGTATAGAGCATATTAGCCTCCGTATAGTACAACATATCACCACATTGCAAAATGTCACGCACTGAACAAGGCGTAGGCAGACCTACTGGGGCATTATCTTTAATATTCCAAACATAGCCGTCATTTGACCAATACAACTTCGTTTGAAAACCATTATTTACAAGCAAATAAATGACTTCTCCTATATAAAAAGCCTTGACATCGCAGCTCTGTGGAGTAAAAATCGCATCCGACAACTTGCTCCATACATATAAATCTGGATCAGCTTGATGAACGTGAATATCAATGCGATACCAACGTTTATAGACCGTATCTGTAGCTTGTACCATCAGATAAATAGGGCCACGACTAAAATCCAACGTATCTGCACCCGTGCTCACCACCACTGTGTCTGGCAAATGATACTCCACCAATGCAGGTGTGGCCTTATATGTAATATATGGTACAACACTATCTAAGCAAGTACCAAAACGCAGTGAATCTGCACAATAAATCCTGCCAGTGTCACTCAAATGCTCTACCGTATAGACAACTTCTGTCAAACCCACATTGGCAGTATCCTCATAGAATGAGAATACATTTACACGATTCTCCGAGGTAGTAGTGATGGTATTATTTTTCTCCTCACAGCCTACAAGCACGACCAACAAGAAGGTCAATATGTATAAATATCTATGCATTTTCTTAAAAATTACTAATACTATCGCAAAATACGCACAAAGGTACTGCTTTTTTCTGACATATGCAAATATATTTTGAATATTTCATAAAAAGCCCTACAAGGTTTGCATATATACAAAAAAAGCAGTACCTTTGCAGGAAAATATAAATAGTTAGGCCTATGCTTTTTGAAACCAACATCAGAGATATTCTCAAGCGACTCCCCGCACGTCGTATGCATTACGCAAAACAACGAATGCGCGAGTTGCTCATACAAAAACGTCGAATGTTATCAGCCGATGAGCGCAAAACACTTTCCGATTCTATTCTAGCACAACTAGAGCAGATGAGTTGTTTCCGTGAAGCCAAAACGGTACTGCTATACTATCCAAAGAACAACGAGGTGGATATACTTCCATTATTCAAGCGCCATAAAGATAAAACACTACTCCTTCCTGTATCACATCGCAAAGATATGACAGCCAACCCTTTCGAAGGTAACGATAAAATGCACCGAGGCAAATTTGGCATACCAGAGCCTACTACCGAACCTTATATGGGTGATATCGATGTAATCATCGTACCAGCGGTAGCATTTGACAAACAAGGACGTCGTCTAGGACGTGGGGGAGGATACTACGATCGTTTTATCAAAAAACAACCCCACGCCACATTAATCGGCGTAGGGTATGATTTCCAATTGGTAGATGAGGTACCTACTCTAAATCACGATCAGAAAGTACATCGCATTATTCTTCCCTCTCAGACCATTCAAGTGTAGTTTGTTGGGCACGTTCGTATAGAATTTGCTGATCCATTTGTGGCGTAAGTTCTGCCTCGCCCTTGCGATAATAATAGATCATACCATACGCCTTACATTTGGTCAATTTAGCATAAGGCAATTCATCTTTATAGAACGCCTCCACTTGATCCCAAATAGTAAGAATTAGCGCATCAATCTGTTTACGCATAATCTCGATATTTTCATATACGCGATTATGCGTTTTCTTATGTACCACATGGGTATTATAGTGCTCGCGGAAAATATCATAATGTACCTGTACCTTATTAATAGCAGGATTATAAATAGGGAAACCACCTTGACTAACACGCGCTTGCTCACCCTCAATAATATTCTTGCCCCATTGTAATAGTAACTCCTCTGTACTCAAGTCAGGTAGTGTATGGGTATTAGGATGAAGATGATACAGTTCCTTCTGCCCCTTCTTAATTTCTCCACGAATAGCAGCCAGATTCAATACTTGAATGAAGTGAGAGATGTACATACGTGCATTACGAACCTTGTGTCGGTACTGTTTGTTATCCGACACCTTAGAATCGACATTAGCATGATAATGTGCTACCTGATTCTCAAACTGCATCAGCAATCGCTGTGCTTCACTCAGCGTCTTGTAGTTAATCGCCTGTTGGTTAAATGCCGCTTCACCAGCTTGACGCACCGCTTGCTGCAGAGCATGCAAACGTGCTTGATCCGTTTTAGGTAATCTACGATAAGGCATAAAAGTATTTACGATTTATAATATTTACAATTACTTAGACATTACGCTTGTGCAACTTCTCAACCAATTGACGCAATTGATTAGTGGCACTATTTTGTGGTAGAGAATCCAATATTGCCAATGCAGCGGTAGTATACTCCTCCACCACCTTCTCACATACAGTGCGCACGCCAATATTGTTATATATATGTGTTACTGCCGCTATTTTATCCACATTGTCTTCTAATAGGCATTCCATCCACGTTTGAAGTTTACGGCGGTCTTCCTCACTCGCCATTTCCATGGCAGTAAGAAGCACAAAAGTCTTCTTGTTACAACTAATATCCCCTCCTATGGCTTTTCCAAAGGTAGCAGGATCACCCCACACATCCAATATATCATCTTGAATCTGAAAAGCCAAGCCAATGTTAATACCTAATTGATACAGCGAATTTTGCTGCTCATCATTAGCTCCTGCTATATAAGCTCCCATTTGCAGTGCAGTAGCCAACAGCACAGCCGTCTTTAGACGAATCATTTTTAAATAGTCCTCTATCGCTACCCGCTCTTGTGTTTCAAAATCCACATCATACTGCTGTCCCTCACAAATCTCAGTGGCCATCTTATTAAACATAGATAACACCTTGGGTAAATATTCAGCAGGTACACCAGACAGGAGTTTATAAGCCTCAATAAGCATTTGGTCGCCAGACAAGATTGCCGTATTCTCATTCCATTTCACATGCACTGTAGGCCGCCCACGACGCACTAGAGCATGATCCATCACATCGTCATGCAAAAGGGTAAAATTATGAAACACTTCTAGTGCCATAGCAGCAGGTGCAATATGCTGAGCATCACCACCAAACAAGTCGCATGCTATCATTGCTAACTGCGGACGCACACGTTTACCACCAGCTACCATTGTATAAGCTATGGGCTCATACAATCCATAAGGCTCACGATGCCAATCAATACTTGCTATCTTTTCTTGTATATCCATACCTCTCTATTTTAGACTTTCAACACCTTGCTAATTCCTCCTCCATAATCTCACCTAAAACCTCACCAATATTGAGCCCCGCAGCTCTCACCTGCTGTGGGATAAACGATGTAGCAGTCATACCCGGCGTAGTATTTACCTCGAGCAGGTTAACAGTCCATCCATCTGTCAATATGTAGTCTATGCGAATGATGCCTTTACAACCCAGCAATTCATAAATGCGCAAGGTGAGTTGTTGCACTTCATCACGCACCTTATCAGGAATACGTGCTGGCGTAATTTCATCCACCTGACCATTATATTTAGCATCATAATCAAAAAACTCATTATCGGTCACCACCTCGGTAATAGGGAACGCTACCGCTTTTTCACGCGTCCGATACGCACCACAAGTAACCTCTACACCCTGCATAAATGTTTCGCATATCACTTCGTCGCCCTCCGCGAATGCACGCTCAATCGCAGACTGCACGTCTTCCTGTGCTTTCACCTTGGTCACACCAAATGACGAGCCACCCACATTGCTTTTAATGAAGCAAGGTAGCCCTACCTTTGCCACTATATCAATAGGACTATAGTCTTTTGGATCACGCAATAGTACACTCTCAGCAACACGCACGCCAAAACTCTTCAAATACTGATTGCAAGCAAATTTATTGAAAGTCAATGCAGCAGGCAGCACACCGCAACATGAATACGGCATACCAATCATATCAAAATACCCTTGCAGTACACCATTCTCTCCTGGTGTACCATGAATAGTGATATAAGCGAAATCAAAACACTGTTTTTCACCTGCGTGCATGTAGGAAAAATCATTCTTATCTATATCTATCCACCCCTGCGATAACTCTGGTATCACACCATTATGAGCCGCTAAGACGGTATCAGTATCTGCCAAGGCCTGCCATCGCGTACCACGCACACACACTATAGTGATATCGTATATATCATGATCGAGGAAGGAATAGATCCCCGCAGCACTACGCAACGACACACCATATTCCGAGCTGTCTCCTCCTGCTATGATTGCTATTTTCCGTTTCATTCTACGTATTTATCCAATTACGCTGCAAAATTACACAAAAAAAAGCATAAATACAAGAAAATAAGCATAATTTTCGCAATAAGACATACACTTTAATATTTGGCACAGGTTTTGCATGCTCGCAAGAGGAAATATTTTCCACCTAAACAAATCATTCATATAACCAACCTACAACTATGAAACGTTTATTTTTTATCCTGTGCCTACTTACAGGCAGTTTTTTCACTCAACGTGCATTAGCCTGCACAGGCATCACTTTGCACACCGTCAACAACACTCCCGTCACAGCTCGTACTATCGAATGGGCTGCCACACCGCTCAATGCCATGTTTGTAGTCGTTCCGCGCGGACAAGTGCAACAATCTATGCTACCAGATGGCAGTATGGGGGGGATGCAATTCATAGCTAAATATGGCTATGTAGGCATTGCTGTCGAGGAAACTGAATTTGTTATGGAAGGAATCAACGAAGCAGGCCTAGGAGCAGGTCTATTTTACTTTCCGCAGTATGGCGAATACATGCCTTATGACGCTACTAAGAAAGATCGCTCCATCAGCGACATGCAGGTAGTTGCATGGATTCTTAGCAACTTCACTACGATCAACCAGCTCCAAGCAGCCCTACCGCAGATTCGCATCATCAGCACTGACCCACGCGCCTCTACCGTACATTGGCGCATTACTGAGCCTACAGGCAGACAAGTCGTTTTGGAGATTATCAACCAGCGCATCAAGCTATACGAGAACCCATTAGGCGTACTAACCAACGCACCAGAATTCACATGGCATCTTACTAATCTAAATAATTACGTCAACTTATCTGCAGGTTCGGTCAATCACAGACAAATAGGAACACTTTCTCTAGACGCTTTTGGTGGTGGTAGCGGTTTGCACGGGCTGCCTGGCGACATGACACCTCCTTCACGTTTTATTCGAGCAGCATTCTTCCAAAGCACAGCCCCACGTTTGCAAGATGAGGATGCTACTGTACTTCAAGCATTTCATATACTTAACAACTTCGACATACCTGTAGGTGTACAATTTACAGACCCTCGTGAGGTTCCTAACATGCCTAGTGCTACACAAATTACCATAGCTTCTGACCTACGTAACCAGCGCCTTTATTATCGAACTATGTACAATTCATCAATACGATGCATTGACTTAAAAGACATACATTTTGAGCGGGTAAAATTTCAATTTTCTGCTCTAGAGGTAGACCAAAAACAGCCTATCGAAATGCTGAAAATTCGCTAACAACAAGTAAGTCTGTCAAATTTGACGGGCAAAACCAGGAACAAATGACGGTTCATGTGACAAAAAAGCGCTTTTTTATAAAAAAAATTTGGTCAGTTCAAAAAAAAGCAGTACCTTTGCACGCTCTTTTGCACGAAATTATTAACCAGCCCACGAGTTGGGCATAAAATAGATAAGAAATGAAACGTACATTCCAACCTAGCCAACGCCGTCGTCGCAACAAACACGGATTCCGCGCTCGTATGGCAACTGCAAATGGTCGTCGTGTTTTGGCAGCTCGCCGTGCACATGGTCGTAAGAAATTAACTGTAGCTGACGAAGGTCGCCACAAACGCTAATCAACGATTAGATTACCTTAGGGCTTTTCCCTAAGGAACAAGCATAGGGAAAAGAGTTTATTCTTTTCCCTTATTGCGTTATTTTGTTAGAAATAAATGATAATATAAAGAAATATTCACGATTATGGAATCTACCAGACAGCAAAAAATCGAACGTCTTATTCAGAAGGATGTTAGTGACATATTATTAAAGTACGCGCGCGCGATGCGCGGCACGCTTATTTCTGTGAGCGAAGTGCGTATTTCTCCCGACCTGAGTATTGCTCATATCTACCTAAGCATTTTCCCACAAGATAAGGTTGCTAGCACCATACAACAAGTAAAAGAAGACACCGCCAAGATTCGTGGCGAAATGGGACATATGCAACGCCATCAATTACGCATCATCCCTGAGTTGCACTTTCATCTCGATGAAACCATTGATAAAATGGAACGCATTGACGAACTACTAAAGCAATAGCACGAAAGTAGTGCAATGAAAACCGAACTAAAAATAGCTTGGCGCTATCTGTTTGCCAAAAAGCAATACAACGCCATCCACATCATTAGTGGTATCAGCGCCGCAGCCATTGGCGTAGTAACTGCCGCTATGGTGTGCGTATTGAGCGTAATGAATGGCTTTGGCAGCATGATAGAACAAATGTTTTCCCAGTTTGATGCTGATATTCGCATCGAAACAACTCTCGGAAAATCATTTCACGACTCAGGCGAGATATTTAATGCGCTACGCGAGTTACCTAGCGTAAGCCTTGTCAGCCAAAGCATTGAAGAGACGGCATTATTACAATTTGAGGACAAACAAATGCCGGTTCGTCTGTATGGCGTAGACTCTATCTTCCCCACCCTCACACATATCAGTGACATCATCACCGATGGCCACTACGAGGTATATGATGGTGCATTTGATCGCGCCGTATTAGGACAGGGTTTGGCATGGCAAGTAGGTATTGGTGCACGATTCATCAATCCGCTACACTTATACGCTCCCAAGCGAACGGGAAGAGTAAATATGCTACGTCCCGACCAAGCATTTAATGATGAGATATGCTACATAGCAGGCACTTTTGCTGTTCAGCAAGCCAAATATGACAACGAGGTGATGCTTGTAGATATTCATCTCGCACGCCGACTATTAGAGTTCGACACAAATGAAGTAAGCGCACTGCTCGTAAAAGTCGCGCCCAACACATCTATACGACAAGCAAAAAAGGAAATCCAGTCGCTCTTAGGTGACAATTTTTCCGTATTAAACCGCTACGAACAGCAGGCAGACTTCTTCCGTATTCTCCGCATAGAGAAACTGATGACCACATTACTTTTGGTATTTATTTTGCTAATAGCATCGTTTAATATCATTGGTTCACTTTCTATGCTCATTATTGACAAACAAGCAGACATCAAGACACTATTCCATTTAGGCGCGAGCCAATCAATGATTCGTCGCATCTTCCTTTACGAAGGTTGGTTCATCTCCATATTAGGAGCTATTGTCGGTTTGATACTAGGTCTAACAATATGCTTAATACAAGAGCATTTTGGGGTGCTCAAATTAGGCAACGGCTCAGAATATATCGTATCAGCATACCCTGTGGTAGTACAGGCTATAGATATTCTCTTCGTAGGTGCAATCGTATTGGCACTTGGATTCTTAGCAGCATGGATCCCAGCAAGAAGAATTAAAAATTAAGAATTTTGAATTTACTACATCATTGAGAATGAAAGCATTCAAAGTAATATTGCCCATTATGATTTTGCTCTGTGCGTGTGATCCTACGCACACCAATTCTAGCATCAACACTGATATCAACATGTATTACGATAGCGTGTTTACGTTCGCAGATATCCAATGGCACAAGCAATACTATCCTCTGTTAGATAGACAAGTATTTTCTATTGATTTACTCACAGAAGGTCTGGCATTTGACTCAGCTTACCAGATTACAGGCACAGGTATCAACTTATATTTCTCGGATATTTTCCTGCCTATAACGGATAATACATTGCAAGACGGCGTATATCATATTGATTCTACTGCTAACGCTTTCACATGCTTGCCATACAAGTATTTCGAAGGGAATATAACAGGATGCTATTTGCTTGATATTCAAGAGGACAAGATACAGCGTATCATTGGTTTTACAACGGGCAAGTTGGAAATCACTACTTCAGAAGATAATATTCATCTGAACGTATCGCTTTATACACCCGACTCCACACACTACCGCGCCACCTACGATGGTCCTGCAATGTACCGATAATGTAGCGTTTTTTGTTAATGATTGAAAAAGAGTACCATACCTATCTTAAGTTGGAGCGCGGATTGAGCAACAATTCCGTTACAGCATACGAATTGGACCTCAAGCGTATGCTATCATATATGGAGGAGCACCATATAGATGTAGTACGCGCAACTTTCGATGATTTGCAGGCCTTTATCTTTGACACATTCAAGGAAATAAAAAGCGCTAAAACACAGGCACGTCTAATGTCTAGCATTCACTCTTTTTACCGATTCTTACTCTACCATCATTATATCGAACAAGATCCTTCTGAACTTTTGGAAATGCCACGCATAGAAAAGCATCTGCCTGAAGTATTAAGTTTAGAAGAGATCGATAGTATGATTGCGCACATTGACATGTCGAAAGCCGAAGGCCACCGCAACCGTGCTATCATCGAAATGCTCTACGGCAGTGGTTTGCGTGTGAGCGAACTCACCGAATTGCGTCTGAGCAATATCTACCGCAAAGAAGGATACATGCGAATACTGGGAAAAGGCAGCAAGCAGCGATTAGTGCCCATCTCTCCCGAAGCCGATAAACAATTAGGATATTGGCTCGAAGATAGAAGAAAACTTGACATTAAGCCCGAAGCTACTGATATTGTTTTTCTCAATCACTACGGGCGACAACTCACTCGGGCGATGATCTTCACGATTGTTAAACGACTCGCACTAGCGGCAGATATACGCAAGACCATTTCTCCACACACATTGCGCCACTCATTTGCCACACACTTGCTACAAAATGGTGCAGACCTACGTATTATACAACAACTACTCGGACACGAATCCATCGTCACTACCGAAATTTATACCCACATTAATATCCAAGACCTGCGCGAAGCAGTACTAAAATATCATCCAGAAAATCAATGAAACGAATACTCTTTATACTACTTGAATTATTAGTTATCACTAACGGACTCTGGGCTATAGATAATCATGTTAAGAGCAAACAGGATATCAATGAGACGATTATTGTGGGCGATGTGTACGATGCATACACCGGCGAAGCATTGTCTAATGTCAATGTCTATATCCAGGGCACCACGATAGGTACGATGAGTACCCAAGATGGATTATTTCTGCTACGCGGACAGATTGAGCGCCAGCGCACGATGGTAATCTCCGCTGTGGGTTACCAAACCGAGCGTTTTCGTATAGAACCAGGACAACAAGTAGGCATCGAAATAGCCCTAAAAGAGAAGGTGAGCAACTTAGGCGACGTTTTTGTTTATCCAGGTGTAAATCCTGCTTTAGCATTGATGGATGGAGTGAGAAAATACCGCCAGAACAACGAGCAACATATTAACATGCAAGAAGTAGATGCCGAAACGGCTCTTTGGGTATCAAATATACAATCCAAGCATTTGCAACGTTCTATTTGGAAAAGCTTGCAAACAGGCATGTTGCAAGCAGAAGACTCTAGCTATCTTATCCCTCTCTATTGGCGTAAGCAAATAGCAGAACAAGTGGAAGAAAAAGCCACGTTACTTACCCTTACCGATTATCAGATTTTGCTTAGCCAACTGCAATCCACTTGCAATTTCTATGATAACCATATCAATATCCTATCAGCCTCGCTGTTAAGTCCATTAGCAGCTTCGGGAAATAGCTATTACAATTACTTTCTGGCAGATAGCGTGCAAGTAGATCAAGAAAAGCACTATATCGTTCATTTCCAAACAAAGAATGCTTTTAATCCTACTTTCAATGGCGAGATGCGTATTGATTCTGCCAGCTATGCACTGCGAAGCATTGATGCCACTGTTCCTGCACAAACAAGTATCAACTATTTGCGCCACCTGACTATTCATCAAGATTTTTCTGCTGATAACCAGCTAAAAAACGAGGATCTATCTCTTTTATTAGACTTTGCTATCAAAGCAGACTCTTCACGCATTTTCCCTACCCTACTCCTCACCCGTAGCACCCAGCTTCCAGAAAACCATTCACCTAGCGGCAACACCCCTTTAATCATAACCAACGACCAATACCAATCCGATATTTCCGAGGCCATGGATAGCATCGGTAATACGCCGCTATTCAAAACCGCTAAATTCTTGGCTTACGCTATTCAGACGGGCTGTATCCCTACCAGTAAATATGTAGAAATAGGCAAAGTTCACCATTTCTTCAAATACAACCCCATTGAAGGAGTACGCGTAGGTATTCCACTGCAGACCACCCAAGATTTATGGGAGAACGTGTCGCTGGAAGGTTTTATTGCCTACGGAACAGGCGATCGAGTTTGGAAAGGCATGGGACAAATCAACCTGCAACTGCCTTCAGCGCGCAGACATATCGTGCGCATGCGTTATAGCGACGAATACATCTTATCTGACGTGTCTGATTTCCAATTATATCTACGCGAAAATAATATCTTGAGTCCGCAAATCAATATTATTACTCGCTTGATGCAAGGTATTCCCAATAATCCTGAATACTACTATAACACTATGGTAAGGCGAATGGAGGGTAGATTACAATTCGAAGACGACTGGAATAACTATCTAGAAACGCAAGCTTATCTCAAAGTCGGACGCATGGGATATGGCACGCCCTCTAGAGACTATTATGGACAACCTACATTCCTCTATGCTACTCTCGGTGCATCGGCACGCATTAGCTTCAATGAGCGAAAAGTAGATTCCTACTTCCACCGCAGGCATATCTACAACCATCTACCTATAATCTATCTCGGGGCAGAGTTAGGCAGTTATCAGACCGAAGACATGCTCTCCTATCGCATGTATGGCCATCTGCAATTGATGCTTCGCCATAAAATAGATTTAGGTATAGCCGGCAACTTAGATTATCTATTACAAGCCGGTATGATTTTTGGTCGAGTACCTTACCCACTATTGCACATCTTTGCTAGCAACCAGACGCACGCATTTGATAATCATCGTTTTTCACTAATGAACACCTATCAATATGCTGCTGACCGTTACGTATCGTTACAAGCTTTGTGGAACGGAAAAGGCATACTCTTCAACCAGATTCCGGGTATTCGCTATTTGCGTTTGCACGAACTGTTCGAGTGTAAAATCGCCTACGGAGCACTACACTATGACCATCAGTCGGTACTTCCTTTCCCCACCACAGAGCATAGCAAGGAGCAGGCATCTGCCTACTCCCTCCTCAATGCGCCAACGACTCCATACGTAGAACTGGGCGTTGGTATTGGTAATATCTTTCGTATTGGCGAATTATACGGAGTCTTTCGTCTGACCGACATCCACAACCCATACAACCCATGGTGGGGTATCCGTTTCCGCCTATCGCTTGGAATGTAATGGCTACTCGTTGCGATATGCACGTGGAGTAATTCCTACGTGGCTCTTAAAGAAACGATTGAAGAAAGCCACATTTTCAAATCCCAGATGCGCTGCGATCTCTTTGATTGGCATGGATGTTACTTTCAACTGCGCTTTGGCATCCATCAAAATTGCATCTACAATGATATCTCCTGCGGTATGTCCGCTTGCAGATTTAATCGTGGAGCATAGGTGCGGAACAGTAATATGCATTGCGTCAGCATAGTTAGCCACATGATGCCATTCGTGATAGTGCTGCAACACTAGATTACTATATTCCTTAAATATCTCCGTTTTTCTATCCATAGCTTGATGCTCTTCAGCCTCGTAGGATACACCCATTTCGGCGTATGTGTGCTGAATTAAATTAAATATATGCACCATTCTATCAGCGGAAAGCATCACGGGATTGCTATTGATAGCTTTTTCCATCAAATCAGAAAATTGCACAATAATATCTGCTTGCTCTGCATTCAGCTTCACTATAGGTTGATAGTTTTGTGATGGGAAAGACAGACGTCGCATACCATAGGAGTTCTTCTCCACAAAAGACGACGAGAAAACAATATAGCTCAATTGTGCATCTTCGCTACACTCTTGCACCAATAAGAAGCTACCAGGTTTCACATAGATAAAATCATTCTCACGGAAATCATATTGTGTGATGTTCAGGGTAGCTCGCGCAGTTCCTTTTCTCATAAAGGCATATACCGCACACTGAATCTGGCAGGGGAAACGTCCATACTCATTTAGCACTTTGCCACTTGCATCACCAAAAATATAATCTAACGGACAGTCAATCAATGGTATTTTATCTCCTTGCATAATATATATGTTTATAAAATGAATAATGTATATTGTTTTCGATGCAAAGGTACACTTTTTTTTAGAAAAATCCAAATTATTGTACCATTTTTCTAGAATTTATTACAGAGTACTTTTTACAAGCCTCCTTCGAAGGGAGATTGGCGGGGCTAAGATTTGTATTGCTTATTTTGCCAAAAGCTCAACCGATTTTTTCTCTAGCGTAGCGAGCAGAAGGTCTATTTTGACTTGTCTTTAAACGCTAAACAATAGCGGATCTGCCACGTTCGCTAAACAGCAAACACTAAAATTTCACTTAAAAACACATTTTTTTCTAAAAAAATTTGCTCATGTGCATTTTTTGTAGTACCTTTGCACGCTTTTTCGGCGCTTTGGTTATAGCCTATTGCCAATAGCCTATCGCCAAGAAGGAATATTAACTATTATTTATTAACTATTAACTGATTAAAACATTATGTTAAATCATTACGAAGCCGCTTTCGTGTTAACTCCCGTTTTGTCTGAGCCACAGATGAAGGAAGCGGTTGACAAATTCGAGAAACTTCTCACCGATAATGGCGGTTCCATTTTGAGTCGTGAGGAGTGGGGTTTGAAGAAATTGGCTTACCCTATCCAAGGCAAAACTACGGGATTCTACGCCTTGTTGCAATTTGATGTAGAACCTGCGATGATTGCTAAGCTCGAGACAGCTTTCCGTCGTGATGAGCGTGTATTGCGTTTCCTCACCACACGTCTTGACAAGTACGCATTTGAGTACTCAGAGAAACGTCGCAATGTTAATCTTA